>Ga0181526_10004796_pt1 | contig 10364 bp, 9 predicted proteins | sample PEATcosm2014_Bin_35_FD_119750 | JGI IMG/M metagenome (GOLD analysis project Ga0181526, IMG submission 119750) | Peatland microbial communities from MTU Mesocosm Facility, Houghton, MI, USA - PEATcosm2014_Bin06_30_metaG | ecosystem: Environmental > Terrestrial > Soil > Wetlands > Peat | place...
ACGCGTCCATCAGCCGCTCCAGGTCGCGGTGGTCGGACAACAGGTTGAACTCGACGATCGGCTCGGCGCGCCAGTCGGGGCCGGCGAGCTTGACCTGGCCGGTCTCCGAATAGGTCTTGTAGACGTTGAGCAGCAGCGAGCCGATCTGCTCGCCGACCGGATGCCAGACCGACTTGTCGACGCAGACCACGAACATGTCGCCGGGCGGCGCGCCGCCGAGGCCCGACGAGTAGCGCACCGCCACCAGGATGTGGCGCCGGGTCATCCCGTTGAGCCGCGCCTGCGGCTTGATGAAGGACGACAGCGCGATCGAGGGGTGATCCATCAGACGCTGGCCGACGCCGGGCAGCGCCGCCACGACGTCGATGCCCATCTCGCGCAGTTGCCCGGCCGGCCCGATGCCGGCGCGCAGCAGATGCGCCGGCGAATGGATGGCGCCCGACGACAGGATCACCTCGGCGCCGCGGAATTCGGTGTCCCTGCCGCCGACCCGGGCGCGGACGCCGACGCAGCGCCGGCCCTCGAACAGAAGCTCGCGAACCTGGGTGTCGGTCGAGATCGCGAGGTTGTCGCGCAGCCGGGTCGCCGGGTCGAGATAGCCGATCGCCGCCGAGACCCGGCGGTCGAACGCGTTGGAGATGGTGATCGGGAAATAGCCGTCGCGGTATTCGCCGTTCTGGTCCTGCAGATAGGTGAAACCCGCCGCCTCGAAGGCCTGCGCCGCCGCCCTGGCGTGACCGTTCCAGCGGTCCGGGAAGATGCGGCGCACCGGGATGCGTCCTTCCTTGCCGTGCAGCGGGCCGTCGAAATCCATGTCGCGCTCGACCTTCTTGAAGAAGGGCAGCACGTCGTCCCAGCCCCAGCCCGCGGCGCCGCGCGCCTCCCATTCGGCGTAGTCGGTGGGCGCGCCGCGATTGGCGAGCTGGCCGTTGATCGACGAGCCGCCGCCGAGCACGCGCGCCTGCTCGTACCTGCGCAGCGGCGGCCGTGGCGCATCGGGATCGTTGTGGGAGATCGTCTCGGTGGTCGCCTTGAGCTCGGTCCAGTGGAAGCGCGGATCGAAATAGGCGGTGCCCGGATAGCTGTCGAGAATCTCCGGCGGCACCCGCCCGTCCGGTGTGTCCTGCCCGGCCTCGCACAGCAGCACCTTGTTGGCGCCGCGCGCCGACAGCCGGTTCGCCATCACGGACCCGGCGGATCCGCCGCCCACGATGATGTAGTCGTACGCCACGCGTTTCCCCCTCGATTTTGCGCCAGAGTATTTCCGGTTTTGCCGCTGTTGCAAAGTGCGAGGGCCGGCGCCAGCCGCAACACCGAGGCGCCGGGGTGGCTTGCCGGTTGAAGGACGACGCCCGCCGGAGCGGGTGCACTCGTGGTTCAGATCTGCTTCGCCAGCAGGGCCGCTGCCTGCCGCAGCGTTTCAGCCGGCGTCCGCCCGATGACGATGAAGCCATAGCCGTTGCGGCTCCAGAAGGCGGCCTCGAGCCCGCGGAATCTGCCGGGGCTGACCGCGCTGTCGCGGTCGCCGGTCGGCGTGGCGCAGAACGCGACCGGCTCGCCGCGCTGGTCGACGTAGGCGAACTGGGCGAGCGGCCGGCCCTTGAACGACAGGATCTGGGCGCGCTTGAATTCGAGGCCCGGCACCTGCAGGGCCTCGAGCCCGACCGGCAGGCCGAGCCTTGCGGCGACGGTGTCGACGTCGCTGCGCTGTTTTGCCGGATCGGCGGCCACCGCGGCGAGCGTCGCGGCGGTATAGAGCGCCTGGTAGTCGGCGATCGCGACGTGCCAACTCCGGGCCGGGCGGACGAGATCGCTCGACCCCGCGACATAGCCGAGCGCCGCGCCCATCACGAGCGCAGCCGCGATCGCAAGCCATCGCACGCCGATGCGGCGCCGGGGCGTGCGGACCGCCTGCTCGTCGAGACGGGCGCGAAGCCGCTCGACCGGGGCGGCCGCCGCCACGGCGTCGAAGGCGGCACGGACCGCGCTGGTGTCGATGTTGAGATCCGCAAGCCGGGCTCCCAGACGCGGATCTTGCGCCAGGGCCGCCTCGATCTCGTCGCGGCGCGCCGTGTCGGCGACGCCATCCAGCCAGGTGACGAGATGCTCGTCGGTAATCGGCACCGGGTGTCTCATCCTCGTTTCGCCAACGGCGCGCAGCCCGCGACCGCTCCGTTGTGCCGGACCGACAGCTTGCCGCGCGCGCTGGCCAGCCGGCTCATCACGGTGCCGATTGGAATCTCCAGGTGCTCGGCAGCCTCCTGGTAGGAATAGCCTTCGACGTAAACCAGGAGGACTGCGGTTCTCTGCGCTTCGGGCAGGGCCATGACGTCGGAGAACACCTGATTGCGGTAGAAATTCGACTCTGCGTCTCCGCCGGCGTCCACGAGGCCCGCCTCCTCCAGCGGCACAACGCCCGCGCCGCGCCGAACCTTCTCGGCCCGGAGCTGATTGAGCCAGACCGTCTGCGCGATACGGAACACCCAACGGTCCAGTCGCGTTCCCGCCTGGAACTGGCCCTCGCGCTCGAGCGCACGCAGGCATGCGGCCTGCACCAGATCGTCGGCCACGCTGCGATCGCGGCTCAGGACGAAACAGAATCGCCACAGCCGAGGCAGCAGCCGGTCGAGACCGTCCCTGACGTTCATTGCAAGCACAACCGACGCTCAGCCCCACCGCCGTCCAATGTCGTGACATGCCGCGCGCTTCGCCGCATCCGGTCCGCAACCCGATGCCGAGCATCGGGCCGTTCCCGGGCGCAGCCCACGCAGGTCAAAGCTCGATGATCTCCACCACGTGTCTCCCCCTCTGCGGTGTCCAGCGCGGCCCGAACGACCGCACGGAAATGTTGTAATCTACCGACAACACGCGGCCGGGGGGCTTTATTCCCGGCAGCGCGCAAAAATCCGGCGACGGCGCCCGCGGCACCTCGCCGGATCAGAGCGCGGTCCCATGGCGAAAACTCGAGGCGGCGAACAATCGGACGCGGTCACGTGTTCTTTGCCGCCATCCCGGGCCCTGTATCGATCGAACCGAGCAAGAGGATCGCCATGCGACGCACCGCGCTGATCATCGTAGCCGCCCTGTCGACCGCCGCCGCAGCCTCAGCCGGCGAGACCGTATCGCCCGCCGGCGCCAGAGCCTACTTCATCAACCTCAAGGACGGCGACGTCGTCGCCTCGCCCGTCACCGTCCAGTTCGGCCTGTCCGGGATGGGGATCGCGCCCGCCGGGACCAACGTGCCGAATACCGGCCACCACCACCTCGTCATCGACGAGACGGTCGAGGGACCCGCCCTCAACGAGCCGATCCCGGTCGACGACCGGCACCTCCATTTCGGCAAGGGGCAGACCGAGGCGACCATCGCGTTGCTTCCGGGGACGCATACGCTGCAGATCGTCCTCGGCGACTACAGTCATGTGCCGCACAGTCCTCCGGTGATGTCGGATCGCATCACCATCACGGTGCAGTGACGTTCCCGCGAAAAAGCCGGTCTGCCACCCGATTGCCGCCATACCGGCCTGGACACTGGCCACTGGTCGCCTCACTGGTGCGGTGTATTTGAAGTTCCTATCAAATGTGCGGCGCGCTCGTCGCCCGCATGAGGCGGAGTGAAATGCGCGAAACGCGTCCGGATGCGGCGCGCCCGCTCCCGGATTTCGCTGCGCTTCATCCGGGCTCCAAGCTCACCCGGCAAGACGAGTCCGATAACGACATGCCCCGCAGGATCACGCCCGATGCCGCCGCGCCACGGCCCGGCGGGAGCGTCGACGTGGTGACGCGCGAGGAGCTCCGGCGCTGTGGCCGCTGGGCTCGCGCCTTCGCGCACGAACGCAAGGACCGCCGCTACTACGAGATCGTCGAGGACACGATCCGGGGGTTCGACTACCGCTACTTCGCGATCCGCGACGGCCGCGGCGAAGCCCGCGCCATCCAGCCGTTCTTCGTCTGCGATCAGGATCTCCTCGAGGGCCTCGATTCGAGGGCTGCGGCGCTGGCGCGGCGCGTCCGGTCGGTGTGGCCGCGCTTCATGCGGATGCGAACGCTGATGGTCGGATGCGCCGCCGGCGAAGGCCACCTCGACGAGAGCGCCGACTTTCCGGTGCACCGCCAGGCGGAGCTGCTGGCGGCCGGCGTCACCGCGCACGCGCGCAGGTTGCGAGCGCAGCTGATCGTGCTCAAGGAGTTTCCGGCCCGCTATCGCGAGGCGATGCGCTGCTTCCGGGATTACGGCTTCGCCCGCGTTCCCAGCCTGCCGATGACCAAGCTTTGCATCGACTATCGAAGCTTCGACGAGTACATGCGCATCGCGCTCAACAGCGCGACGCGCACCAAGCTGCGCCGGAAGTTTCGCGCCACCGAGCGCGCGGCGCCGATCGAGCTGAGCGTCGTCGACGACATCACGCCGGTCGCCCGCGACATCCATCGGCTCTATCTGCAGGTCTACCAACGCTCGGCTCATCTTTTCGAGAAGCTGACGGAGGACTATTTCTGCCGCATCGGGCGGCTGATGCCCGACAAGGTTCGTTTCTTCGTGTGGCGGCAGGACGGACGGATCGTGGCCTTCACGCTGTGCATGATCGAGGGAGATGCCATCTGGGCGGAATATCTCGGCCTCGACTACGCGGTCGCGCTCGACCTGCACCTGTACCATTATGCGGTCCGCGACATGATCACCTGGGGGATCGCCCACGGCTACAAATGGTTTCGCAGCAGCGGGCTGAACTACGATCCCAAACTGCACCTGCGGCACGTACTGGATCCGATCGACCTGTACGTGCGGCACGTCTCGGCGATCGCCAACGTGCCGCTGCGCTGGGCGCTGCCGCTGCTCGAGCCGACGCGGCACGACGAGACCCTGCGGAAATTCGCCAACTACGCGGACCTGTGGGGTGCGTGGTAGGAGCCGGCGGCTCCCTCAGCTCCAGGTCATCACGCCGCGAGCGGGCGCGGCGGCACCCACCAGCGCCGGCGGCGTAACCTGCACCGATCCGTTGATGTCGTACGGGTCGGCGATGGCGTCCTCGAGCAGACTCGGATCGCGCAGGCGGGTGAACTCGACGACCAATCCGACGTCGATGTGCCGCATGACCCGCGACTGGATCCGTCCCACCGTCACCAGTATCCCGACGGGAAGCTTCCTGGCGCAGGCGATGGCCGCTCCGCTCGGCGACATGTCGATGATGGCGCACGGCAGGCGAGTGCCGTTCGGCATCGTGAGCGTGGAGCGTGGGTTGTTGGGCACCCGGCGCTCGTGACGACGCAGATCCTCCTCGCGCAACAGGTCGCGGTTGGCGAGCCAGGTCAGTTGGGTGGCGAGCTTGTCGCGCTTCTTCGGCGATGCCGAGATGGTGGCGGCGAACCCGTCGGGCCGCACGCGGACGGCGGTGCCCTCGAGGCGGCCCAGTTGATCCGCATAGACGACGACCCGCTCGCGCGCCGCCGCGGTGACCAGGCCGGTGACCGCGATTCCCCCCGGGGACATGTCGATGATCTGGCACCGAGATTCCTGACCGTCCGGCAGCATGTAACTGCCGAAGAGATTCACGCGAACGCGATGAAAACGGCGGCCTTCAGAACCATGCCGTTGGAGTGCCGTCGAAGCTGCCATTTTGGCTCCAGCCAGTCGGGGAGAACGGCGGCACCCTACGGCGTGGCGCTTAAGCGCCGGTAAAGAATTCCGGGATCATTCAAGGCGTCATTGAAAAACGCCGAATCCGACAAACGGCGAACCCGACGTTGCCATTGCCGACACTGTTTGACGAAGACTTCAACGATTTCCGCCGAGAGGCGCCCGGGATGCGTACTTGTACGTAGCGTGGGGTATGTTCCGCCCCTTAGGACTCGGCGCGTCACGGTCCAGCGCTCGGAGATCGCGCGTCGGACCAATCCGACCTGCCTGCACGCCGCCGGGCAAAACGGCGGGCATCATTCGTCAACTCGGACCGTCTTGTGACAGTAGCCGCGTTTGCTTCTGGTCGAAACCACCTGGCGCACGGCAGACCGGAATAGTGTCGCAGGCTTAAAGTCAAGCCACATCATCATTTACTTAGACTGATGACGTAAAGATGACGGTCCAGCGTCGCCATTGATCACGTGAACCCTGCCGTTGTTGGAGATCCATCAAATTTTTTGCGTACCTACGACTGGGCCTTGTGCCGACAAAACCCGATGCCCAGATACCGGAAGCGCCAGTGCGAAGAACACGGGTGCTTGTCTGATCCGGTCTTCCTGGCTTGGGCGGAGAAATCTTGTTAGCCATCCGGCAAATATCGGTTTGAAACTTCAACTGTCTCGGGAGGAATTCGATGTCGAAGAAATCTGCCGAACACCACAGAAAAGCGTCGGAACATCTCACGCATGCGGCACGCCACCATGGCGAAGCCGCCAAGCATTACGATACCGGGGAGCACACGATGGGAGCACACCATGCGCACACAGCGAGGGGCCACGTGATTCACGCCAGAGGGCACGACGAAGAGGCAGTGAAGGCCCACGTCGAGGAGCACGGCAAGAAATAATGCCGAACTGCTTCCGTTGACGGCCTTATCGTTACAACGCGTGCCGGTGGGCGCGAGAGCAGGTCCGTGCCAATGTCGATCGTAAAGTACATCTCATCCCCCACCGAGATTTCCGCGGGGAGGAATTACGTGCTGGTCATGTATGGCGACGAATACCGGCAAGCGAGACATTCGCTCGGTCTCACCATCACGGTCGCCCACAACCCGTCAAAGACAATCAGCGACCTTTCGTTCCTGGCGGCTGTTCATTCAGCCAAGGAGATCGCCAAACGAGAGGGCATTTCCCGGGTTTTTGCCTGCAAACAGTCCGCACTTGCCGAGCACATTCCGATTGCCGGTCGGCTCCATCAGTCCACGTAGCTTGCGCCGGGCCAGGTGGCAGGCGCGGTGCGCGCGTACTGCGGCGGGCGCGGGACCTCGACCCCGAGCTCGTGGGCGGCGTGCCACCCCCACGGATCGTCGAGCATCGCGCGGGCAAGCGCGATCATGTCGGCCTTGCCGTCCTGCAGAATGGCCTCGGCCTGGCGCGGCGTGGCGATCAGGCCGACGGCGCGGGTCGCGATGTCCGCCTCGCGGCGCACGCGTCCGGCGAACGGCACCTGATAGCCGGGCCCGATGGTGATTTTGGTGTCCGCGGTGACACCGCCCGACGACACGCAGACATAGTCGAGCCCGGCGGCCTTCAGCGCCCGGGCGTGGGTGACGGCGTCGTCGGGCGTCAGCCCATCGTTGCGCCAGTCGCTGCCGGTGATGCGGGCGCCGAGCGCGACCGCATCGGGAACGACCGCGCGCACCGCTGCGGCGACCTCGAGCGGGAAGCGCAGGCGGTTGTCGAGCGAGCCGCCGTAGCGGTCGGTCCGCTGGTTGGACACCGGAGAAACGAACGAGTGCAGCAGATAGCCGTGCGCCATGTGCAGCTCGATCGCATCGAAGCCGATGCGCACGGCACGCACCGCCGCATCGACGAAGGCCTCGCGCACCCGGACGAGGTCGCGGTCGGCCATCTGGCGCGGCGGCGGCCAGGAGTCGCCGAACGCGATCGGCGACGGGCCCACCGTCTCCCACGGGTCGGCGTCGGCGTCGAGGCCGCGGCCGCCCTCCCACGGACGCTGCGACGACCCCTTGCGGCCGGCGTGCCCGATCTGGATGCCGAGCCGGGCGGAGCCGTGGCGGCGGCAATGGGCGACGACCCGCGACAGCGCCGCCTCGCATTCATCCGAGTAGATGCCGAGACAGCCGTGGGTGATGCGGCCGCGCCGCTCCACCGCCGTCGCCTCGACGACGAGCAGCGCGGCGCCGGAGTTGGCCAGCATGCCGAGATGCACGAAGTGCCAGTCGTTGGCGCAGCCGTCGTCGGCGCTGTACTGGCACATCGGCGAGACCACGATGCGGTTTGAAAGCTCGAGGCCGGCGAGGCGGATCGGCGAGAACAGTTTGCTCATGGGGCTCCGGTCAGTTTGTTGGGATGGAATGTCGAGTGGCGCATGCTCTCTGCGCCGTCATGCCTGGCCCTGTGCCGGGCATCCACGTCTTGTTTGCTGCCTGGAGACGTGGATGGCCGGGACAAGCCCGGCCATGACGTACGCGGAGTGATTCCATTCGATCGGAACATCATGGCGAATCAGCCACCGCCGACCCGCATGACAGCGAGCGCCAGGGTCTGCGCCCGCGGCACCATGCTGTCGACCTCGAGATATTCGTCCGGCGTGTGGGCGCGGGCGCCGATCGGCCCGGTGGCGCACAGCGTCGGCGCGCCGGCGTGGGCGGCGAAGCCGGAGTCGGCGCAGCCGCCGGTGAACTCGCCCGCGACCTTCAGGCCGAGCTCGCCGGCGCAGGCGGCGTAGAGCTCGAACAGGCGTCGGGCGTCGATGGTCTCGACCAGCGGCAGGAACTCGCCGGTGATCTCCAGGCTCGCCGAGGCGCCGGGCACAAAGCTCGTCGCGATGATCTCGCGGATTTGGCCCATCGCGGACTCGCGGTCGGCCGGCGCGACGTAGCGCAGGTCGATCTCGCCCTTCGCCCACGGCGCCACCGTGTTGACGGTCTGCCCGCCGGAGATGAGCCCGACATTGACGGTGGTGCCGCGGGCGAGGTCGGTCAATGCATGCAGGGCGATGGTCTTGCGGGCGAGCTCCTCGATGGCGCTGATGCCGTCGGAAAAGTTGGCGCCCGAATGCGCCGCCCTGCCGGTCACCTCGAAGCGCATGAACACGCCGCCCTTGCGGCCGGTGACCACGTTGCCGCCCGGCCGGCCGGGCTCGGAGTTGAACACCGCGCGGGCCCGCCGCGCCTCGCTTTCAATCAGCGCCCGCGACGACGGCGAGCCGATCTCCTCGTCGGCGGTGAACAGGCCGACCAGCGGCGCCGGCGCCCCGAACCTCGCGAACGCCGCGAGCACGAAGGCGTTCATCACCAAGCCGGCCTTCATGTCGGCGACGCCCGGCCCATAGGCCCGGCCATCGTCGATGCGGAACGGCCGCCGCGCCGCCTCCTGGCGGGGAAATACCGTGTCGCGGTGGCCCATCAGCAGGATCGACGTGTTGGCGCCGGCACCCACCGTGGCGCGGATCCCGTCGCCGAATGTCGCATTGGCGATGGTGTCGTGGGCGATCCCGTGGCGGTCGAGAAATGTCCGGATCTGCGCGCCAACGCGATCGACGCCAGCCTTGTCGTAGCTGCCGCTGTCGATGTTCACCAGCTCCTCGAGCAGCGCCAGCATCGCCGGCCGCTGCGCCGCCAGCCAGTCCAGGATCGTGGTCTCCGCAGTACCCACTGCCATGTCGGCTCCAAGGAAAATCTCTAACCCCGCCCCGTAGCGTCCCGCGCGCTGCGGCGGCGCCGTCAAGCCCTTGCGGCTGCATGCATTTCATGCAGCGACGCAGCCGTAGCCCGGATGGAGCGCAGCGCAATCCGGGATGACGGCGTACGGAGCCCTCATGGAACGCCGCGCTTAGTTTAGTTACGCGCGGCCAGCCAATGCGGAATCAATTTTCGCGAGCAATGCCTTGGCGTCGAGAGATTCGGCAATCACGCGAGCTTGGGTCAAGTATCGGCGCGCTTCATCGCCCCGCTTCGCGATCTTGTAAAGAATTCCAAGATTTGCATCAATACGCGCACGGTGATGGCTGACACTACTGAACATCGGATTTTCCCGTGCTTGGAGCAACATTTTTTCGGCCTTTTTCCACCCCGTAAGGGCCGTAGCTATCAAAAATGGAAGATGCTTCACGATCACCGACAATGGTGCTTTCTCCTTCGGCGCGAGAAATTCGATGTAAATCTCCGCAAGAAATATTCGTGAAAAATCTCGTCCGATGACATTGCCAGCTTGATCGTGCCGCTTGATAGCCCATTCGATAAACCGTGAGCCGCCAGACAGGTCTCCCTGGAGCACCATGGCGATACCTACCGGGCCGTCTGTTCCGGTCTTACAGTAGAGGAAATCATTGGCAATCGCCCGATGTCGATGGTCGATGAGCAAGTCCGCGCCTTCGGCAACATTGCCCGAGGCAATTAGCGCGACGCCTCTCACTTGTGCGCCGATTTCTCGATCGAACGGCGTGAGCGAGATCCGAATGCACTCGCTGCCATGCACAAGTGCGTCCTCGTACTTCTCGTCGAAAATGTCGTGCCAACCCAGAATCCACAAACCCATCGCGGCGGCGCGCGGGTCGCCTCTGGCACGCCCGCGCTCTTGCAACTCCAGGGCCAGCGCCCGGCCGCGATCGGTCAGGCCCCGACCAAGAAAGTCCCAGGCGGCGGTGAGCCGTGCCCAACTATGCAAGTTGCCATCATTGGTGCGATCGCCCTCTTGGATAGCCAGCCGAGCATTGCGCTGGATCT
>Ga0181526_10004797_pt1 | contig 10363 bp, 11 predicted proteins | sample PEATcosm2014_Bin_35_FD_119750 | JGI IMG/M metagenome (GOLD analysis project Ga0181526, IMG submission 119750) | Peatland microbial communities from MTU Mesocosm Facility, Houghton, MI, USA - PEATcosm2014_Bin06_30_metaG | ecosystem: Environmental > Terrestrial > Soil > Wetlands > Peat | place...
ATCAATTGACTTTTGCGAACCCCCAGCGCATAGGTGTCGAGGTATAACATCATGGAATGAAAGACGCTACACGGACTTCTCAGCCGATATTCTAGAAGTTGCGAGATTGTAGAATTTAAAAGGAATTGGCTTTCGTGGCCGCCGATGACAACGACCGGTAGGTTGTGAAGTGGCGATGATTTCAAATCGTGACTGTCCAGGCGCTAAGAATTGGGAGAGAAGTATGGAGCCCGGCAAATCCAATCCGGTATGCATTGAAAATGGGAATGCGGTGGTCGAGCCCACCTACGAAAAGCCCGAGATTGTGGTCCTCGGAGACGCAACGGAGATTACGCGAAACTCTAATTCGGGGCCGTTCGTGGACGGGACTCAGGACGACAACTACCGGTGGAAACAGGGATAGCGGGAGCCCGCATGCCCGCCGTCTCCGGCTTCGCACCCAGCGTACCCTTATACGTCCGATGGGGACTGTTAGGGGATAGGGCAATCCTGTTAAACCTCCGGACGAATGTTTACATCGGTTTGGAGGGGATAGCCGCGCTGATGTGGAAGGCGGTCGCGGACCGGGAGGAGCCCCGCGCCACCATGGCCCACGTTGTGTCTCGATTCCAAGCACCTGTCGAGCAGGTTGCACGAGATTACGAAGAGTTCCTCCGCAGCCTCCTCGAAAAAGGATTGTTGGTTTATAGCCTGCCAATCGTTAGAGCGAGCCGACTGCAACGCGAGTGCCGGACCGCGAAGTTGAGTTTGCTGCCCGCCTGGGTAAGCATGCTGCGGATCAGGTGGCGGCTGCGTAAGGGACGACTCGCTTTCGCGTATGTTTATGCGGAAGCCTGCCCCACGGGGAGCCCCCAACGCGACGATAATGAATTGGAGTCGGCGCTGGAGGCTTTTAAGAATGCCGAAAACCTCCTGCTCAATCATCGCGCCTCCGGCGATTGTCTTTCGCGATCATTAAGTTTGTTTGTTTTTCTCCGACGCGCGGGATTCTCCGTCATCCACAAGATCGGTGTTGCGAACGCGCCCTTCCGGGCACATGCCTGGGTGGAAGCTGGAGGCCAGCCCCTGTTTGAAGAGGCGGAGCGGATCGCGCGATTCACCGTTCTGGCCTCTCTGCCCTAGAGGCTCGATTCGTACCGTCTCCATGCAAACGGGGTTTGTCGGACAGATCGCGGGTGGACTCCTTGTCTACTCTACAAGACCCCCGCCTGCGCAAAGAATCCGTCGCAGGAACTTGACGGTTCTTGCCGACGGCTTCATTTCGAATCTGGACGAACTCCGCAGAGAAGCTGCCCGGCGCGGTGAGGTCGCTGCCATTAGCCTCGCGGAGTGGATCGCTCAGTCGTACGAGTGGTGGGGTGTGAGCCTCTGCCGCTTCGTCCAAGGGCAGTTTGTAGCGGCGGCAATCGATCATGCGGACGGCTCGCTCGCATTAGTTCAGGACAGCCTGGGAATCACTCCGATTTTTTATAGCTGTAGACCGGACGGCGTCGCGTTCTCCAGCCGCTTGATTGACTTGGTCGCATTACTAAGGCCGTCGGGGCTTAATCTCGAATATTTTAGCGATATGATCGCCCGTGGCATTCCAAGCTCCGAGCACACGCCCTACCCCGGCATCGTAAGAGTGCGCTATGGAGCAAGTGTCCGGTGGAAGGACGGTCGAGTTCGCACCGAGCAGGCGTGGAAGCCGTCTGAGGGCGCTGATGCGCCGCCGAAACCGCGAGACATCGAAGCGGAGTTTGTGGCGCGGCTGTCTGTTGCGGTCAGCCGATCGATTAGGCCCGAAGAGCGCGTTTGGTGTGAACTCTCCGGCGGCCTCGATTCCACTTCCGTATTGGCGATGGGGCTCCGACAGGGTCACCGGCTGGAAACGGTGACCTTCATCGATAGAGACGATGAGAATGACAGCAGCATAGCGAGAAACGTCATTGCCGAGATCGGTGTGCCGTGGCACACGATCGATGCCGGCAAGACACTTCCCTTCTCCGTCGTACCCGACGATTATCGCGCCGAGCCCGGCACGGAAATTTTTTGCGCGCGGCATGCCGCCTATCGTTCGCTGCTGCGGGAAAACGGGGTAGACGCCGTTCTCACGGGTGTGGGCGGCGACGTCACCCTCGGCGGCCGCGATTGCTTGCCGCACCATCTGGCGGACCCGCTGTATCGAGGTCAACTCCGCCTTTTGCTGACGATGCTGCGTAATTGGGCGCGCGACGCACCGACCCGGCGTCCGCTGTTGTTCTGGTTTGTCCACTACTCGCTGCGCACCGCGGCGCGACACCTTTTTCGGGCGCAGCTCAACGCACCGGACTGGTATGAAAGGCTGCCCGGCTGGATCGCGGCGGATTTCACACGAAAGTACCACATCGCTCGCCGGGCGCGAGCGCAGCAGATTCCGCGCCATCCCATTCCGGGACGTCATGCGCTTTGGCAGGAGGTTTACGGCCAGGCAGCCGCTCTATCAGTTGGAGGCGTTCCGATGCCGGGGATACAAAAGCGGCATCCGCTGCTCGATCGGTCGCTGGTGGAGTTTATGCTCTCGATTCCTTACGAGGAGCGGCAGCGCTCCGATTGCGATCGGTATTTGCAGCGGCGCGCCTTGCGCGGCCTGTTGCCGGAATGCGTGCTCGATCGCCGTAGCAAGGGATCCGGGCAACACAGCTTTGATCTGGGGCTGCGCGCGAGCACGCCCTGGCGGCGCATACTCACGGAGAACCCGAGGCTGGTGGAGATCGGATTTGTCGAAGGTGAGGCCTGGCGAGCCGAGGTTGCTCGCGCTCGTTTCGGGCAATATGAGTCGCTGCGCCACTTCGTCACGGCTGCCTGCATCGAATGTTGGCTTCGGCGTCATGAACAAGGTTTGCCAGAACCTGCATTTCGGTTCGGGGAGCGCACACCGCTGATTATGTAACTGTGTACCACGCAGCTGGTGCGTGGCCCGTGACGGCCCGCTTCGGCTGGCGCGATCGAGTGTCGATGTCGGTGCGCTCGCAATTCGAAAACCGAATTGGCAGCGCCAGCCAAAGGCGGGCCTTTATGGCCCGTAGGGGAGATTCTGGGTCGCAGCGAGCCATGGAAGCCACGAATGGAATCATTCACGCGATTGATGCAGTGATCATGCCCAGAAACTGGCAATTGTTGGCGGCCGCTGCGTGACGATCGCCTCTCGCTGAGCAAGTCGACGTACCGGAAGGCCCCGTGAGCGGGGCCTTTTTCCTTCCGCGACGGAGGCCCGTGCGCACCAGCCAATAAATCGCTGACGTGAAACTGCAACGCGCGGTGGAGCGTCTCACCGATACGCCCTCAGCCATCGCAATCACGGCGCTGCGCGAGATCGGTCCGGTGGGGCTACCGGCAAATTAACTTTCGTGGTACGTACCGCTTTCCGGTGGACCGATATGCAGATCGGCTACTCGCCACTGCCGCATGAGGCGCGAGTAGAGGCGGGCACCGACATCGTGCATTGCACCATTGAGACCGCCAGTTTTGACAGCGAGCGGACGCTTACCCGTATGCTGATGTCTTTCCTCACCAAGGGTGATGTGTATGGTCGAACAGACCCGCGAGAATGGGTCAGGCACGGTCCTGATTCGGCGTTCGAAGAGGGATCCGACCGGGAGGGTGCGATTACCTAGCCGCGGCGCGATGGCGCGGGCGGCCAAAGTGCAGGGGAGGGCGTAGCACAGCGTGAGTGTCTGATAGTCAAGAGGAGGCTTCGTATGGAGAGCCAACGATTGAGCAAGATTGTCAATATCAGTGCGGGTCGCATCAGGACCACCGCGGCGGCGCGTAAATTGATCAAGCGTCTCAAAGAGCTCCATGGTCCGATCATGTTCCATTTATCACGAGGCTGTAGCGATGGCAGCTCCCCGATGTGTTTCAAAGTGGGCGATTTCAAGCTGGGTAGCGTGGATGAGAAGCTGGGCGAGATCGTCGGTTGCGAGTGTTGGATGCATCGCGAGCCTTTGCGTCGATGGATGAAGAACACGCGCTGGACGCTCGATGCCGCACTCGGACGGGGCGCGAGTTTTTCCCTCGAAGCGCCGCTGAACCAGCGGTTTCTGATCCGCTTGTCTTTCGGCAAGGAGATGCGGGGAGTTCCAGGGCCTGGCCGAGCTAGTCCCTAAGGGAATATTATTTGTCGCGCCTATCGCGAAATTGTTCCAAAGCCGGGAGTTACGCACACGGCATCTACTGCGAAATCCAAGCGTTTGCAGCCGCCTCGTCTGCAACGTGAATCTGTCTTTCTTGCACGACCGTGCGCGAAATTCCGTGACATGCCTATATACCGTTGCAGCGCACATTTTCTGAAGAAAGAGAGCCGCTTAAAGCGCACAATGCGAAATTGCGTTTTGGGTTAAGCCTCTAATGGCGCAATGCGCAATTGCCCTTCCTCAACCCAGGTCATCAGTTCATGGGAGCGTGAGCATCTGCTGCTGCACGTTTAGCGAGCCAAGGCTATGTCCGCCTGGCGCCGGCTGCGATATAACTAGCGCTCGCAGAAATAATGTGGGGAAGCCTTATTATGTTCAGCGTAAGTCGGATGGTGATTTTGGCGCTGGGTTGTGGGCTGCTGTTGAGTGCTTGCGGTGGCGGTAAATCGGGATCGGCGGCTCATTCGGGCGGTGCCGCCGATGCCGGGAAGGTCCTGAACCTCTATATCTGGTCCGATTATCTTGCGCCGACAACGCTGCCAAGGTTCGAGAAGCAGACGGGTATCAAGGTAAACGCTGCCTACTACGACACCAATGAAACATTGGACGCCAAGCTGCTTGCGGGCGGTGGCGGCTACGACATCGTGATGCCCACGGCATCGTACTTCGAAAGGCAGATCAAGGCGGGTGTGTATCTGCCGCTCGACAGGTCAAAGCTGCCAAACCTCAAGAATATGGACCCGCAGCTCATGGCAAAGGTCGCTTTTCACGATCCCGGCAATGCTCACGGCGTCATTTATTTGTGGGGCACCAACGGCATCGGCTACAACGAAAAAATGGTCAAGGCGCTGCTGCCCGACGCACCGCTCGACAGCTGGCGAATGGTGTTTGATCCCAAGGTGGCGTCGAAAGTCGCCAAATGCGGCATTAGCGTACTCAACTCGCCGGCGGAGATGATGCGCGCCGTCTTCAGTTACTTGGGCAAGGATCCGAACTCGCAAAAGCCGGAGGATTTGGCTGAAGGCGAAGCGGTGCTTTTGAAAATCAGGCCCTACATCCGCAGTATCAATTCCTCGGAGTATATCGAGGCGCTTGCTAACGGCGATCTGTGCGTGGCGGTGGCCTACAACGGTGATGTCATGCAGGCGCGGGACCGCGCGCAAGATGCCAATAAGGGCATCGAAATCAATTACAGCATACCGAAGGAAGGCACGATTCTCTGGTTCGATATGCTGGCTATCCCCAAGGATGCGCCGCATCCCGAGAGCGCCTATGCATTCATCAACTTCGTCATGATGCCGGCAGTCATCGGCGAAATTACCAACTTCAAAGGCTACGCCAACGCCAACGCCGTGGCGCAACCGCTGGCGTCGGTCAAGAATAATCCGGGTATCTACCCCACGCCGGAATTGCTGCCGAAACTCACGGTGCAATTGGCGGATTCGGACGATCAGACCCACGCCATTACCCGCGTCTGGGAGAAATTCAAGACGGGTCAATGAGCGATGAAGACCTTCGGTGGAGCCACTGTTTTTGGCAGGATCCGGCCGCACGCCCGTACGTTCAGGGCGACCGCCTCAGCGTATTAGCCACAAAGGCACGGTTAACCCTGCTGGAGGGGAAGACACGAATCGCGTTTTAAGCACGCTAACGAAAACCGCCATGATTGCGTCGGGCATATCACTTACTTCGTTTGTCTTGCGGCGGCCTCGCGCGACTCTTTGAGCTGTTTCCAGTTCGGCGCGAACTCGAGCGCCGCGTCGTACTTCGCGAGCGCATCTTTTGCCTTACCCTGTGGAAGATCTCCTGATCGGCTTCAGGCACGCGCATGAGATGCCCGAGGATGAAGCGGACGGATATCGGTTTGGTCAGGTCGTGGACCACCTCGATTCCCGGCTGGCCTGCAATCGAGTCCAGCTGTTCGCTGATGATGTGCCGCATCGACTCGGCCATATCCCGCATGCGCACCGGTGAAAACGCACTGCTGACGATGCGCCGCCGCCGCTGATGTTCAGGCGGATCGGAATAGTTCATCACCGGCTGGAAACCTCCTGCGGACCGCAGGAATCTAATACGGGCGCCACCCTTTCGACTACAGCTATTGTGTAATGGCCGTTTTTTCAACTTGGTCAAGATACGCCACTGCGACGCTGGGCCCAACGATCGAAGATCGCCTGCATTTTCGCTCCTTGAGCGCCTTCAATCTCGGACACAGATCAAGACCCGCCCCGCGAGCAAAGGCCATTCCACCTCATGAGCACCGTCCGAAATCGGTCGGCAATTGAAAAGCAGCATGATATGTGTTCCGCTATGAAAAGCTCGGACCGTTCGCGCCTGCGGAATCCGTCTCCGATCGCAAGCTCTTAGTAATTCTGTGGAGCTGACACGTGCTAACACTCTTCTATACACCTGGCGCCTGCTCCATGGTCCCCCACATCGCCTTGGAGGAGGCCGGTGCGATTTACCAGCGCCAGATGGTCGACTTCGCCAAAGGCGAGCAGCTGACACCCGAGTATCGACGGATCAATCCGAAAGCGCGTATTCCCGCCTTGGCCACCGACTGTGGCGTGCTCACCGAAATTCCGGCGATCCTTGGCATTATCGCACGCACGTACCCATCGGCAAGACTCGCGGACTGGGACGATCCATTCGTCTTCGCCGATATGCAGGCCTTTCAAATGTATATCGCCACGACTATCCATCCGCTGTTTCGCCAGATCAGTCGACCGGATTCCTTTGCCGACGGCCCAGTTGCGGCGGCGGCGCTGAAGGCCAAGGTACCGGAAAAGGCTAATGAGTATTTCGCGCTGATCGAAGATCTCTTCATCGATGGTCGCTCCTACGTCCATGGCGAGCACTACACCATCTCCGACCCCTACCTGTTTGTTTTCTTTAGCTACTTGCGCCGCGGTGACCGGGGGGACATGAGCCGCTTCCCGCGCCCCGCCGCGCACCGGGCCCGTCTCCGAGCCCGCCCGCCGATTGAGCGCGTGCTGATAGCCGAGGGGCTGGCCGACAGTTGGTAAGACCGGAACGCCGCTTGTGTTGCCAACCTTTTCAGCGGCCGGTGCCGAGGTAGTTACTTCGGTCCCTTCATCCAGCGCAGCAAGGTTTGCCGCCAGTACCCCTTGCGGACTAGGTAGGTCCCGGTGTGCGCTGTGCGCAAGGTCACGTGCAGAGAACTCTACAATATGACCGCGGACATGACGCTCGCGAACCGGAAATGACCCCGATCCGAACTGACGCGCTCGTGCTGCCGATGTACCCAACAGGACGCGCCACTTGAATGGGTGCGGTGCGCCTCCTCGCCGTCAGAACCTCGTCGGCCGCGTCGTCGGCGCGCCAAAGGCGTCGGATCCGACCTGCCGCAGTGTCGCACGCCACACCGCCGTGGCAGGATGATTGCCGGCACTGATAAGGTTTCGGTAGATCCGGGAGATCGGCAGCGTCTCGTACAGACCGCCGCCACCAACCAGTTCATAAAGCGCTTGCGCGGCCTTGAGACACTGCTGACCAGCGACCTGGGCTCGGTAGCGGAAGAGATTGACGGTCGCCGGGCTGAAGCGATTCCGTTCGGCGGCGTACCGCTCGAGGGCCTCAAGGTCATGAATCGCGAGGATCTTCAGCTGGTCGATGAGTGCCACGGCTTCGCCCGCCGCCTCGAGGGCATCGGGCAATTCGGCCACTGCCTTGCCCGTGATCATGGAAACCTTTCTTCTATTGTAGTCGACGAAGGCGTCGATCATGGCTTGCAGCGAGCCGATCGACACCGCCGTGACGCCCCGGTTAAACACCACCAGATACGGTGCGCGATATCGGGGTTCAGTATTCACGGCGAAGCCCGGGAACTCAAAGTCCTCGGTGTCGGGACCGAACGGAACGGATCGGTAGTCCGGCACGAAGGCGTCCTTGACGACGATCGTCTTGCTTCCCGTCGCCTTCAACCCAAACACGTGCCAGTCGTCCACGATGGAGACGTATTCCTTTGGCACGAGAAACGTACGAAATTTTGCCTGATCGCCATCCACGAGGCCCCCGACGAAGAACCAGTCGCCGTGGTCGCAGCCGCTCGAGTATGGCCAGCTGCCGCTCAGTCGGTATCCCCCCTGCGCACCACTGATCGCCTTGCCGTAGGGGCTGTAGGAGGACGCAATGATCGCGTCGGGGTCAGCCTCCCAAACATCGCGCTGGGCGCGATCATCGAACATCGCGAGGTGATGGCTATGCAGGGCGAAGAGGCCGTAGATCCAGCCGACCGAATGGTCACCACGGGCCAGATTGACGACGATCTGCGCCAAGGTGCTGAAGGGCATCTCCCAACCCTGGTAGCGCTTCGGCTGACACACGCGCAGTAGCCCGTGCTGGACGATTTCATCGACCGTCGCGCGGCACACCATGCCGTTTGCCTCGTCGGCCGGAGCGCGCTCGACCAAACTGGGAATCATCTTTTCTGAGGCAGCGATGAGTTGCGCTGCGGATGGGGTCGCCACGGCATAGTCCTCCGAGTCAGCCTGACGCGGTACAATATCGATCTATTTATCCCGTTGAAATAGGTAGTTTCCGGTGGATTTCACGACGAATATGGTACAAATTATGCTGGTGTGACCCTCCTGCGTCTGCCGAGGCCAGGATACGAACGCGCTTTCAGCGGCGGCGAGAGGTGTGACCGTCAGTGGTTGGCAAGGGAGCAAGCAAAAGCGCGCAAAGAACAGCCTCGAACATCATCGATGCGGCCGTCGCGTTGATGGTCGACCAGAACTCACGCGATGTGGAGATGAGTCACGTGGCCAAGGCCGCGGGCGTCTCCCGCACCACGCTCTATCGGCATTTTCCGACGCGGGCGGCCCTGCTCGAGGGCATCTTCGATGACACGATGGAGGCCTATCGACTCGGCATGCAGGCCGCACTCGCGGCACGACCGGCGGTCGAGGATCGCATCACGGCCGTCGTCGAGTTCGTCGAAGCGTGGTTGCAGGAGGGTCGGCTCCTCAAGACCTACCGGATCGATGCAGCGCTGATGCTGAAACTGACTGATCGCATCATGCCGACTGCCGTCGAGATCTTCCTGGTCTCGATGGAGCCCGTCTTCAAGATTGCGGAAATCGTCAATGGCGCGCCGCTCGACCGACGGACGATCGCACAGATGTTCGTGCACTACTCGACATCGCTGATCCTCTTTCCGCCGCAGGCTCCGCGATACAAGCCCGCGCGGCTCATGGGCCAGCTGATCCACGCTCTGCTACGGATGCCCCCAGAGCTTGCTGCAAGGTGACATTGGATTGTCGTCGTGGACGGGCGGGGAGCGCACGGAAGGGACGGCGCCGCGGACGTCGATCCCACCCTACTGAGCCCGCAATCATCGCGGATAGCGCTGACGACGCATCGCTCGGGTCGCGTTTCTATCTCGTTCGCGAAAAAAGACGCGACACGGATCGTCTGCGGCAAATCAACCCCGTTCGACAGGCATTTCATTCGGCGTCGCCGATGCGCTGTGCCGAGCAAACGCATACGTAGATCTACTTAGTATGCAGCCCAAGCGGCTGCGGGTAAAGTGACACTTCATACGTTTTGTGTCTCATCCGTATAGATCGAGAGCCAATCATGGTCGCGAAATCAGAGCCAATGGGTGCCGTTCACTCCGTCGATGAGTTCGGTCTCGAGGTCCCCGACTTAGGACCCGCGCGGACATTCTACGAAGCCTTCGGACTCGAGGTGCGAAGCGAAGGTAACGCGCTCGGGCTCTACACGCGGGGGATCGAGCACCGTTGGGCCTTGATCACGCGCGGAACGCGCAAACGCCTCACTCATCTGTCATTCGGGGCGTTCGACTCCGATTACGCCGCCATCGTGCGTCGCTCGGAGCAGAAGGAGCTCGCGCGCGTGCCGCCCCCCGCCGGGAGCAGCCCGGAAGGCCTTTGGCTGCGCGACCCCGCGGGACTCGCGATTCGCGTGCGGTCCGCTCACAAGTTCACGCCGAACGCCAAGACCCCCCCGATCGGCGCTTCGGCACGGGCGGGCGCGCGGGCAGCGCCGGCAACGGCTGAGCGGCCCCTCATCCGGCCCCTGCGTTTCTCGCACATCGCCGTGTTCCAGTCAGACGTGCCGAAGGCCGTAGCCTTCTACACTGAGGTACTCGGGCTGCGGGTTGCCGATCACGTCGCCGGCGTCGTCGCCTTCATGCGCTCGATCCACGGCAGCGATCACCACAT
>Ga0181526_10004801_pt1 | contig 10355 bp, 9 predicted proteins | sample PEATcosm2014_Bin_35_FD_119750 | JGI IMG/M metagenome (GOLD analysis project Ga0181526, IMG submission 119750) | Peatland microbial communities from MTU Mesocosm Facility, Houghton, MI, USA - PEATcosm2014_Bin06_30_metaG | ecosystem: Environmental > Terrestrial > Soil > Wetlands > Peat | place...
GCCGATCGGCCCCGCACCAGTGACGACCACATTTTGAGCAGCGATCTCGCCGGCGAGCACCGTGTGCACCGCGTTACCGAGCGGATCGAGGATGGCGGCGTAATGCTCGGGAATAGCCGGATCAATTTTCCAGATGTTGCGGATGGGAATGATCACGTACTCGGCGAAGCAGCCGTCAGCGTCAATGCCGATGATCTTCACATTCTGGCAGACGTGCGGCTGGCCCATGCGGCAGGGACGACAGTGGCCGCAATTCACGTGCATTTCGGCGCTGACGAAATCGCCGGGCTTGACGGACGTGACTTCGGAGCCGACTTCTTCAACGTGGCCGCAGAATTCGTGGCCGAAGGTCATCGGCGGGTGAATGCGCGAAGCCGACCAGCGATCCCAGCCGTAAATGTGCAGATCGGTGCCGCAGATGGAAGCAGCGCGCACGCGCACTAGAACTTCGATGGGGCCCGGCTCAGGAATGGGAACGGATTCCAGTTGCGCTCCGCGCTGGGGACGCATCTTGCGCAAAGCCTTCATTGTGGATGTCGGCATCGTGTACAGGCGGCAGTGAGGCAGACCGCCAAACTTGCAATTTTAGCACACGGTTTAGGGAAGGAAAAATCGGGGCGCCGCGGCGTTGCTTCCGTTACAATCGCGGCGGCTGGATAGGTAAGCGAGCCCGACGGAGGTATGTTGAGTTTTTCACAGCGATTTGAGGAAATTCGCACAGGATTTGAGCGGCCGTTTTGGGTCGCGAACATCAGCGAGCTATTCGAGCGGCTTTCTTATTATGCGGCGTTTGCTTCGCTGGCGCGCTATCTGCACGAGACGCTGAATTTTCCCGTGGAGCAGGCCGGAAGCTTGACCGGTTTGTTCGGCGGTCTGGTGTGGTTCCTCGCGGCGTTCGGTGGAACGCTCGCGGACCGGCTCGGATTCCGCAGATCGCTTTCACTCGCGTACTTCATCTTGAGTTGCTCGTACTTCATTTTGGGATCGCTGGGATCGAGCTGGATTGCGCCATTGCGCGCGGCAGTGCCGCTGGTGGTGCTGGTCACCGTGGTGCTGATGCTTCCGGCGCTGGGGATCGCGCTGGTGAAACCGTGCGTGGTGGGGACCACGGCGCGCGCGTCGAAAGAAAACGTTCGCTCCATCGGCTACTCGATTTATTACACGCTGGTGAATATCGGCGGAGCGGCAGGGCCGTATGTGGCGTCGTACGTTCATCATCACTTGAGCGTTGAGAACGTTTTCCGCGTGGCGGCGCTGAGCGTGTTTCTGATGTTCATCGGCGTGCTGCTTTTCTTCAGGGAGCCGCGCCGCTCGAATGAAGCGCAAACGGCGAGCCTGGGAGACGCAGTGCGAAATTTTGCCACCGTGCTGCGCAATCCGAAGTTCATGCTGTTTCTGCTGATTTTTTCCGGATATTGGATCGTCTACTGGCAGGAATTCATCATTCTCCCGTTGTATGTCCATAATTACATTAATCCGAAAACGGATACCGAGCTGATGCTCGTGACTGGGCCGCTGACGGTGATTGCGCTGCAGATGATTGTGAGTTTGGTGACGCGAAAGATTCCGGCGTTTCGCGCCATCACCATCGGCACGCTGATTTCCGCCCTGGCGTGGGTGATTTTGATCGTGCATCCAACGGTCCCGATGGTGATCGCCACGCTATTCGCCGTTTCCATCGGCGAGATTGTGCAATCGCCACGCTACTACGAATATATTTCGCGGCTGGCTCCGCCGGGGCAGCAGGGAACGTACATGGGTTTCGCATTTTTGCCCATCGGGATCGGGTCGCTCATCGGCGGCCCGCTCGGTGGGATGCTGTTCCACCACTTCGGCGAAGTTCAGCAACGGCCGGAGCGCGTCTTGTGGGCCGTGACCGGAGTTGGCGTGACGACCGCGTTGCTGCTCTGGATTTACGATCGGACGTTGAAGCCAGGCGAGCCCGCGGCGGTGGCAGCGGCGGAGAATTCCTAGTTGACCATGCGGCGCAGGCTTTCGACGGCCTGGCGCGCCAAGGAGTAGCGCGGCTCGATGCGCAGCGATTCGTTGAAACATTCGCGCGCGCGCGCGAGCATGCCCTTGGCGGCGTAAGCGCGGCCCAGATTGAAATGCGGAAAGTGGCGCGGCTCATAGCGCGGAGCGGCGACGGCGCGTTCAAGCCACGGGATGGCTTCATCGTACTTTTTAAGCTGGATCAGGTACGAGCCGATGTCGTTGTAAGGATTGCCGAATTCAGGATCCACTTCGATGGCACGTTTGCATTCCGCAATGGCATCCTCGATCTTGCCCTGGAAATGGTAGGTCCAACCTAAAAATGTGTGCGCTTCGGCGGTAGGGAAAAGATCCAGTGAATTTTTGTAAAGTTTCACCGCATGATCGTAATCGCCCTCCATCTGCACGCGATAGGCTTCCTGCAGCAGCGCCCAAGCTTGTTGATGGCGATCCGATTGCATCATTCTCCCAGTGGAACTCTGAATCCCAACCGCAATTTCATCCCAGAAATGCGAGGATGCACGCTCGACTCATTCTGGCTCGCCGCTATTTTAGCGCGGAGCGGCGGATGCGGCGGCGTAGCTTTTCCAGCAGAGCTTCGAGTCGTTTGGTGTAGTGCACCGGGTACACCGCGGCGCGATTGATCTGGCGATAAGCTTTTGGGAGGCGCGCCAGGCCGGCCAGGCAACGCGCGCGCAAATCCGCCACTGGCTGCGCCGGAGCGCCGCGCTTCCCGCCGCGCATCACTTCCACGAGCATCGGCTCACCGCCATCGGCAGGCTCGCCCTCTAGAGCGATGCTGTCGTGGCGGTATTCGCCGGACGGCGCCGAGTAGCGGAACACCTGCTTGCGTCCGGGATACGTGACTTTCGCCGCGCTGAGCTTGGCGGCTTCGCGAACTTTTCCGCCGCGCTCGACTTCGACTAACTTGTAAATCAAGTTCAGGTGCGGAGCATCACCGGGTGTCGCCAGCGCTGTTCCGACGCCGAACGCATCAATCGCGGCGTGTTTCGCAAGCAGGGAAGCGATGCGCGTCTCGTCGAGATCGCCGGATGCGAAAATCTTCACATCGTTCCATCCGACACGATTCAGTTCGCGGCGCACCCACTGGCTGTCTTTTGCCAGGTCCCCGCTATCGAGCCGCACCCCCGCAGGCTTACGATTCATGGCGACGATCCGTTTGACGGCAGTATGAACGTCATACGTATCCAGCAGCAGCACTGCATGTTCGGGGAATGCGTCGAGGAACTGCGCGAAGGCTTCGGTCTCGTCTTCGTGCGCCATCACCCAGGAGTGCGCTTGCGTGCCGTACGTTTCCATGCCGAATTGCTGGCCGGCCAGCACGTTGGATGTGCCCTGGCATCCGCCGATGGCCGCGGCGCGCGCGGCGAGCAGACTGGCCTGACTGCCGTGAGCGCGGCGGGCGCCGAATTCGACGACCTGACGGCCTTTGGCGGCAGTAACAACGCGCGCGGCTTTGCTCGCGATCATGGTCTGGTAGCTGAGCGTCGAAAGAAAATACGTCTCCATAATCTGGCCTTCGATGATGGGCGCAACGACGCGCAACATGGGCTCGCCGGGAAATACCAGCGAGCCTTCGGGCATCGCCCAGACGTCACCAGTGAACCGGAATTTCGCGAGGTAATCGAAAAATTCGCCGCGGATATTGCGGAACACAGGATGCTGGCGCAGGTAGTCAATTTCTTTCGCGGAGAAGCGCACGTTCTCCAGAAACTCAAGCGCCTGTTCCAGCCCGGCTGCGACTAGGTAATTACGATGCGGCGGAAGATGACGGACGAACAGTTCGAACGTGGCGCGAGCTTCGAAGCGGGTCTGCAGATACCCCGCGGCCATGGTCAGCTCGTACAGATCGGTTAAGAGGCCTGAGTGTTCAAACATTTTCCTGTTCCAGGGCGCATTACCGAGGCGTGATCAGCGTGGAAGCTGAGTGCCCCAGAGGCGGCAGATCTTCCAGCGAGTTTCATTCCGGGAAGAAGGTACCAATACCCGTAGTACGACGACCCCCGATCGGCACGCACACTTCGCGGCTCGACACGCACCCGCGATCAATATGATCTAACGCATGTCTCAACAACCAAACAGTTTACTTGCGAGCGCAAGCTCATGAAAAGACAAAACCCCCAAGCCTCCGCTCCGTTGTCCGGAGCGGGCATGCCTGGGGGTTCGTCGTCAATCCCTGCGCCGGAAGGACTACTTCAGGACGGCGTCTTTGAATGCTTTCGCTGCGCGCAAACGCACAACGGTCTTGGCCTTAATCTTGATGGTCTCGCCTGTGGCCGGATTGCGGCCCAGACGCGCCTTGCGGTGCGCCTTGACGGCGCGGCCGATGCCGGGAATTACGAACTTGCCCGAGCTCTTGGCCTCTTTCACTGCCAACTTGAACAATTCGTCGAAGAAAGCCACGGTCTGCTTCTTGGAAACGGGCTTTTCCGGCGTGCTTACCTTCTCAGTGATGTACGCAATAATCTTGGACTTGCTCAGCGGATTTGCCATCGAGTTGCGTTTTCCTCCTCAGTTTAAATTGCCTGGCGAGCTTGCAGTGCAAGACGCCTTGGGGACTATAGCGGCACTAGACGCCGAACGCAAGTCAAACCTTCAAAAAAGCCCGATAAAATGGGCCTTTCCTCAGCACGTCATTTTTCGGCGAAAAATTTACTGCGCGGCGAGCTGCTGGTAGAAGAGCGCAACGGCCTTGATTCCGCCGAAATAATTTTCCAGCGCGATGTGTTCGTCGGGGGCGTGCGCGTTTTCGTCGGGCAGTCCGAAGCCGAGCAGCACGCAGGGAACTTTGAACGTGTCGTGCATTTGCGTGACGAAAGGAATCGAGCCGCCCTCGCGGATGAAAACAGCTTTCTTGCCGAAGCCGGATTCCAGCGCGTGTATCGCGGTCTGAAAAATCGGATGCGTGTATGGCGCGACCCACGGTTTTCCCGTGCTGAGCACCTGGAATTTACAAGTGACGGACTTCGGCAACAATTTACGGATGTGGCGTTCAACGAGCTTCGCAATCTTCGCAGGATCCTGATTGGGAACCAGGCGCGTGGAAAGTTTCGCATGCGCCTTCGCGGGAATTACGGTCTTCGCGCCTTCGCCGAGATAGCCGCCCCAAATGCCGTTCAGTTCAAGCGTGGGGCGTGTCCAGAGCCGCTCCACAATCGTGAATCCTGTTTCGCCGTCTAGCGCGGGCGCTCCCACCGTCTTGCGAAATTCCTTCTCTTTCCACGGCAGGGAATTGAGTGCTTTGCGTTCCTGCCGCGACAGCGGCGTGACATCGTCGTAAAAGCCCGGAATCGCGACGCGAAAATTCTTGTCGTGAAGTTTCGCGATCATTTCGGCAAGAATCGTGATGGGATTGGGCACAGCGCCGCCGAAAACTCCGGAGTGAAGGTCCTGTGCCGCTCCTGCCACCTCAATCTGGTAATAATTCAGGCCGCGCAATCCATAAGTGATGGACGGCACGCCCTTCGCCAGCATAGAGGTATCGGAGACAACCAGCGCGTCGGCCTTCAATCGTTCGCGATTACGCTGCACAAAATCCCACAGGCTGACGCTGCCGACTTCTTCTTCGCCCTCAATCATCACCTTGACGTTCAGCGGCAATTTGCCCGTGAGGTTTTTCAGCGCCTCAAGCGCCTTGATGTGGATGTGCACCTGGCCCTTGTCGTCGGCGGTGCCCCGGCCGAAAAGTTTGCCGTCGCGGACTGTCGGCTCGAAGGCCGGGGATGTCCAGAGATCCAACGGCTCGGCTGGTTGCACGTCATAATGCCCGTAAAAAAGGATCGTCGGTTTCCCTGGCGCGTGCAACGATTCGCCGTAAACCAGGGGATGCATTTTGGTCGGCGTGATTTCCACGTTTTCCAGGCCAGCGGCGCGCAATTTTTCGGCTACCCAGTGGGCGGCGCGCTCGATATCGGGCTTATGTTCACTTTTGGTACTGACGCTGGGAATGCGCAGAAACTCTTTGAGTTCGTTCAGATGTTCCTCGCGCTTGGACTCGATGTACTCGATCAGCTTCATTGCCAGGGGGCCCCCAAGTCATAAGATGGTAACGCCCGCGCCGGCAAATTCCCGGGCGCGGAATGAATGCGCATCACTGCTGTGCCAGGACACAAGACTCGCGATTCTACGGAACCTTGTGCGATTTCAGCAAGCTTTTTGCGGCCTTCGTTTTTGGAAACTTTCCGACTGCGCACGGTTGACTCAGTGTCCAGCCCGATGCAGGATACCAGATAACCATGAACGAACCGCAAAACAGCACGGCCCGGCGGAGTTCGCGCGTCTTCACGCGCATTCCCGTGCGCGCCATGGCCAAAAACAGCGATGGCAAGAAATTCCGCGAGAACAGCCAGACCATCGTCATTAACGCCCACGGCGGCCTGCTCTATCTGCAAGAAACGCTCGCGCTCGGCGCCGAAATCGTGCTGATCAATCCCGTCACCGAGGAAGAGCAAGAATGCCGCGTCGTCTATCTCGGCGATACGTCCGAAAAAGGCACACGTGTCGGTGTGGAATTCCTTTCACCGAGCCCGCATTTCTGGGGTGTAGACTTCGCTCCGCAAGATTGGCCCACCCGCCCGTCTGCGCAGCCCTCACACTAGCCAGTTTTATCCCTCACGGTTAGCGATGACTTAACCGCCGGAATTGCCCTGCTCCGTAGGATTGTTCTACCACGCAAGGATGAAAGTTGCAGCGCGACTGCGAAATGCCACCGAGATTGACCAAAACCGATTATGACCGGGGGTCATACTCGCGCCACGATCTCGATTCCGCATCTCAACCAGTTCACGTGCCATACATCCCTCAGGCCTTTTGACAGCTCAAAGATATTTTGCGGGGACACGAGAGGCTGAAGCGGGTTCCAATAGTCGGAAACCTTTTCATTGTAGTCTATCCGGCTGCTCGAAGTGGTTTACAAGATTCGTTACTTGGCTTAACGTGCAGCTGTCTATTGCGATGCGGATCCTGCTGGCGGCCGAATTCGGTTCTGGGAGGCGCGGATGCGAACGATCTGGGTGTTTGCTCTGGTTGTTGCGACGGTTCCGATCCCGATGGCGGTGTTTGCGCAAACCAAGCCGGCCTTGGCCGACAGGCAGCCGGACAAGGTCGCCCAAGCCGCCCCGGCGGACCTTGCCGCTCAAGCCGAGCCCTCTTCCGAGGAATCTTCGGCCGCCAAACTGCCGGTACGACGCGTGATTCTGTACAAAACCGGCGTGGGGTATTTCGAGCATCTCGGGCAAATTCGCGGCGATCAGAAAGTCCGCGTTGATTTCACCAGCAGCCAACTCAACGACGTGCTGCAATCACTAACCGTCTTGGATCTCAATGGCGGGCGAATCGCCGGCGTCAATTACAACTCCGAAGCATCCTTGAGCCAGCGTCTCGGAATGCTGCGGCTGCCTCTGGAGGAGAAGATTGATCTCTCGAAGTTCTACGCTGCATTGCGCGGCGCGCGATTGGAGGTTCGCAGCGGGACGACGGTGATGGAAGGCCGCTTATTAAGCGTCGAAAGAAAGACTCGCGTGAGCGGAGGCACCACTCTGGAGGTCGATTTGGCCACGCTGGTGTCGGATTCAGGCGAAGTGCGCAGTGTGGAGATCACTCCGGGCGTCAGCGTGCGGCTAGCCGAACGCGATGTCACGCAGGAAGTGGGGCGCTATCTTTCTCTCCTGGCCTCGATGCGGCAAGAAGATCTGCGGCGCATGACCATTACCGCGAACGGGACGGGCGAACGACAGCTCTTCGTGAGCTACATCAGCGAAGTGCCCATCTGGAAGACGACTTATCGGATCGTTCTGCCATCGCAGAGCGGCGACGAACCTTTGTTGCAAGGCTGGGCAATTGTGGACAACACCGTGGGAGAGGATTGGAACAACGTGGAACTATCGCTCGTCGCTGGAGCTCCGCAATCATTCATTGAACAGCTGTCGCAACCTTATTACGCAAGGCGACCTGTGGTCCCGCTGCCGCAAAACGCGCAGCTCATGCCGCAGACGCATGACAGCGCGATGACGGGCGGCTTCGCGGGTTTGTCCGGAGTGGTGCTCGATCAGAGTGGCGCGGTAATTGCCGGAACGACTGTTCAGGTCTTTTCCCCCACGGGTGAACTGGCGGCGACCACAACTACGGACGATCAAGGCCGATATCAAATTGGCGAACTTCCGGCTGCTAACTATCGCGTCGAGTTCAGCAGGCCCGGATTTCAGAAGACGGCGATGCAGGGCGTCACCCTGGGTGGCGGACGAGAACATACGCAGAATGTAACTCTGCAGGTCGGAGCGTCAGCACAGACTGTCACAGTGACTGCGGGGGCCGCGACTCTGGACACCGAGTCCGCAGAGGTGAGCGGGAGTCCGGGGCACGCGGGTTCAGGAAGCGAACTCGGCAGCGGACGCGGAGTTGGTGGCCGCTTACGCGCCGGCGAGGGGGGCGGGACGGGCGGCGGAATTTTCAATGCAGCCGCGGTTTCTGAAGCGCGACGCGCAATGTCCGCCGCTGCAGAAGGGTCTGATCTGGGCGATCTTTTTGAGTACAAGCTGAAGGATCGGTTGACGATTCATAAGGACGAATCCGCGCTGGTTCCCATCGTGCAAGTCCACGTAGCCACTGAGAAGGTCTCGCTGTGGAACGCATCGCTGAATTCCCCCCGGCCTCTGCGCGCGCTGTGGCTTACGAATTCCAGCTCGCTGACGCTCGACGGCGGAAGCTTCAGCGTGCTGGAGAATGAAGCCTTTGCCGGCGAGGGCTTGACCGATGCGATTAAGCCCGGCGAAAAACGTCTGCTTTCCTACGCAGCGGATTTGGGTGTCCGCGTGAATTCCAAGACGGAAGGCGAACCGCAGCGCGTAACGCGAGTTCGTATCGTACGCGGAGCGATGATTCAGACCAGCGAGTCGCGCCAAGACACCAGTTACATAATCCGCAACGACGACACGACTCCGCGCACGGTGCTTATCGAACATCCGTTGCGTGCGGGATGGACTCTTTCCGAGAGCGGCCCGAAGCCAGAGGAAACGACGTCCACCTCTTACCGATTCCGTGAAACCATCGAGCCGAAGGCCACCTCGAAATTCACGGTGCGCGAATCCAGTCCGCTGGACGCCCGCTTCCAATTGACGAATCTGACGGACGATCAAATCACGGTATTTCTCCAGCAGAAATCCATCAACCCCGAGATCGAAGCCGCGTTCCACAAAATCGTCGCGCAGAAAGACAAAGTGGCATCGCTCGACGCGGAGATCGCCCGGCGCGAGGCCGAAACCACGAAAATCTATGACGATCAGCAACGGCTCCGCGAAAATCTGAAGGCGTTGAAGGGCAGCGCGGAAGAACGCGCGCTCACGCAGCGTTATACGCAACAGCTTTCGGATCAGGAAACGCGGCTGGAAACTCTTCAGCGTGAGTCCGCGGACTTCCAAGCGAAGCGCGACCAGGCTCAATCAGAACTCGATGACGTGATCGAGAGTCTTTCGTTGGATGCAACGTTGTAACAAGTTGTGCGGAAGAAGTGTCTTAGCAGAGCGGGATTAGAACCGTTCCGTGCGAGTGCGCGTCACGGCGAGACGAACATGCCCGACGGGATGCCAGCTATTTCGCAGCCGGAAGAGTATCGTAGCCGGCCAGGTCTACTTCTTTCCACTTACCGTCGATGATTTCCTTGCGAATGTCCGCGGCGGTTTTACCCTGCTGCGATTCACTGTAGGTGAAGGCCGCTTCTTTCTTGCAGAGGATGCAGTGGGCCCCGTGGTAGTCGGTGAAGCAATCGAGCAGGCTCTTGTGGCCGACTTCCTTATCGCAGCCACAATAACATGGCTGCTGATACAGGACCGGTTTCACTTTCGCCGCGAGCGTGTAGATATTTCGAGTTTGCGCGTCCTGAAATTGTGCCGGATCCAGCGTGTCGGGAAGCGCACCTCTAGGTGGCTCTGCGTGATAAGCGGGCACGGCGGGTTTCGGAATTTTTGCGGCGATAGCGGGAGACGGGGCCGTCGTGGATTCTTGGCTGGAAGAATTCTGCGCCTGCAGAGAACTGCCGCCAAAAGCAGTCAGCGCAAAACCAAGAACGACAGCCAGAATAATGGCTCGATGGAGCATCGCAGAATCTCCCCTTGCCCGCTCATGAAGTGCTTGCGCAGCGAGCGACCGCGAATTCTCAAGCTTAAATCTTATCATTCCTGCAGCGCGAGGGAACGCAGGATTCGCGGTGGCGCTAACGCGAGCGCACCGGCGTTGGCGCGCGAGCCGGGGCAAACCACAGCGCGCGGCGTCGCGTGCAGTGTCATCAAATGCGGCCTAAGTTAGGATGGAAGTACAATCGAAAACGGAGGGGTAGGAAAGCGGTTGAC
>Ga0181526_10004802_pt1 | contig 10355 bp, 5 predicted proteins | sample PEATcosm2014_Bin_35_FD_119750 | JGI IMG/M metagenome (GOLD analysis project Ga0181526, IMG submission 119750) | Peatland microbial communities from MTU Mesocosm Facility, Houghton, MI, USA - PEATcosm2014_Bin06_30_metaG | ecosystem: Environmental > Terrestrial > Soil > Wetlands > Peat | place...
CGCCGGCGTAATATCTTTTTTGGAGAATGCAGAGGCCACCGCGCTCTATATCAGCGTGCTCACGCTGGGCGAATTGCGGAAGGGAGTCGCGGCGAAGGGACGCAGCGATTCTGGTGCGGCTAAAAACCTGGGCGCGTGGGTCGACGGACTGGAATACAGCTTTGCCGAACGCATTCTCGGAATCGATGCTTCCGCCGCGCGGCTGTGGGGCGAGTGGTCAGCCGAACGTCCGAGACCCGTCGTGGATACCCTGATGGCCGCTACCGCCGTGTCGCGCGGCATGACGCTGGTTACGCGAAATGTCGGCGATCTGCGCGGAATCAAAATGAAGCTGCTGAACCCCTGGGCGGGATGAGACAAGGCTTTCTTGCCGAGGTGCTCTCACCAACGGAGGACCGGGAGCAGACTTGAATAATCGTCCGTCCATACCTTCAAGCCCGGCTTTTCCGCAGCCGCATGGGCGTGGGCCGCGACTTCGGGCCGAGCAAGGAATGCAGCATCGTCGGTCAACAGCATCCAGGTGGCGCCAAATTCACCGATCTCGTCTTTTGGGCCGCTGGAAACCCGCACAGCTTCCATGCCCGCCGCCTTGGCCAGCAACGCGATGGGAGGCTCCAGATCGACATGTTGATTCGAAATGTGAAATGCCAGAACTCCGCCCCGAGCCAGGTGCTTGCGATAAAGTGCAACGGCTTGCGTAGTCAGCAGGTGCAACGGAATGGCATCCCCTGAGAATGCGTCTACAACCAGCACATCGAACCGCTGGGGCTCTTCATGCACGAGTGATAGGCGGCCATCACCCTCGACGATTTCGACTCGGGCGCCCGAGTCTCGAATGTAAGTAAAGACATTCTGAGCAATGGGCGCGACAGCCGGATTGATCTCGTAAAACCTGATGGTGTCGCCCGGCTTCCCGTAGGCGGCGAGTGTTCCAGCACCGAGGCCGATCACACCGATCCGGCGCGGGCGCCCTTGGCAGCAGAATCGGATCGCCAGTCCCACACCGGAGTCCTCGGCATAGTAGGTCGTCGGCGTTCGCCGCAATTGCTCCGTTCCAAAATATTGCGTGCCGTGCTGGATGGTTCCGTTGGTCAGCGTGCGCATCACTGAGCCCGGGTAGCCATGGTTCTGTTTCACGCGCAGGGTGCCATAAAAGTTGCGCACGGCCGCGATGGTCTCACGCTGAGAGGCGATGTGAACCCATGAAACGAGCACCGCCATCATGATGCTGGCCACCGCCCACAGCATCCGCTGGCTCCATCCTTCATTCCACGTCACTATGAACGCGAGCAACGCAGTAACGAGAAAAGTGAGCGCCAGATCGTAGTTGAAGCGGAAGACCAAAGGCGATGCGATGCCGATAAGAAAGGAACCGAGCGCACCACCGGCAGCAAACAGCAGATAAAAGAGAGTCGATTCAGAGGTCCGCTTCGGTCGAAGGACAACTGCTTCGCTGTGGCAGAAGTAGCAAGAAACGAAGACCTCGATCAGGAAGAACAGAATGCCGATTCGCATCGGAATAGAGACGTCGGTCTTGGACAACATGTAGGCCAGGCCGCCGAGCATCACTATAAGCAAGCGCGTGACCAGGCCACGCGGTAGCAGGTGAGGGAATTGAAACGCGAGAATGATAGTGATGAGATAAACCGCGAGCGGAAGGATCCAGAGCAGCGGAATGGCAGCGATGTTAGCCGTCAGATAACTTGTCACTGCGCTCAATTGCATGGCCGCGCCCATGGGCAACAGCACCCAAAGAATCTTGTGGCTCAATGGCGATCTCGGAAGGCTGGTAGCTTCCTCGACGTTGATCTGACCCGACGCCGCTGGTGCGGAACGTGTTTTCCAAGTCAACGCGATCGACAGGATTGCGAAAACGGCGAATCCAAAAGCCCAGCCAATTCTTTGCATTTGCAAAGTGAAATGCGGCTCGATCAGGCTTGGATAAAGGGCCAATGCCAGCAACGACGCCAGGTTTGAAAGCGCAAACAGCCGATAGGGAACTTCACTCGCCTCAATCCGCGCCCACCAAACCTGCAAAAGCGGACTAGTCGCCCCGAGCATAAGAAAAGGCAGGCCGATCCACTCGCTCAACGCGACAAACACCGTCGCGATCGGGTGCTCCGCTCCAATGCCGACTCCGTAGCTGCGCACGGCACACATGATCGCCGCAGCCGCCGCCAGCAAAAGCAGCATTGAATGCATATTCCATCGCGAACTGCGCGAAAGCCAATGGGCATAGAGGTAAGCGCACAGCAACGCAGTTTGAAAAAATACCAGGCAGGTAATCCAAACCGCAGCCGACCCACCCAGGATCGGCAATAACTGTTTCGCCGCGATAGGCTCAACGAGAAAGAGCAGAAAGGAGCCAAGAAAAACCGCGACCCCAAACACCAAACGCGAACGAGTCATGCCCAACCTCAGGTTCAGCATAAGGAACTGCGAACGTCGAGAATCCGCCCGCGAGAGTTCAGTCGTGTAACAGGCGGATGCTATCACAGCGATCATCGCGTCATTCCCGGTGGCATAAATCAAGGAAGGCGCTGTTCGTCCATGGTAAAGTCTGCTTACCACGCTGAAGGCAGCGTTCCCCTGGGCCCGTTCTCAATTCCGAGGACCGAAAGAGGTGTCCGTTGATTCCAGCCGCGAGCGATAGGCCGGCCCAAACCGCATGCGCGCACAAGGATTCCGACCTCGCGGCTATTGGCGCTTCAGCTCAGCGCAAAGCCGCGTGGCGCCTGCTGCCTATCATCTCCGTCGGCTACGGCCTGGCTTACATGGACCGCATCAACATCAGTTTCGCCTCGTTGCGCATGAACAGCGACCTGCATTTCAGTGCAACGGTGTATGGTCTCGGTGCAGGATTATTTTTCATCGGCTACGCGCTCTGCGAAGTCCCTTCGAACCTCTTGCTCTTGCGATTCGGTCCCAAGCGCTGGCTCGCACGCATCATGCTGACATGGGGCCTGCTCGCAGCAGCCATGATGTTTGTGCGCACACCGTTGGAGTTTTATTCCGTGCGTCTGCTGCTCGGCATGGCAGAAGCCGGATTCTTCCCCGGCGTCATCTACTACCTCACGCTCTGGTTTCCGGCTTCTATGCGAGCACGCGCAGTCAGCCGCTTCTACGTCGCTCTCCCGCTCAGCTCCGTTCTCATGGGCTCCGTGGCTGGATGGTTGCTGGGTCTGCAAGGCAAACTCGGCTTCGCCGGTTGGCAATGGCTCTTTCTCTTGGAAGGACTGCCAGCTGCGCTGTTCAGCTTCGTAATCCTGAGACTGCTGCCCGATGGTCCCGCGCAAGCCAAGTGGCTCACGCCGGATGAGAAATCGTGGCTGCAGCGTCAACTCGAGGCCGACAGCGCACATGCGCACCTCGGCCGCGAAGCAGGAGTCTTGCAGGCTCTGCTTTCTCCCAAGGTTTGGTTGATCGGGCTGTTCTTTTTCAGTGCGCTCACCTGCAGCTATGCCTACGGTTTTTCTGCGCCGGCCATTCTGCAAGCTGTGACTGGCTGGAGCGTCAGCCAAGTCGGATACCTTGTGGCCTCTTTCGGCCTGCTTGGCGCGGTAGGGATGCTCTTCGGGGGTACAAACTCTGACCGCACGGGCGACCGGGCGCTGCATTGCATCGTGCCCTGTTGCGTGATGGCCGCCGGCTATCTCACTGCCAGTTTCGCGAGACCACCCTGGTTGGTCGTCATTGCCCTCGCAACCAGTTTCGTCGCGTTCAACGCCTTGCAGGCTCCGGCTCTGGCCGTCCCCACTCAATTCATGACCGGACGAGCCGCAGCCGCAGGCATTGCCGCCATGAATACCATCACCATGTTCAGCGGATTCGTTGGTCCCTATTGGATGGGCGTGATGAAAGATCGGACCGGGAGCTACTGGCTCGGACTACGCGGACTGATGGTTCCCAGTCTGGCGGCAGCGTTGGCCATGTTTGTGTTGACCCGGAGCTTGGCGCGATCCAAAGCTGCCGCCGCACAAAGCGCAGAACTCGCAGGCGAGACCGCATGAATCCGATCAATTTAAGAAAACCAGAGGCTGCTTATACGCTCGCGGCAGCCGGCAGAATCTCATCTACATCCACCCACTGCGTAGGATAGTTGCCGGTGTAGCAGGCGGTGCAGTACTGGTTGCCCTCGCCCCCGTCGCAGCTTTTGATCAATCCTTCCAAAGAGAGATAGGCAAGCGAATCGGCTTCGATATAACGACGTATCTCTTCGACGGAATTGTTCGCGGCAATCAGATCCCGCTTGCTCGGCGTATCCACACCATAGAAGCACGGCGAAATCGTCGGTGGACAACTGATGCGCAAATGCACTTCTTTGGCGCCGGCGCCGCGCACCATGCGCACGATCTTGCGGCTTGTTGTGCCGCGAATAATAGAATCGTCGATCAGAATCACGCGCTTGCCTTCAAGCAGATTGCGCACCGGGTTCAGCTTCAAACGAACGCCAAAGTCGCGCACCCGCTGCTCAGGTTCGATGAATGTGCGGCCTACATAGTGATTGCGGATCAAGCCAAGGCGAAAGGGAAGTTTCGCTTCTTCCGCATAGCCAAGCGCGGCAGTAACCCCGGAGTCCGGAACGGGCACAACAACGTCCGCAGCCACGCCCGACTCACGCGCCAGCTGCCGGCCCATCTGATCACGGCTCTCCTGCACCCAACGGCCAAAAATGCGGCTGTCCGGTCGTGCGAAATACACATGCTCAAACACGCAACTCGATTGCGGCACTCCCGTTGCGTATTGGCGGCTCGTGACGCCGTCTTCGGTCACCATGACTAATTCGCCGGGCAGCACGTCTCGCTCATACTCGGCGCGCAGCAGGTCAAACGCACAGGTTTCAGAAGCGAAGACGATCGTGTCTGGTCCGTCAGTGTTACGAATGCGCCCCATCGAGAGAGGACGAAACCCGCGTGGATCGCGCGCCGCAAAGATACGATCGCGCGTCATCATCACAATCGAAAATGCGCCCTCTATCTGCGAAAGAGAGTCGGCGATGCAGTCAACCAGCGTGTGCCGATCTGAGTGAGCAATCAACTGCACGATAATCTCGGAGTCCGACGTCGTTTGAAAATACGCCCCATCGCGTTCCAGCCGCGCGCGCACATTACCAAGATTGACGAGGTTTCCGTTGTGCGCAATCGCAATCAGTCCCTTGGTGGAATCGACACGAATAGGCTGCGCATTCAGCAATGCCGAATCGCCGGTAGTGGAATAGCGTGTGTGGCCTATAGCCATCGTGCCGGGTAGCTTCTGCAGTACATCGTCGGTGAAGATTTCAGAAACCAAACCCATGCCCTTAATGTTGGCCAGATGCTGTCCATCGGCCGAAGCAATGCCCGCCGACTCCTGCCCGCGATGCTGCAGTGCGTAGAGCCCGAGGTATACCTGCCGCGCCGCGTCAGGATGCCCGTGGATCGCGACGACTCCGCACTCTTCGCGAAGCTTGTCGGTGCTGCGCGCACGGCGAACCGCCGCTTCGCGGCCATCCGTGGCGCTCGTGGCGGTTTTGATCAACAAGGACTCATCAGTCGCGTCGGCAACGCCCTGAAACAACAACCGGCTCATACGGTCGGTGCTGCGCGCACGGTGCGCGGCGGCTGCGCCGCGAAGGAAGCCTTGCGTCATGCAGTCACCTCACCATGAAGGGTTGCTTCGAGCGATTTCGCCCAGACACTGCGAAGTTCATCCAGCGGCGTTGAAATGAACGGTTCGCGGTCGACTGAAATCTCCAGGCGGTTTCCGCCCGTTGTGCCGACGCGCGAAACGAAAAAGTTGTATTCGCCCGCAAGCTTTTCGATCTCTGTTATATGCTGCGCCGCTGCCGAGATCACTACCGTGGATGCTGGCTCAGCGAAAAGCCCGAACAGCGGATGAGCCATCAGCGCCTGCTCCTGATCGACGGTGGCTCCAATCCCCTTCGCGAACGCAGCCTGCGCCACCGCGACTGCAATGCCGCCGTCGGAGATATCGCGCGCCGAGTGAACCAGCTTTCGGTCGGCGAGTCCCCGCAGCAGCGTGTGCAGATCGGCTTCAGCGTCGAGATCAAGATTGGGCGGCCGGCCCCAGATCCCACCAAGAATCACCTTGGCAAATTCCGAGGAGCCGAACGCGATCAGGTCTTCTCTTGCCTCTTCCTCGGTAGCGTCTGCCGTCTCCTTCGCTCGTGGTTCCTGTTCCAGAGCAGGAAAAGGGTACTGGCTGATGGGCAATGGGTCGAGCGGAACTTCAAGCGTGGGGTCTGGCTCTTTGCCTCGCGGAACAGGCCACAGCAGAAGAATGGCATCCCCCGCATGCTCGAATCCCGCAGGCACTGCCTTCGTCACATCGTCCAGGATCCCCACGATGCCTAGTACCGGCGTCGGATAAATTCCTTCGCCGCGCGTCTCGTTATATAAGGACACGTTGCCGCCGGTGATCGGCGTGCCCAGGACGGTGCAGGCCTCTGCAATGCCGTCAATCGCCGACGAAAGCTGCGCCATGATCTCAGGCTTCTCAGGATTGCCGAAGTTAAGACAGTTGGTGGCCGCTACAGGCAGCGCGCCACTGCAAGCCACCTTGCGTGCCGCTTCGGCTACGGCGTGCATTGCACCGAGCTTTGGATCAAGATAGGCCCAGCGACCATTGCCATCGAGCGCCATGGCAAGCCCGCGCTCATGGCCATCGGTGCCGGTGCCTTTGATCCGCATCACGCCCGCTTCGCCGCCCGGACCAAGCACCGTGTTGGTCTGCACCATGGTGTCGTACTGCTCGTGAACCCAGCGCTTCGAACAGACGTTGGCGCTCGCCAGCAGCTTTTTCAGGTCTGCGGTGTATTCGCGGTCCTTCGCCAATTCGCCCAGAACCTCTGCAGGCGGATCAACCGGAACCGGGGCCTTCCATGTGCCAACGGGCCGGCGGTAAAGCGGTGCATCGTCAGTCAGCGATTGGTTGGGAATGTCTGCCACTAACTCGCCGTGATGCCGAATCCTCAACCGAGGCTCAGGTTCCACTGTCCCCACAATGACTGCGTCCAATCCCCACTTCTCAAACACGCGCAAAACCTCGCGCTCGCGGCCCTTCTCGGCGACCATCAGCATGCGCTCTTGACTTTCCGAGAGCATGATTTCGTAAGAGGTCATGCCGGTTTCGCGCTGCGGCACCCGGTCCAGTTCCACATCCAGGCCCACGCCGCCCCTCGCTCCCATTTCGCATGTAGAGCAAGTCAGCCCGGCCGCCCCCATGTCTTGAATGCCCACAATGGCGCCGGTCTGCATCGCTTCGAGACACGCTTCGAGCAGCAGTTTCTCCATGAACGGGTCGCCGACCTGCACATTGGGGCGTTTGGCTTCCGTTCCCGCGTGGAATTCCTCGCTCGCCATGGTCGCACCATGGATACCGTCGCGCCCTGTCTTCGCGCCCACATAAATGACGGGATTCCCGGTGCCGGTCGCCTTGCCGTAGAAAATCTCGTTCTTCCGCACCAGCCCGAGCGCAAACGCATTCACCAGAGGGTTTCCGCTATAGCAAGCCTCAAACTTTGTCTCGCCGCCGAGGTTCGGCACGCCGAAACAATTGCCGTAACCTGCGATGCCACTCACGACGCCCTCAACGATCGAATGATTCTTGTTGACCAGCTCAGGCTCCATCCCTGCTTCCGGAGAGATGGGTCCGAAACGCAGCGAATCCATCACTGCCAGCGGCCGCGCACCCATCGTAAAGATGTCGCGCAGAATCCCACCGACTCCAGTCGCCGCACCCTGATAGGGCTCAATGTAGCTTGGGTGGTTGTGGCTCTCGATCTTGAAAGCGCAGGCCCAATCGTCGCCCACATCGATGATTCCGGCATTTTCGCCCGGCCCCTGCACCACGCGATCACTTTTTGTGGGTAGCCGTTTCAGGTGAACGCGGCTCGACTTATACGAGCAGTGCTCACTCCACATCACGCTGTAAATTCCAAGTTCGGTGAGAGATGGAACGCGTCCGAGCGCCGATAGAATGCGCTCATATTCGTCCGCAGTAATGCTGTGTTGTGCGAGGAGCTCCGCTGTAATCGCAGCCGGCTCGGGAACAACTGCAGAGGAGGCAGGAGTCATCACGATTGCCTTCATTGTCGCATGGGACGCTCAGCCGAAGGGCATAGGAATGGTGTGGAAAGCCGGACGTCTAAGATGGCGGCACGCCGTTTCGCACACAGGGCACGGGAACCGTTCTCGAAACACCGCCGCCCCTCGTCGCGGACACGACCCTCCCTCGCGGGCACGACTGTGTGTGTCGACTACGCGGAGGTAGCGTCCAACATAAGCCCTGTGCGATACTTGCACTTGCCAACCCACCTGTCGCCGGGATGGCGGAACTGGCAGACGCAGCGGACTCAAAATCCGCCGACCCTTGCGGTCATGGGGGTTCGACCCCCCCTCCCGGCACCAACCTATCCCCTTAAGAATCTGCAGGTTGTATTGGGTACGATATTTTGGGCGTTTTTTGTACCCAAAACGTACCCAAGCCTTCTCGCAATGCCCGCAAAGATGCTTAGTTTTGAAGCAAGAAAAGCGCGCATCGGGAACGGAAACAAATCGCATTGCGGCGAACTCTGTTGGCGCAGGAGCTGCCGTGGCCTGCGTGCTTAGATGATGATCGTAGCTTCGTCATTCTGAAACGCGAATCGGCTGCATCACGTCCATCTCGGACTTTGCTTTCATACACTCTGCGAATGACGATTCACTTGGCAGATTGTGTCTCCCTCAAAGGTCTCTCTTTAGCGAATTTTGTCGGGCGCCGGCGGAACATACCAACTCACTGCCCGACACTATGAAATTGTCGGGTGGTGGGAAGGAAACAACTCGCGATTCGACATTCTGGCGTCTGAGGATGGCCGATTACCGCGAGGACAAAAATACTGGCCATGGAGCCGCTCATCTACGCAACCCCGTCGAGCCCGACGAGATGGGATTCCTTCGGGCACGCAGTGCACTGCCCAAAAGCGGGCCGTCGCTCAGCCCAGGTCACTGGACCGAAGGGCGTTTTATCGGGACTGATCAACCTCGTACCTCCTCCGCGACGGTTCATCGACGCGCGCGACGCTTTGAGGCGGCTGGTTAGCGTTGCCGGAACAGGCCCGTTACCCAACGGGAGAACCTGCGGAACGCACCTTCCCGCTTTCGGCCTCTGGCGTCGAAGTAGGCTGCTTTGCGCTGCTCTTCGCGTCGACGGCCCGCGGCGATTTGTTCCGGTGACCACCGGCCGGCCCACTTAATCTCTCCGCGGTAGATCCAGTAGTGCGATTGGCACAGCTCCTGCCAATTACCGACTGACGGATCGAGACTTGGCCCGTCAGTCGTTTGCTCGACCGACCATTCAGTCGGTCCAAGTGGAGTCCTGATTTTGGACCCGCAACCGCAGGCGCAGAGATGCGCAGCAATGTCGAATTCCTTGGAGACGTAGAGCACGCCGGGGCTCAACTCCGTGGGAATATACCGCACTCTTTGAAGCTCAAATCTCATACCACTTCCTTCTGGCCCACGATCTTCAGATCGCCGAGGTCGAAGAGGAAATGGAAAGGCGATTCGGTTTCAAGATAGAAGCCGCGCAGCTGTTTGAATTTGACGATCGCCAGGCAGGCATTGAGGGCATTCAACTCGCCTATCTGAATATTGGTTCGATAGATATCGTTGGGATCGTCGGCTTCATCTGCAAGGCCCATCTGACGAATCCTGTTGCCGTCCGTTTTTGAATGATAGGTTACGCGCGCCATGCCGGTCAGAGGCCCATTCTGTCTCTTCAGTCCCATCCCCACATCGATGAACGGAATCTGCTTTGCCAGAAGAAGATCAAAGATGCTCTTGCGGGAAGAGCCCTTGTCGACGCAGACGAAGGCGAAGGTCACACCAGCTAAATCGTCGCCGCTTGATTCGTCGATGAATTTTCGAGTGATGGTGAGCCCATAACGAAAATTGTCGTGCCGAACCTGATAGATCTCCGCCTTCGGCTTACCGAAGTCGTCGGTGCCGATTGCGCCAGGCGACCGGAACGCGTTGTGCACGTAAAAGAGGTCTGGATCGAAAGCGCGAATCCTGGGAATCTGTGTCTTGACTAGGAAGTCGAGAAGGTATGATCCGGTGCCGCCCAGGCCGATCACCGCAACGTCATCGTTGGCGAACTTTTGGGCGAGATCAGTGATCTCGGCCAAACTAGTCAAGGTGTCGCGAACCCTGAAGATGGGGTTCGGCTCCTCGGTTTCGACCGAGCGGAAGGTATAAGGGCGGACGCCGTGCAGTTCGATAGCTGGTCCAGAGATTTGTGCGACGTAGCTCTCGATCTTTTCAAAATGATCTTGGAACTGGCCTGTTTTTTGGGGCTTGTTCGAGAACGACCGC
>Ga0181526_10004804_pt1 | contig 10350 bp, 7 predicted proteins | sample PEATcosm2014_Bin_35_FD_119750 | JGI IMG/M metagenome (GOLD analysis project Ga0181526, IMG submission 119750) | Peatland microbial communities from MTU Mesocosm Facility, Houghton, MI, USA - PEATcosm2014_Bin06_30_metaG | ecosystem: Environmental > Terrestrial > Soil > Wetlands > Peat | place...
AATAACGAGCATAACGAGGAGTGAGTTGCGAGGTCTGACTTGTCGCTCTTCCTTATGAGCATTCTCAACCAACCGCACTGCTCTATCGATTGCTTGATGAGCTTCTGTTTGCCGATTGAGTTGAACCAATGCCTGTGCCTTTCGCGCCCAGCATTTTGCGCGCTTCAGATCGTCGTATACTCCACCCCCGAAGTAGACAACATTCCTCGGCATCCCAATGGTCAGTTCCATAGACTGCTCGGCCATATCGAGCGCTTTTTCCGGATCGACTGCTGTCTTCAAGAGCAAATCTGCCATACTGCCTTGACCGCTTCCAGTTGGATCTCCCAATTCTAATGCGCGTCTTAGGTACTCCTGAGATTCCTCATAACGGCCCTGATCTATAAGAGCGTCAGCCAGGCAAACCAATGGACGAACTCTATCAGGTGTTTCGCACGTCGCCAAGCAAGTGCGAAAACACTCCTCCGCCTTATCGGCTTTCCCTGCCAGGAGATAATCCAAACCCTTTCTGCGAAGCCTGAGTTCTGGCGGACAATGCCCCATATTCCGGAAGTAGATAACCCTGGCTCCAACGACCGCCAATACTGCAAGAAGCAGTCCAGTCTGTGGACTGTACCAAGGTGTCAAAATAGCGAGAGCCGTACCAGACGTTATCATGAATTCGTTCCTTTCAAGACAGTAGCCGAATAGATTTTGCTACAGCCCCCGCCTCATTTTGGCGGCGCGCACCGTATTAGCCATCAGCATGGCCACGGTCAATTTGCCGACACCCCCCGGCACCGGCGTATACGCCCCGGCCAGTTCGAAGGCCTTCGGATCAATATCACCCACAATCACAGATCCATTTTTTTGAAAGGCGGCTTCGCGCTTGGCGTTGCCCGCGAAGAAGCGGTCAAACTCGGCCCGGTCATTGATCCGGTTGATGCCCACATCGACCATCGTCGCGCCGGGCTTGACCATCTCCGGCGTGATGAACCCCGCGCGACCGATAGCGGCCACCAGAATATCGGCCTGGCGAGTAATTGCGCCCAGGTCGTGCGTTTTCGAGTGGCAGATGGTCACCGTCGCGTTCTGATGCAGCAGCAGCATCGCCGCCGGCTTGCCTACCAGATCGCTTCGGCCGACCACGACGGCGTGTTGGCCGGCTATGGGAACTTCGCTTCGTTTGAGAATCTCGATAATCCCAGCCGGAGTGCAGGGCGCGAGAGCCGGACGACCCGCTTGCAACCGGCCCGCATTCACGGGGTGAAACCCGTCCACATCCTTGTCAGGCGCAACGGCGTCGAGCAGCGCCTTCGCGTCCACCTGCGCGGGCAGCGGCAACTGGATCAGAATGCCGTCGATTTCGTCGCGCGCATTGAGCCGGGCCACCAGTTCCAGCATCTCTTCGGTGGTCACGGTCTCGGGCGGCGTAATCAGGTCGCTATAGATTCCAAGCTCGGCGCAGGACTGCACCTTGCTGCGCACATAGATCTCCGACTCGGCCACATTGCCCACCAGCACAGCCGCCAGTCCAGGCCTTATGCCCCGCGCCGCCAGCACGCGGACCTCCTCGGCCACTTCCTGCTTGATTGCCGCGGCAATCGCCACTCCATCGAGAACTCTCGCCATCTTTCGCTCCAAAGATCATCGTATCGCTTTGCGCTTCAACGTGAGGTCGCACCCTTCAATCAACGGAATTAGGGAGTGCAATCACACGGAGAGTGGTCTCCATTCTCTCAAAGTGTGATTCGGCTCACATACAACTGCGGAATTGAGACCTTAAGTTTCAACTGCACGAGAAATGTTCTTGAGCACGACAGAGTAGATTCGTTGAACCTCCGGGGTGGCAACGCGGAGGTGGAGGGTTGGGGAATGTCTTCAAGGACACTGGGCATATTTTTTGATTTGCGGGACTCTTCGTGCTCACCTTCCTTTTATTTCTGGTGGTGCGACGATCCGTCGCCTCAGCAAGCTTCAGACAATGTGGATACTATCGCGGAGAAGACCTCTGAAAGATCGTTGCTCGATCGGCCAAGTATGACAGATACGAACCATACGAGGCCTGTCATTCGGTTGTGCAGGACGAGCAGTAGATTCGAAAACACTCTCACATAAACTGCGAGTCTTGATTCTGTGCGCCGATCAAAAACTCTTCTATCCTTAGGAGTATCCAGCCCGCCTCTACCAGCGCCTGCTGGATTTGGCGCACTTATGCACCTCTCCGCGGCGCGCGACTTGCCAGGACTGACTTCTGATCTTCATGATCTTCTCGCATAACCTGCGCTGCTTTTTCTTGCACAACCGATTCAGTCATTAGATCTCGCTCATTCAGCAACTATCTCTGAAGGAATCCCTCCGCTTGCCGAAGGGACAATCAGCAACCATTCGCGGCAACGGCGGAATCTTTGCCGGGCCTGGCGGACCTCCGTTGCGAAGGGAGACTTCGATGTTGCAAAGCGAGAGACGACGGGAAGCGCCGATCGCTCCATCCTGGGCCCATCTGCGTCTTCCCCCCTTTCCCCAAGTCGCTCTCCGCGTACTGCAACTGGCCAACAATGAGAATGTGCAACTGCACAAGTTGAGCGAGCTGATCTCCGCCGATCCGGCCTTTGCCAGCGAAGTTCTCACCATTGCAAACTCGCTCTTGTACGCGCCGCGCTTTCCCGCCAGCAGCATCTTGCAGGCCATCGCAGTGATGGGCGCCAATAACCTGCAAGGCCTGTGCCTCACCGTCGGTGTGCGCGGATACATGGGCAAGGCGCTGAATCAGCCGGCCATGCGGACGATTTGGCGACACAACCTTGCCTGCGCCCTGATCGCCGATCAACTGGCCTCGGTCGGCTTCATGAACAGGGACGTAGCCTACACCTCGGGCGTGATCCACGACATCGGGCGATTGGCGCTGGCGGTAATTCGCCCTAAAGAGTACAGCGTGCCGCTCGGAGCGCATAGCGGCTCTCCTGCAAGCATCCTCAAGGCTGAGCGGGAGCTCTTCGGCTGGGATCATTGCGAGGCTGGCCGCCAACTGATTGTGGACTGGAAGCTGCCGCCCGAGTTTGAAGCCATCGTCGGCGACCACCATGCGCCGCGCGAGAGGGATGACCCATGGGAGATGGCCAGCTTGATTAACCTGAGCTGCCGCATGGCCGACACAGTCGGCTTCGCTGCTTTTCCGGGCTGTGAAGTAACGCCGTTTTCCGATCTGCTCGACGAACTGCCCACACGCGAGCGCAGGCTCTTCCATTCCGCCGTTGAGCCGCTCGCCTTTGAAATCTCTAAGAAGATCAACGCCGTCGAATCGGTGTGATCCAATTCCTTTACGACCGGAAAAAGTTCCGCGCAATAAACAGCCAGGTCTTCCAGGTCCCGACTTTAGGAGATGGGAAACAAAGAGCCTCAACCTGTACCCTCTCAGATCAAGAGCCCACCGGCCAGCGATAATGCCCCACCGCCCGCTCCGCATGGAAGTCTTCAAGTGTGCTCTCTTCTACTCCGCGGCCGATGTTATGAACCACCCGCCTCTGCGGGCGTGCACTTACTATGATGCCCACATGTGGCAGCCGCGCATCGAGCAGCCAAGTGACAATGTCGCCGGCTTCGACAGGCTTGGGAAACGCATCGCCCGCCGTCGGTGTCTCGGCGGCCCATAACCGCGCGCCTACTCGCGTCCAATAAGTCTCCAGGTTCAGAACTCGACGGTGATCGATATTCGCATCGGGATGCTTCGATCCCCACGCCTTGTGCGCAGGGTAGTCGTCGAAGTGCTTCACCATGTCTTCATGCACCAGCTTTTGCAGGTCCAGGCCCAGCCCATCGCGCGCCGCGCGAATCACAACATCGGCGCAGACGCCCGTCGAGCGCGGCACATCGCCGCCCGGATATCCGATCTGCGTCCACGTCGGATCGTAGCCCGTGGTCACCCCCAACTGCGCCCGCGCCGCATCGGCCAGCTTCTGGCCGTTAGTCGGCGTCGCGAGCGCAAGCCTGCCCGCCGTGATCCAGACCGCGGTCAATCCGCCGACAAACGTTCTTCTCTGCATGGACTCTTAGAGTCTCTCCGCAAATTGAGAAAGAAATGTAGTGCCGGTCTCCAGACCGGCTGAACTGGCGGCGTCCACGCCGCCAGACGTCGCCAGTAAAGCCGACCCGGAGGTCAACGCAACCAATTCCCGCATGGACCCTTACTTTGCGTGTCCCGTAAGTCTGTTCAGACTAGCGAAGATCGTGCTCCCGTGGGCTGGCAACTTCACGTCGACTGCATCGGCGCCCTTCCATTTGCTGCCGTCATAGAGATTGCGCGCCCCGTTCGTAGCGCAGCTCTGGCAAACCTGCTTCCACGTGAAATGCAATGTGACCGGCTTGTCGTCAAGATTGAAGAGCGCAACAAACTCGGGCGGGTCTGCAAATGCCTCTTCAGACGCCTCCCACACCCGCACATTCTCAAAACCCGCCGGCAGATTGGCAACCGGATGGCTCGCCCATGCCTTCTGATCGATATCCAGCACTTCCTTGTTCGACATCAGCAACCGCGTGAAATCATCCAGCTTGGTCAGATTCCCGCCAAAGATCAGCGGCGAGCGCGAGATCGACCACAGGTTGAGTTCGGTCTTCTCTTCTTCCTGCGTCAGGCGCGACTGGCGTGGCTCGCCCCATCCCGGATGCGGCGTCAGAGAACCCCAGGGCAGCATATCGGCGTCTGGCCAATTGCCGGGCTTGACGTAGCTAGACCATTTGGCGATGCGGTCGAACTCGCCGGCCAGGCCGAAGGGAAACTCGCCCCATTCCGGCTTGGAGGGCAGCGTCCATCCATCCCAGTGATCGTTGGTGATGCGCCACATCTGCGCATACTTCGCCACCTCGGCCGCGTGCTCGATCTGCGTCGGTCCCGGCGAAAGGCTCAGCACGATCGGTCGTCCTGTCTTCTTGATCGCCTCGGCAATCTGGCGAATCTCGGTGGGCCGGTACGGATGGTCCGAGATGCAATCGACCTTGAGGTAGTCGAGGCCCCAGCCCGCATAGAGCTTCAGCATGGAGTCGTAGTAGGCCTGCCCCGCCTCGTTATCGGCCACGCCCCAGTTGCCCTCATCCCAGCCGCAGGGCGAGTTGATGTCTGCGGCATCCTTGGCGTGAAAGCTCGTTCCCGCGATCGGCGAGTTCTTCTCCACCGCCTGCTTCGGAATCCCGCGCACAATATGAATGCCAAACTTCAGCCCTTGCGCATGAACCCAGTCGGCCAGCGGCTTGAATCCCGCCCCGCCCGCCGACGAAGGGAAGCGGCTCTCGACGGGAATCAGAATCCCATTCCCGTCCAGCAGATACTTCTTGTCGGCCAGATGCGCGCCATCGGGATTCTCCATGTACCATCCCTCGTCGATCACCGCATAAGTCCATCCAAACTGCTTGAGCCCCGCCAGCACGGTGGTGTTGGCCTTAAAGTCAGCCTCGCCGATGGTCAACCCGTAGGCATCCCAACTGTTCCACCCCATCGGCGGCGTAGGTGCGGGGTTCTGTGCGGAGATGAACATCGTGGAGGCGAGAAAGAGAAGAGCGGCGAAGAAAACCTGTCTGCGTTCCATGCGGGAACAATACCACAAATGGCTAACCCAGTTTCCGCCGGCAGCGGGAAGGATCTACACCCACTCATTTTGGGGTGGTCACACTTGGACCGGGGCCTTGTTCCGAATCACTGTTGTCCAACTGATAATATGGCCGAACCTCCCCGACTTTTCCAAGAAAATGGTCGCGAAACACATCTGTGAGGGGCGAGGAAACTCGCTCGACAACATGACACTCGCCGTTGCGAACACCTTCAATAAACCAAAGAGTCCCATCGACGAGATAGTGGTCTGGGATCTCCACTTTCGCCGGCAAGGTCCAAAACCCGACATCGGCAAGAGTGGCGACCAATTCGTATTCTTGGTCATGGGAGAGGCGTCTGGTTGTGTCTGTCGCTACTTTCCCCAATCCGTAACCGCCTTTACCGGTCAGTATCTTGGTGCGCAGAATGCCGTGGCCGTCCTCTCCAAAGTCAACCCTCATGAGGACTGGATGATCAAAAGTCGGCAGCCAGAGGAATCGATAGGACTGCCCCCTCCCTTTAACTTGATCCTGGCAAAGACTTGCTTCCTTAAATACCCCAAGAAGCTTGTCATACGAGTGCAGATCCAGCGTTGCGTAGCTTTGTATTTCGTAGAAAATCGGCGGTGTCAGCTCCAACTTGAGCACCACCTCTCGCTTCATTCCGGCAGAGACAACGATCCCAGAGACCCGTCCGTCTACAAACCCTCGAAATTTCGCCGTGACCGAATAGGTCTCCGGTGGCAGACCCTCAACGAGAACATTCCCATACTCATCGGCCACGACGTTGATCGTTTTTCCACTCGTCACCTGAACCTGAGCGCGAGGAATTGAAGCATCCGTCTCATCCGTGACCGTTATCTTCAACGAACCTGTTCCTTGACCTGCGCACCGAATCGCTGCAATGGCAAGAAACGTTGCTCCAACGGCTAAGCGGTTGATTGTCATAGGACCCCACTTAACTCCGAGCAACCTACATCTGTATCTTCACCGGCCAGGTCTTCCAGATCTCCGCCGAGTAGTCGCGGATCGACCGGTCCGATGAAAACTTACCGATTCGCGCCACATTCAAAATCGACATGCGCGTCCAAGCGTCCTGATCCTTGTAGGCAGCGCTGACCCGGTCCTGGCAATCGACATACGATTGATAATCTGCCAGCAGCATGTACTCGTCGCTGTTGAGCAGAGAACTCACCAGCGGCTCAAACAAGCTCTTGTCGCCGTGTGAGAACTCGCCGCTCATCAGCGAGTCAAGCACCTCGCGCAGCATCGCGTTCGACTCGTAGATCGCCCGCGGCCTGTAGCCCTCCTGCTTGCGCTTCTCGACCTCGGGAGTCGTCAGCCCGAAGAGGAAGAAGTTCTCCTCGCCCACTTCCTCTCTGATTTCAATATTCGCCCCGTCCAGCGTGCCGATCGTCACCGCGCCGTTCATGGCGAACTTCATGTTGCCCGTACCCGAGGCCTCCTTGCCGGCCAGCGAAATCTGCTCGCTCAGGTCGGCCGCCGGATAAACTCGTTGCCCGAGTTTCACGCTGTAGTTAGGCAGAAAGACAACCCTAAGCCTGTCGCGCACCAGCGGATCGGAGTTAACGCGCTCACCCACAGAATGAATTAACTTGATGATCAGCTTGGCCATGCGATAGCCCGGCGCGGCCTTTCCGCCAAAGACAAAGGTCCGTGGCACAACCTCCACATCCGGGTTGTGCTGGATACGCTTAAACAAAGTGAGAATGTGCAGCACCTGCAAGTGCTGGCGCTTGTACTCATGCAGCCGCTTGACCAGAACGTCAAAGATCGACTCCGGATCGGTCTCGATCCCCAACCGCTCCTGAATGTACGCAGAGAGCTGGAGCTTGTTGTGCTTCTTGATCGCGCTCCACTCCTCGCGGAACTCCTGGTCGTCTACGAGCGGCTCCAGCCGGCGCAGCTTTTCCAGATCGTGTATCCAGCCCGCGCCCAGCCGCGCCGTCAGCAACTGGGCCAGCCTGGGATTGCTCAGCACCATCCAGCGCCGCGGCGTCACGCCATTGGTCTTGTTGGAAAACTTCTCCGGCGTCAGTGCATAGAAGTCGCTCAGCACGTGAGTCTTCAGCAGCTCAGTGTGCAGCGCGGCCACGCCGTTGATGGCATGGCTGCCCAGCGAGGCCAGGTGCGCCATGCGCACATACTTCCCGCCATCCTCGTTGATCAGTGAGAGCCGCCGCACGCGATCTTCGTCGCCGGGGAACTTTGCCCGCACATTCTCAAGATGCCTCTGGTTGATCTCGTCGATGATCTCCAGATGCCTGGGAAGCAGCGAGCCGAAGAGATCCTGCGGCCACTGTTCCAGCGCCTCTGGCATCAACGTGTGATTGGTGTAGGACAGCGTATTCTGCGTCACATTCCAGGCCGCATTCCACTCCATTCCATGCTCGTCGACCAGCAGCCGCATCAGCTCAGCAACCGCGATAGCCGGGTGCGTATCGTTCATCTGGATCGCGAATTTGCGGTGCAGCTCGGTCAGCGGACGATGCTGCGAGACCTGAATCTTCACGATGTGTTGCAAGCTGCACGAGACGAAGAAGAACTGCTGCGCCAGCCTTAGCTGCTTGCCCTCCATGCCTTCATCGTTGGGATAGAGAATCTTCGAAATATTCTCGCTCGAAACTTTGTTGGCCACCGCGCCAAAGAAGTCACCGTGATTGAAGGTCTCAAAGTCGAAGCTCTCGACAGCCTGCGCCGCCCACAGGCGCATGGTGTTGGCCGTGTTGGTGCGGTAGCCCAGGATCGGCGTATCGTGCGGCACTCCGCGCACAACCCTTTGCGGAATCCACTCGACAATCTGGCGTCCCTTGGCGTCGGTGCGCCTCTCCGTGCGTCCGCCCATCTTTACTTCAAAAACGTCCTCGGGCCGCTCCAGTGCCCAGGGATTCCCCAGGCGCAGCCACTTGTCGGTCGACTCCACCTGCCAGCCGTCGCGAATCTGCTGGTTGAAGATGCCGTACTCATAACGGATGCCGTAGCCGATCGCTGGAATATCCAGCGTGGCCAGCGAATCCATGAAGCACGAGGCCAACCGGCCCAGGCCGCCGTTGCCAAGGCCCGGCTCTTCCTCTTGTTCAATGAGCACATTCAGGTCGATGTCCAACTGCCGCATCGCCTGCTCGGCCTCGTCGTAGATGCCCAGATTGATCAGGTTGTTAGCCAAATGCGGTCCGGTCAGGAACTCCGCAGACAGGTAGCAAACCACCCGCGAATCCTGCGCCTGGTAGTTCTTCACCGTCTGAATCCAACGCTCCACCAGCCGGTCGCGCACTGTATGCGCAAGAGCCATGTAAAGGTCGTTGACCGTGGCCCGCTCCGTTGACCGGCCCTGCACAAAAATCAGGTTATCCAGAAAGGACTGGACCAGCGCCTCGACGCTTAGCTCGGTTCTCTGGTCCTTACTCGATCCAGTCAGGCGCGATTCCCCTCGCGGCAGCGATAAGGTTACGTTTGTGGTCATTCGATTCCCTCATCTCCCCATGGGCGGGGAGTCCCTTCCACTCGTATCCAGTCTTCCAAAGATAATTCCACTCCCGTCAACGTGCGATGAAAAAAGTACAAGAGAAACGCGGCGGAAAACGGCTCATGGCCCAATTTGAGCCTTTTCACACTCCTTTGGTCAACCTCTCGCATTTTGCTCCCCGCTTCCGGAGGGAGCGACCGAATGCAGCCCTGGATGGAGCGAAGCGGAATCCTGGGATTGCAGGCTGTTGACATGGTCCGCTGCTTAGGCGCGGATCGAATCCCCATACGATAAGCTGATCCTGACATGCAATGGAGCAGCTCAAGATGATCGCAGTCTTAGGCATCGACGGCGGAGGCACTCGGACCCGCGCCTCCATCATGGCAGGCGACCAACTCCTCGCCCACGCGGAAAACGGCTCCATCAAGCGACTCCGGGTCGGAGCCGAGGCTGCCGAGACCAATCTCCGCGCGCTGCTCAATGAGGTGTACGCCCAGGCTGGCGTAACCAGTCTCCACGCCGCCTCGGTGGGCGTAGCCTCCGCCTCCATGCCCGGTACGACAGAGTGGATTACGGCTGTCTTACACGATTTTGCGGTCGAACACTCCGAAGTCGTCGGCGACGAGGTCATCGCCCTCGATGCAGCCTTCCGCGGAGGCCCTGGAATCCTCCAGATCGCAGGCACCGGCACGAACACCATTGGCCGCGCTCCTGATGGCAGCAGGGAATGCGCTGGCGGCTGGAGCTCCCGTCTTGGCGACCGAGGCTCCGGCTACTGGATCGGCCTGCACTCGATCCGCCGCGCCCTCAACGCCTACGACCGCGAAGAACCGACGCAAGTGCTTGAAAAGGTAGGCAAGATCTGGGGCACGCCCAGCCTCGACGATCTGGTAAACCTGGGCGACAGCACCCCCGGACCGGACTTCGCCGCTCTCGCCCCGGCGATCAATGAACTCGCCGAAGCCGGCGACCCTATCGCACTCGGCGTGTTGCACCAGGCCGCGGCTGACCTCGTGGCGTTCGTTCTATTGGTTCGATCGAAGCTGCGCCGCAAGCATTCCATCGCGGGCGAAGTTCCCGTAGCGTTTACGGGCAGCGTAATCGGCAAGATGCCCATCGTGCACGAGGCATTTTTCAAGGGGCTGCATGACGCCGCTCCCGACATGCCGGCGCGCACTGAAGAGGTGGTTGCGCTCAACGGCGCGCTGTGGCGCGCCAGGCGCCTCGCGCAGAAACCGCGCTAGTGTCCTGAGTCAGAAGTTCGCATGACAAATAAATTGTCATCCTGAGCGAATTTTGGCGCG
>Ga0181526_10004809_pt1 | contig 10343 bp, 18 predicted proteins | sample PEATcosm2014_Bin_35_FD_119750 | JGI IMG/M metagenome (GOLD analysis project Ga0181526, IMG submission 119750) | Peatland microbial communities from MTU Mesocosm Facility, Houghton, MI, USA - PEATcosm2014_Bin06_30_metaG | ecosystem: Environmental > Terrestrial > Soil > Wetlands > Peat | place...
AATTTTGAACGTGCGCATCGCCACAAAGCTGCGCATAAATGCCGCTGCTTGGGAGCATCGAGAGATCGGAAGCCATGATGGGAACGGCGCCCCTATAGAACCCAAAGGGCGAAGTGGCCATACGCGCGGCCTTGATAGGTAGCAGGTTGGCGAGGCGCCCGCGCTCCGACGCGCGCAGCAGTTCCAGGATGGATGTCTTTCGGTGCGTGGGGTCCCAGTCTGCGTGGCTGACCCGGCCGACTTTTTGGCGCAACGACTGGCCGTATTTCCGTCGCTCTTCGCGAGCTGCCATCCTGGGAGCGCGGTCGCGCATACCCGAGTCTCACTTCCTTCGAAAACGAAGTCCCGTTCGCACTCAGGCACCTCTTATTGCGAAGAGCTGGCTTTCTGATTCTTAACCTGAAGGTCATTCACGACCTGCGTCACGTTGGGCACTCCAGTTGCCACCTTTTCGGCGAGCGACCGCTTGTTTTCCGAGTTCACTTCTCCGGTTAGCGTGACTACGCCATTCTTCACTTCGTATTTCACGCTCTTATGCAACTTGTTCTGGATCAGCGCAGCATCCAGATTCTTCTCAATGCCTTGGTCCAGATCGGAATTCACGGCCTTTGCTTCTTTTTCTGCGCCTACGGGAATCACGGCAATTTGATCTGCGACAACCTGGGCTCCCGCCAGAGACTTTGCAAGCGATTCCGCTTGTGACTTGTCGTTCTCACTGCCCACTTGTCCCCCGAGGGTCACGATGCCCTTGTCGCGATCCTGACTGACGGTGACGTTCTTTAGCCCTGCTTGATCGAGCGATTTGCGAATACTGTCGGAAACATCAGGTGACTTCGTGGCGGTCTGCGAGCATCCAGCCAGAATCCCGACAGCGAGCAGCGCGACCACAACTACTGACAATCTGAGCTTTTTCATATTTCTCCTTTCATGAATTCGAGATGGAATCTCAAATGATGATGAAGTGATGGCTGGTACGTGTTGGCTTTGCGTCCCGTGTGTTCGCCCCAGCAGCCTTGGAGCGAAAATCACTTCAACGTTGATCAGGACGGCTCGATGTCACTCGAACCGTCCTGAGCCCTCCATTTGACCGATCTAAATCCACTGCAGCCTAAGCCTGCTTTTTCTGCGGCTGGTCGTGTTTCTCTGGCTCCGACTGTGGACTCTTGGGCTGTGCGATCGGGACCACCGGTTTCTGTTGCACTGGTTGATTCGGCTGGATTATCGGTTTCTTCTCCGGAGGAGCGGGCTTCTGCGTTTCTTGATCTGACATTCTACTATTTCTCCTTTGCTGGTCTTTCGGCTGTTGGTAATTGGTGAGTTGTTTGCAATCGTGTTGACGCTCATTCAGGCGTTTAACGGGAACAGCCGCGTGGGTTCGGGCGACGGATCGGTTAGTTCGCGGGGCTGATATGTGTGGCCCGCTTCAATACAGAACTCCGAGCGCCAAGCTGACATCCGCCGGGTCTCTGCAGTACTGAGCGGGGAACGGCGGTGCAGCAGTTGTCCCGAACGCAGCTTGCTCCGGACAGAGTCCGCCTAATTTACTTCTCGAGCACTTTTTCGATCTGCCCGACCTTTTTTTCAACTTTGCCGGTAATGTGTTCGGCTTTGCCTTCAGCCTTTAGGTCAGGATTGTTCGTGACTTGGCCTGCCTTCTCTTTGACTTTGCCTTTCACTTCATGAAAAGTGCCTTTGATCTCATCCTTCGTACTCGGCTTCATCTGTTTTCTCCTTATCGTTGAATCTTGCCTAATGATGGAGCGGGACTTCCGCTACTCGCCCCGACAGAGTTGCGATCCTATGAACAAGAATCGGCATCGACTCCGAGTCCGTCAGGCCTGCAAGTAGCACGGTCTTCATAAACGGCTCGTCCGCCGTCATGTGTCACACGAAGGCGGAGAAGTCGATCCGCATCCGTGCAACTGTGCGATCATGGGCAACAACTGGCTGGCCAAACAATCTTGGGGTATGAAAGCGTCTACCCACTTCAAGGCCTGCTCAGGAACATCCACTGCTCCGGATAGCATGATGATTGGCGCCTGCGGCCTAAGCCGTTTCATTTCGATGGCAACCTCGGCCCCGTTCATCTCTGGCATGAAATAGTCGACGATTACAACGTCGACCGAATGGATGGAGGCCAGTTCCAGTCCTTTGCCGCCGCTGGGCGCGGTCAGAACGGTATACCCAAAGGTTTCGAGGAACGATTTCTCGCATTCCAGCACGTCCTCGTTGTCGTCGATACAAAGCAGCACTGCGCTTTGGAGTACCGGGTACACCGCCGCGAGCATGGTTCACCTTCAAAAACAATTTTCAACACCCCGGCACAGGAAACTGTTCAAAATTGCTCAAACTATGCGTTCTGCAACATTTTTTGCCGACCACCCTACAACCGACACCCCACCGGTTAACTTGTTGTGGAACCCACGCTCGATTTCACCCGAGCCGTTGCTACCTGGTTTCTTGAGGAATTGCGCTGGGAAAACAGCTAGTCGTGCAGGACAACATGGAGCAGCGAGCTGTGGACTTGCAGCCCGCCGTTGTAGTGAATAAAGCCCAATTTTCTGAACCGGTTCATGAAGAAGCTGACCCGCGAACGGGTGGTGCCGATCATTTCCGCCAGCATCTCCTGACTGATCTTGGGAACCACAGGTTCGGGTTTGCCTTCCTTGCCAAAGTGGGCGAGCAGCAAAAGGATCCGGGCCAGCCTCTTTTCGCTCGAATTGAAAAGCTGATCCACCAGATCTTCTTCGTAACGGATGTTCCGCGACAACAAATAGGCCACGAACAGGTCGGAAAATTCGTGTTCTCGATGCAGCGCTTCCATCAGGGCCAGCTTGTCGATTCGCAGAACAGCGCAACCCGTCATGGCGGTTGCCGAGTGCATGCGGAGCGTTTGGCCCGCAAGCGAACCTTCGCCGAAAAAGTCTCCTTCACCTAATATGCCGATGGTTGCTTCCTTGCCAGTCTTCGAGACCACGGTGAGCTTCACCTTGCCCGTTTGGATATAAAACACCGCATCAGCGGCATCCCCTTGCGCAAAGATTCCTTGTTTCCTCTGGAAAAGCACAGATTTCCTGCCCTCGCCGATGGTCGCGAGGAATTCATGGGGATCGAAATCGCGCCTTTTCTTGGTCGCTACACGTGGACTTATGGCGTTTCGCTCTGGTTGGAGTGTTGGGTCGATTGGGGTTTGGCGGGCGATTTTCCTTCCGCGTGGAGAACCTTTCGGCTGGCGAGCAGCAAACATAGGCAGCCCCTTCTGCCTGAACAACCAACAGCCGTATTTTACCGCTTTCCTGGAACAGCGTAAATATCCGAACAACACAGCCCGCCATGCGTTTTTTGGATGGTTCCAAGTCTCGCAAAGCAGCGATTGAGGGGGATTGTGTCTGAGGGCTCACGACATGAGCCATTCTGCACAGTATTGCTAGAGCAACTGAGCGAATCTATTGCCGGTGTCCAAATCGAGGAGAAGGAATGCTTTTAGCCGGCAAAGCCGCGTGCGCTGGGATTGTCTTCCTATTGCTGACGACGGGGATCTCGGGACCACGCCGGACTCCGCTCGCTTCGGCCATCCTCAGCAAAGAAGTGCCAGCGGTCGGGCCTAGGAATGATGTCAAGAAGATGCAGGAAACTCTGCGGGACAAAGGACACTACAGCGGGGAGGTCGATGGCGTGTTAGGTCTCCGAACCCGGGCGAGCATTCGCGGATTTCAGAAGACTGAGAATCTACCAGTCACAGGGCAGCTTGATGCCCGGACGGCCGACAAACTCGGAGTCAGACCAGAGGTTCGCGAGGAGGCTGGCTACGAGACGACACAAGGTAAACCTTCGGCAGGCATAAAACGGGCGAAAAGTTCGGGGCGAACAAGCAAGACATTGCGAAAGGCAGTCAAGACAGTTGCCGTTTCTGAAAGCGGCCGGGGAGACCGCGAGAAGACACTTCAAGCTGAGAGCGAAAAACACCCACGGTAGTTTGAGTTCTTGGCGGTCAATTTCGTGTAGCGAGTGTGAGCATTGTCGCACAGACCCCGTGAATCCTCATTTGCTAGGGTTGGAATCGACCTAAATGCACCGTACTCGGGGGCGTGTGTTCGAGTGGGAGCACAGCCCATTATTTGTTCTCTTGTCACAATCGAGCGAAACAGCTATCTCGCAGACGTTGGATGAGATTCACATTTGCGTGCTCCCAATGAGCACAGGAGGCTGACATGCTTTGGACCATTTTCGTTGTTCTTCTGATTTTGTGGCTTCTGGGTTTCAGTCTGCATTTCGGCGGAGCCTTGATCCACCTTCTCCTGGTTGTGGCGGTGGTGGTTCTGGTCATCAACTTATTGAGCGGACGCCGAAGCGCGGTTTGAAGTTTGAAGAAAGGCTTACAAGTCCAGCACGGGGTGGCCGTAAGCAGGACCTACCACGGAGCCAAACTGTTCATCGCTCCCCATCGCGCTGGCGATGACGACCGCTCGGTAGAGCACTGGCAACCTTCTCCACTTTTTCGATCACGCTTCCTAACGGTCGCCCAGTCCACCAGTCGTCACCGCTTTGCTGCCGCGGCACACGCGAAGCCGGACGTCATGATGGGAACTGGATGCGAACATCCATGGGCTAATCGCTTTGGAGTCGGGATCGCCTCTTTGAGCGATTGTAACGTCTGATCCCAAGCCTCACAGCAGCCGGAAATGCGGCTGCTCCCCAGATCGTGAACAGAAGCAGGTACACATCTTGCAGGGAAATATCGATCTTCTCAAGGGACCAGCGAACCACGAACGCGCCGGTGAGTCCGAGGAGAATGTCGGCCCCGGTCCCGAAGCCGTCGTCCCCTGCGATCTTGCCACTGGCCCAACCGGCTAGCGCTGCGGCAAATAACCAAATGGAATAGAACATCCCAGCCTCGATAAAACCGACTCCGGTCATTTCTTGGCGATCATTTCTTGGCCGTGACCCGATCGGCAATTTTGTCGTACTCGGTTTTCGATATGATGCGCCGCGTCACCACTTCGCGGGGTTCGTTAAATCCGATTCTGCCGCAGTCACCCCCGGCAACTGTCCCCAGGGGAGGGGTTGTCCGCCTTTTCAGGGAACGCCGTTAAGAACAAACCACGCTAGTCTCCCCACCATCGTGTGACTGTTCAAAATTGCTCACTTCCTCAGATTGTTTTGAAAAGCTCGGGGAAGACAGGTTTCTAAAGTTGCAAAGTTTCAAGGCTTCAACGTCTGAACACCACGGCGTATCGGCATTTCCGGGAGCATCGGCAGGTCATTCCCGGTGCCCACCGGAGTGAGCCACGGCGCAGTGCTCCCAAGGTCGGGCGGAACGATCCGTGCCCGTGCGGCTCCGGGAAGATTCCCAACGAATTGACGCGAAGAAATCTATCTTTAATGGTTTGTTTCGGATGAAGCCGAAGCTCGTTCCAGAGATGGTCAATTCTGCTCAGATCTCGGAAAGGCGGGAGATTAAAAAAGGTGGTAGCACTCAAAGTAGCGCCGAAGAGCCACCAATTTGCGCTTTATGAGGTCGAAGGAGAAATATGAAAAACAGCACGAGAGACAAGCTCAAAGGCAGCTTCCACGAAGTAAAGGGAACAATCAAGGAGGAGGTCGGAAAAGTTACGAGTGACCCCAATCTGAAAGCCGAAGGGAAAGCCGAAAGGAAGGCGGGCAAAGTTCAACAGCGGATAGGCGACGCTAAAGAAGCCGTCGCAAACTTGAAAGGACAGCTGGCAGAGTTAAAAAAAGTTGGATAGGTCACCTGCCGCATGAGCATCACATTTTGGCAGATTGCTTCCGTCACCACAAGAATGGCCAATCACACGCGTCTGACATTTCAGTCAAGACCGCGGAAAGGAGCTCATCAAAATGAACTTCCTCAGACGTCGGCACGTTCCCACAATTTTGCTGCTGGCTGCGCTCGCGGGCTGCACTCAACAACAAAACACGCAGGAATTGAAGGAGAAAACCGCGCAAGCAACGGCGGAGGTAAAGCACGATGCGGAAGCTGTGGCGGCAGGCATACGGGAGGGCTGGAGCCGCGACAAGCCACTCGATTTGAACACGGCCACAAAAGACCAGCTGCTAAGCCTGCCGGGCGTGACCGCGGCAGAGGCAGACCGAGTGATTGCCGGGCGTCCTTATGGCGAAGCTGGCGACGTGGTGACGCGGCGCATTATGCCCAAGACCGAGTATGAAAGAATTGCGGATCGGGTCACCGCCAAGAAATGACGCCAGCCGGATCCTCCCAGTGAGCCGAGAACGGCGGGCATCAGTTGTCAAACGTCGAAATATGCTCCGGGCAGAGCACGACTAATTTACTTCTCGAACACTTTTTCGATCTGCCCGACCTTTTTTTCAACTTTGCCGGTAATGTGTTCGGCTTTGCCTTCGGCCTTTAGGTCAGGATTATTCGTGACTTTGCCGGCCGTCTCTTTGACTTTGCCTTTCACTTCATGAACAGTGCCTTTAATTTCATCCTTCGTACTCGTATTCATCTGTCTTCTCCTTGTCAGTGCATAGCACAAATCCGCGGATCCCCATGTTCAGGTTTTCTTCCCTTATCCGAAGGCGCGTTCGTCCCCTACAGTTTCAGCAGTCTGTCAAAGAAAGAACGATAGCGCTGCAGGGCAAGCCGCAGGTCCTCGGTAGACACGTTGTCACCGCTGTCCCACTGCTTTTCCAAGCCCGACCGCTCGTTGGCGAAACCTTCCGCGAGTTTCTGCATCACCGCGGCTACCAACTTGTCTGCTTCTTCGACCGTCCTGCGCGGTTCGTCCACGAAACCAGTCTGTACCTTGCTCCACTGCGATCGAAAATCTCCCATCTCCGATTCAGAAAACAAGGGCATGGGCTTTGAGACTGCAGCCGCTTTATCCAGAGTTTCCGCCTCTTGGCCTTTCACCAGCTTCGGTCCGTCGGGCAGCTTTTGTTCAACGCCGTAGCCGGCCAGTTCGGCCGTCGTAAGTTCTCCTTCTTTTCTTTTCAGTTCAGCCATTACGCCACCTCTTTCCTTTCCACAATCGTTGGTACCTGCACCAGTTCCTCAAATAGAGAGCGGTAGTGGATCATCGCCGTTCTCAGATCTTCCGTGGTTGCTTGGTCTTTCCCAACCCGCAGCGCAATCTCATGCGCAGAGCGGTAGTTCTCCACCACGCGGGGATGATCGACAGAAATGTCAGCGGCACGCTGATCGAAATCGGATACGGGATAGCCACGAGCTTTCATTACAGAGGAAACCAAGTCATCGGCTTCTGTGACCGCGCCCTTAGGGGAATCAACAAAACGGGACTGCACGGACTCCCACCGTTTCAAGAAACGGTCGTGTTCCATCGGGTCAAGATCGCGAATGTTGAGCTTTTCCACCCGCTTCTCGCGATCCTCTAATTTCGCTTGTGCTTTTCGTTCTGACCCATGCTTCAGCACCGCCCGATCGTACTCGGGCCCAAATTTCTTTCGCAGGTCTGCGGTCGTACTCCTGCGTTTTCGCACATACAGCCAAGCAAGCACAGCGATGATCAGAATCACCACCACGGCGGCGAGCACGATCAGCTTCGGATCCATCAGATTTAGATTCATTGAAACCTCCACGCATCAAATTTCCACAAGAGCCGACCTTGTCCAGAAAGTTCCCCTCTGGCATCGGATCCTTGTGAACGCCAGTATCGAACTTCGGGCTTCGGAAAACTGGTCAGAATTGACCGTGTTGTAAATCAGTGCTGTGGCAGCTAGCCCGAATATGTGGGAGGACTGCAGGGAAACAAATCATCAACGTTTTCCCACCTGTACCTGTTCTGAGTGACGCCCGCCCCGGCCAAGCTCGGGTTAAACCTTCTTGAGCGACGGTTGGTGGACTCGCATACGACCGTCATCATCCCATTTGACGACCGCGTCATCTTCGTTCGTTTGCTGAACTGTGCCGAATTCTCCCGTCGGCTTTCCGAAGTCGCCCAAACCCTCGACACGATCCCCGGGATTCAGTTCCTGGTCGGTGGCAGAGGGCTCGGCGAGCGTTGGCTTCTTGGCACGGTCTGAGTCAGGGGTCGCCCCGGGGTGTGACAGGGGCGGTTCGGGAGCTTTACGCAATTTGGGTATCGGCTTATTGGTGCCATGAGTCATAGTGTTTTCCTTTCCACGAGGCCACAGGATCGCGCTTCGTCACGACTGTTCATCGGCTCGATCGATACAGCATAGGCCTGGAAAGAATGGCTCGGCCGGTCCAAATTGCACAGTTCTGACAATTGATTTGGATAAAAAGGCGCGCCGATTAAAGTGGTCCAATGTGATCAGACATCCCCCTTGGCCACTTCTATGATGTTGTGTAGTGAAGAAGTGAGACGACCGTTACAAAGGCCCGTCAGCTTCCTTTTCACAAGTGAGGTACAACATGTCAACCATATTGATCGTTCTTTTGGTGCTGTTTTTGCTCGGCGGCGGGGGCTGGGGATACTCTCGTTGGCGCGGCTAGCGCGATTACAGGATGAGCGCAGGACTATGCTGCTTGATCCTAATTCTGCGGCATTTCATGAGGGTTCGAATCTCGAGACAAATTCACGAAACCCTCTTTTCAGGTTTCCTGAACGAAGTCAGCCCACCTGAAGTCCTCTCTTCTTAGGTTCTCAGGAAAGCCGCGTACTCATGAGGTTCGTGGTTTCTAGCCGTTCTCAGATCAAGGAGACCTCAAGAATGCTCGTCGGCAACCGGGAACAACACCGCACAGGACGCACCGGCTGGCTACGCGCGGCGGTACTGGGTGCGAACGACGGTATCCTATCAACATCGAGTCTGATGCTCGGTGTCGCAGCTGCGCATGCAACGCACAGGAGCGTGTTGGTCGCAGGGATCGCCGGCTTGGTGGCTGGAGCTATGTCGATGGCCGCCGGGGAGTACGTGTCTATACGATCAGCGAGTGTGCAAAAGTGAACATTTTTCGTGATCACGATTCTGCAAGAATATTGCTGCTTGGAGCTCTCGAAGATGAACACAGCACAACGCTGGGTAGCGCTAGAGGGAGAAAACACATGGCGCACAAACACGGTAGTGAATATCAGGTCAGAATTGTCCTCGGGGACGGAAGCGAGGAACTGAGCGGGTGGCTGAACAGCGCGGAGCAGGTTGCCCAGGCAATCGCTTCGCACCACAAGCCACAAGCCAAAGCTTACTGGCTTCTGGAACGAAACGTTCTCTGTCCCAACTGCCTGGATCAGGGACAGAAAGTCATGGAATATCCGCTTGCGGACATCCCATCTCCACGATACCGCCCACACGACTCCCGTTATCTGGTGGAAGTAGGGTCGAAGAGCCGGTACGAGCTTGAGGTAGTCGTCTGGAACAGACATCAAGCTGCGTGAGGTTGTCATCTGGCTTTTGGAGGAAAACCACATGAAGCCAATAATCACTGGAATGTTGTTACTTCTTTTCGGGGTCACTGTTCCTGCCTTCGCGCAGGAAGAGCACCACGAAGAGAGCGCTAAGCCAGCACAGCATGAGGAACAGGCTAAGCCTGCTGCAAAGCAGGAACAAGCCAAACCTCAGAAACAGGAACAGCAAGCAAAGCCTGCAAAGCAGGAGCAGGCGAAACCGGAGAAGCAGCAACAGCAAGCTAAGCCACAGAAGCAAGAGCAAAAGGCGAAGAGCCCAGAACAGAACCAGCAGAAACAGGCACAGCCACAAGCCAAGGGCCAGCAACAGCAAGAAAAGAAACAACAGCAACAGCAGACCAAGACGCAGCAGAACCAACAACAGCAAGCCACTGGCCATGCGCAACAATCACAAGCCCAGTACGCACGAAATGGTCAGAAAGATAGCTACGGACACGAATACAACGAAAGTCATTTTGGTCCTAACCATCATGCTCGCTTTGAGGCAAGTGGTGGGCGCGAATACAACGGACGCCGGGAGTACTCTTACGGCGGCTATTGGTTCTATGCAGGAGCATATCCGGCGTGGTTTTACCAGCAGGACGTGTACTTCATTATGGGGGCGGATGGGCTATGGTATGCAGTTGCATACGGTAACCCTTCTCTTACCTTCCAAGTCAATATAGAGTAGCGGGATAAGTGCCCATGTGACGGAGCCGGCAGTCGCGAAACCACAACCTCCGCGACTCATGCAGGGATTACATGGCGGTGTGTCCCGCGAACAGTTCCGTGATTACCTTCGCATGGGCTTCGCACTATTGCTTCCGGTCGTATCTGTCCAGGGTTTTAATGAGGGTTGTTTGTCTCTAACAGGTTGCGGAAAAACTCGATGTGAAGCGGACGCAGTACCACGAAACTCTCTTGTTTCCACAGCACAACCTGATAAGAAGAAGGCATGCGCGGAAAAGACGAGCAACAGTTGGACGTGTTTAG
>Ga0181526_10004810_pt1 | contig 10342 bp, 8 predicted proteins | sample PEATcosm2014_Bin_35_FD_119750 | JGI IMG/M metagenome (GOLD analysis project Ga0181526, IMG submission 119750) | Peatland microbial communities from MTU Mesocosm Facility, Houghton, MI, USA - PEATcosm2014_Bin06_30_metaG | ecosystem: Environmental > Terrestrial > Soil > Wetlands > Peat | place...
CTGGGAACGGCCGCTTGCGTCAGCATGGGCAACGACCAGTCGATCGTCAATCTGCCGACCGACATGACGGGGTTGAAGAATGAGGTGATCGTTCAGAAGACCCATCGCTACGGCTACGACCACGCTCTGCGCAATTGCGGCATCAAGTTCGTCAACGTGGAAACGCTGGCCGACTATGAGGCGGCGTTTAACGAGAACACCGTGATGGCCCACTTCTTTAACGCCGCTGAAGGCGGCCAAATCAGCCGCGAAGACTGGGTGCGCGTGGCCCACAAACACAATGTGCCGTGTTTCAACGATGCCGCCGCCGATGTGCCCCCCATCTCCAATCTCTGGAATTACACGCAGATGGGATTTGATCTCGTGACGTTCTCGGGCGGAAAGGGAATTCGCGGCCCGCAGTGCACCGGCTTGCTGCTGGGGAAGAAGGACCTGATCGAATACGCTGTAAAGAACAACAACCCCTATGGCAATACGGTGGGCCGCGGCATGAAGGTCGGGAAGGAAGAGATCGTGGGCATGGTCGCGGCTGTGGATTGGTTCCTGAGTCAGGACGAAGCGGCGATGATTTCGGAGTTCCAGAAACGCGCGGAGAAGATCGCCGCCCAGGTGAAGTCTGTTCCTACCGTCGAGACCAAGATCTTCGTTCCTCCCATCGCCAACCGCGTTCCGCACTTGCAGGTTAATTTTGACCAGAACCGGATCGGCTTGACGGGTCAGCAAATTATGGACAAAATGCGGCAGGGAAGTCCCCGAATTGAGTTGAATCCCGCCGTAGGTCCTAATTTCGTCACGGTGGGTGTCTGGATGCTGAAACCGGATGAGGACGTGATCGTTGCCCGGCGCCTGCGCGAGGTCTTCCAAGGGGCAACTCAGTCCTGAGGTAGCGCCGGATGGGGTGCGGGGGGCCCGCCCGCGCACGAACTCACCGGCAGAGCCCGTCCTAAGCGTTGCGAAGGAACGACCGCCGTGGCCGTAGCGCTGACCTCTAGATCGGCACGAGGGATGCCGACCTAAAGGTCGGGGTTCCGGATCGCTGACTTCAAGTACTACGTGATGATTCAGATGTTAAACCCAAGGCGCCTAAAAGCGGCCAACCCTCCCTGATCGTTTTCGCGGCCCTCGTCGTGTTTCAACCCTTTCTTAGCCTCGCCCAAGACATGGGCGTCTACCAGAAGGAGGCCGACCGCCTCGCCGTGCTGCTGGATTGGCAGCCTACCGGCACCGTGGCGGAGATCGGGGCCGGACACGGCCAGTTAACCCTGGCGGCGGCAAAGCGCCTCGGTAAGATTTACTCCACTGAACTCGACGACAAACTGGTCACGAATCTTCAGCAGTTGGACGATGAGCCGCCCGCCAACTCCAAGCCGCCCGACGGCGTTCCGCAGGACCGGGGCGGCCACGGCATGCCGCAGAAACTCCTGGTTGAGGAGCTTACTTCCGCAGGCTTCCAGGGAGTCCAAACCCTCAACGATTGGCCCAACCACGGCTACTGCGCCGTGTTCCGTAAGCCGAGGCTGTAAGGGGACTTGCCAGAACGCCGGAAATCGAACCCATCTCTTAGTTAACATAACATACCTTATCAGACATAGTGATTATGCGCCAAGTGCTCCCAAATCCTCTCCTAAGCCGCTCTTTTGCTCCTCTTCCCTGGGCGTTATGGTAGCCGGAACCTCCGACCGCCCGAGCGAAATACCGAGATCCTGCGCCGAGGTGCGGAAGGAATGGCGGCTCACGGCCGGGCCTTAAGAACAGCTTATTAGGCAGGCTGATAAGGTGGTAATTTCAAGTTAATGTTGAAAACTTGCAATCGCTCACGCGAGAAGATGTCGACGCGCAGACATTCATCTCACGCCTCTGGACTTGGCCGCTTCAGCTCGCAGCATGTATACTGATTGGCTGACCACAAATTCTCCGAGATGCCACTTATGCGTATTGACGTCGATCATTATCGTTCGCAATTCCCAGTTACTGGATCTTTGGTTTACATGAACCACGCCGCCGTGTCGCCCCTTTCGCGGAGGGTGCGGGACGCGATGGTTGGACAGCTTGACGAAGTCCACCAGCGCGGCGCCGAAAACTGGCGGCAGTGGGTCCGTGCATACGATGCCACGCGACGCTCGCTGGCGCAGTTGCTCAACGCGGACCAGGGCGAAATCGCCCTCACCAAAAACACTTCTGAAGGGGTCTCCACCTTCGCCAACGGCCTCGAGTGGAGACCGGGGGACGAGATCGTTTCAATCGAAGGCGAATTCCCTTCTAACTACTATGCCTGGAAGGCCCTGGAAAAGCGCGGCGTGGTCCTGCGGTTGGTCCGGCCGGAACAAGGCCGCGTCAGTCCGGACTCGATTGTAGGCGCGCTGTCTTCCCGTACGCGCTTGGTGGCGGTCAGCTTCGTCGATTACCTCAGCGGATTTCGGCTGGACCTTGAGAAACTGGGTCAAGCTTGCGCTGCACAGGGATGTCTGCTGTTTGTTGACGCGATCCAGGGGCTGGGGGCGTTCCCCCTGGATGTGAAGGCGGCGCAGATTGCCGGCTTGGCTGCCGACGGGCACAAATGGCTGCTGGGCCCGGAAGGCGCCGGAGTACTTTATGTCAATCGGCAGGTGATGGACAGGATCACGCCGACGGAGGTCGGATGGTGGGGAGTGCGCTATTGGGCCGATTTCACCAAGCGCGAACTGGCCTGGCGAGACGACGCCCGCCGGTACGAATGCGGGACGCTTAACACGGTTGGAATCTATGGCTTGGGGGCCGCAGTTGACTTCCTGCTGGAGGTAGGAATACCGAATATCGCCGAGCGTGTTCTGGATTTAACCGATCGCCTGCGCCGCGGATTGCTCAAGCGCGGCCATTCGGTATTCGGCCCCCAGTCACGGGAAGGAGCCTCCGGGATTGTCTCCTTTGTTCCCCGCCAAGGCACCGCCGAGGGCCTCCTGGAATCCTTCCTGGCGCATCGCGTACAAGTGGCGGCGCGCTGCGGGATGGTCAGGATCTCTCCCCACTTCTACAATACCGAGGCGGAAATCGACCGGGTGCTCGAAATAGCATCACAGTAGGGGCGGCCCTTGTGGCCGCCCTGGGCAATCCGTCAATTGACGGATTGCCCCTGCGTGCTGCACGGCCACGGTTATTCCTGGCGCAAGACTTCGATGGGGTCGACGCGTGTGGCGCGTTCCGCGGGCGCTGCGCAGGCGGCCAGCGCGACAACTCCCAACAGGAGACTCACGCCGCCGATTACGAGCGGATCGGAAGGACGAACTCCGTAGATTTGGCTCGCAACCGCCTTTTGCAGCGCCGCAGCGCCGGCGAATCCTACTGCCAATCCGATGCCGACCAGAGTCATGCCTTCCCTGAGGACTAATTTCACCACCGCCGTTGTCGTGCTGCCAAGGGCCATGCGGATAGCGATCTCGCGCCTCCGCTGCGTTACCAGGTAGGCAAGGACCCCATAGATGCCGATCGCCGCAAGGAACAACGCCAATCCGCCAAACGCCAGGGCCAGTGTCAGCGAGGCGCGGCGGGATGCCATGGAGAGCGCGGTGCGCTCGTCCATGGTCTTCACGTCGAACAGCGCCAACTCCGGGTCGATGCGGGCGATCGCCTTGCGGAGCGTACTCGCGGCGCCGCCTGGTGCGCCGGCGGTCCTGATGGCAAACGTATAATTTGAAGTCGGATGCTGCGCATACGGCAGGTAGTAAGCGCCGAACCCATTTCTGGTTCCGGCCAAGTCTTCCTGGGTGATGGAGTGGACCACCCCAACCACCTGATACCAGCTTGTGTGCGCGCTGGCCTTGGTGGGCTCATTCAGGTTGTCGGATTGGTACATCCGGTGTCCGATCGGATCGAGCTTCGGCCAGAAGTGCCGGGCCAGCTGTTCATCGACAATGACCGTCTGCGAAGCGCTCTCGTTGTCCCGCTCATCGAAGTAGCGCCCGCGTTCGAGGGCGATGTTCATTGTCTCGAAGTAGCCCGGCGTGACTGCAACACTGTACGGAGAGAATAAGGACTCGCCCGGCTTCATAACGTAACCCTCGGCCATGATGATGTTGTCGTTTTCGTTGTTGCCGAAGGGGATGTCGTTGGTTGCCCCGGCCGTGACCACGCCGGGCTGTTGCCGGATCGAATCCAGCTCCCGGTTCATAAGGGTCCGCAAATCCCCGCCACTGCGGTACCGGGAGGCCGGCGCGGTGACGGACGCCGTCAGCACTCCGCTGGTGTTGAAGCCCGGATTGACCGCCAGCAAGTGTCGAAAGCTGGCTAGCAGCAGTCCGGCTCCGGCCAGGAGCACAAAGGCCAGCCCAATCTCTGCGCTTACCAAGCCCTGGCGCAGCCTGCGCGTCCCGACGCCGCCCGTACCCGTGCGTCCGCTGTCGCGCAAGGTGCTTGTCAGATTGATTTTGAAGGCGCTCGCAAGCGGCAGAAGTCCCACCAGCACACCTACGCCGACCGCCAGTGCCAGGCTGACAAGAACCACGGTACCGTCGATGCGGACTTCGTACGCCCGGGGAAACTGACCGAGCCCCATCGCCGCCACGGCCCCCAAAAGGGCTCGACCAAGCAGCACGCCGGCGACGCCGCCTGCTCCCGCCAGCAGCACGTTTTCAACGATCGTCTGGCGCGCGATCTGGGCACGGCCCGCGCCCAGCGCCAGGCGTGTAGCAATTTCCTTGCTGCGGGCGCTCGAACGCGCCAGCGCCAGGTTGGTGACATTTAATCCGCCAATGAGCAGCACGAACACCGCTCCTCCCCACAGCAGGTAAAGCGCGCTCTCTACGCTTTTGACCAGTTCATGCTGAAGCGGCTCCACCCTGGTGTAATACCCCGCATTGACGAGGAAGTCTTTGAAGGCAGGAAAGCGTTCCAGGTTGGCAGCGTTGAGAGCGTTGACCTGCGCCTGGACCTGAGCGATGGTGGCGCCCGGCTTCAGCCGCCCGATATTGCCCCACTCGTTGTTGTGATACTCGGTTTTCTGCTGGGGGGTGAACGCCACGGGCACCCAGAGACGGACCTGAGGGTCTACAAAGACGAAGTCTTTGGGCATGACTCCCACGATGGTGAAAGGCGTGCCGCCCAGACGCAGTTCGCGTCCCATGGCGGAGGGATCGCCGCCGTAGAGCTGATGCCAAAGCGCATCGCTAAGGATCACCTTGTACTCGTTGCCGACTTCGCCTTCCTCCGCGGTAAATGCTCGGCCGCGGGCCGGAAATATCCCCACCACCTTGAAAAACGACGGGGTCACGTTCATGGCCTCAATTCTCTCCGGTGAGCCGTTGATGTCCAGCGTCGTATCGTTCTCCCCGAACAAGGCTTGTTCCTGCAAAGCCGTCACAACGCGAAGGCGATCGTAGTAATCAGGAGCGGCGCTGATACTCTGATCCGGGGCGCCGGCCTTAGGATACTCATTGGACATCAGTACGATGGAGTCGGCGTTTGGGCCCGGCAGCGGCCGCAATAAGACCGAATTTACGATCGCGAAGGTGGCAGTGTAAGCGGCAATGCCAATGGCCAGCGTCAGCATCACCGTGGCGCTAAACCCCTTGTCGCGCAGCAGGGATCCTAGACCGTGCTTAATGTCGCGAAGCAGATTTTCCATCGCGCCTCCTTACTCCTCACTGTCTAATTACGTTCGGAGCGGCCTTGGGGTTCGAGAAAATTCAGTTCCAGCCCGCTTCCCTGCCGTGCAATCGTAGCGCGGGTAGAATGCCCACGGTACGCCGATGCATGGACGAAGCGTTTCCGTATGAATCCAGTTCGCGCCTCGGTTCGTGACCTTTCACTTGAATATGCGTAAAAAGGCCGGCGTTCGAGTAACTCCATTCGGTGTAGGGGTAGGGCTTGCCAGATTCGGCGGCAATTGACTCCCGCACCTGGAGAGGTTAGATTATTGCGCGTCATGGTCACAACCTTCTTCGAGTATCTTGCAAGCTTCATCATTTCGGTGATCTCACACTCTGGCTACCTGGGAATCGTGCTGCTGATGGGCATTGAGTCAGCGTGCATACCCCTGCCTTCAGAAGTCATAATGCCCTTCTCAGGGTATCTCGTCTCCGTGGGTCGATTTAAACTTGTGTGGGTGGCGATTGCCGGCGCCGTGGGCTGCAACCTCGGCTCGCTGGTAGCGTACTACGTGGGTGCATGGGGAGGACGGCCGCTCGTAGAGAAATACGGCCGCTATGTTCTCGTCACCCACCACGATTTGGAGATGGCGGACCGCTTCTTTGGCCGCTACGGCGATTGGGCGGTATTCCTGGCGCGCCTGCTGCCCGTGATTCGGACCTTCATCGCCTTTCCGGCCGGCGTGTCGCGCATGAACTTTCTGCGCTTTAACCTGTTTACTTTCCTCGGTTCCCTTCCCTGGTGCCTCGCCTTGGCCTACGCGGGCATGAAGCTTGGCCAGCGCTGGGAAACTCTGCGGGCGTACTTCCACCGCTTCGACACCGTCCTGGCCGTCCTGATTATCATTGCCGCCGTCTGGTTCGTGCATAACAGGTGGAAGAACCGCATTCGTGCGGCCTAGGGGTCCGTCGAATCACCTTTGAAGCCAAGTCAGATCAAGAAGTCTCTCCCCAAAAAGCTCTGTGACAAAACCCGGAAGTGTCATCCTGAGCGTAGCGAAGGATCTCCGCAGTTCCCTACAGTGATTTACGAACGACTGCAGAGATTCTTCGCTACGCTCAGGATGACATCCGGTTGATTCGTCACATTTTCCAACGGAGAGGGCTATTCGGTGAGGTGGCCGGGGCAGATCATTGCGAAGGACGTTAAACCGACCGCACCGGCATCTCCACCAGATCGTCCACGGCGGCGATCTCGCGGGTGACGAACGGCTCACCGTAGCGCACACCGATCATGTCCCCGAAATGACGGGCTTGGGCCGCCAGACGTTCGCGGCAATCGGCACGCGAGGGGAACAGATTTTGCCAATCCTGCCGAGGCGAAAACTGCGAACCAAAGCAAAGGACCGCTTTGACCTTTCGTTCGAACTGGCCGGTGATGTCAACCACGAAGGTGGGAAGCACGGCGGGCACGTACAGCGACGAATAGATGATCTTGTGCGGACGATGCGGCGCGCCGTCGAGCGGCAGCTTGGCCAGGCCGGCAAGGAAGCACGCTTCGTAGCCGATTTGGCCGGCCGTATAGTGGTCCGGATGGCGCCCTTCCCAATACGGCAGAATCACCGTGCGTGGCTGGAAGGCTCGGATACGCTGCGCAAGCTTCAACTTAAAATCGCGGCGGTGCTCGATCCCGGCATCGGGCAGGCCCAGATTTTCGCGGTGAACGATGCCCATTACCTTCGAGGCGCGCGCGGATTCTTCCTGGCGCAGTGCGATGCTTCCGCGCGTACCGGTTTCACCCGCCGTCAGGTCCAGAATCCCCACCTTGTAGCCCGCATCGACCATCTTGATGACGGCACCGCCACAGGTCAGTTCGATATCATCGGGATGCGCAGCGATCGCCAGCAAGTCGAGTTTCATAGGACGCGGCATTTGACCTCCAAACAAGTGTCGGTGCTACGTTAGCTTTTTCAGAAATTGCTCCTCATTCAAGTAGTACTTGAAGGCTTTCTTCCCATTGATGAACACCACTGGAATCTCTTCTTTGAACTTCCGGTAGGCCTCGGGATCTTCCAGGATGTTCACCACCCGCAAGCTGAAGGCGTGGCTTCTTTGTAAAACTTCAAGTTGTTCTTTAACATCGCCGCACAGGCAGCAGCCCGGCTTGGAATAAACTATAACTTCGGTCACAGGTTAAATTCTAATTTATGGTGCGAGGAGCGTCAACCAACCCGTAGGGGTAGGGCTTGCCCTACCCGTAGTTGGTCACCGGCATAACCGCGAGGGGACGGCAAGCCGTCCCCCTACGTCACGCTGTCTGTGCTATCCTGCGTGCATTAAGCTATGTGCGAATACTTCCTTGGGGACTCTCATGCCGATACGCACGATTTTCGAGCCATTCAAGATCAAGACCGTAGAGCCGATACGATGGACGACCCGCGAGGAGCGAGAGCAACGGCTGCGCACAGCTCATTACAACCTCTTCCTGCTTCCTGCGGAAGATGTGCTGATCGACCTGCTGACCGACTCCGGCACCGGGGCCATGTCGACCCACCAATGGGCGGCATTGATGGAGGGTGACGAGAGTTACGCGGGCAGCAAGAGCTTCGAACACTTTCGGCGTTCCGTGCAGGGAATCTTCGGCTACCGCCATGTTATTCCGGCCCACCAGGGGCGGGCGGCAGAACGTATTCTCTTCGGCGTGATGTGTAAAAAGGGAGACGTGGTGCCCAACAACACGCATTTTGACACCACGCGCGCGAATATTGAGTTCCTGGGGGCTGAGGCCGTCGATCTGCCCGCCCAGGAAGGCAGGGAGCCGTCGGTCCCGTATCCGTTCAAAGGAAACATGGATGTGACGGCGCTGGAACGCCTGATCGAGCGCGTGGGCAGGAAGCGCGTGCCGCTGGTGATGTTGACGATCACCAACAACTCGGGGGGCGGACAGCCCGCGTCGCTCGAGAACATTCGCGCCGTCCGCGCCGTGTGCCTGAAGCACGCGATCCCGCTCTATTTTGATGCCTGCCGTTTTGCCGAGAACTCCTATTTCATCAAGCTGCGGGAGGCGGGCTATGAGTCGAAGACGCCGAAGCAGATTGCGCAGGAGATCTTCAGCCTGGGTGACGGCTGCACCATGTCCGCCAAGAAGGACGGACTTGCCAACATCGGCGGCTTCCTCTGCACCAACGACGACGCGCTTGCCCAGCAGGAGAAAAACCTGTTGATTCTTACGGAAGGCTACCCCACGTACGGCGGCCTCGCGGGACGGGACCTGGAGGCGATTGCGGTGGGAGTCGAGGAGGTGCTCGAGGAGGATTATCTTCGCTACCGAATAGTTTCCACCGGCTACCTTGGCAAGCACATCTCCGAGCAGGGAGTGCCCATCGTGCAGCCGCCGGGCGGACACGCCGTCTACCTGGACGCGCGGGCATTCCTGCCGCACATCCCTCTCGAACAGTTTCCCGGCGTCGCGCTCGCTTCTGAGCTTTACCTCGAGGGTGGCATCAGGTCGGTGGAGATCGGCACGCTCATGTTCGGTGGTGCGGCCAAAATGGATCTGGTGCGGTTGGCGATTCCACGGCGCGTCTACACGCAGAGTCACATCGATTATGTCATTGAGATAATTCTCGAGGTGTGGAAGAGGCGGGAGCAGATTCATGGGTTGAAGCTGACCTACGAAGCCCCCTTCTTGCGGCACTTCACGGCCTGGCTTGAGCCGGTGTAGGGAACTTCTTTAACCACAGAGACACTGAGGTACAGAGAGGACCAGTAAATTGCTTCGGTGTTCTCTGTGCCTCCGTGCCTCGGTGGTGGGGGACATAATGAAGAACCGTTCACTTCAGAATCAAGTCGCTTTGGTCACCGGAGCCGGCAGGCGAATTGGACGCGTCATCGCGCTGACCTTGGCGCGCGCCGGCGCCGACGTTGTGGTGCATTACAACGAGTCAAAGCAGGGCGCACTTGCCACGGCGCGCGAGATTGAGAGCTTGGGGAGCCGAGCCATGGTAGCTCGCGCAGACGTATCCCGGCCGAGGCAGATTGCGGCGCTGTTCCGGTCAGTCGATAAACGATTTGGCCGGCTCGACTTACTGGTCAATAACGCGGGCATCTTCTTCCCCGCGAAGTGGGACCAGCTCCGCGAGAAAGATTGGGACAAGATTCTCGGCATCAACCTGAAGGCAGCGTTTTTCTGCGCTCAGGCAGCCGCCCGCATCATGCAACGCCAAGGACACGGCCGGATTGTTATCATCTCATCCCTGGGAGGGCTTCAGGCCTGGCCGGAATACATCCACTACTGCGCCTCGAAGGCGGGCGCGATTTCACTCACGCGCTCCCTGGCTAAAGCGCTCGCGCCGCACATCCAGGTGAACAGCGTAGCCCCCGGGACGATCCTCTTCCCCGGCGATCCGCGCGACGCCAGAACCGAGAAGATGATCCAAGCCATTCCACTGAAGAAGGCCGGCCGGCCCGAAGACATTGCAGAGACGGTCCTCTTTCTGGCCACCCAAAGCGACTTCGTCACTGGACAGGTATTTGTGGTGGACGGCGGGAAATCAATCCCGTAGTTGGCAAAGCGTGCAAGAACTCGAAGTGCGTCATCCTGAGCAAAGCGAAGGATCTCTGCAGTCATTCGCCGGTCGCTGGATCAAAGTGAACTGCGGAGATCCTTCGCTTCGCTCTGCAGAAAGTCGGCGCGTAAGTCATTTGGAATCAATGGCGGCTCAGACTCCCGGTCGCGCCGACTTTCTGCTCAGCAAGGGCAGCCCCCGCGGCTGTCAATGCTC
>Ga0181526_10004813_pt1 | contig 10338 bp, 6 predicted proteins | sample PEATcosm2014_Bin_35_FD_119750 | JGI IMG/M metagenome (GOLD analysis project Ga0181526, IMG submission 119750) | Peatland microbial communities from MTU Mesocosm Facility, Houghton, MI, USA - PEATcosm2014_Bin06_30_metaG | ecosystem: Environmental > Terrestrial > Soil > Wetlands > Peat | place...
AAGGTCATCCTCAAGGTGACGCAGCAGCATGCCGATATACGTACCGAAGACCCCCGAGAGGGGCGCCTGGTTTGGACAGGGCTCCGGATGTCCGGGAGCCCACCGCCGAGGCTCGACGTGACCTCTCCTGATCGACGAGGCACGTCATGGAACTCATCGGCTCTCCCGAACCATCGTCCCGCGCCCGCTCCCACCCCCGACAGGTGTGCCGGCGCATCCCGCTCGTCCTGGCGGCGGCGTGCGGCGTCCTGGTCTGCTCTGCGGTCGGGGCGGCCGCGGCGCAGGCGCCGGTCGGTCTCGGGACCGCCGGTAGCTTCGCCGTGCTCGCCGGGGCGGGAATCACGAACACCGGTGCCACCACCATCACCGGTGACGTCGGCACCTTCCCCACCCCCTCGGAGACGGGATTCGGCACCGTGACCCTGAACGGGGCCAACCACACCGGTGACGCCGTGACGCAACAGGCCAAGACGGACCTGACGACCGGCTACAACACCGCCGCCGGAGCCGGCCCGGGCACGGCCGTCCCCACCGAGCTCGGCGGGCGGACACTCACACCCGGCGTCTACACCGGTACCACGCTCGGGCTCACCGGCACCCTGACGCTCAACACGTTGGGCAACCCGAGCGCTGTGTTCGTCTTCCAGACCGCGTCCACCCTCATCACGGCCTCGAGCAGTGCCGTGACGGTGCTCAACGGCGGCGTGGCATGCAACGTGTTCTGGCAGGTGGCCAGCTCCGCCACCCTCGGCACCGGCTCCCACATGATCGGGAGCGTCCTCGCCCTGACGTCCATCACCGCCACCACGGGGGCCACCATCGACGGTCGCCTGCTCGCCCGCAACGGGGCGGTCACGCTCGACCACAACACCATCACCACCCAGACGTGCGCCGCGTCCACGACTGTGGCGACCACCAACACCACGACGGCAGCGGGGACACACGCCTCCGGCGGCACCGGGACCGGCAGTGGGGCGACCGTCACCGGGAAGAGTCCGACCGGCTCGCTGGGATCGGGGGCAACGCCCGCCGTCCCCGGCTCGACGCTCACGACGGGTCTGCCCTTCACGGGCTTCAATCCACGAGTGCCGCTGCTGCTCGGTGGGCTTCTCCTCGCCTCGGGCTTCCTCCTCCTCCGGATCTCGAGCCGGAGGCGGGCGAGCCGATGACAATCGGATCCGTGCAGCGACCGCATCCCTTCGCAGGCAACACCATCCGGCGGGCCTGCGATACCGGGACGTTCTCGAGCCACTAGCAGGCGCCCACCCGCCCCGGGCCGGCGACGCGAGCCGCTGACCACGCGACTCCTACCGTTGCTGACCCATGGCGCCGGCGCTCCTGTGCGAAGGCGCGTCACCGGCGAGCACCGCGCCCTGGTCGGCCACGGCGCGGGCCAGCAGCGCCCGCAGGATGTCGGCCGTGAGCGCACCCACCTGGGCCGGCGTCTGGCCGAAGTCGACCATGAGCGCCTGGGTGGTGAAGGCCGACAGGTTGAGAGCGAACGCCGACCGCAGCGACTCGGGCGGCTCGCCCTGGCCGCCCGCCGAGCGCCAGGCCAGGTTCACCAGGTAGCCGACGCCGCGCTGGCGGTACCGGCGTCGCAGGGCGGCCACCTCGGCCAGGGTTTCCGACGCCGTGCAGTTGGGCCCGTGGATGTCCCAGAAGGCCTGGCCGAAGATGCGGGCGTTGCGGGAGTGGATGGTGACGGTCAGGCTCCCGATCCAGGTGTCGAGATCCTCGACGCGCCGGGGCAGGCCGTCGATCCAGCCGTCGAGGTCGTCGACCAGCCGGGGCAGGCTCTTCAGGGGATAGCGGCCGCAGGCCTCGAACATGTCCCGGATGGTGGCGGCGATGAGCCGGTCGTGCGTGGCGTAGTGCCGGAACACCGTCCGGGGGCTCACCCCCGACACCTGGGCGATCTCCTCGACGGTGGCGTCGAAACCCCGCCGGGCCACGACCTCCATGGCCGCCTGCCGGATGCGCGACCGGGTCAGCTGCTGCTGCTCGGTCACCAGTGCGGAAGGGGCCCGCCGTGGCTTGCTCACCGCACCCTCCCATCCGGACCGGCCGTGGCGGGCACCCCGGTCGGCCCGTTCCCCCCGCCGGCCCGCCGTCCGGCACCGACCGGGGCCCAGTCTTGCAGCCCGTTCCCCCCGGTGGCCCGTCCGGCGCCGGGCCCGGGCCGGAATAGGCCCCGCGGCCCCGACGTTGGCCCGCGGGTGGAGGCCCATCCCCCGTCGAGCGCCACGTCGGTCGCCGGCGACACGACGGCGCACGGGCCCGGGCCCGTCGGCGGCGGGCTGTCGGGAAGGTTGGTGGCCCTCATCGCCGTGGCCACGGGGGCCGTGGTGGCCAACCTGTACTACGCCCAGCCGCTCCTGCACGACGTGGCCCGCACGTTCGGGGTGGGTTCGGCCGGGGCGGCCAGCGTGGTCACGGTCACGCAGGTGGGCTACGCGGCCGGGCTCCTTGTCGTGGTGCCCCTGGGCGACCTGCACCCGCGCCGGCACCTGGTCGTGACCCTCTTCCTGGCGGCGGCGGCCTCGCTCGTGCTGTGCGCCACGGCCCCGTCGCTGTGGCTGTTCGAGATGGGGGCGGCGGCGGCCGGGTGCACCTCGGTGGCCGGCCAGGTCATGATCCCCTTCGCCGCCGACCTGGCCCCCGAGGCGCGCCGCGGCCGGGTGGTGGCCCGCATCATGACCGGGCTCCTCCTGGGGATCCTCCTGGCCCGGACGGCCAGCGGCCTGGTGGCCCAGGCGGCCGGGTGGCGGGCCATCTACTGGGCCTCGGCCGCCCTGATGCTGGTCTTCGCCGCCGTCATGGGCCGGGCCCTGCCGGGCGAGGCCGACCGCCCCCACGTCCCCTACCGCCGCCTCGTCGGCTCCTCGCTGCGCCTGCTCGTCGACGAACCCGTGGTGCGGCGTCGGGCCGTGCTCGGCGCCTGCACCTTCGCCGCCTTCAGCGTGCTGTGGACGTCGCTGGCCTTCCTGCTGTCGGCACCCCCCTACCGCTACGGCAACGCCGTCATCGGCCTGTTCGGCCTGGCCGGGGTGGCCGGGGTGCTGGCCGCCAACCTGGCCGGGAGAATGGCCGACGCCCAGCGGGCCACCGTCGTGACCACCACCGCCGCCGTGCTGCTGGTGGCGGCCTACGGGCTGCTGGCCCTGGGCCGGACCTCGATCCTGGCGCTGCTGGCCGGGATCGTGGTCCTCGACCTCGGGACCCAGGGCATGCAGATCACCAACCAGGCCGTCATCTACGCCGTGCGCCCCGACGCCCGCAGCCGGGTCAACAGCGCCTACATGGTGTGCTACTTCGTGGGCGGGGCGGCGGGATCGGTGACGGCCGGCGCCGTGTTCGGCGCGGCGCGCTGGGACGGGGTGTGCGTCCTCGGCGCCGGCTTCGGCGCTCTGGCCCTCCTGGCGTCGGCGTGGGACGCCGGGCGGGGGCGGGCTACTCGCTGGCGATCGCCGCCAGCAGGTCGAGCCGCGCCGCCCGTCGGGCCGGCCACGTCGCCGCCCCCAGCCCGAGCAGAGCCGAAATGACGAGGAACAGCACCAGGCTCGGCACCGGCACCACGATGCGGCTGATCCCCTGCTGGCTGAGCGACGCCGCGAACGACACGCCGAGGCCGGTCCCCACCACCACGCCGATGATGGCGCCGAAGACCGACAGGATGACCGCCTCGGAGCGGATCATGGACCGCACCTGGCGCCGCCGCATGCCCACGGCCCGCAGCAGGCCGATCTCGTGGGTGCGCTCGAACACCGACAGCATCAGGGTGTTGACGATGCCGATCAGCGCCACCAGGACGGCCAGGGCCAGCAGCACGTAGACCAGACCCAGCAGTGTGTTCACCGCTTTCTCCTGGGACTGCTTGAACTGCGCCTGGGTCTGCACCTTCACGCTCGGGTAGGCGTGCAGGGCGGCGACCACGGCCGCCGTGCCCGCCGCGCTCGGGCCCGACGACGTGCGCAGGAGCACGGCCACGGGGAGCGGATCGGCGAAGTGCGACAGGAAGAACCCGTCGCTCACGACGTAGCTGCCGAGCAGGGCGTTGGGCTGGTACACGCCCCCCACCCGCATGGTCCCGTGCCCGGTCTGGGCGAACGTCACCGGCACCACCGTGCCCACCACCAGGTGGTCGGAGCGGGCCGTGGTGGTGTCGACGAGCAGGTCGCCGGCCGTCAGGGCCGAGGCGCCGGCGCCCGACGACAGGTGCAGGATGACGGTCTGCGCCAGCTGGTCGCTGTCCACGGCGGTGAGCGTGGCCAGCGAGCCGCGCACCTCGAAGTTCCCGGTGTAGACGGTCGACACCGCCCGCACCCCGGGCACGGCGCCGGCGGCCCCGGCCACGGCCCGGCTGAACTCCCCGGTGCCGGCCGACGACGAGGCCGTCACGATGTAGTCGGCGTTGATGGCCTCGTCGACGCTGGCCGTGGCCGAGCGCGACAGCGACGCCCCGAACACTGCGATCGTCGACACCAGGGCGAGCCCCACCATGAGGGCGGCCGCCGTCTGCGCCGTGCGGCGCGGGCTGCGCATGGAGTTCTCGCGGCCCAGCTTGCCGGCGACGCCCAGGGCGTTGGCCAGCGGCACGCCGATGAACCCCGACATGGGCCGGGCCACCAGTGGCGACAGGGTCCCGACCCCGATGAACAGGGCCACGGCGCCGATGCCCACCAGCTGGATGGCGGGCTTGGTGAGACCGAGGGCGAGCACCACGGCCCCGAGCGCGAACAGCGTGGCCCCCACGGTGATGCGCCGCCGCGACGACTCGCCCTCGGCCGCGCCCCGGTCCACCAGGGCCTCGACCGGGGCGATGCGCACGGCCCGGCGCGCCGGGCTGACGGCCGACACCACAGTCACGCCCACCCCCACCACCAGGGCGGCCACCACCGTCCGAGCCTCGAACACCAGGGCCCCCGACGGGAGCGTGATGCCGAAGCCCTTCAGGAGGGCCTCGAGGCCGACGGCGGCGGCCACCCCGAGCCCGAGGCCCACCAGCGACGCCACCAGCCCCACGATGATCGCCTCGCCCAGCACGGCCCGGAAGACCTGGCGCCGGCTGGCGCCCAGGATGCGCAGCAGGGCCAGCTCACGCGTGCGCTGGCCCACGATGATGGAGAAGGTGTTGAAGATCGTGAACCCGCCCACGAACAGCGAGATGAAGGCGAACACGAGCAGGGCGGTGGAGAAGAACGACAGGGCCTGGTTGATGGCGGTGGTGTTCTCGTTGGCCACCGTCTGGCCCGTGACCACCTCGGCCCCGGGCGGTAGCACCCGGGCGATGGCGCGGTGCACGGCGGCCGTGTCCACCCCGGGCCGGGCCAGGACGTCGATGGCGTCGTAATGGCCCACCTCGTCGAACAGCTGCTGGGCGGTGGGCAGGTCGAAGGCGGCGATGGTGGCCCCGGCCAGGTTGCCGGCGGTGCCGAAGCGGACGATGCCGGCCACGGCGAAGGTCCGGGGCGGTCCGGCCAGCAGCACCCGGACCCGGTCCCCCACGGCGAAGTGGTATTTCTGCGCCGTGGACTGGTCCATGTCCACCTGGTCGGCGGTGGTGGGACGGACCCCGTGCACCACCTGCAGGGACGACAGCTGGGGCTGGGGGTCGATGGACACCCCCAGGGTGGGGGCGCCGCCGGTGGCGATGGCCTTCCCGTCGCGCGCCACGAACTGGGCGTAGCCCGACACCGTCCCCTCGGCGAACTGCACGCCGGGCACGGCCCGCACCGTGGCCGCCACCGACTCGGGGATGGGCCGGCGCGCCGCCGTGCCGGCCGACTCGCTGAACGCCGCCTTCTCCCGCACCACGAAGTCGATCTTCTGGTAGATGTTGTCGAACAGTGTGGTGAAGGTGTTGTGCAGCGTGTCGGTGAGCACCAGGGTGCCGGTCACGAACATGACACCCAGGACGATGGCCAGGGCCGTCAGCGCCAGGCGCAGCTTGTGCGCCAGCAGCCCCTTGATCGTGGCCTTCCACATGTCAGCTGCCCAGCTGCTTCATCTGCTCGAGCACCGCGTCGGCGGTGGGGGACTGCAGCTCGCCCACCACCTTGCCGTCGTTTAGGAACAGCACCCGGTCGGCGTGCGCCGCGCCGCGGGGGTCGTGGGTCACCATGGCGATGGTCTGGCCGAATTCGTCCACCGAGCGCCGCAGGAAGTCGAGCATCTCCCCCGAGGCGTTGGAGTCGAGGTTGCCGGTGGGCTCGTCGGCGAAGATGAGGTCGGGCCGGCCGATGAGGGCCCGGGCGCACGCCACGCGCTGCTGCTGACCCCCCGACAGCTCGGTGGGTCGGTGCGACAGCCGGTCCCTGATGGCCAGCTGGTCGACCAGGTAGTCGAACCACTGCTGGTCGACGTGCCGGCCGGCCAGGGAGGCGGGGAGCGTGATGTTCTCCTCGGCCGTGAGCGTGGGCACCAGGTTGAAGGACTGGAACACGAAGCCGATCCGGTCCCGGCGCAGGCGCGTCAGCCCGGCGTCGTCGAGGGTGGCCACCTCCTCGTCGCCCACGAACACCCGGCCCGACGTCGGCCGGTCCAGCCCGGCCATGCAGTGCATGAGCGTGGACTTGCCCGATCCCGACGGGCCCATCACGGCGGTGAACCGCGCTCGCTCGAAGTCGACGTCGATGCCGTCGAGGGCGCGCACCGCGGTGTCACCCTTGCCGTAGACCTTGACGAGATCGACAGCACGCGCCGCCGGTACGGACGGCGTGGCCGGCGGTGGTGGTACGGCGTCGGTGCGGGTCAGGGGAAACCCCTTTCCGATCGGAGGGAGGGAGCGTGGAGCGTCGTCGCCCCCGCACGGACCCGGCGGGAGTGCCGACCGGCCGGGGTGCGGGACGTCCCCGAGGCTAACCCGCCGATGGCGCCGCCCCGACCGCACCCCCGGAGGCCGAGGTCACGCCGGACCTTCAGGCACCGGGCCGTCAGGCGCCGGGGCGCTGCGCGGCCACGTCGAAGCTCGGGACGTCGGGTGGCTCGGGCCGGAGGCGGTCGCCGGCGGGTTGGGTCCACAATTGCGTGGACGTACCCGGGTAGCCGAAGAAGTATCCCTGGGCGTGCTCGCACCCCACGGAGCGCAGCGCGTCGCCCTGAGCCCGCGTCTCCACCCCCTCGCCCACCACCGCCAGTCCCAGCGCGTGGGCCAGGCCCACGAGGCCGCGCACCACGGCGGTGGCGCGCGCCGCGCCCAGCACGTCGAGCGTGGCCACGAAGCGCCGGTCGATCTTGATACCGGTGATGGGCAGCTCGTGCAGCCACCACAGATTGGAGTGCCCGGCGCCGAAGTCGTCGAGGTGCAGCGACAGGCCCTGCTCGCGCAGGTCCCGCAGCACGGCCACGGTGGCCCCCACGTCGCGCAGCGCGTCCTCCACGATCTCGAGCCCGAGCAACCCCGGGGGCACACCGAAGCGCGCCACCGTCTCCTCCACCAGCTGGGCGAAGCGGGGGTTGGCGAGCTGGTGCGGCGAGACGTTGAGCCACAGGCGGAAGCGCTCCGGCACGAGGTCCTCGGCCCGCCAGGCGGCCAGGTCGGAGAGGGCCTGCTCGAGGACCCACCGCCCGATGGGGACCATGAGGCCCGACTCCTCGGCCACGGCCAGGAACGACGTCGGCAGGACGGTGCCGTGCCCGGCCCGGTGCCACCGCAGCAGGGCCTCGGCCCCCGTCACCTCGGCGGTGCGCAGGTCGACGATGGGCTGGTACACCACGGCCAGGTCGCCGTGCTCCAGGGCGGCCCGCAGTCCCCGCTCCACGTCGAAGCGCTCCCGCACCCGGTCCCGCATGGCCTCGTCGAACAGCTCCCATCCCGCCCGGCCCTCCTCCTTGGCCCGGTACATGGCGGTGTCGGCGTTGCGCAGCAGGCGCTCGGGGGTGTGGTCCGACGCACCGGGCGAGGAGACGGCGATCCCCACGCTGGCCGTCAGGCGGTGCTCGACCCCACCGACCTCGGCCGGCGCGGCGAGCTCGTCGAGGAGGTGGTCGGCGATGCGGCACGCCGCCGCCGACGTCCTGATGTCGGGGCACACCACCACGAACTCGTCCCCGCCGAAGCGGGCCACCGTGTCGGACTGACGCCTGGCCCGGGCCAGGCGGGCGGCCATCTCCCGCAGGATCTCGTCGCCGACGTGGTGGCCGAAGAGGTCGTTCACCACCTTGAAGCCGTCGAGGTCGACGAACAGCACGGCCAGCAGCGTGCCGGCCCGGTGGCAGCCGGCGACGGCCTGGCTGAGGCGGTCGTCGAGCAGGGCGCGGTTGGGCAGCCCGGTGAGCGGGTCGTAGAGCGCCTGGTACTCGTTGAGCCGCTCGATGCGCCCCGCCAGCTCGCGGTGCTCGGCCACGAGGTGCCGGCGGGCCAACGCATGGCGGACGCTGTGCATGAGCGCCTGGGGGGCCACGGGCTTGACGAGGTAGGCGTCGAGGCGGCCCACGGCGGCCACCGCGCTGTCGAGCGACGCGTACCCGGTGAGCAGGAGCACCGGGATCTCGGGGTCGCGGGCCTGCACCTGCCGGGCCAGGTCGATGCCGCTGCCGTCGGGGAGCCGGAGGTCGGTCACCACCACCGCCGGCCGGTGCAGCTCCTGGAGGGCCAGCGCCTCTTCGCCCGAGCCGGCCCCGAGGGCACGCACGCCGCCGGTGGCGAGGACGTCGACCAGGCTCTGGCGTAGCTGGGCGTCGTCGTCGACCACCAGCACGAGGGCGTCGGGATCGTGCTCCTCGGGACGCACCGTCACCGGCCGGTGCCGTCGCCGTCGGGACCGGGGCCGTCGGGACCGGGGCCGTCGCCCCCGGGGGCGGTGCCGTCGCCGTCGGGGACGCCACCGTGTCCGTCCATTCGCCAGTCGGGCAGGTGGACCTGGACGCGCGCCCCTCGGGGCACGGCGTTGGCGAGTGTGATCGTGCCGCCGTGCGCCTCCACCAGGCGCCGCACGATGGCGAGGCCCAGGCCCGTGCCGTTGGCCTTGGTGGTGAAGAACGGCTCGAACAGGCGCTCGGCCACGGCCGCGTCGATGCCGGTGCCGTCGTCCTCGACGACGAGCGCCGCACCGTCGCCGTCGGCCCGCAACTCGACCAGGACCGAGCCGCCGTCGGGCACGGCCTGGTAGGCGTTGGCCACCAGGTTGGTGATCACCTCGGCCATCTGGTTGCGGTCGGCCACCACGGTGCGGGGGACCACGTCGACGCGCAGGTCGACGTGGGGCGGCGGCGGCGTGGACTGCACCACCTCCTCCACCACCTCGTCCAGCGCCACCTCGGTCAGCGCCGGCTCGCGGGGCCGCACGAAGGCGGTCAGGTCCTCGGCCAGGGTGGCGGCCTTCTCCGTTTCGCGCTCGGCCATCGACAGGTGCTCCTCGAGCTCCGGCGGCGTGGGATCGCCCACGGTCCGACGGACGAGGAAGAGGGCGTTGGTGACGGCGGTGAGCGGGTTGCGCAGCTCGTGGCCGACCACCGACGCCATCTCACCCAGGGCCGACAGCCGCTCGTTGCGCACCAGGGCCCGTTGGGCGGCGTGCAGGTCGTCGAGTGAGCGCTCGAGATCGCCGGTGCGCTCGGCCACCAGGTGGGCGGCGTAACGCTGGCGCCGCACCAGGATCTCCACCGTGATGCCCACCAGCAGCCCGACGAAGATGCCCAGGAACAGGATGATGGTCGGGGCGTGGGTGGCGAAGGTCCCCGTGAGCGGCGACCTGGCTTCGGCCACGAGCGTCCACTCCCCCGTCCCCAGGGGAACCGGGGCGCGCGCCACCGGGCCGGCCAGCGGCAGCTGGCGGGTGGTGGCGATGAGCAGGTTGTCCATGGCGGGGGACTTCGACCCGTACAGCGCCACCCGCAGGTTGGCGAAGGGCCGCCCCTCGGTCACCGGGGTGGCCGTGAACGGGTGCAGGGAGAACTGGAGGTAGATGGCGTCACCGGCGGGGACGAGTGGCGGTCCCACCGCGAAGCCGGCGGTGCTGGTGCGGCCCGACCTGACCACGGGGGACGGGGTGAGCGTGGCGTCGGCGCGCGCCACCGTGTCGCCGACCGAACCGCGCAGGACGTCGCCGGGGACGAACCCCGGGCCGGCGGCGGCGGTCACCACGTAGTGACCGTCCACGGCGGAGGCCAGCAGGACGGTGAGGCCGCCCTGGGCGAAGGGCTTGGCCTGGGTGCTGAAGGCGGAAGGCGAGCCCCGGGAGAAGGTGACCGCCGTGGCCAGGGAGTCGAGCGACGACCCCACTCCCGACAAGATGGACGACGCCAGGGCGGCCGCCTGCTCGGTGTCGTCCTGCAGCAGCGCCTTCTCCTGCTGGGTCGTGCTGTGCCGGGTGACCAGGAAACCGACGATGCTCA
>Ga0181526_10004814_pt1 | contig 10338 bp, 8 predicted proteins | sample PEATcosm2014_Bin_35_FD_119750 | JGI IMG/M metagenome (GOLD analysis project Ga0181526, IMG submission 119750) | Peatland microbial communities from MTU Mesocosm Facility, Houghton, MI, USA - PEATcosm2014_Bin06_30_metaG | ecosystem: Environmental > Terrestrial > Soil > Wetlands > Peat | place...
CCGCCGCCTTGAGCTCCGAGACCGCATCCTCGACGCCGCCGGGTTGCGGACGGTCGCCGTCCTGCTGGAAGTACTCGCGCCGCCGACGGATGCGATGAACCTTCTCGGCCAGATTGACCAGCTGGAAGTAGGCCGAGAAGGCGCGCTCGAGCTCGCGCGCCAGGCGTGGCGGACGACCGCGCACGCGCACGGCGAGCGCATCGGCCGCGCCTGCCAGCCCGTCGCGCCAGCGGATGGCCGTCAGACGGTCCTGATCGACGAGCGAGAGCAACTCCTCGCCGCCCTGCTCGCGCAGCACCTCTCCCAACAGCTCCCCGAGCGCGTGGATGTCCTCGCGCAGCGGTGCATGCCGCGCCGGAAACGTGATGTTTTCGCGGTTCATGGGGGCCGGCATTCTAACCGCAACCGGGCGCAGCCCGACCCTCAGCCGGCCAGCAGCAGCGCCTCGGCGAATTCCAGGGCTTCGGGCAGGCCGTAGATCACCACCTCGTCGCCCTCGCGCAGCTCGGTGTCGCCTGCGGGCTCGCGTCCCGTGATGCCTTGACGGCGGATGGCCGTGAAGGCGACCTGAGCGCCGCGCCCGCGCACCTCATCGAGCCGCCGCCCGACGGCCCATGCGCGCGGCGGCAGCACCACCGAGCGCAGCAACTCCGCCGGCTCCTCGCTCTGCTCGTCATGGGCCGTATCCGGGTGCGTGCGCAGCGTCGCATAGCGCTGGGTGCGCAGCGTGTCGACCACGCGCGTCACCTGCTGGGAGGGCAACTGCAGCAGCGTCAACGCCTGGGAGACCAGCGTCAGGCTGGCTTCGAAGGTCTCGGGCACGACCTCCGTGGCGCCCGCCTGCGAAAGCTCGGCGAGCCGTGAGTCATCCTGGGTGCGCACCAGCACCGGCACATCGCTGCGCAGGCGTCGGACGGCACGTACGACACCGAGCGCCACCGAGGGCGCAGCGAAGGTCACGATGACCACCGTCGCGCGATCCACGCCGAGGCTGCGCAGCAGCTCCTCATCGGCGCTGTCTCCCCAGACGACGGGTTCCCCGGCGCGCCGGCCGGCGCGCACGTTGGCCGGATCCAGGTCCATCGCCAGGAACTCGAACCCCTGCGACACCAGCACCCGTGCGAGATTGTGTCCGACACGGCCGAAGCCGCAGAGAATGACGTGCTCGCGGCGCGCGAGCTCGGTGGTCACCAGGTCCTCGATCTGCGCGCCGCCGACCGCGGGGGGTGACTCGCGCAGCAGAAAGCGTGCGATCGCGCGGTTGTAGCGGATCGTGAGCGGACTCACGATCATGCCGAGCACGACTGCGCCGAGCAGGGACTGCACGGCGCGCTCCGGCACCAGCTCGTTGCCGCGCGCCAGCAACGTCAGCAGCGCAACGCCAAATTCCCCGCCTCCGGCAAGCACCAATCCCGTGCGCAGCGCCTTGAAGTTATTGCTCGTGAAGGCGCGCACCGTGACGGCCGAGAGCAGCGTCTTGGCGGCGATGATCAGCACCAGCAAGCCGAAGATGCTGGAGAAATGCGCATAGAGCAGCCGCAGATCGAGCAGCATTCCGACCGAGATGAAGAACAGTCCCAGCAGCAGCTCGCGAAACGGCCGGATCACCGCTTCGATCTGGTGACGATATTCGGTCTCGGCGAACATCATGCCGGCCAGGAATGCGCCCAGCGCCATGGACAGACCGAGCCGCTCCGTGATCCACGCCGAGGTCAGCACCACGAGCAGTGCCGCAAGCGTGAAAACCTCGCGCAGGCGGCTGTGCGCGATCACGTACAGCAGCGGCCGCAGCACGAAGCGCCCGATTGCCAGCACCGCGGCCAGCGCAAACAGCCCGAGCAGCACGAGCCGCCACACCGCGCCGGCGCTGAATCCCGATCCGCCCGCCGCCAGCAGGCTCGCCAGGGCGAGCAGTGGCACGAAGGCCAGATCCTGGAACAGCAGCACCGCAAAGGCGAGCCGTCCATGCGTGCGGTTGATCTCTTCCTGATCGCCGAGCTGGCGCACGACGATGGCAGTCGAGCACATGGACAGTGCGCCGCCCAGCACCGCGGCACTCGGCCAGCTCACACCGGTCGCGTGGGCCGCCAGCGCGCCGGCCCCGCCCACGATCAGAGTCTGCGCGCTGCCGAGCCCAAACACCTCGCGGCGCATGGCGACCATGCGCGGAAAGGAAAATTCCAGACCGAGGGTGAACAGCAGGAACACCACGCCGATCTCGGCGATGGCGCGCGTCTGGGCGCCATTGGGGAGCACCGCGAAGGCGTACGGGCCCAGCAGGATGCCGACGGTGAGGTAGCCGAGCAGCGGCGGCAGGCCGATGCGGCGGCCGGCCGTCACGAGCAGCACCGAGGCCGTCAGGAGCAGCAGGACCTGGCCGAGTGAATCGACGGGCACGCACCGACGTTACGGTGCGTCGCCCTCACTTGTCCATGGTCACCGTGGCGTCGTAGCGATCGAAGCCGTGCATGGCGCGCCGATAGGCATTGACGATGATGCGCTCGGCGGCCTGATCGGCGCGCGGGGAAAGCAGCATGCGCATGACCACATCGTCGGCGGGACGCGTCTGATCGTCGGCCAGCAGCTGCTCGATGAAGCGCGCGAGGCGGCAGACGATCTCATTGACGAAGCGCAGCCGCGCGCCATCGTGCACCTGATCGGCCGCAGCGCCATAGGTGCTGCGCGCCTCGACGGTCAGCTCGTGCAGGAACACCGCCAGAAGGCGCGCCTGGTCCACCGGCTGCAGGTCGCTGAAGTATTCGATTTCGGACTGCAGGTTCACGCGGTGTGACCCTCTGATTATTCGTCCCGGTTACGCCGTCGGCACGAACTCGATCGGCTTGGTGGTCGTTATCGTAGCAACGTCTTTGGCCGCAAAGCGAAACAACTTGACCCGGGAGACAATCTTACGCTCGAGATCGGGATCCTTCAGCTCGCTGGAAACGACGTGGCATTCGGTGACGTCCCCGGCCGGGGAGATCGTGAACTCGAGCACCAGTTTGCCCTGCAGGTCGGGCTGATCGCGCAGTGCCCGGCCATAGAGCGCGTAGATGGCGCCCTTGTTGCTGTCGAACACCAGCGCGATCTCCTCCTCGCTGCGGGAAGGCTTGCCGCTGCCGCCCTTGGCGACGGCGCTGTTGCCCGAGGCGGCCGCGATGCGCGAGCTCACGGCGGTGGTGTCATGACCGGTCAGCGAGCCCGCGCCGGTGCCGAAGCCGCGGCTGGTGTTGGCCGTCGTGATGCCGGCCGAGCCGGAACCGACCTTCGAGGCGATCAGCGAGCGCTCGGCATGACTGTCCTGGCCGACCGCGCCCTGCAGGTTCTTCGTCTGCCCGAGCGGCGTCAGGTCGACGTTCTGTCGCAGGTCGGCCAGCTCGTCCTTGAGCTTCAGAAGGCCCGATTGCTGGGCTTTCTTGCGAGCCTCGGCCGCACGGTCCACGGGCTTGGGCACCTCGGTCGGCTTGACCTCAGGCTTCGGCTTGGGCTGCTCCACGGGCGGCGGTGGCGGCTTGGGCTTCTCCTGCGCCATCAGGCGCGCCAGGCGCTCGGGCACCTCCTCGGTCGTTGCGGTCTCCTTCGGCAGATGAATCAGAGGCAGCACGACGCCCAGGATGAGCACCAGCAGCAGACCGCCGCCGAGCAGGCGACGGAAGCGGCGCTGCTCCTCGGGATCGGCTTCCCAGGCAAGCGTGTAGTCGCGGTAGTACTCAGTGAGCTGCATCCGGCTGTTCTCCGCGTTACGTGTGTCCCACGGCACCGGGGGGCACAGGCTTGTCCTTCTCGAGCACCGCCAGAGAAATGCGGCCGTAATCCGCGTCCGTGCAGGTGCGCATGACCTTCTTGAGCACCTCATAGGGCAGCGACTTGTCGCCCATGACGGTGATCTCGCGATCGGCGAGATCCTGCTCCGTGGTCTCCTGGCCTACGAGCATCGGACGCTTGAGCGCCGCGCGCAGCGGCTCGATGTTGTCGCCCGCTGTGGCCTGGATCTCCGCCACGGTGGTCACCAGCTCGCCCTGCACGAACACCTGATCCTTGGTGAGCATGACCACCACGGTGGTGCGTGGCTGACGCTCGGAGATCGATTGCGGAATCTCGATGCCCTTGCTGTTCTGCACGACTTCGACATTCGTCGAATAGACGAGCAGGAACGACACCATGACCGACAGGATGTCGATCATTGGAATCAGGTTCAGCTGCGCCTCGACCCGGTGCCGCAGCTGATGCTGCAGCATGAATCGGGCCCTGCGGGACATGCTCATGGTGTGCGCCTCATTTGGCGGGTGCGCCGGTTGCGGGGGCCGGTGAGGCCGTCGGCGCCGGGCCGCCGCCGTTGGGCACCGCGCCGTTCAACGGCGCATCGCCCAGGGAAACGTCCGGAAACAGCTCGTATTGCACGACGTCGAGACCTGCGTTGACCTCGAGCACGCGCATGCGGTCCATGACCTGCACCACCACGTCGTAGGGAATGTCGGGCTCGAGCAGCACCGTGGCGTCGGTCTTGTCCGGGAATTTGGCTTTCACCTGCTGCAGGTAGCGCGAGAGCGCCTCGTAGTCATAGCCTTCGGCGCCGTTCGGAAACGTCGCCAGCGGGCCCGAATTGCGGTCATCGACCAGCAACGAGTCGCGGCGCACGACCACCTCGAGCTGCAGGCCGGGCGGCGGCGGCGTGAACTCGGCATTCGCAGGCGGCAGTTTCAGCTCGAGGATCACGGTGCGGGAGAACACCGCGGTCATGAGCAGAAAGGTCACCAGCACGGTGAAAATGTCGATCATCGGCACGAGCAGCAGCTCGGCCGGCTTGCGGTTGTGGCGCAGCAGCTTGCGGACCTGGTACGAACGGCGGCGCATGCACGTTTCCTGTGGCTACTGGGGCGCGACGGTGGTTGCGTCCGGTGCTCAGGCCGCCGTGGTCGCAGGCTTCGCCTGTCGCTCGGTGACCGCGTTGAGGAACTTCACCGAAGCCATCTCGAGGCTGTCGATCGTGTCCGTGGTCTTGGTCTGCAGCCACGCATGGATCAGCAGCAGCGGCACGGCGCTTATGAGGCCGAACGCGGTGCAGTTCATGGCCACGGAAATGCTTGCCGAGAGCAGGTTCGCCTTCTCGGCCGGGTTGACCGTGGCCACGGCGGCGAAGGCGTTGATCAGGCCGATGACCGTGCCGAGCAGGCCGAGCAATGTCGCCAGATTGGCGAAGGTCGCGATGTAGTGCGTGCGCTTCTCGAGGCGCGGCACGACGTCCATGAGGCTCTCCTCCATGGCCTTCTCGATGTCGTCGCGATCACGCGCGGAGGCGATGCGCGCGAGCCCGTAGCTCAGGATCTGGCCGATCGCCGAGGAGGACTTCGCCGTCAGCTGCACCGCCTGGCGGAAATCGCCGCGCTGCAGGAACGGCACGAGCTCGTTCCAGAGCCCGCGGTTACGCAGCTGCACCAGCGTGAGATAGATGAAACGCTCGAGCGCGATCGCAAGACCCGCGACCAGCACCACGGCGATCGGGTACATCATCTCGCCGCCGCCCTGGAAGAACCTGACTATGTGGCTGAACATCGTGCTGACTCCCATTCCTGAACACTATGATCCACCGGGAACACCAAACTAAGGTGACGCAATCGCGCAAAACCGCGATCTATTTCTCATCCTTGGATTCCGGCCCCGCGCCGTTGCCTCCATTGACGCCAGGTTGCGACTTGGCGTCGCCCGAACCGGCCTGCAGTGCCGCGAAATAGCGGTTCTGGCGGCGGAAGACGTCGCGGTCCACGGGCGTGAGCGCCTCATCCAGCAGGCTGTTGGGCGGCCGTCCGGCGAACTCCCCGAGATCGGCCTTGCGCCAGGGCACCACGTACATGACCTTCGGCAACTCGCGGTTGCCGCTGATCTGCGTGGTGTCGAGCTCGATGCGGTCCTGCGACTTCGAGCCACCCTTGCCGGTCGCGGTTGCGCCGGCAGCAGCGGTGCTGGCGCTGCCATTGGTATCGGCACCAGGGCCGGGACCTGCGCTGGGGATGGGATGGGAGCTGGGGGCGGTGCTGGACGGCGCAGCGGGTCGCGCTTTGCGGGCAGCCGCTCCGGTCGAGACATTCGGCCCGGGCTGCGACGCAGCAGCTGCCGGCGCCGGGGAGGTCTGAACGCCGGGCTCGAGGTTGGGGGTCTGCGCGACGGCGCGCTCGAGCCAAAAGCCCAACAGCAGCGTCACGGGTCCAGCAATGCGCCATGCGCTCATGTCGCTCCTCCGTTGTTACCGGACGTCGCCGGTGCATTCTCGGGCGCCGCGGGCGCCGGCGTATCGGATGCGGGCGGCGTCGCCGCATCGGCGGCCGGTACGGCCTTGACTCCGGTGCGCGCGCGCAGTTCCGCGATCCAGCCGCTGACGGGCTTATCCTCGCCGGAGAGCTGCCGGTAGCGCTCGAACTCTGGCAGCGCCGCGGTCGGATCGTCCAGGTAGAGATCCAGCAGCACGCCGAGGTTGCAGTGGGCGTACGCATAAGAATCGTTGGCAGAGATGGCGCGCGCATAGGCGGCTTTGGCCTCGCCGAATTTGCCTTCCTGCCGCAGGGTCACGCCGAGCTCGCTCCACGCCGCCGCATCGTTGGGATCAATCGTGGTCGCGCGCTGCAGCGCTGCCTGTGAGTCCGCGAGCCTGCCCTGCGCGCGCGCGAGCAGCCCCACGTCGGTGGCCGGTGCGGCATAGCCCGGATACTGCAGCTCGAATTGCTTCAGCTGCAGTTCCGCCTCGGTCTGCTTGCCGCCCGCCGCGAGAACGGCCGCGCGACCATAATCATCCTGTGCCGCGGCGCTCGGCGCCGGCGGCGCTGGCGGCGTCGCAGGGGCACCCGGCCCCGCACTCGCGGCGGCTGCAGGCGCGCCGAGCGAGGCAATCCAGCTCTCGCTGTGCTCGAGCTTGCCGTAGCGCGCCGGCTTGAGCTTGGCGAGCGCCTCGAAACTCTTGCGCACCGACTCGTCGTAGACGCCGTCGACCGTGCGCTTGGCGTTGATTTCGTAGATTGAGATCGCCTGCTCCTCGAACGGATACGCCTGCTCTTCGAGCAGGGTGTCGTACTGTTCGAGCTCATCGGACGAGAGCTTCTTGGGGCGCTCCGATGTCATCAGATCCTGCGCCAGCGTCCGGTAGAGCTCCGCGGTCTCGAAGGTCGCCGCGGTGGTGGTTTCGGCCACCTGGTATGCAGCCACTTCCTTGTAGGCCGCAATTGCGCTCTCCATCGCTTTCTTCTTGGCCGCCAGGGTCTGCTTCAGCGGCGCGACGAGCTTGATGCTGCGAAATGCATCACGCGCGGGCTCGGACAGCGCGAGCTGCGCGCGCGCAGCCAGGTATTTGGTGCGATCGGTACGGCCGCTGCCCGCGGTGGCGTCGGCCTTCACGATCTCGTGCTGCCAGTAGCGCTGGCGCTCCAGATTGCCCGACTTCACGGCGCCGTCGAGCAGCCGTTGACGGACCTCGATGGCATCGGCTACCGGTGTCGGGTAGTCGCGCACCAGCCGCTCGAGCATCGCGGTGCTGTGGGCGGTATCACCCGACTGGCCATACAGATCGGCGGCCTTGATGGTGGCCTCGCGCACGACTGCGCGATCTTCCTTCTGATTCTCGGCGATGCGCTCGTACTGCGCGGCGGCCTGGGCCGGATGGCCGCCCTGCTCGTAGGCGACCGCGAGCTTGCGTTCGATATCGGCCGCGTATTCGCTCTTGGGATAATCGCGGCGATAGGCCTCGAGCACCGCGATCGCCTGATCCCACTGCTGCGCGACGATCAGCGAGGCGGCCGCATCGTACTGTGCCGTTGCCGTGATCTTCGATCCGGGCGCCAGCTTGCCGACGCGCAGGAAGTCCTGTGCCGCGCCGGCCTGGTCGCCCGCCGTGCGCTTGGCATCGGCCTGTTTGTAGACTGTCGCGGCGAGGCGCTCGGTGATGTCCGAGCGCTCCGGGTCGTTTGGCGCGGCCGCCGCCAGCGCATGCGTGAAGGCGTTCTCGGCCGGCGCAAACTCGCCCTGGTTGAAATGGACCTGCCCGACGATGGTCCAGGCGATGCGCTGCTGCGCGGCCGTGACGGGCGGTGTGCGCGCCAGCAAAGCCTGCGCAGCCTGCGCGGCGCGCGCCTGATCGCCCGCGGCGTACAGATCCTGCGCTGCGTGCGTGAGCACGACCGCGCTCTCGGGGTGCTCGGGGAAGCTCTGCGCGAACTTCAGCCCCGAGTCGGTCGCGCGCTGATGCACGGCCGTACGCGCCTCGGGCGAGACCGTGTCCTCGTATTTCTGGTAGGAAACCAGCGCCGCGTAACCGGCCTCGGCCGAGCGCGCATTGAGCGGATAGCCATACGCGGTGTGCTCGTACTCACCCGCCGCATCGAGAAATTGGCGGCTCTCAAACAGCGCGTCGGCGAGCAGGTAGTTGGTGGCCGCGGAGTCCGGATCGTCCGGGAAGGAGCTTAGGTAGGCGCGGTACCAGTGCGCCGCAGCGGCATAGTCCTCGGCCTTCTTGGTCTTCTGTGCAGTCGCGTGGTAGTACTGAGCGACATCCTTGAGGTTGACCTTCAGCTCCTGCACCACCTGCGGGTAGTCTGCGTGCTGCCGTCCTTTCCAGAACGGCGCATCGAAGCCGTAGCGTTCCGCGTACTCGAGCTTGCCCTGCAGCATCAGGTCCGCAAAGCCGCCCTTGCGGTACGCCTCGATGGCGGCCATCGACAGCACCGGGGCATGCTCATCGACCGGGTCGCGGCTGACGAAGGCGCGGTATGTGGTCGCGGCATCCTGGAAGCGCTGCTTGTCGACGTACAGATCACCGAGCCGCGAATACAGCAGCCACGCGTAAGGCATGTGGCCGCGATGCGTTACGAACTCATCCAGCGCCTTTGCACCGTCGAGATAGGAGAAGGTGATGCTCATGACGCGCAACGTGTCTTCGGCGAGCTCGCGGTCCGCGCGGCCGAGCGAGTCCCACGCGCGCATGCGCGCGGAGTCGTGCGGATCGGTGAGCGTGAGATCGAGCAGATCGGCGAATGACTTCAGCGAGTCCTCGTTCAGGCCCTGCTTGAACAGCGACCAGCCGTGCTTGTAGAGGCTCTGCGCATAGAAGGTCGACCCGTTGCGTCCGCGCGCCAGCACCGCCTCGTAGGCGGCCTGCGCCTCCGGGTAGTGATGCGCCGAGAACAGGATCTCGCCGCGACGGAATTGCACCTCGGCGATATCGCGCCCCTGCGGGTAGCGCGCCGCAATGCCGTCGAGCGTCGCCAGGGCCTGCGTCGTCTGACCCGTGGTCTCATAAGCGCGCGCGAGCTGATAGAGCACCTGGTCGTTGCGCGGGTAGTTCGGGTAGGCCTTGAGCAGCGTCGAGTAGAGGCGAATCGCCTCCGCCCCCTGCATGTCGATCTGGGTCACCTCGTTGGCCATGCGCTCGAGCTCGCCGGATTCGAGATTGAGATCCCCGAGTCGCCGCAGGGCCTCCGCGCGCAGCCGCGGATCGGCGTTCTGCATGTTCAGGAACGCGCGATAGTTCTCCATCGCCTTGCCGGCGCCGCCGCTCTTGGCGGGAGCGGGACTTACATCGACCGAGTTGCTGCTCAGATCGCCAATGGTGGGCGCGGGCGGTGGCGTCTTGGCGGCCAGCGCGGACAAGGGCGGCAGCAGCGCCAGCAGCACCGCACAGCGCCAGGCGACGGCGATGCCGGGAGACGAACTCACTTCGTCTCCGGGGCCGGGGCCGGAGCCGCGGGTGCGGCCGAGTTCGGCGCTGGCGCGGCATCGCTGCTGCCCTGATCGGCACGGTCATAGATGTCGGCGAGTGCAAATCGGGCCTGTACCGCGTAGGCGTCCAGGCGCTCCTTTTGAGCGCGCAATTCCTGCTCGGCCACATCATCGAGGTACTGGCTCTGCTGCTGCGAACTCTGCGCCAGTCGGTCGCGCATCTCGTGCACACGCGCGGCGAGCGCTGCGATACGTGCCGCGAATTCATCGGTGTCGCTCGGCACGCTGGTGCGCGCCTGCTGCACGCGCACCCAGCGATTCTGCAGCTCCTCGATTGCGGTATCGATCTCGCGCAGCTCGCGCTGCTCCTGGTACGCGCGTGCCTTGAAGCCCGCGTCCAGCCGCCAATACAGCACGCCTTTGATCAGGCGCAGCTTGTCGCGCGCCTCGTCGCGTTCCTCACCGGGCGGAAGCGAGGCCAGCTGCTCCTCGAGCCGGGAGACACTCGCCCATTGCGCACGTTCGGTAGGGTTGCCGAGCGCGGCCACCTCATCGCCCGTCTCCGCCGCATCGAGCTGCGCGCCCACCGAAGTTCGAATGCCGCGCAAGTGCCCCAGACGGTCGCTCGCCAGCAGCGCATCG
>Ga0181526_10004819_pt1 | contig 10336 bp, 6 predicted proteins | sample PEATcosm2014_Bin_35_FD_119750 | JGI IMG/M metagenome (GOLD analysis project Ga0181526, IMG submission 119750) | Peatland microbial communities from MTU Mesocosm Facility, Houghton, MI, USA - PEATcosm2014_Bin06_30_metaG | ecosystem: Environmental > Terrestrial > Soil > Wetlands > Peat | place...
CCATTCATCCCGGCGAGAAGCGCCTGCTCTCCTACGCCGCCGACCAGGCCGTGCGCGTCAAGGTCGCGGACCGCGACAACCAGCGCACTCTGCACCACGTCAAGATCGCCAAGGGCGTGATTATTGAAACCCACATGGATGTGGTTTCCGTGACCTACTCGGCTGTCAACCACGGGGAGGCTGACCGCATGGTTCTGCTGGAGCACCCGCGCCGCGATAACGGCTGGTCGCTGGACGAGGGGCTGAAGGCGGACGAAACCGCGCCCGATCTCTATCGCTTCAAGCTGCCGGTGGCCGCGCACTCGACGGCCAAGCTGGAGGTGCGCGAGCGCGGCCCGGAGCACACAGTGGTTCACCTGAACGGAGACGACCAAGAGACGGTCTATCTGCTCGACCTGGTCAAGCGCGTCCCCGATGCGCTCGACAAGCTCAAGCCGGTGATCGACGCACAGACCGCAGTGGCCGATCTGGATCGGCGCATCAACGAATCCAAGAAGATTGAAGAGACAGCGGCAGCCGACGAGACGCGCGACCGCGACAACCTGACCGCCCTCAAGGGCAACGATGCCGCCAAGCGCTTCGTGGACGAACTGAACCGGGCTGAAGACCTGTTACAGACCACGCGCAAGCAGACCGCCGACCTGGAGCAGCAGAAGAAGGAGGCCGTCGACAAGCTCAACGAACTGGTCGCCGGCCTCAGCTTCGACTGGGACGTTACGGCGAAGTAAGGGAGTATGGAATAGGGAGTAGGGAATAGGGAATAGGGAGCCCACCGGCGGATGGTTGTGCTATTCCAGGGCTCTTAAGCAAATTCTCAGGAAGTTACTTGGACAACCCAGCTTGCCAAGGCCGGTTTCCTGCTCAATATCGAGACCTGGGAACGCCCAACGGCGCCCTGTTCCCTACTCCCTATTCCCTATTCCCTGCTAACGCCTGTCCGCTCATGGCGAACAGTATCGCTCGCGCCGTCGAGTCTTCATCCTCGCGCGAGGAGATCATCAGGTCGTAGAGGTGCGGATTGCACCAGCTCTTGCCGAAGTACTCCTGCAGGTACTTGGCGCGCTCTTCATCCACGGTGCGGATGCGCTGCTCGATGTTCGCGCCTGTCTCCAGGCGGGTGCGCAGGCGGGCGATGCGCTCCCGCAACGGCGCGTAGACAAAGACGTGATAAACATCGGGCTTGTGCTGCAAAACGCACTGCGCGCCGCGGCCAACCACCACGCAACTGCCGTCTGACCAGGCTTGTTCCACGATCTTCTGGGTGAGCTTCACCGTCTGGTCGGCGTTGAAGACGGCGTCTTCACCGGTTTCGATGCCGGCGGCCAGCGCAGCCGAGCGCATGGCCTGCTGGTTGAAGCGGCTTAGCCACGAGCCCACATGCTCATCGTAGCGGCGCACCACCTTCGCATCCACGTGCGCCTGGTAGGCAATGGCGTCGATGATGTCGCGGTCCAGCAGCTTCCATCCCAGCCATCCTGCGATGGTCTGCGCAATCCGTCCTCCGCCGCTTCCAAACTCCCGGTTGACGGTCAGAACCCGGTATTTCATCTTTGCCTCCCCAACCGTCAACTGCCGGCTGGCGACAGATGAATGGCAGCCTGCACCATCCCCTTGGTACGGTTGCCGATTATAGCGCAGTGGATTCCTCCGCGGCTTGGGTCTCTTTCTGCTGCATATCCAGGCAGCGTATGCTTGAGGGCGACTGATCCAATCGAGGAGCACAAGTGGGTCTCACCGAAGCAGACAGGAATTCACCCAGCGGGCATGAGAGTCTGGAGCAACCGGGCAGACGGGCCGTGATGGGAGGCCTGGGCGCCGCGATCCTCTCGCTGGGGCTGCCGCGCGCGTTTGGGGAAGCGCTGCCGGCGCCTGAGCGCCGCGAAGAGGTGGAGAGGCTGCTCAAGCCGTTGCTGGTGACCGCCGATCCCCAATTGTGGCAGTTTGCCGTTACCGTCTATGAGCGCTGCATTCTGGGCAGAATCCAGGCGGCTGAGCCGCCGCTCAGGCACGCCTGGCTGGTTCCAGGCGGAGGGTATGTAGGGCAATGGATTTGGGACACCACCTTTCTGACCGATCTGATGGCGATTCTGCCTGGCCGGGAGGAGTTCATTCGCGGGGTTTACGCCAACTACTGGGAGTTTCAGGAGCGCTGGAACCGGGCCAAGCCCGATTACGCGCAAGGCATGGTCGCCAACTTTATCGCTCCCGACAGCGGTCCGAAGGCGTTTTGCGGCAAGGACTGGCTGACCTTTCCCGGCTATTCTCAAGCGCCGCTGCTGGCCTGGGGTGTAGAGCGGGTGTATGCGCGCAATCGCGACCTCGAGCTGGTGCGGCAGTCGCTCGCCGGCCTGGAGGCCTTTCATGACTGGTATTGGCGCGAACGCGACCTGGACGGCGTCGGGCTGGTCACCGTCGGCTCCTACGACGGCGTGGTTCAGCACGCTCGCTACGAGACCTACGACAACGAGGTCGATCTGGATACGCTGAATCTCGGGCCTCATCCGGGCCGCGCGGCGGGAGCCGGAAACGGAGCTTGGTACGGCGACATCTACATTCCGGCAAATACCTCCTATCTGCTGCTCTCCGAAGGCAGCCTGGTCCGGCTGGCGGAGGCTGCGGGCGACAAGGAACTGGCGGCACGGCGGCGGCCGATTCTGGACAAGGGCGTGGAGGCGATGCGGCGGCACATGTGGGATGAGGCGCAGGGCTGCTTCCTGGCGGTTCGTCGCAACGGGCTGCGCAAGCTGGGCACGGCCACAATAGGGGGCATGGTCCCTTTGTATGCGGGTATTCCCACGGCCAGCCAGGCCCGGCGAATGGCGGAAGCCCTGGCCGGTCCGCATTGGAATACGCCTCTGCCTGTTCCTTCGGTCGACAGGATGGACGCCCAATACAAGAGCGGCGGTTTTTGGCGCGGGGATGTGTGGCCGGCCACCGTTTACCAGACCCTCGGCGGGCTGGCGCGCTACGGCCATTTCAATGTGGTGGGCGAAATGGCCGGGCGGCTGCTGGACAATGCTCTGAAGGTGGGGGTCAGCGAGCATTACGATTCGCAGAGCGGAGCGGCGCTGGGCGTCGAGTGCCTGGGGATGTCGGCGATCCTCCTGACCATGGCATTGGAAGGGTTGAGTCCCAGGCACCGGATTCACCTCGTCTCCGGCTGATTGGCGGCTGGCTTCCTGAAACGAACAGCCCGCGCTGAAATGGCGCGGGCTGTTTCAGTGGGGAAACCGCAGTTCCTAGTAGATGACCTTCAATCCGAACTGGACGATGCGCGGCTCGAAGGTGCCCGTGATGGTGCCGCCGCCAATGCTGGTGGGCGCCGAGCTGTTGTTGTCGGTACCGGAGACCGTGCCGCCGCCCGAGCCGCCGGGCATGTAGAGGTTGGTGTGGTTGAAGATGTTATAGAACTCCGAGCGGAACTCCACCTTGATTCTTTCCACCGGGGTGTTGAACCGCTTGTTGAAGTCCAAATCCGTCTCGTAGAACTTAGGCGTGCGGCCGAAGTTCTTGGGCAAGTTGCCAAAGGGGCTCGACGGTCCGTTGGCGGCGGTGTTGCCCACATAGGTTGAAGGCAGAGTCAACGATGCCGCGTTCACATATTGAACGTACCCGCTGGAGAGCTTCGTCTTGACGATATAGGGCACTCCGGAAACGAGGTTGGGGCGATAGAGGTTTTCTCCACGCCAGTTCTGGGTAAGCATCGGCGAAACCGCATTGGCAGCGGCCGGCGAATAGGTCAGGTTGAAGGGCGTGCCGCCCTGCGCGGTGTTGATGGCGCTGATCTGCCATCCGCCCAGCAGGGTGTTGGTGGCCGGGCCGGCGTTGGCCAGAAGCTTCTGTCCCTTCCCAACCGGCAGGTCGTAGACGAGGCTGGTGACATTGTCGACGGGAAGGTTGTAGTCCGACTGTCCGTAATCCGCCGCCAGGTTGTTGCCGTCCTGCGGGCACGGCGTGTTGGCCTCCAGCGTTGAAGAAGCGTTGTCCAGCGCGTGCGACCAGGTGAAGGAGTTGAGCAAGGTCAATCCGGCCACGAAGCGCTGCTCATAGCGGGCTTGCAGGGCGTTGTAATGGGAGTAGAACCCGTTAAGAGCCTCGGTGATGTCGCCGTTGTTGTACGTGGGATAGAGAGTCGGGTTGTTCAGCAGATACCCTCCCCAGTTGGGGTAGGGGCGAGACCAGCCCAGCGCCGGATTGCCGCTGATGAAGCCGGCCTGGGGAATCTTTTGGTTGGCGTTGATAAAGCCCTGAAGATGAACGCCGTGATTGCCCACATAGGCCACGTCGACGAGGATGTTCTTGGCCAGGGTCTTCTGCACGCTCAGGAAGTAGCTTTCCGCATAGCCGTCCTTGGTGTTTTGGGGAATGAAGTCGATGTCGTCGGTGCCCGCGCTGAAGCTGGTGGCGAGGCCGGCGGGAAAGCCCTGCGAGAGCCTCACGAAGCCGTTCGTTGTGCCAACGGACGGGTTGGTTACCGACGTATACATCGCAAAGGGCGCGTTGATGGCGATATTGTTGCCCGAGCCGGCGCGCCAGTAGTGAACGAATGCGGTTCCGTAGCCGCCGCGAAGGGCCATGCTGGGCGTGAGGGCATAGGCAAAGCCGATGCGCGGGGCGTAGTCGCCCAGGGCGGGATTGACCAGCGTCTTGCCGTAGACACCGCTGCCGCTGAAGGGAGCGATGCAGGGGGATGTGCCGCACAGCGGAGAGCTGGCGGTTGTGTAACCCGGCTGCAGGGTGAGCAACGTCCCGGTTGCCGGGTTGAAGTTGGAGATATAGTTGTCCCGCTCCGACCAGGGCGAACCGTACTCCCAGCGAACGCCGAGGTTGAGGGTCAGCTTGGGGTCGACCTTCCAGTCATCCTGGGCGTAAAGGCTGTCCATGGTCTGTAGGATGTGGGTGATGTAATAGGTCGCCAGCGAGTAGGTCTTGCTCGCTCCGAAGAGAAAATCGGCCCAGTAAGTATCGGCCACGGCGCTGGTGCCGGTGGGGCAATTGGTGGTTCCTGCCGACGCCGGGCAAACGCTGTATCCGCCGTTGTAGGCGAAGGAGCCGTAAAGCGGATTCGAGTCCTCGATCTCCTCCCAAACGTGCTCGTACTCATAGCCGAATTTGAGTGAGTGCTTGCCCTTGACCCACGAGAAGTTCACCTTGGGGTCGAGCAGCGAGGGGTTCTGCCACTGCGGATTGGTGCTCTGCCGTCCAAAGGAGGTGAAGCCGCCGGAGATGGCGATCGACGGCAGGCCGCCAGAGACACCGGCGATGCTGGGCAGGCCCGGTATGTCGCTTTCGGGGAAGGATGTGTCGCCGACCGCAAAAGTCCACTTGCCGGCCCTGGTTCCGGAGAGCGCCAGCCGCGCGTCGAGAATCTTGTTGGAGCCCATCAGTTGGGTATAACCAAGCGCAACCTGCTGATCGTGAATCAAAATGTGGCCGTTTGTTTGCATGTCGATCGGCTCGGGCAGGAGGTTAAAGTTCTTGCCTGTCTCCTTGCGATCACTGACCTTCAGGAACCAGGAACTGGTTTTGCTCTGTTGAAAGTCCAGGCGAAGGTCGCCTTTGTCCGCGTGGTCGGTGAAGGGCGCATTCAACGGGCAGTCGTTGGTGGCCACGCCGGATCCGGACACGCCAGCGGTCACGGTGCACTTGCCGGGCAATGCGTTCATGTATAGATTGGCAATCGCCAGGGCAGTTGGATCGGCGTCGCCCTTGGCTTGCGCGGGCCAACTGGTAAACGGGGTGCCCGCCGGGATGTAGGTGCCCGGATGCCACGGATCCTGCACGGCGACGGCCAGACTCCCGCTCAGCTCGTTCGTTGTGGGAACGGTATCGACCACCGTGGGCGTGAGCGTCTGCCGGAATCCCTCGTAGTCGACGAAGTAGAAGAACCTGTTCTTCGCGATCGGCCCGCCAAAGTTCGCGCCGAACTGGTTGCGATTGAAGACTGGCTTGAAATAAGGATATTGGACGCCGGTGAGGGCATTGACAGTGACCGGCTTGATGTAGCCGAAGGCGTTTAGATCGGTGTTGCGGAGGAATTCGTACAGAGTGGCGTGCAACTCGTTGCCGCCGCTCTTGGTGGCCACGTTGATGGTGCCGCCCGACGAGCGGCCGTACTCGGCGCTCTCGTTGTTGGTCACCACCTCAAACTGGGCGATGGAGTCCGGCGGGGGCGCGATGATCTGGTTGTCGAAGCCCTGGTTGCTCTCGCCATAGGCATTATTGTCCATGCCGTCCAGCATGAAATCGTTGAACATGCTGCGCTGGCCATTGACGTTAAACGACCCGGCGCGCGTCAAGCTGGTCACTGCGGTGGTGGTCGCATCGGCTGGCGCCGGGCGCGTGCCGGTGACGTAGTCCACCAGGTCGGAGAAGTTCCGGCTTACCAGCGGCAGAGCCTCGCTTTGATATTCGGTAATCGTCTGGCCGCGCTGGCTGCTTTCGGTCTCAAGCTGTAGCGCCACATCGCTCACCTCGACGGTGGTTGCGCTGGCCTGTCCCACCTTCAGTGTCAGGTCGATACGCTGGCGTCCGCCGACGGAGACCGTGATGTTCTTGGCCTCGGCGGGCGCAAAGCCAGGCGCCTCGGCCTCGATGTTGTAAAGGCCGACACGGAGCGAGGGAACCTCATAGTCACCGGCTCCGTTCGTGACGACATGGGTGATACCGCCGGTATTCACGTTGGTGACGGCGACGGCAGCGCCAACAACCGCCGCGCCGGTGGCGTCATGGATGGAGCCAACCAGGCTGCCATCCTCATATTGCGCTCTTGCGGAGATGCCACAGCTTGCGATCAAGAGGCCAACACAGAAGAGGGTTCTGAAGAGGTTCTGTATGTACTTCATGGGTGCCAGCCTACAGATCCGCCTTCAAGCTCCCATGAATTCACAATGAATGGCAGGTGAATCGGCGCGCAGGGGCGGAGAACCTGTCACGGCAATGCAGAGCATTGGCCGATCCTGTCGAAAAACAGAACATGCACCGCTGGATTGCAACCAAGGTGGATTCGCCATCGTGGGCGAGCGCAGCGGGCAGCTGGTCGAGCGGCTGGCCCCCGCACTGAGTTCCAAGCTCGGCGAGGACCATGCCCGATCGACGCATGTCTCGCTTTCAACCCGGGTTGAAGCCGCCTTTCTTCAGCTCAAGAAAGAGGAACCCCGGCCTTGGCCGGGGTTCCTCTTCGCAGCAGAGGCTGCATTACATGGCAGCCACAAAATCGGGGACGACGATGGCGGCATGATCCTGGAGCAACTGGGTCATGCGCGCGGCCATGCCGGTGTAGATTTGAGCGGCGCGGAAGGCATTCACGCGGACACCCTCACTGGCCTGCGAGAAGCCATACTGGGCCAAAGCCACCACAATCAGGAGGCGTATTTGCACAGCGTCGCTCCTCAGCGTCTCCACAAGCAGGCGATCGACACTCTCGCAGTTTCTGGAGGCATAGTCCGCCATCTCCAGCATGACGCGCGCATTCTGGTACATAGCCCACAATCCCCTGGGGCCTTCCATGCGCTGCCACGCATCTTCGGGAGTCGCGTTAAGCCCTTCTTTCCAAAGGAAATGCTCACTCATATCGCGAGCGCTCCAGTCGGACCGCAACCGCGCCAGAAGGGAGTCCCATGTTTGCGAATTGCGACGCTTCACGTCCATGCGCCACCGGACAAGGTAGAGCGCAATGCCTACAACAGCCGCAACTTGGAACAGAGAGATGAACATTGGTAATCCTTGCAATGGGCTGTGGTAACCAAGGAAAACAGCCTGAAGAACCCACCTGCTGTTTGCCTTATCTATTACTAGTAACACACAACTGTTCGTTCGCGAAGAGAAAAACTCTGCCACTTTTGTTTCATATTCACTACAAAGTACTCACCAGTCAATGATCCTTTAGTAATTGAACAACGCCGCCTCCCATTCGGCCAGCGGTACTGCGCCGGCGATCTGGCGCCAGTGCAAGATGGCGACAGCCAGCGCAACCGAGACCGGACAACCACCCCAGCCGGCACTGTTGAACTCACAGGGCTGGGCTGCGACGATGATTCTCAGCGCTTCCGCGCCTTGGCAGATCCGGATTCCTCCAGCTCAATGCGATTGGTCCGGACGGCTCCGGCCACTGCCAGCAGCACACTCCGCACTTGTGGGCTGAATTCCCTCCGTTCCGGTTCCTGCTGCGCGAAACTGAATACCCAATAAAGCAAAGAGCAGAGGCTGCTGGCCACCACGACCTGCTCCAGGTGGTTATACACTGGCCCCATCTTCTGGTGCGTATGCAGCATCGCCACGACAAGGCTGACAAGGGAGTAGAAGCCGAGCCCAGTGGCTACCTGCAGCTCGCGGTCCCTCCAATCGATCGAGAGCAACTGGCTGCATCCGGCCAGCGCCAGGAACAATAGAACTCTGAGAATCGCGGTCGTCTGCTCCAGGCGCATCAGAAGATGCAACTCCGGGGGCAGATTGCCGAACCCTGGGATGGCTGCAAAGGGCCAGATCGCGGCTCCAAGCACCGCGACGAATCCGCCAATCACCGCCAGGGAACCACGAGGCAGGGATGCCCGGAACGGACGGAGGACGGACCAAGCCAGCTCGACCAGAACACCGAACTCCAAGATCGAATCCACAACTGTCTCGGCCAAATAGGCTGTGAGATAGCTGGCCGGGGGCAAGCGAACAGCCGCGAATAACCCTGCGTTGCCGAGCAAGTCCCAGGAGCAATACAGGCAGAATACCGGCAATATCCGCCAGACACGCCTGTAGAGGAGCAGCCCAACAACCGCTGCTTCAGTCATCATGCCGGCAAACCAAAGCGCGTTGTCTAAACTCATTGACCGCATAGCGTCTGAACCGATCGACGCGATGCATTCAGTGTAGCAGTGTACCCGTTTCGATCACGCCGCTACAGAAAAGCTTACGCCTCCTGTGCGGCTCCGGGCGGGACCGGCGGGAACGGAGCGATAGGAATCGCGCTGGCGGCCAAGCTGGTTCTCAGCGCTTCCCCGCTTTGGCAGATCCGGATTCCTCCAGCGCAATCCGGTTGGCCCGGGCGGTGCCGGCCACTGCGAGCAGCGCGCTCCGCATTTGTGGGCTGAATTCCCGCCGTTTCGCTTCCTGCTGCGCAAAACTCACTACCCAATAGAACAGGGAACAGAGATAGCTGACCGCGGCGAACCGATTCAGGTAGCGATAGTCCTGTCCCATCGCCTGGCGGGAATGCAGAGCAGCAACCGCAACGCTGACAATGGAGTAGAAGCCGAGTCCCGTGGCTACTTGCAACTCGCGGTCCCGCCAGCCGATCGAGAGGAACTGGCTGCCCCCGGCAAGCAGCAGAAAGAACAGTATCCTGAGAATCGAGGCAGTCTGTTGCACATGCACCAGACTGCGCCATACCGCAGAAAAACTGGAAAGCCCTTGAATGCCTGCGAATGGCCAAATTGCGGCGCCAGCGACCGCGATCAGAACCGCAACAACCAACAAGGCGCTGCGTGGCAGAGAGGCTCTCACCGGACGGAGGACCGACCACGCAAGTTCAACCAGGATGCCGAACTCCAAGATGGAATCCACAACCGTCTCCGCGAAGTAGGCCGTGAGATAGCTGGACAAGAAAAAGCTGTGGATCAAATAGTTTCCGGCATCGCTGAGCAGAGCCCATGCACAGTAGACGCAAAAAACCGGCAAGGTTCGCCAGACGCGCTTGTAGAGGAGCAGCCAAACAACTGCCGCTTCGGCCACGATACCGGCAAACCAGAGGATGTTGTCCAGACTCACCGTCAACGCCTCGACCAAACTCATCGGCGATGACTCAGTGTAGCAGCAAATCCTGTGCTGTTAAGCGGCAACAATCTGGTCAAACTGCTCGGCGCCTGGCCACCCTCGTTCATCGGCGTGGCTCAGGCGCTGGCCCAATCAATACTCATTACGCATCCATCTGTCCCTGTTTGTGCGCTTGGTGCGCCGGATAGAGGAGCGGTTACGCTACCATGGCCGCCGGTATCGGAGGCAACGGGCTGATGGGCGTGGCTGCCGGTATGGGAGGCAGCGGACTGATCGGCGTGGCGAGCGCGGTCAAACTGCCAGCGTCCGCCGGTATCGGGGGCAGCGGGCTGATGGGCGTGGCCGCCGGTATGGGAGGTAGCGGGCTGATGGGCGTGGCCGCCGGTATGGGAGGTAGCGGACTGATGGGCGTGGCGAGCGCGGTCAAACCGCCAGCGGCCGCCGGTATCGGAGGTAAAGGGCTGATGGGCGTGGCCGCTGGTATGGGTGGCAGCGGGCTGATGGGTGTGGCGAGCGCGGTCAAACTGCCAGCGGCCGCCGGTATCGGAGGCAACGGGCTGATGGGCGTGGC
>Ga0181526_10004821_pt1 | contig 10332 bp, 3 predicted proteins | sample PEATcosm2014_Bin_35_FD_119750 | JGI IMG/M metagenome (GOLD analysis project Ga0181526, IMG submission 119750) | Peatland microbial communities from MTU Mesocosm Facility, Houghton, MI, USA - PEATcosm2014_Bin06_30_metaG | ecosystem: Environmental > Terrestrial > Soil > Wetlands > Peat | place...
CAGGCCTGCCTCGGTCTGGCCGGACCTGCATCCGGGCTGGACGGAACTGGACACCACCGGCCGCATCGTCAGCCAGCTGAACCCATTTTAAGAATAACGCATCAAACAAAAAATCATGAACAAAAAACTGCCGCAAACGCTCCGTGACCGCCTCGTGGTCCTGTTCCGCGAGGTGCTCGCCCTGAACTGGGATAAAAGCCTTACCTACAACCGGCTCTCGGGAGCCGTCTTTCGCGAGCTCCTCGCTGGAGAAAATGCCGGTCTCACCGAAGATGCGGCGGTTGATCTGGCGGTCAAACTGACCCGCAAGGAAAACCTGCCGGCGTTGCTGGCGAGTTACGGCCAGGCCGTCAGCCGGCGGCACGAACAAACCCGCCGCCAAGTGCGGGGCATCGTCAACAACCTGATCGCCGAAGAAACTCCCAACCGGGAACAGGTCGTTGCCGACACCCTGAAGATGCTGGGGAAATTTCCACTGGTTCGCAGCATCCAGGGAATCCGCAAACTGGTCCAGGCGCGCATCGATAATCACCATCAGGACATGGACGAGGATAAATTCATGTTCCTGGGCTGAACGGTCCAATCAAGGGTCCACAAGAAAGCCGCACGCAAACAAATCCACAGATTCAAGACAAGGAAGCTGGCTCCGCCGCGCCACCGGCTGGCTGATCCGCGTTTGAAGCGACGGCTCGCAAAACGATCGGCGCAAACTCGTCGCACAACTCCGCTGGCGGCATCGGCATCCGCTGGAACTGAAGTGACGCCAAGGGAATCGCTGCACGGCGACTGCTTGCAACTATATCTCCGTGAGATCGGCCAGGTGAAGCTGCTGACGCCGGAGGAGGAAATTGCGCTTGCCAGGCGGATCAAGCACGGCGACAGACAGGCGCGCGAGCGGATGATCAACGCCAACCTGCGGCTGGTGGTGAAGATCGCCCGTGAGTATGAGTGGATTGGCCTGCCGCTCTTGGATCTCATCAACGAAGGCAACCTCGGCCTGATGAAAGGCGTGAAACGCTTTGACCCGGAAAAAGGGGCGAAGCTCTCGACTTATGCCGCGTGGTGGATCAAGCAGTCCATCAAGCGGGCGCTGGCGAACCAGTCGAAGACCATCCGGTTGCCAGTCCATGTCGTGGACCGGCTGGCCCGCATTCGGAAGGCCGGGGCGAGGCTGCGTGGGATGCTGGGCCGGGAACCGACCGACGAGGAGGTTGCCGCCGACTTGGGACTGGATGCGCGTCGTATCCGGCAATACCGCGAAGCGGCGCGGGCGCCGGTATCGCTGGATGGTCCCATCGGGGACAACGATGCAACCCCGGTTTCGGAAGTGGTCGCTGATACTGCCGCTGTCGCGCCCTTCGACCGGCTCGTCAAAGCCACCGACATAGCGCTGGTCCGCGAGGTTCTCGGCACGTTGAAAGTGCGGGAAAGAAAAATTCTGGCGATGAGGTTTGGATTGGATGACGGCGAGCCGAAATCACTGGAAGCCGTCGGGAACCGTTTCGGCGTCACTCGCGAGCGCATCCGTCAGATTCAGCAGGAGGTCTTGCAAAAGCTGCGTGTCAAGCTTGAGAAACGGGATCATGGAAACATCGTATGCGTCTGACCAGCCACGTCTAGTTTTCGGCGCTGGGTTATGAAATCACGGTGGCATGGATACACCAAAAACTGGATCAGGCTGGCGGCGTTGGACTCCTAAACAGCGGCAACGATTGCTGGCAAAGTTCCACGAAAGTCAATTGACCCAATCCGAATTTGCGAATCAGCATGGTGTCGGATTGTCCACATTGAGTAAATGGCTGCGCCTGGAACGTGACGCCGTGCCAACCAAGGTAAAGTTCCAAGAAGTCCAGTTGCCCAACCCAGCCGCACGCTGGCCGGTTGAAGTTGTTAGCCTGCAAGGTTGGATCGTGCGGCTGCAAAACGGTTCGGATGTGAAGTCCTTGCCCGAACTATTGCGGGCGCTGCCATGCTGAGTGTCACCGCGCAATACGGGTGCTGGTCGCCACCACGCCGGTGGATTTGCGTGGCAGTTTTAACCGGCTTTACAGCCTCGGCGTCGAGCAACTCAAAGGTGATCCACTGTCCGGGCACTTGTTCGTGTGCACCAATGGACAACGAAACCGGATTAAGGTGCTTTATTGGGATGGGTCGGGCTATGGGTTTGTGCGAAGCGATTGGAACAGGGACGATTTACCTGGCCGGCAAGTGAAAACAGCCAGATAGACCTGCGCGGCGAAGAGTTCAGTGCGTTGATTCATGGGCTGGAAGTGCGGTCAAAAAAGAACTGGTATTGCCGCTGATCATGGCATTGGCCTGATCTGGTAAACTCTTTCCGGCCAGCGAAAGTGCGGCGGAGATTGGAGATATTTGGGCAATCCATCCCGCTTGACGTCGGCTGGATTTTTAATCCGGTCAATTAGGCTGTTGCAGCAGGCGCGCAATTTCAGGACTTCGGAAATTACAGCCACAATTACGGCGGGCGGGCCGTGGAATTGAATTCCAACCAGTCCGTCTTATTTGACTTCGGCATGAGCCACAGCTTTTGAACTGGCATGATGCCGGAGTCCCCCAAGTCGCGTCCAAATCGTGCTTGCGACGCGCAGGGGGTTAATGTAAATTCCGGGCTGCGGATTGGAAATACCGACAACAATCCACCACAAAGGGTCATCATGAATCGTCTTGCAATGTTTTTTTTGTCGTTGCTGGCCGGATGGGCTGGCGCTCTCACAGTTCACGCCCAAACTGGCGCTGCCATTCCAATTTTTTCCTTCTCCGGAGGCACCACCAACGGAGCCGCCCCGGAAGGAAACTTGGTCCTCGGCCCGGACGGCAGCTTTTATGGCACCACGCAAGGCGGTGGAACTACCAACAATTACGGAACGGTTTTCAAAATGACGACCGGTGGCGCTTTGACGACGCTGGTCACCTTCAAGGGCACCAACGGGGTCAATCCGCTCGATGGCTTGACCATGGCTCCGGACGGCAATTTTTACGGCACCACCGAATACGGGGGCACTAATTTTGCCAATACAAACATTAGCGGCGGCTTGGGCGGTGGCACGGTGTTCCGTGTGACGACCAACGGTCTGTTGACCACCCTGGCAACGTTTGCCGTGACAAACGGACAAAGCCCCCACGCTGGATTGACCTGGGGTCCGGACGGCCTTTTTTACGGCACCACGGCCAGCGGCGGCCCCTTCGGCGATGGCACCATATTCAGCGTGACGACCAGCGGGACTTTAACGATGCTCACCAATTTTAATAACGCCAACGGGAACTCTCCCACTGCCGGCTTGACGCTTGGCCCGGACGGAAATCTTTACGGCGTCGCCCAATCGGGCGGGACCCACAGCGCCGGCACCTTGTTCAGAGTGACGCCCAACGGAATCTTGACGACACTTTACAATTTTGGTGCCACCGCCACGAACGGCGCGAGTCCCCAGACTACGATGACGCTGGGGCCGGACGGAAACCTTTATGGCGCCACGGCTTTCACCAGTTTCACCCCGTTTGACGCAAATGGCACCCTTTTCAAGATAACCACCAACGGAACATTGACCACGTTGATTAACTTTGATTTCTATAACGGTGGAAATCCCGTTGGCAGCTTAACCTTGGGCCCGGACGGTAATTTCTACAGCACCACCTACTTCGGCGACAACGGCGACAACTCCAACATGGGCATCGTTTACAGTCTCACGACCAACGGAGTGTTTACCGTGCTGGCCAGTTTCAACGGCTCGAATGGCGCGTATCCACTAACTGGTCTGACCCTCGGCCCGGACAATAATCTCTACGGTGTGACCACTGGCGGCGGCACCCACGGAAACGGGACCGTGTATAAACTTGGTCTGTCGCCCATTTTCATTTCCAATCCGGCCAGCCAATCCGTGGTCATCGGCAACCCCGCCACTTTCAATTGCCAGATGTTTGGCACCGCTCCGTTTGCTTTTCATTGGTGGTCCAACAGCGTTCCCTTGACTGGCGCGACCGGCGGTTCATTGAACCTGCCCCATGTTTTCTATCAGGCGAACAATGCCCAATTTCAGGTGGTGGTGACGAATTCCTACGGCAGCGCCACGAGCCAGGTGGCCAACTTGAGCGTAGTGTTGCAGCCAAACTGTTCAACCGTCCTCAACAACGGTGGTGGCAATTACACCGTGGTTGTGGGTAGTTTTCCCAGCAGCCTGAATCATCTGTGGGCCACCACGAATCTGTCCTCGTCCTGGCAGCAGATCGCTCCGATCACCACGGACGCCAACGGCATGGGCCAGTATCTCGATACCAGCACGGCGGGCATCCCGGCGAAGTTTTACCGGCTGTCATATCCATGAGACAACGTGTCTGGCCCATTGCTCCAACCCTGGAGGTTCTTGACGCTTGCAAAATGGAGTGAGTTTGATTCGATCCCATGAGCTAATTCCAAAAATGTAATTATGAATCGTCTTACCATGTGGGCCTTGTTGGTTTTGGCCGCCTTGGCTGGCGTTCTAAAGGCAGACGCCCAGCCGGTGACGACGATTTATTCCTTCGCCAAGGGGCCGACCAATCCGCGTGGAAATTTGACATTGGGACCGGATGGAAACTTCTATGGCACGACCGGATCCGGCGGCCAATATGGAAACGGCACCGTGTTCCGCGTTACGACCAACGGGGTGATCACGACACTGGCCAGCTTTGACGGCTATAGTTACGGGTCGGGGCCTTATGCCGGACTGACGCTGGGGGCGGACGGCAATTTTTACGGCACCGCGATCGCCGGCGGAACCAATATGCTCAGCGGGGGGGCGAACAACACCGGAACAATTTTTCGGGTGACGACCAACGGAACGTTGACAACGGTGGTCAATTTTACCGGAGCCAACGGAAGCCATCCGCAGTGCCGGCTGACGATCGGACAGGATGGGAGCTTTTATGGAACGACGGCCTATGGTGGCGCGAGCAATAACGGGACCGTTTTCCGGGTGACCACGAACGGGGTATTGACCACGCTGGCCAGTTTTGCCGGCACCAACGGGGCGATGCCAGAGGCAGGTCTGACCCTGGGGTTGGATGGCAGTTTTTACGGCACGACGGTCTCTGGCGGCGGCACCAACAATTTGGGGACCATCTTTCGAGTGACAACCAATGGAAACCTGACGACTTTGGTGATGTTCACCGGCAACTATTACACTAATGATGTCAATGTGTTTCTTAACGGCGTATCTCCTTACGGCCAGTTGACTCTTGGCACGGACGGCAACTTGTATGGCACCACAGCCTTCGGCGGAAATCCCAACGGTGATTTCAGCGGGGGCACTGTTTTTCAGGTCACCACCAACGGGGTGTTGACGACGCTGATTTATTTTTCAGCTTTTGGAGGCATCAACGGGGATAGTTCCTATGCTCAATTGATCCAAGGCGCGGACGGCGATTTTTATGGCACGACCTCCAGCGGAGGGGCCAACGGCAGCGGCACGGTTTTTCAAGTGACCACGAATGGAACGCTGGCTCAACTGGCCAGTTTGCCCGGTTTTCAATATTTATTGGTCACCAACTCACAGGGAGCGGTGTATGTGAATTATACCACCAACAATTGGACCAACGGTTTGGTGACTTTGGACCTCAACGGTTCCATCAAAAAACTGTATGATTTTCCGCCTTTGGTCAATTCCACCAACTCCACCGGGGCCGACGCGCAATCCGGTCTGACCTTGGGGCCGGATGGCAATTTTTACACCGCCATTTACGGGGGGGGAGCCAGCGGTTATGGGACGGTCGTTCGCATCACCACCAACGGAACGGCCACGGCGCTGGCCAGTTTCAGCGGCAACAATGGCGACAATCCCATGGACGCTTTGACGGTGGGGCCGAACGGCAGTCTTTATGGCACCGCCAACAGCGGTGGCACCAGTGGTTATGGCACGGTGTTCAAGATCACCACCGGCGGCGCAATCACGACGCTGGTCAACTTTGACCGTGCGAACGATGGCGCCAATCCGCAAGCCGGCTTGATAGTCGGGCCGGGCGGAAATTTCTACGGCACTGCGGTCGGCGGCGGCAGCAACCTGCTGCAGACGGGACCCAACTCCTATCAAGCCGTGTCCGATGGCACCGTGTTCGAGCTGACGACCAACGGCATTTTCACGACGCTGACCGATTTCAACGGTCTCAACGGAGCCAATCCCTATGGTGGTCTGGCCGTGGGGACCGACGGCAACCTCTACGGCACCACTACCTACGGCGGGATCAGCAATAACGGCACGATCTTTCAGTTGTTGACCAACGGGACGTTGACCACCTTGACCAATTTTACCGGCGCCAACGGAGCCAATCCCTTTGCCGGTTTGACTCTGGGGCCGGACGGCAATTTTTACGGCACCAGTGAAGCCGGCGGCACCAACAATGACGGCACGGTGTTCCAGGTGACGACCAACGGGACGATGACAACCCTGGTCTATTTCAATGGCACCAACGGAGCAAATCCCGCCGCCGGTTTGCTCCTGGGACCGGACGGCAATTTCTATGGGACGGCTCACTTTGGCGGCGCACACAACGACGGCACGGTCTTCAAGGTAACGACCGGCGGGACGCTGACAACACTGGTCAACTTTGCCCAAACCAACGGCGCATTTCCCATGGGCGGGCTGGCGCTGGGGCCGGATGGCAATTTTTACGGCACCACGGAACTGGGCGGGATTTCCAGCAGCGCGGGCACCGTGTTCAAAATGACGACCAACGGGACGCTGACAACTATTTATGGCTTTGTGTTTGGCACCACGAATCCCAGTGGGAATTATCCCTTTGCCGGTTTGACCCTGGCGACCAACGGCAATTTCATTCACTTTTACGGCACCACCTACCAAGGCGGCAGCAGCGGCGGCGGAACTGTCTTCCAGTTGAATCTGACGACCGCCTACGCCATGGCCGAGAACTCCACGAACACGTTTTATCCCCTGACCAATGAAGTGCTGTGGGTGACTGGCGGGACGTTGAGCCTGTTGAGCGCCGCCGCGACGAACGGAACCGCGCAGATCACGGGCTCGGGCATTGTCTTCACGCCCGCGGCAAATTTCATAGGCACGGCAACCATCAATTATGCCGTCGCGAACAATGCGGGTGGAACAAACAACAGCTTCATCACGGTGTTGGTGACGAATGTGCCGCCGGTGGCGAACCCGGATTTTTACACGGTTGCCGGGAACAGCAGCTCAAATGTGTTCAGCCCCTTGGCGAACGACCAGCTTGGCACCAGCGACGGAGTCTTGAGCCTGGTCAGTGTCAGCCCCACCAACGGCATGGCGTTCATCAGCGGGACGAATGTTCTTTTCACGCCGCAAACCAATTTCACGGGAACGGCGACGATTGGTTACACTATCACCGACAACATTGGCGGCACGAACTCTTCCCTCATCACCGTGACCGTGGCCAACGCCTCTGCCGATTTAAGTTTAAGCGCCAGTGCCGCGCCGGAGCCGGTGGAGGTGGGGAGCAATCTGGTTTATTCCATCACGGTCAGCAACGCCGGGCCTTCGGCGGCGAGCGGAGTGGTCGTCAGCAACCAGCTTCCCGCCGGTGTTAGTTTTGTCTCGGCCACCGGCGGAGCCACTCCGTCAGGCGGCGTCCTGCTGGTGAATGTTGGCTCACTCGCAGTCGGTGAGACAAATTCGGTTCAGATTGTCGTGCAACCCTCCGTCGCGGGCCAACTCACGAATTCATTCCAAGTGTTCGCCAATGAAACCGATCCCGCATTGACAAACAATTCCGCCGCCGTGGTCAGCACGGTCACGAATGCCCCGGTGGTGGTCTTGGCGGACTTGAGTTTGAGCGCGCGGGCGGGGCCGCAGTCCGGCACGCGCGGCACCAATCTGGTTTATTTCCTGACGGTCAGCAATGCCGGGCCGGCCACGGCGACCGGCGTGGTGGTCAGCAACCAGATTCTCTACGGCATCAAGTTCATCTCGGCCACGGGTGGAGCCGTGCCCACCAACGGCGTGCTGTTTGTGAACGTAGGCTCGCTCGCCCCCGGCGCAACCAATCTCATCCAGATCGCCGTGCAACTAACCGATGCTCTACCCGGGGCTCGCGGTTCAGCAGAAATGTTATTTACCAACGTGTTTCAGGTATTTGCCGATCAAACCGATCCCGACCCGACTAACAATACCGCCACCGTCAGATCCCTCTGGGGAGGTAGTGGCATCTTTGGAGAGAATGCATATACGAGTGTTAGTAAAGCGGAGTATGACACGAATGTCACTACGACAGTAAATCTACAGGTGACCAATTACTCGACGGAAATAGTGGCGAAACTGCCGAATGGAACCGTGCTTTACGATCAGACCTTCAACGCCCCTTATTCGGACCCAACGGTGCAGGCGGCCATCACAACCGCCGCCGGAGATATGGCGGGCGCCGGAGCGGCCTCCTACACCGGGCCGGCGCAAACAAGTTTATTGCAAACCACGAACAGCGTATCGGTCACCGTTACCAACCCTCCCAGCACCAATAATATTATTGGGACATATGCTTATGCTGGGCCCGACACGTATTTGTATAGTGACTTCGGCGTTATCTCGGGCTATACCTTTGCTCCTATCGACTCCTACAATCCTGTCGTAACTAATTACGCGATTCCAACCGGGTGGAATGGCAATCCAGTTACCTTCACCGTTACCGCCCCCACGAACACGTTAGACATTGCCGAAAGTTTCGACACAATGATTCTCTCCATCGTTACCATTAACCAGACGACGACGAACACAACCACTTACACGAACTCGTCGGTCTATGTGATGACCGGCATCATGGCGCAGGCATCGGCGGATGTGAGTTTGAGCGCCAGTTCGATTTATGCCAGCCTGCAAAAGAGCACCGGCGACTGGATTTATTCCTTCACGGTCAGCAACGCCGGCCCGGCCACGGCCACCGGCGTGGTGGTCAGCAACCAGATTCCCACGAATGTGATCTGCGGCGGCCAAACCTTTAATGTCAATTTTATCTCGGCCACCGGCGGCGCCACGCCCACCAACGACGTTCTGCTGGTGAACATTGGCACGCTGGCCGTCGGCGCAACCAATCTCGTCCAGATCATCGAGAGCATCACGGAGGTCGGAAGTTCTGCCGTGATCAACGATGGCTATATGACCAATGTCTTTCAGGTGTCGGCCGATCAAACCGATCCCGACCCAACCAACAATTCCGCCGCGTTCCTCACGCCAATCGTGCTCACGGCCTTTACCGACAGCTCGGAGACGTATGACACCAATCTCACCGCGACCGTGAACCAGCCGGCGACGAATTACTTGACGGAGCTGATTGCCCGGCTGCCCAATGGAACCGTGGTCTTCGACCAGACCTACGCCGTCCCCTACTCGAACGCGACGGTGCAGTCGGCCATCACGACTGCCGCCGGGGACTTGACCGGAGCCGGAGCTAGTTCCTATGCCGGGCCGACGGAGACGAGCTTCTTGCAGAGCCTGGAGGGCAGTTCATCGGTCACGGTTACGAACGCCATTGGAACCAATTATACTTCCGTAACGAGCTTGTATATTGGCCAACAGACGATCCTGGTGGGCACCAACCAAACCCAGCCATTTTTCATCCCGGGCGGTGCCGTGGATTATGACACCTTGGTCACCACCGTTGTGACCAATCTGGCGACAACGACGGACTTCAGCACCAATCTGAACTCGTCGGTCTATGTGATGACCGGCATCGTGGCGCAGGCGGATTTGAGTTTGACCGCGAGCGCCGCGCCGGAGCCGGTCGGCGTGGGGAGCAATCTGGTTTATTCCATCTCCATCACCAACCGGGGGCCAAACGCGGCGAGCGGAGTCGTCGTCAGCAATCACATTCCCGCCGGTGTCGCTTTTATTTCCGCGACCGGCGGAACCACGCTGTCCGGCGGCGTGTTGCTCGTGAATCTTGGTTCACTCGCCAACGGCGCAGTCACCAACGCGCAAGTCATCGTGCAGCCCACGGCTGCGGGCAAACTGACCAATCTGTTCCAGGTGTTCGCCAGCACGTCCGATCCCGTGCCGACGAATAATTCCGCCACGGTGGTTAGCACCGTCACGAATGCCGCGGTTGTTGCGGCGGATTTAAGTTTGACTGCCAGCGCCGCGCCGGAACCGTTGGGTGTCGGAAGTAATCTGGTTTATTCCATCACGGTCAGCAATGCCGGACCTTCGGCGGCGACCGGGGTGATGGTGAGCAACCGGGTTCCCGTCAACGTGACTTTTGTTTCAGCCACCGGCGGGAGCACGCCATCGGGCGGTGTCCTGCTTTTGAACCTTGGCTCGCTCGCCGTTGACGCAACCAACTCGGTCCAGATTGTTTTGCAACCAACGG
>Ga0181526_10004822_pt1 | contig 10329 bp, 13 predicted proteins | sample PEATcosm2014_Bin_35_FD_119750 | JGI IMG/M metagenome (GOLD analysis project Ga0181526, IMG submission 119750) | Peatland microbial communities from MTU Mesocosm Facility, Houghton, MI, USA - PEATcosm2014_Bin06_30_metaG | ecosystem: Environmental > Terrestrial > Soil > Wetlands > Peat | place...
AGATCTCCGGTGACTGGCAGCGGATGTACGGGCATCCCATTTACTTTCTGGAAACGTTCGTGGATCCGGAACGATTCCGCGGAACCTGTTACCGCGCGGCCAACTGGGTGTTGTTGGGCCAGACGACGGGACGCGGCAAGCAATCCAACAGCTATGTGCCGAACCGTTCGCTCAAACAGGTGCTGGGCTATCCCCTGACGCCGCGTTTCCGTGAATACCTCACCCAGTGATGAACATGAGACGGCGGATCGACGTGAATCTGGATGAGCTGGATCAGATTATCGGTAGTGGGTCCAAATAGACCCACTACCAGATTATCGATCGCAGCACGCGTGCGCCGCTGAGCGCATCGGAAGGCCAGCAGCTCAAAACCGTGCTGCATGCCATGGCCGAGAGGCTGATGCCAAAACGGAGTACGGAGAAGAGCAGCGCCATTCTGCCACGGGAGGCAGCACCCGCAAGCCAACCGGAGAACAGCGCGCCGGCGCCGAGCGGTCATGGGCGCCATAGCGCCGCTGCGTTTCGAGGCGCCCGCAGGGTTGCCGTAGCGCACGCCACGTTGCATACCGGCGACCTTTGCCCGGAATGCCGCCGCGGAAAAGTGTACCGCCAGAAAGAGCCCGCCACGCTGGTCAGATTCGTGGGGCACGCGCCGCTGGAAGCCACCGTGTTTGAGGTGGAGCGACTGCGCTGCAATGCCTGCGGGCAGGTGTTCACCGCCGACGCACCAGCGACGGCGGGCCCGGACAAGTACGATGCGACGGCCGTGGCCATGGTCGCCCTGATGAAGTACGGCACGGGAGTGCCCTTCAACCGGCTGGAAAGGCTGGAGCAACAACTGGGCCTGCCGTTGCCCGCTGCGACGCAATGGGAGCTCCTGGTCGCCGCCGCGCAGTGGATCCGCCCGGCGCTGGAGGAGTTGATCCGGCAGGCGGCGCAAGGCGGCGTGCTGCACAACGACGACACCGGCATGCGCATTCTGCGCCTGACGCGCGAGCCGGGCGATAAGCGGACAGGCACCTTCACCAGCGGCATCGTATCGATGGTTGGAGGATGGACCATCGCGCTGTACTTTACCGGATGGAAGCACGCGGGCGAGAACCTGGGCGAGGTATTGCAACGGCGCGCCCAGGAACTGCCGGCGCCGATCCAGATGTGCGACGCGCTGTCGCGCAACACTCCCAAGCTGGCAGGCGTCAAAACCCTGCTGGCGAACTGCATCGCCCATGGAAGACGGCAGTTTGTGGAAGTAGTCGATAATTTTCCTGAAGAATGCCGTTATGTGCTGGAGACGTTGCGCGGCGTTTATCACCACGACGCGCTGGCGCGAGAACAGGAACTGTCGCCGGAAGACCGGCTGCGATTCCATCAGGAGCATAGCGGCCCGTTGATGACCGAACTGCACCAGTGGCTGGAGGCACAACTGGCGGAACACAAGACGGAGCCGAATTCCGGACTGGGCAAAGCCATCTCCTACTTGCTCAATCACTGGCCAAAGCTGACACTGTTCCTGCAACAACCCGGCGCACCACTCGATAACAACATCGCGGAAAGAACTTTAAAGAAGGCGATTCTAAACCGCAAGAACGCGCTCTTCTACAAGACCGTGAACGGCGCCGGAGTCGGCGATCTGTTCATGAGTCTGATCCACACCTGCGAGTTGAACCGAGCCAATCCGTTCGATTATCTGACCGAGTTGCAGCGCCACGCCGCGGCGTTGAAGAGTAATCCAGCGGAATGGATGCCCTGGAATTACCGCGAGACGCGGGCGCGGCTCGCCACGCCCGCCGCCGCGTAATATGATATTTCCTTCCTGGCCCAAAAGGATCGACTGCGGCCATGGTTGGGTGACATTATGAAATGCCCCTAAAACGGGCCTCTCCGAAAACCCAATCTGACGACGTTTTTGGCCACGCACGGAAGTCGGCAAAAATGTTTCGTGAGGGGCTGTGTACGCGCGTTTCGACGAATGACCAGCAGACACTTTCGATGCAGAGCCACGCCATGCGGAGGTATGCCGCCCGGCGCGGCTGTCGGCCGCCGACGCGATACACCGACGGCTGCTTTGGCCCCGATACCTTGACCTTCGATGTGTCCCTAATGTATACTCAACCCTAGAAGCTTGAGGTATCGATGCCCTCTCCGCGTTTTCCCATCCCACAAGGCACGCTTGACATGCTGATTCTCCAAATCCTATCGCTCGAACCCGCCCACGGGTACGGACTCGCGCAGCGACTGGAGCAGATCTCGCGCTCGGTGGTCCACGTCAACGAGGGCTCGCTTTATCCGGCCCTTCACCGGCTGGAGCAGAAAGGCTGGCTGCGCGCCGAGTGGAAACAGTCGGAGACCGGCCGGGAAGCCAAGTTCTACTCCCTTACGACCGCCGGTCGCCGTCAGCTTGCTGTCGAGAAGGATAGCTGGGCGCGACTCTCTGGCGCCGTCAACCTGATCTTCGAGGAGGGCAATCGATAATGCGGCTCTTCAACTGGTTTCGCCGCGGGTCCCTGGAGCGCGGTCTCGATCGCGAGCTGCATTATCACTTCGATCGCCGTGTCGCTGATCTCACTTCCGTCGGCATCCCCGAGCATGAGGCTCGCCGCCGCGTGACCGTCGAGCTCGGCCTCGCTCAAGTCTGCGAGGAAGTCCGGGACGTCTGGCTTACTCGCTGGCTACGCGATTTCCTGTATGATCTCCGGTTCTCCGCCCGGTCATTCCTGCGCAGCCCCGGCTTCACCGCGGCGACGCTGCTCTCGCTGGCCCTCGGGATCGGCGCTACCACCGCGATCTATTCGTTAGTCGATCAGGTAATCCTGCACGCACTCCCCGTCCGCGAGCCCGGGCGCTTGGTTCTCATGGATTGGAGCGGCTCCGACTTCGTCACCTACGCGACTGGCTCTTCTAATCTGATGCCTTACCCCATGTGCCGCGAGATCCAGCAACAGACCCGCTTTCTCGACGGCGCCCTGTGCCGCGCCGAAATCCAAGTCAACCTAACAGCCGGAGGCGATCCCAAGCCTGTTGCCGCCGAGATCGTCTCCGGTAGCTACTTTTCCGTGCTCGGCGTCGGCCCCGCGCTCGGCCGCGTCATCGAACCCGCGGACGATGCCGGGTACGGCACCGGACCCGTTGTCGTCCTTTCGTATGATTTTTGGCAGGCGCAGTTCGGCGGCGCTGCCGATATCGTCGGCCGCAAGGTGCTGATTGGCAATCACCCCATGACGGTGGTCGGCGTGGCCGCTGCCGGCTTCCGCGGCGTCGACGTCGGCGCTGTGCCGGCTTTCTGGATGCCCACGTCCATGGCCGCTTATGCGAACGTCGACGAAGACGATCTCCTCAACACCCCCGTCCGCTGGGTACAGATCCTCGCCCGCCTGCGCCCCGGTATCTCGGTCGCGCAGGCGCAGACCGGTTTGCAGCCGTGGTTCAAGGCATGGCTCCAGGACAGCACGCTTCGCCGCGGCTTCCCGAGGCTTTCGGCCGACCACATCCGCGAGTATCTGGCAACCACTCTTGATCTCACCTCCGCGCCCCAGGGCCATTCGGTGCTGCGCTACAAGCTGGCCCAGCCGCTCTGGCTCCTGTTCGCCGCCACCGGCATCCTGCTCGGCCTTGCCTGCCTGAACGTCGCCGGACTCTTCTTAGCTCGTGGCTCTGCACGCGGCCGCGAGATTGGCACTCGCCTCGCTCTCGGCGCTTCGCGAGGACGTATCGGACGCCAGCTCCTTGCCGATAGCCTGCTGCTTGCGGTGGCAGGCGGTGTCCTTGGTGTGGTTGTGGCTCCGCTTGCGATCCGCGGACTCGTCGCGTTCCTGCCGCGCGACCTCGGCTCAAATGCCCTGAGCGGGGCCCTCAGCTTGCGCCTCCTCGCCTTCGCGTTCTTCGCCAGCGTAACTGCCGGTCTCTTGAGTGGCCTTGCTCCCGCCGTCCACGCCGGAGGCGATAGTGTGGTCGGCTCACTCCGCGAGCGCGGCGGAACCGGCTTCGGCGGAGTCCGCCTGCGCAAATGCATCGTCACTCTACAGGTGGCCTTCTCCCTCATCCTGATCATCGGCGCCGCCCTGTTCCTGCGCACGTTCACTGGCCTGTTGGCCAAAGGGCCGGGCTTCGACACCTCCAGCCTGCTCTCCTTCGCCATCGCTCCGACCCAGAATGGCTATTCCGAGGCCGACGCCTCGCGCCTGGTCCGCCGCCTCGATGAACAGATCCGCGCCCTGCCCGTGGCAAGTTCCTCCGCCGCTGCCCGATACGCCTTCCTCAACGGCTACGACTGGAGAAATAGCGTCACCATGCAAACCGATCGCCGCACCGTCACCGATGGCACAATCTACTTCAACGCCGTCAGCCCCGGTTTCTTCTCGACCCTCGGCATTCGCATCCTCGCCGGCCGCGATTTCAACCAGAGCGACATCCGTCCCCCCGGCGAGATCGGCCCCCGCGTCGCCATCGTCAACCAGGCCTTCGTCAAGCGCTATCTGGCCGGCCGCGATCCCCTCGGCGTCCTCATCGCCCGGGGCGGCGCCTCAAACGTCAAGCCCGATAGCGTCATCGTCGGCGTCGTCGCCGACATGAGCTATCGCGGTCTCCGTGATCACTACGAGCAGGTCTTCTTTCCGCTGTTCGAACACGACGACACCGGCGCGACTTTCTATATCAAGGTTCGCGGCGCTCCCGAGCAGGCGATTCCATCCATCCGCCGCCTAGTCCAACAGGACGACCCGCGATTGCCGATCCTGTGGTTCCGCACGCTTGACGATCAGGTCAACCGCTCCCTCAACACCGAGCGTATGCTCGCCGCGCTGTCGGGAGCGTTCGGCGCCCTCGCGCTCGTTCTTTCGTTGATCGGCCTCTATGGCGTCATGTCCTTCGTCGTCACCCGCCGCACCCGCGAAATCGGAATCCGCCTGGCGCTTGGCGCAACGGGAGCTTCCGCCATCCGCCTCATCCTGCGCGATGCGGTCGTCATGATCGCCCTCGGCATTGCCATAGCGCTCCCGTGTGTCGGCGCCCTCGGCAAGCTCGTCCAATCCCAGTTATTCGGCGTCACTGCTACCGATCCCGCGACCATTGCCGCCGCCGCCCTGGTCCTCGCCGCCGGCGCGCTCACGGCAGCATTCATCCCCGCATGGCGAGCCTCGAACGTGAGCCCCACGGATGCCCTACGGCTGGAATAGGGCCGATTCGCCCCAAGCATCTGGGCGCATAATGCGACGACCCGACGCGGCGGCAGGTATTAACTATGCGGCCGGTTACCTATTCCGGATCTCCACGACGTTCGCCTTGGCTATCTCCATCCGCTTCCGGATTGGACTACTCGTTTCCTCCTGCCGCTCGACGCGATTAGGGTTAGTCGCCCATGATGCGACGGTCGCGTTGCCGGCGCCGACTGGCCACCCGACGGGCTTCGTCGAATCCAGGCCAACTGTTTCCGAAAAAAAGCCTCGCGCAGGCTTACCGAAAACTCACGGTGCTTCAGCAGCCTGGTTACAGGGACCGGTCCGGCGCTCGCCGCCCGTCGCCGCGACCGCGCGCGGACGGGTGGGCGACGCGATCGGCGAGGGGACGATGGCCAAGACCATGGAATTCATCCGCCGCGCGGGTGCACGCCGCGCGAAGCGATGACCACGCCCGAGCGCCTGGCGCTGGGGGTGCGTGCGGCAGACCTCGCGCAAATCCCCCCGGCGGCCGGTTCCCGCGCCAGCCGCCCGTTGTCGGTCGCAGCGACCGCCCTGCGGGCGGATACACTTAAGCATGAATTTCTTTCAAGTCGACGAAATTGAGCTCCGTCGTGCAAAGCTCGAATGGTCCTACATGGAGTTCCTGCGGGTTCCTTCCCTTAGTGTCGGTATCTACTCATTACGTGCCGGTGAGGACGATAGACAGCAGCCGCACATGGAGGACGAGGTCTATTACGTCGCCGCAGGGCGTGCCTTGATTCGGGTAGGGGATGAAGAACAAGCGATTCGCACGGGGAGCGTTGTTTATGTGCCTGCAAAGGTGGAACACCGCTTCCACGACATTGCCGAAGACCTGACCTTAATTGTGTTCTTCACTCCCGGCGAAGGCATGGCCACGGGCTAAACTTGCATACTTGCATAGCCGACACCGTTGTTATTCCGGCAGACCTCTTCCAAGCGGCGCTTCCCGCAGGGCGACGCCGGCGGCCAGTTCCCGGCGACGAGACGCTGTCCAGGACCAGCGCCTTCATTAGCCGCGAGGGCGCCCGCCGCTCGACGCGACCTATCGCGTGCGCCGCGGTCTCGGATTGGCGTAGCCCGCAGTCCAGGAGCACGGCTGGCGATTGCCGCAGCCTGATGCAATCGGCCGATTCCGGCGCCACCCGCCCGTTGCCATGGGCGGAAGGTGGAAAAAGCGGGGCCGCACGGGTGTGGCAAATCTGCAACGTCAACCATCAATCATGGCAAAAGAGGGGTGAAAAAATGCTGAAGGCATACCGTGAACCTCCGGATGAGGCTTTTGAGAATGCCAATGAGCCAGGAGCCGCAAGCCGCTCCGTGGGCCGGCGCAGCCCACGAGCATTGTTGGCACTTCGCGGACCCCGGTGCCGGCGGCGATTCCGGCGCCAGTTGAGAGACATGCTATTATGCCGGAAGTTCAGTATGGCGATCCGACCCTGCAAACACCAATTTACAGTGTTACATTCGGCATCTCTAGTTCCCCCAGGCCAAACTGACGTCTTCGACTATTTCTCGGGCGCTTCTCCGGCGGTTTCCGGCGGGGCCAGCGAAGGCCGGCGGATTAGGCCATCGACCCGGTGCAAGGGCTCGGTCCCGCGCCCCGTTTCGAGTGGTGCGCGGGTTGGCTGACTCTGTTTCCAACGGAGGGATGGAGCCATCCCGTTTCTATCGTTATGTTCGCCGATGTCCAACAAAGCCTGACTGCGGAGAGGCAGGCGGCTTATCGACAGGCGAGAATCGAAGCTGGTCATGAGGCGCTGAAAGAGGTGGCCGGCAGGGAGGATTTCAAGGGGAATCATGACGCTTTACGAATGGCGCGCAAAGGGGCGGCGGAAGCCGCGTTGCGACGGCATGGTCTGACCCGGGACCTCGCCTCTCACTCCGTCTTTGTTGGCGAGGCGCTCGGGAGCGTTTTACGCATCGGCGACGAAATGGAGTTCTTGCGCGACGGGAACGGGCATCTCGCCTACAGCGTCCGAAGAAGGGGGGAGACAGTTCTTAGCGCAGGGGCAATCGGTAGCGCGATGGCGGCGGGCCGATTTCGGTATGGCAAGAATATGAGCTTCGTCCGAACCCCTATGCGGAGGCCGCCAAGAAAGAGCACCCTGGCATGCGACTCGCTGAATTCATCCATGTGCACAAGCCGTATGTAACCACAGGAGTCAAGGACGAGACGTTCCATTTGCTTGACGGTCAGGAAGTGCGCATCGATCCGTACTATGTATTTCTAGCGCGTTCAAACAACAATTTACGGCTGTTAGATGGAGGTTCGATGTTTCCAGCCTTACACGCCGCAGGATCGCTCGACGCGCTGGGGAAAGATCTGATCATCGACGCGGCCTGGCGGTTAGACAATCCGAAGATAAAGCTCTTGTAGGGCGCTGTCCGCGAAGGCTTATGCTCTCAAACTCAACAAACGTCCTCTGGGAACTTGTTAGCCGCCACGCAGGAGCGTGGCTGGCGCTTTCGCGCAGCCCGATGCCCGGCGCCCAATTCCGGCACCCGCCCCCCGTTGCCCGCCGCCGCGACCGCCAGCGGGCGGATGGGCGACGTGATCGGCGACGGGGCGCTATCCAAGACCAAGGCCTTCATCCGCCGCGAGGGCGTACGCTGCGCGATGCGATGACCGCGCCAAGCCTCATCCCCCTCAAAATTTGCCGATCGAGCGCACAATCACGCCGCCATCGATGGAGCGGACTGACCAGCGATACATCATCGTCGCTGTATAGTGCCCCAGTGCAGAGCGCAATCGCGCACATGCGGCCGGGCCCGTTTCACCAGGGACGCGGACCGGCCGGTTTGGGTCTTCGGCCAGAAGCGAAACGATCCAGCCGTACTTGGCAGTTTTCCTTCGATAGAGGTAAGGGTCCGGACGCTCAGGTTGCATCGCTTTCCATTATGCCCGCTTCGCCCCTATGCCATGCCCCTTCCACGATGCCCCACGGGCCACCCGCCGCTCGACGCGGCCCATCGCGAGCGCCACGACCGCAAGGCGTGCGGATGGGCGGTGTGCGGCGGGCGGGAGGCAGGGGACAATGATCATGGTGGCTAACACAGTTGACTCCTACCGCTTCCTGGATGGCATCGAGAGAAGAGTGATGAAACATTGGGCGGGCCTGCCCCGGAAGCCCCAGATTCCGTGGACTCCTCTGGCCAGGCCACTTTCGAAATGCACGGTATCCCCGGTCGGTTCGGCAGGGATCGCCTTGAAAACAGATTACCCGTTTGATTCGGAAATCGAGCAGCGGGATCCTTGGTTCGCCGACCCCTGCTATCGCGTGTTGCCGCGGACGACACGGACCGGCGACATTCAGGTGTGCCACCTTCAGATCAACCCGCGCTTCGCTGAGCAGGATTTGAACTCAGTACTGCCGGCTGAGCGACTGGAAGAAGTGGCAGGACAGGGCGAGATTGGCGCGGCGGCGCCGTCCCACTACTTCTACATGGGCTACACCCTGCGGCCCGAGCGGCTTCTGCAGGAGGCCCTACCCAGGATGGTGCGGCAGCTTCGCGAGGAGCATGTCGACGTAGTGGTGCTGGTCCCGGTTTGACCGGTGTGCTGCTGGTCCGTGGGACTGGTACAACGTGAGATCGAGGCGGCGGGGTTCAGCACCATTTCCCTTTCCATGATTCCGGAACTGACAGCGAGCGCAGGGGCGCCAAGGATCGCAGCGAATCGAGCATCCGTTTGGCATGACGCTGGGCCGGCCCGGCGACAGAGCGGGTCAACTGGCGGTTTTGCGCGCGGCGCTGCGAGCGATGGAAGCGATGGCGGAGCGCGGTGGGGTGGTGCATCTGCCGTTCGCGTGGACAACCACGGAGCCACTCGCGCTCGGTCCGCCGGTGGCGCCGCCGATCACGCTGTACCTGAAGCGGCATCCCTGGGCCTTGCCGCGGCTCCTGAATCGGACGCCGCCTGCGAGCATTGGCTGACCGCTCAGCGGCCTGGGGCAACCGCCTGTACGCACCGTATGCCGCGCGCGACACACCGACCGCGACCCTTTCCGCGACGCGCCACCGGCCGTCCCGCCTCTCGACGCGGCCCATCGCGAGCGCCGCGGCGTCGGACCGGGGCGGCCCGCAGCCCGGCGCATGGCTGGCGCTTCGCAGAGCCTGATTGATGATGGTCACCCGTTCCCGCTAACCGTCGCCGGTTGCCCGCCGCCGCCGGGTCCCTTCCACAACGCGCCACCGGCCAATCCCGCCGCTCGCCGCGGCCCATCGCGCGCCGCGGCCTGGGGCCGACGAAGCTCCGCAGCCCAGGGGCACGGCGTTCCGGCGACGAAGTGCGAAAATCGTGATTCATGCCCATCACGATGTCTATTGCAGGGGTACGCCAAATACACCGAGACCGCGGCGGAGGGCGTCGCCAGTTTTAAACCGCTCCCCGCCATCGATTATCGGCCACTGAGATTTCCGTCCCTGGGGGTCCAAGAGGACCTAAGACGCCTTCATCCGCCGCGACGGCGCACGCTGCTCGACGCGATGACCACGCCCGCCCGACCGGCGTGCGAGCGGTAGCGCGCGCGCGCGACACGCCGCCCGCGCCGGTGGTCGTGCCCCTTCCACGATGCGCCACCGCCATCCGCGCCCGACGTGGCCCATCGCGAGCGCCGCGACCTCGCGCCAGCCGCCCTTCGTTCGTCGCCGCGACCGCCGGCGCGCGGATGGGCGACGCGATTCGGCGAGGGGTGGCTGCGGTCCCGACCGTCGAATTCCGATTGCCGCCGTGCTATCGTTAGTCCTGGGAGGCCCATGACTCGCCGAGACCCTTTCTGCCGGGCTCGCCCGCCGGATCTTTGACGATCTCTAATTCCGATTTGTTTTCTTCGTCGAGTTGGCTTGCCACAATTGCGAACGCCGGCGTCAATCCTTAACGTACTGATTGGCCGTTTGCTCAAACGAACCCGAACTGCACCCGACCAGACCGCCAAGGGAGACACCATGAATACCTTCACAGGCGCCGCTCTCACTGCTGTCGTCGCGCTCGCCCCCGCGGCCGCGTTCGCGGATGGCCCCAGTGGCACCCAGCGTTACGTTGAAGTAAAGGGCGCCAAGCTTTACACGCAAATCTATGGCCGTGGAGCGCCAATTGTATTTCTACACGGCGGGATGGCCTTCTTTGACAACAGCT
>Ga0181526_10004823_pt1 | contig 10329 bp, 9 predicted proteins | sample PEATcosm2014_Bin_35_FD_119750 | JGI IMG/M metagenome (GOLD analysis project Ga0181526, IMG submission 119750) | Peatland microbial communities from MTU Mesocosm Facility, Houghton, MI, USA - PEATcosm2014_Bin06_30_metaG | ecosystem: Environmental > Terrestrial > Soil > Wetlands > Peat | place...
ATCTGAAGATCGACATGACCTGGTCGAAGTCCACGGTGTTTCGCGTTATGGTGGATCGCGTCGATCAGGGACGCGTCGCCGTGCTGTACAACGTGCTGAAGGATTCGAACGGCGTCCTGCACATCGGGCTCAACAGCTCGGCGCTCGGGCCCGGCAATTATCTGATCTCCATCGATGGACTGAACTGGCGCGGCGAGCCGGCCCCACAGGCGTGGGCCACCATCACCATCGCGCACTGAGACGGCTGGCCGAATCGCGGCCGCCACCAAGGGATGGATGAAAGCAGTAGAGAAACTTTCATTAACGAAAGTTTCTCTACTGCTTTCATCCATCTCAGGGATTCGATCGGCGTTTGGCCAGCCGTCTCAGTGCGATGGTAATGGTGCCTGATCCTAGTAGAGCACGGCTCGCGGCGGCGTTCGCACCATCGCGCGAGTCGAGATGGCCCCCGCGGCACCCAGCAGCAGCGTCGAGGCCACGATACCCACGATCCATAGCGCGGCGTTGAAGCGGTAGTTGAGCTCGAGCGCATGCGCGAGCCAGGCGCCGCCGAGGGAGGCGCCCGTGGCGGCCATGAGTCCTGCCAGCGCGCCCATGAGCGAGAATTCTGACAGCACGCTGGCGAAGATCATCGAGCGTCTTGCGCCGAGCACGCGAAGAATCGCGATCTCGTAGCCGCGTTCGTCGCGGCTGGCCTGCACGGCTGCGAACAGCACCGTCAGACCCGCGAGCAGCGTGAACAGGAACACGCTCTGCACCGCCGTCACCGCCTTGTCGATCACGGCACGCACCTGCGCCAGCAGGTCGCCGATGTTGAAGATCGAGACCGACGGGAATCGATGTACCAGTCGCGCCATCGCGCCGCTGGTGGGCGTCAGGAAGGCGCTGGTCATGTAGGTGCCGGCCGCGGAGTCGAGCAGCCCCGGCGGGAACTCGATAAAGAAATTAGGCTTGAAGCTGTCCCACTTCACCTTGCGAAAGCTCGACACCGTTACCTCGATGCTCTCGCCCGCAACGTCGAACCGCAGCCGGTCGCCGAGCTTCAGACCCATCGATTCCTGGTATTCCACCGCCAGCGACACCAGCGGCTTGCCGAACTGCGCCGGCGTCCACCATTCACCCTCGACGATGCGATTGTCATCGCCGAGCTCCCCGGACCAGGTCAGGTTCTGCTCGCGATCGGCGAAGCCGCGGCCGCGCTGGCCGGGAAAGCGCATCTTCGCGGTCGGCGCGTCGTTGATCGCGACCAGCCGGCCACGGATCATCGGCAGCATGCGCTCGAGCCGCGCGCCCTGCGCCGAGAGCTCCTGCTGGAAGTCCTCGCGCTGGTCGGGCGGGATGTTCAGAAAGAAGTAGTTCGGCACGTCGGCCGGCAGGCTCGCACGCCAGTCGGTGATCAGATCCCCGCGCAGGATCGCAAGCGCCAGCAGCAGCATGAGGCCGAGCCCGAAGGCCACGATCTGCGCGATTCCCTCGGTGCGCCGGCGCGCGAGGTTCGCGACCCCGTAGCGCCAGGCTGCGCCGGCGTTTCCCCGAACGCGCGCCGCCAGGCTCACGAGCCCGCTGCCCGCGAGCGCCAGCACGAGCACCGCGGCACTCAAGCCCAGCACGAACCAGATGCTCAAGCGCAGATTGCCCAGCGTCACATAGACGACGCCGGCGACGGCGAGCACCACGGGGGTCGCGGCGCTCCAGGCCGACAACGAAGGCGGCCCCGCATCGCGCCGCAGGACGCGCAGCGCGGGCACACGCATGAGCTGCAGCAGCGGTGGCAGCGCGAAACCGGCCAGCATCGCGAGCGCGATCACGAAGCCGACCAGTGCCGGCCAGGGGCCCGCGGGCGGCAGGTCGCTGCGCAGCAGCCCCTTGAGCACGCGCACCAGCCAAAGCTGCGTGAGCCAGCCCGCTGCGGCGCCGAGCACGCTCGCGACCAGAGCCAGCAAGCCAAGCTGCCAGAGATGTATCGCGAGCACCAGGCGACGCGGCGCGCCCAGCGTCTTCATGAGGGCGACCACGTCGAGGTGTCGCTGCACGTAGCTGCGGGCGCTCATCGCGATCGCGACCGCGCACAGCAATACGGCCACAAGGCTCGCGAGCGCCAGGAACCGCGCCGCGCGCCGGCTGGCCTCGCCGATCTGCGGACTGGCGTCGGCGACATCGACGATGCGCTCCTGGCCGAAGTCGTGCTGTGCGTGCCAGCGGCGGAACGATTCGAGCTGCGCGTCGGTGCCCGCGAGCAGCAGCGCATACTTGACGCGACTGCCGGGCTGGATGAGCCTGGTGGCCGGCAGGTCCGCGTCGTTGATCAGCAGCGCCGAGGCGAACTCGACGAAGGTGGAGTTCTGGTCGGGCCGCGAGATCAGGATGCGCGTCACGCGCAGCGTGCGCGAGCCCACGCTGAGCTCGCCGCCGATCGTCGTGCCGAGCGCGGCCGCGAGTCGCGAGTCCGGCCAGGCCTCTCCGGGCGCGGGAATCGCACGTGTCGACGCACCGCTCGCAAAGGGGCGATCGGCGACGGCGAGACTGCCGCGCAGCGGATAGCCGCTGCTGACCGCGCGCACATCGGCGAGCTGATTGGTGTCGCCATTGAAGATCGCCGACAGTGTCATGGTCAGCCGCGCGCTCGCCAATCCGAGTGACTGCGCGTGCGCCTGCTCCTCCGGCGCGATCGCCGCATCCGATTCGACGCGCAGGTCCGCGGCCAGCACCTCGCTGGCCTGCGCCGCGACCGCGCGGCCGATGCGATCGACCAGAAAACCCACCCCGCACAGCGCGGCGACCGCCACGCACAACGACAGCCACAGCACCGCGAGCTCGCCCGAGCGCCACTCGCGGCGCAGCTGCCGCACGGCCAGCAGCAGGCTCTGGCCTGGCAGGCTACGCATGCACGCGCGACTCCTCGTGCATGGCGCCGGCTTCCATCGCTACGATGCGGTGGCAGCGCCCCGCCAGCGATCGGTCATGCGTGACCAGCACCAGCGTCGTCTGCGAGCCCGTGTTCAGCTCGAACAGCAGCTGCGCAATGCGCGCCCCGGTCGCCGTATCGAGATTGCCCGTGGGCTCGTCGGCGAACAGCACCGCGGGCGTGCCGACCGAGGCGCGCGCGAGTGCGACCCGCTGCTGCTCGCCGCCGGAGAGCTGGCGCGGATAATGATGCAGGCGTTTGCCTAAGCCCACGCGCGCCAGCATGTCGCTCGCCGCGCCGATTGCATCGCGCCGGCCGGCCAGCTCGAGCGGCAACATGACATTCTCGACCGCCGTCAAGGACGGCACCAGGTGGAAGGACTGGAACACGAAGCCGACGCGCTGCGCGCGCAGACCCGCGCGCGCGTCCTCATCGAGGCCGGAGAGGTTGCTTCCCGCCAGCCAAACCTCGCCGGAGCTGGGCAGGTCGAGTCCGGCGAGCAGCGCGAGCAGCGTCGACTTGCCGGCGCCCGAAGGACCCACGATCGCGATCGATTCGCGCGCGGCCACCGCCAGCGAGACGTCATCAACGATGGTCAGCGGGCCTTCGGGACTGCTAACCTGCTTGGTGAGATTACGGGCCTCGAGAACGATGTCGCGCGTCATTGTCATCCTGATGGCTTGGCTGGTCGCGCTGCCCGCGGCGGCCGCTGGAGCATCCGCCGCCGCGGTCGCGAATTCGCAGACAGCGCCATCGACGGCGGCATCGCCGCCGGTCGTGCTGGTATTCGGCGACAGCCTCAGCGCCGGCTACGGAATCCGCGTCGAACAGGGGTGGGTGAGCCTGCTGGCGCAGAAGATCGAGCAGGAAGGGTACGGATTCCGCGTCGTGAACGCCAGCGTCAGCGGCGAGACCAGCGCCGGCGGATTGGCGCGGCTGCCGCGCGCCCTCGGTGTGCAGCAGCCACGCATCGTCGTGCTCGAGCTGGGCGCCAACGACGGGCTGCGCGGTCTGCCGCTCGAGCAGACGCGCGAGAATCTCGCGCAGATGCTCACGCTGCTGCGGCAGGCGCACGTGGCGGTGCTGCTGCTGGGACTGCAGCTGCCGCCCAATTATGGTGAGCGCTATACCGGCGGCTTCATGGCCATGTACCAGTCGCTCGCGGATGAGTACCACATTGCGCTGCTGCCCTTCCTGCTCGAGAACGTCGCGTTGAAGCCCGCTCTGATGCAGGCGGACGGCCTGCACCCCAACGAGCAGGGTCAGCCATTGTTGCTGGACAACGTCTGGCCCAGACTGGTGCCGCTGCTGCGTGCGCAGAAGGCGGGGCGCGGCCGCGGGGGGTAAAACATGAATCGATTCTGGCTGCCACAGTATCCAACGGGCGTCGCCGCGGACGTCGACATCAACGAGTTTGCATCGCTCAAGGCGCTGATCGAGGCCTCCTGCGAGCGCTACGCCGATCGCGCGGCCTACCGCAGCATGGGAACCGTCATGAGCTTTCGCGAGCTCGAGGCGTGCTCGCGCGCCTTCGGCGCGTGGCTGCAGCACCGTGCGGGCCTCAAGCCCGGCGATCGCATCGCGATCATGCTGCCGAATCTGCTGCAGTATCCGGTCGCGATGTTCGGCGCGCTGCGTGCGGGACTCGTGGTCGTCAATACCAATCCGCTCTACACGGTCGCCGAGCTCAAGCACCAGCTCATCGACTCGGGCGCCACGGCGGTGCTGGTGCTGGAGAACTTCGCCGCCACGCTCGAGCGGGCGCTGCCTGGCACGGGCGTGCGGGAGGTGATTGTCACGGGAGTCGGCGACCAGCTGCATTTCCCGCAGGGGCTGATCGTCAACGCAGTGGTGCGTCACGTGCAACGGCGAGTACCGCGCTGGCGCATCGAGGGGGCGCGCCGCTGGCGTGACGTGCTCGCCGCAGGCCGCGCGCTCGAGTTGCTGCCGGTGAGCCTCGCGCACGAGGATCTGGCGTATCTGCAGTACACCGGCGGCACGACCGGCATTTCCAAGGGCGCGATGCTCACGCACGGCAACATGGTCTCGAATGTACTGCAGTCGCGCGCCTGGTTCGCGCAGGTGGAGCTCGAGAGCATCACCTACGTGTGTGCGCTGCCGCTCTACCATATCTTTTCACTGACGGCGAACTGCCTGCTGTTCGGACTGCTCGGCGGCACGGGGCTGCTGATCGTAAACCCGCGCGATTTTCTCGCCTTCGTCAAGGACCTTAAGGCCCACAAGCCGATGTTCTTCATGGGCGTCAACACGCTGTTCAACGCGCTGATGAACACTCCGGGGTTCGAGACGATCGACTTTTCGCGCCTGAAGGTGACCGTGGCCGGCGGCATGGCATTGCAGAGCACAGTTGCCGAGCGCTGGCTGAAGATCACGGGCTGCGTCGTGACCCAGGGCTGGGGCCTGACCGAGGCTTCGCCGGTCGGATGCGTCAATCCCATCGTCGGACCGCACGCCAGATTCACGGGCGCCATCGGCCTGCCGATTCCATCCACGGAGCTGACGATCCGCGACGATGAAGGACGCGATCTCGGCATCGGTGCGGTCGGGGAGATTTGTCTGCGCGGACCGCAGGTCATGCGCGGCTACTGGAAGCGGCCCGACGAGACCGCCAAGGTCATGCTGCCCGAGGGCTGGCTGCGCACGGGCGACATCGGCCGCATCGATGAGCTCGGATTCGTATTCATCGAGGACCGCAAGAAGGACATGATCATCGTCTCGGGCTTCAAGGTGTATCCGAACGAGGTCGAGGACGTGGTCGCGCGTTGCCCAGGCGTGCTCGAAGTCGCCGCCGTCGCGCAGGTGGACGAGCATTCGGGTGAGGTCGTCGCGCTGTTCGTGGTGCGCAAGGACCCCTCGCTGACCGAGCAGGCCATCAAGGACTTCGCGCACCAGTACCTGACTGGCTACAAGCGGCCGCAGCACATCTACTTCCGCGATGAACTGCCGAAGACCAATGTCGGCAAGATCCTGCGGCGAGCGCTGCGCGATGAGCTCGAGCAGCACAGCCGACCGCAGGCCGCGAGCGCTTGAGTCAGGGCGCGCGTCCGGGGCTCAGGCAGCCTTGCTGCGCAGCGCCTGCTCGATGTCTTCCTGGATTCGCAGCGCGCTGCCGCGCGGATCGCGGGCCGCCCGGATCGGGCGTCCCACCACCAGATAGTCGGCACCGGCGAGAATGGCCTCCGACGGTGTCATCGAGCGCTTGTGATCGTCGCTAGCCGAGCCTGCCGGGCGAATGCCCGGCGTGACGATCAGCAGTTGCGGAAACTCCCGGCGCAGTCTCTGCACCGAGCTGCCCGATGCGATCACGCCGTCGCAGCCCCAGTCGAGAATCCGCCGCGTCCGGTGCACGACCTGCTCATCGATCGACAGCGGGTTTTGCGTCGCATCCGCGCGCAGATGCTCGGCAAGATCCGCCGCATCCCAGCTGGAGAGGTAGGTGATCTGCAGGAATCGCGGCGTGGCACTGGCGCCGCGGCCTGCCTTCGCCGCGCGCACGGTATCGCCGTTGCCCTGCAGCGTGAAGAATTCAACCCCTTCGACCGATGCGTTCCGTACCGCCTCCTGGATGGTGCGCGGGGTATCGTCGACCTTGAGATCCAGGAACACTTTTTTGCCCTGCTCGCTGATCCGGCGCACGGCCGTGAGGCCGCCTTCCATGAACAGCTGCAGGCCGATCTTGTAGAAACGCACCTCGCTGCCGAGCTCATCGACGATCTGCAGGGCCGCCCCCACGGTATCGACGTCCAATGCGACGATGAGCCGCTCCTGCGGAGAGATTCCGGTGCGCATGTTCAACTCCTGTGCCGAGCCGCGTTGGGGGGCTATTGTGAGCCTGCGGGGCCTCGCTCCGCCACCGAGGAGCCTAGCTGCGTTCGGCAGGGTCAAACAGCCGCTGATGCTCCAGGATCGCGTAGCGATCGGTCATGCCGGCGATGTAGTCGGCGACCGTGCGGGCCCGCCCTGCGTAGCCATCGCGCGCCTCGGCGCGAATCGCCGCGTCGCGATACTCATCGGGCAGCAACCGCGGCTCCCCCGTGAACGTCTCGAACAGCTCCCGCACGACGCGCCGCGCCTTGAGCGTCATGCGCAGCACGCGCTGATGGCGATAGACGTGCTCGTTCAGAAATTGCTTGAGCTCGACGTGGGATGCACGCATCGCATCACTCATGCCCATCAGGGCCTGCGGGTGCATTCGAACCGCCTCGATGTCCGCCGGCGCCGCCGCGCCCAGGCGGTCGGCGCTCGACCGGATGACATCGGTCACCAGCGCATCGACCATGCGCCGCACGGTCTCGTGCACGCGCCGCCGGCCCTGTAGCTGCGGATAGAGCCGCTGCACCTCGTGAAAGGAGCGCCCGACCAGCGGCACCTGCGCCACGGCTTCGAGCGTCACCAGTCCCGCGCGGATGCCATCGTCGACGTCATGGTTGTTGTAGGCCACCTCATCGGCGAGATTGGCCAGCTGCGCCTCGAGCCCGGGCTGCCGCCGCTTGAGAAAGCGCTCTCCCACATCGCCGAGCTCGCGCGCCTTGGCGACCGAGCAGTGCTTGAGGATGCCCTCGCGCGTCTCGAAGGTCAGATTCAGACCCGAGAACAGCGCGTAGCGTTCCTCGAGCTCATCCACGATCCGCAGTGACTGCAGATTGTGCTCGAAGCCGCCGTACTCGCGCATGCATTCGTTGAGCGCATCCTGGCCGGCGTGGCCGAAGGGCGTGTGGCCCAGATCGTGCGCCAGTGAGATCGCCTCGGTCAGCGTCTCGTTCAGCTCGAGCGCGCGTGCCACGGTGCGCGCGATCTGCGCCACCTCGATTGAATGCGTCACGCGCGTGCGGTACAGGTCCCCCTCGTGATTGACGAACACCTGCGTCTTGTAGGCCAGGCGCCGGAAGGCGTTGCAATGGATGATGCGATCGCGGTCGCGCTGGTACTCGCTGCGATACTGCGGCGGCGGCTCGGCGAAACGGCGGCCGCGGGAGCGCTCATCGCGTGCGGCGTAGCGTGCCAGCACCGCGCCGCTCATGGCGCTGCCGCGCTCTGGCGGCCAAAGTGAGCCGCGAGCGTGCCCGAAAGGACGGCGTCGGGATAGTCCGAGCTCATCACGGCCGCGCCGATGCCGCGCAACAGGACCAGGCGCACGCGCCCGGTCTTCACCTTCTTGTCGACGCGCATGTAGTCGAACAGGCGTTCGGCACCGATCTGCGGCGCCTGCACCGGCAGGCCGGCTCGCTCCAGCAATGCCACCAGCCGGCGCAAATCCCGCGCGTCGAGCTGCCCCAGCCGTTGCGACAGATCCGCTGCAACGACCAGCCCCATGGCAACCGCCTCGCCGTGCAGCCACTCGACATAGCCGGTCGCCGCCTCGATGGCATGGCCGAAGGTGTGACCGAGGTTCAACAAGGCGCGCTCGCCCTGCTCGCGCTCGTCGCGGCTCACGATCTCCGCCTTGATGGCGCAGGAGCGAGCGATGGCATGCGTCAGCGCGAGAGGGTCACGCGCCAGCAGCGCATCGATGTGGGACTCGAGCCATTCAAAGAAGATCGCGTCCCGTATCAGCCCGTACTTGATGACCTCCGCCAGGCCCGCGCGCAGCTCGCGCGCCGGCAGGCTCACGAGCACGTCGGTGTCGATGATGACCGCCCGCGGTTGGTGGAAGGCGCCGATCATGTTCTTGCCGCCGGGATGATTGACGGCAGTCTTGCCGCCGACCGCGGAGTCGACGTCGGCCAGCAGCGTCGTTGGCAGCTGCACGAAATCGATGCCGCGCTGGTAGCAGGCCGCCACGAAGCCGGCCAGATCGCCGACCACGCCGCCGCCCAGCGCCGCCACCACCGCGTCGCGGCCGATGCGATTGGCGATCATGACGTCAAAGATGCGGCTGGCCGAGGCGAGCGACTTGTGAGACTCCCCGTCGGGCAGGATGACATCGATCATGCGCCGGCCAGGCAGGGCACGCCGCACGCGCTCGGCATACAGCGGCGCCACCACCGTATTGCTGACCAGCAGCACGTCCCCGGCCGGAATATGCGCCGCGAGCAGGGTCTGCGATTGCAGCAGATTCGATCCAATCAGAATCGGATACGAGCGCTCGCCCAGGGAAACGTTCAGGGTCTGCATGCATCCGCCGTTGCGGGCAAGGCGCTCGGCAGCAGCGATTCGCGGTACTTCTGCGCGATGAATTCGGCCACTGTCGGCACACGGCGCTGATCGGTCGATACCGTCAGATCGGCGATCTCACGGTACAGCGGTTCGCGTACGTGCAGCAGCTCGCCCAGGCGCTGTGCGGGATCGGCCCCATGCAACAGTGGCCGATGCCGCGTGCGTCCGGCGCGCTCGGCCTGCTGCGACACCGAGGTCTCCAGATACACCACCCAGCCGCGGGTCTTCAGCTCACTGCGCGTGGCCGCGTCGAGCACCGCGCCGCCGCCCGTGGCGAGCACGATAGGCTGCCGGGCGGACAGTTCGGCGATCACCTCACGCTCGCGGTGCCGGAATCCCGCCTCGCCCTCGCGCTCGAAGATCAGCGGAATATCCGCGCCGGTACGAGTCTCGATCTCGTGGTCGCTGTCCAGAAACGGGTAGTCCAGGAGCCGCGCCAGGTGCCGCCCGACCGCGGTCTTGCCCGAACCCATGGGCCCGATCAGAAAGATATTGTGTTTGCCGGTCATCGCGCATGCGCCGTCGCGGCGCATGCGCAGGTTACACCAATCGGCGGCCCGCCACTGGGCCGATCAGCCTGGGTGCGGGCGTTACTGCCAACAGACTGTGGTATTGGGAGCCGATGTCTGAACGCCGGTATTGGTCAGCTGAAACAGCTGGCACTGTGCGTCTTTGAGCTGATCGCCAAGCGGGGTCGCGGTGATGGTGTAGCTCGCCGGAACCGCACCCGCTGCCGCGGCTGAGACCACGTTGACCGTGTAGTACCCGCTGCCTACGGTCATCGGAAATACCGCCGCCACCGCACCGTAGCCCAGATCGGATGGCAGGCTGCTGTAGGTATTGCTGGTGTTGAAGAAGCGCTCCTCGCGACCGGCGAGATCCAGCAGTACGGTCTTGGCTTCGGTGCGGCGCGACTTGCGCACCTTGTCGATGTAGGTCGGGATTGCGATCGCAATCAGCACCGAAGCGATCACAACCACGACCATGAGTTCCACCAGCGAGAACCCGGCGGAGCGGGCCTGTTGCGAACCGAGCCACTTTGACATGTGCGTGCTGCTCCTCATGGATCTTCCTATCGCAACTCGACCCAGGTCACACGGTTGACCGTCGTGTTGGGAGGCAGCTGGAATTGAGTGGCCCCTCCGACTGACACCGATGTGGTCGTCCCGGCAGCGCTGCCAGTGATGGTCGGGGAGATGTACTGGCCGATCAGCGTGGTAGTACCCTGCGTCGTCGTCACCACGCTC
>Ga0181526_10004824_pt1 | contig 10327 bp, 8 predicted proteins | sample PEATcosm2014_Bin_35_FD_119750 | JGI IMG/M metagenome (GOLD analysis project Ga0181526, IMG submission 119750) | Peatland microbial communities from MTU Mesocosm Facility, Houghton, MI, USA - PEATcosm2014_Bin06_30_metaG | ecosystem: Environmental > Terrestrial > Soil > Wetlands > Peat | place...
ACGGCAAGAGCCACATCCTGCAGGGCGTGCACCTCACCGTCGGCGACGGCGAGATCGTCAGCATCCTCGGCCGCAACGGCGTCGGCCGCTCCACCACGCTGAAGGCGATCATGGGCGACGTGCCGCCGCATGGCGCCATCGCCTTCAAGGGCGAGCCGATCGCCGGGCTGAAGCCCTACGAGATCGCCCATCGCGGCGTCGGCTACGTGCCCGAGGATCGCGCGATCTTCCCGACGCTGACGGTTGCGCAAAACCTGGCGCTCGGCGAGAAGTCCGGGCGGACGTCGACGCGCTGGACCTTCGCCGACACCTATGCGCTGTTCCCGGTGCTGCAGGCGCGCGCCGACACGCCGGCCGGGGTGCTGTCGGGCGGCGAGCAGCAGATGCTCACGATCTGCCGCACCCTGATGGGCGACCCCGACCTCATCATGATCGACGAGCCGACCGAGGGTCTCGCCCCGCAGATGGTCGAGCGCATCGCGACACTGCTGCTGAGCATCGCGGAACGCAAGATCTCGATCCTCCTGGTGGAGCAGAAGCTCACCATCGCGCTCACCATCTCGCACCGGCTCTACGTGATGGGCCACGGCCGCATCGTGTTCGAAGGCACGCCCGCCGACCTGCGCGGCAACGCCGCCGTCCGCCAGGAATGGCTGGAGGTGTAGACAACCTCTCGGTTCAGCGCAGCGGCAGCTTCACCAGCGCGATGCTCGCGTCGTCGGGGTCGGACCGCACGTCGAAGCCGAGCTGCTTGCACATCTCGATCATCACGGTGTTCTCGCGCAGCACCTGGCCCTCGATCTGCCTCAAGCCCTCGCTGCGCGCATAGTCGATGATCATCTGCATCAGCTTCCAGCCGAGCCCGCGACCCTTGAGATCGGAGCGCAGCAGGATCGCGTACTCGGCGGTCCGATAGTTGGCGTCGGCGTAGAGCTGCGCGGTGCCGAGCAGGTCGCCGCCGGCCTTGTCGATCGCCGCGAATCCCATGGCGCGGGCATAGTCGATCTGGGTCAGCCGCGCGATGAACAGGTGGCTGAACTCCTTGACCGGGGCGAAGAAGCGCAGTCGCAGATCGTCCGCCGACACGCGGGCGAAGAAGGCATGGAACATCGGCTCGTCCTCGGGCCGCAGCGGGCGCACCCGGATCAAGGTGCCGTCGTCGAGCGCGAGCTCGCGCTCCCACTCCTTGGGGTAGGGCCGGATAGCGAAGCGCGGGTGGCCGCCGGTCGCGAACAGCGGCCCCGGCGGGGCCACCGCGACCCGGGCGTCGAGGGCGAGCACGCCGGTCTCGTCGGCGATCAGCGGGTTGATGTCGAGCTCGTGCAGCGCCGGGACGTCGGCGGCGAGCTGCGCGAGCTTGACCAAGACCAGCGCCACGTCGGGCGACCTGGCCGCCGGAACGTCGCGATAGGCCTTGAGGATGCGCGACACCCGGGTGCGGGCGATCAGATCGTCGGCGAGCTTGAGATCGAGCGGCGGCAGCGCCAGCGCCTTGTCGTTGATGACCTCGACGGCGGTGCCGCCGCGGCCGAACACGATGACCGGGCCGAAGGTCGCATCGTCGGCGATGCCGACGATCAGCTCGCGCGCCTTGGGGCGGACGATCATCGGCTGGATGATCACGCCGGCGATGCGGGCGTCGGGCCGCGCGGCGCGCGCCCGCGCCATGATGTCGGTCGCCGCAGCGCGCACCGCCTCTGCGGTCGTCAGGTTGAGTCGCACGCCGCCGATGTCGGACTTGTGCACGATGTCGCGCGACTGGATCTTCACCACCACGGTGCCGCCGTCGCGCAGAAAGCCCGCCGTCAACCGCGCCGCCTCGTCGGGATCGTGCGCCAGCACGGTCGGGACCATCGGGATCGCATAGGCCGAGAGCAGCTGCGCGACCTCGATCGGGTCGAGCCAGCCGCGGCCGTCGGCCAGCGCCTCATCGACGATGCGGCGGGCGAGACCGGCGTCCGGTGCGAAATGCTCCGGCAGGCTCGGCGGCGTCTCCATCAGGGCGTCGCGCGCCTCGGCGTAGCGGACGAGATGCATGAAGCCGCGCACCGAGTCCCCTTCGGTCGCAAAATGCGGAATGCTGGCGGCCTCGAAGGTCGGCGCCACCGCGTCGTCCCCGCCGATCCAGGCGGCGAACACCGGCTTGGGCCACGACGACGACCGCCGCCGCGCCGTCACCACGTCGGCGATGGTTTTCGCGGTCTCGGTCGGGGAGGCGAGCGCGGTCGGCACGTTCATCACCAGGATGGCGTCGTTCGCCGGATCGGCGATCAGCGTCTCCAGCGCCGCGCCGTAGCGAGCCGCATCGGCGTCGCCGACGATGTCCACCGGATTGCTCTTCGACCAGGTCGGCGGCAGCACCGCATCGAGGCGGGTGCGGGCCTCCGCCGAGATGTCGGCCGGGACGCCGCCGAGGTCGATCAGCCGGTCGATCGCCAGCACGCCGACGCCGCCGCCGTTGGTGAGGATGGCGAGCCGGTTTCCGGGAAACGGCCGCTGCCGGCCGAGCGTCTCGGCGGCATCGAACAGCTCGCCGAGATCGAGCACGCGCAGCAGCCCGGCGCGCAGGAACGCCGCCTCGTACACCGCGTCGGAGCCGGCGAGCGCGCCGGTATGGGTGGCGGCGGCCCGGGCGCCTTGCGCGTGGCGGCCGACCTTGATCACCACCACGGGCTTGGTGCGCGCGGCGGAGCGCGCCGCCGACATGAACTTGCGCGCCTGCTTGATCGATTCGACGTAGAGCAGGATCGCCCGGGTGCTGCGGTCGGTCGCGAAGAAGTCGAGCAGGTCGCCGAAATCGACGTCGAGCTGGTCGCCGATCGACACCACGGCGGAGAACCCGATCCGCCGGTTCACCGCCCACTCGACCATGCCGGCGGCGACCGCGCCCGACTGCGCGATCAGCGCCAGATCGCCGGGAAGCGCGTTGTGTACCGCGAAGCTCGCATCGAGCCGCGCCCGCGGCGCCATGACGCCCAGGCAATTGGGTCCGACCAGCCGCAGGCCGTAACGGCGCGCCGCCTGCTCGGCGGCCTCGGCGAGCGAGCCGGGCCCGTGGCCGAGGCCCGCCGTGATGATGACGGCGGCCGCCGACCCGTTGCGGCCTGCCGCCTCGACGATGGCGGGCACCATCGCCGGCGGCACCGTGATGACGACCAGGTCGGGCGGCGGCGACAGGGCGTCCAGGCTGGCGACCGTCTTCAGCCCCTCGATCTCCGGATGGCGCGGATTGACCAGATGGACCGGTCCGGGAAATTTGGCCGCCAGCACGTTGCGGATGACGGCGCGGCCGAGCGACCTCTCGCGCGGGCTGGCGCCGACGATGGCGAGCGAGCGGGGAGCAACCAATCGATCGAGCCGCCAGGTCGACATGATGCCTCCGGATTGACCTGGATCAATCGGGAACCGTCGAGGCGGGGGACCCGACCGCCGCGATGATGGCGCTGACCATCGGCTTGAGATGAAAGTTGTCCACCGGCGCGATGCTCACCTGCCCGCCGGCCTCGACGATCGCCTGGGCGACGACCGGGCCGACGGCCGCGATGGTGGTGCGCGACAGGCCCTGGCGCAGCGCCGGGATGCGGTCGTGGGCCGCCGCGACATCGCGCAGCCGGCGCACCTGCGGCGCGCTGGTGAAGGCGATGAGATCGACCGCGCCGCCCGCCATGGCGTCGATCACCTCGACGACCCTTCCGTCGTCGCTCTTGGAGCCGTAGACGTAGCACAGCACCGGATCCGGCTCGGCGCCCCGAGCGGCGAGGAATTCGACCAGCGAGCGGTCCGGCGCGTCCGGATAGAGCTGGACCGCGACCCGGCGGCCGGCGAGGTCCTCGGTCTCCAGGGTCGCGATCACGCCCGCCGTGGTCGGAGCCTGGGCGGCGAGGTCGGGCTTCAGCCCGATCGTCCGCAGCCTGGCGGCGGGCTTCGGCCCGCGGGTGATCTTGCGCACCCGCGCCAAGCCGGCGAGAAAGGCCGGCCCGAGCCCGGCGCGCTCGGCAAATCCGATGAGCCGCGACAGCCCCTCCCCGGTCATCAGGATGAGGTCGTCGGGCGGCTGATCGACGAAGCGGCGCAGCCAAGCCTCAACCGGCGCCGCGTCGGCGACATCGTGGATCGAGACCATCGGGCAGCGCACCGTCTCGGCGCCGTGCTGCTCCAGCATGCGGGCGAACAGGTCGAGCTCGCGGGTCTCCGCCACCACGATCCGCCGTCCCGCCAGGGCATCGCTCATCGGCGTCCTTCCGGCATTGATTTACGATGGGCATCCTCGTACCCGATCTCGGGCCCGGTGCCTACCGGCGGGGATCCCGCGGCGACTGCGGAATGGCTGCCCGATAAGCTCGTGACCCGCGGGCAAGCCGGCTTATCATCCGGTTGGTCCGCCAATAGGGACAACGCCGGAGGAAACCCATGACCGAGACGGAGAGCATGCCCGACGATCTCGGGCTGCAGGGCAAGGTGGCGATCGTCACCGGCGGCGGGGCAGCGGGCGATGGGATCGGCAATGGCCGCGCCGCCGCCATCCTGCTGGCGCGCGCCAGGACGGCCGTGCTGGTGGTCGACCGCGAGCACAAGCTCGCCGGGCGTACCGTGGAGATGATCTCCGCCGCGGGCGGCACCGCCGCGGCCTTCGCGGCCGACATCACCGACGAGGCGCAGTGCGCCGCCATGGTCGACGCCGCGGTCCGGCAGTTCGGCCGGCTCGATTTCCTCGACAACAATGTCGGCATCGGCGGCCGCGGCAGCGTGGTCGAGATGGCGCCGGCGGACTGGCGGCGCATCATGCAGGTCAACGTCGAGACCATGTACCTGGCGGCGCGCCACGCCATTCCGGCGATGATCGCCACCGCCCGCGGCGGCGCGATCGTCAACGTGTCGTCGATCTCGGCGCTGCGTCCGCGCGGGCTGACCGCCTATTCGACCTCGAAGGGCGCGGTGATCGCGCTCACCCGCGCGATGGCGGTCGACCACGGCGGCGACAACATCCGGGTCAACTGCGTGGCGCCGGGTCCGGTGTACACGCCGATGGTCTATGCGGCCGGCATGAGCCCGCAGAGCCGCGAGACCCGCCGCACGGCGTCGGTGCTCGGCCGCGAAGGCACCGGCTGGGACATCGGGCTGGCGGTGCGCTTCCTGCTGTCGAGCCACGCCCGCTACATCACCGGGCAGACCCTGGTGGTCGACGGCGGCGCCACCCTGGTCGGCCCGGCCCGGGCGACCGAGACGCAGTGAGCCTTGAACCAACAGGAGGAAGCCGCATGCGTCTGAAGGACAAGATCGCCATCGTGATCGGCGCCGGCCAGGGTCCCGGGACCGGAATGGGCAACGGCCGCGCGACCGCGCTGCGCTTCGCCCAGGAGGGCGCCAAGGTCCTGGCGGTCGACAACCGCCTCGAGTCGGCGCAGGAGACCGTGGCGATGATCGCCAAGGACGGAGGCGGCGCGGCGGCGTTCGCCGCCGACGTCACCCGGCAGGCGACCCTCGCCGCCGCGGTCGCCGACGCCCACCAGCGCTGGGGGCGCATCAATATCCTGCACTACAACGTGGGGGTCAGCATCGCCGGCGGCGACGCCTCGCCGACCGAGCTCACCGAAGAGGCCTTCGACCGCATCTGCGCGATCAACTTGCGCGGCTGCATCATGGCGGTCAAGCACGTGCTGCCGATCATGCGGGCGCAGCGCGCCGGCTCGATCATCAACATCTCGTCGGTCGCGGCCTACGAGGACTATCCGCTGGTCACCTACAAGGCGACCAAGGCCGCGATGATCGAGTTCACCAAGCAGGTCGCGATCCAGAACGCCGGGCACGGCGTGCGCGCCAACGTGATCCTGCCCGGCCTGATGGACACGCCGATGGCGGTCGATACCCGGGCGCGGGCGAGCAACCGCAGCCGCGCCGAGGTGGCCGCCGAACGCGACGCCAAGGTGCCGCTGCGGCGGCGCATGGGGACCGCCTGGGACGTCGCCAATGCGGCGCTGTTCCTCGCCTCCGACGAGGCGAGCTTCATCACCGGCGTGGCGCTGCCGGTCGACGGCGGCGCGCTGGTGCGGTGAGGATTTCCAGAGCATTTCCCGTCGCTTGGAATCACTCAGCGCGTCATGGCCGGGCTTGGCCCGGCCATCCACGTCTCCAGGCAGCAAGGAAGACGTGGATGCCCGGCACAAGGCCGGGCATGACGGCGAACCGGGCGTGCGTCGATGCGACCGGGAGACTCTCTACAGGACGCCGAGGGCGCGGATCAGCGACAGAACGCCGATGATGATCACGATGATGCGGATGATCTGCTTCGTCCGTCCGTCCACCGGCAGCATGTTGACGAGGTAGAGCACCAGGATCACCACGAGAAACGTCACGAGCACGCTGATCAGAAGCGACATCGGCCTGTCCTTTTCGTTGGGCTACGTCTCGTATGTAGCCGATATGGCGGGGGAGCGCAGCCCCTACAGCGCTTCCCGGACATGGGACATGCTGTAGGCCCGATATTGCGCTGCATCATGCTCGAGGGGCGACAAGCTGCCCGACGACGGCGTAATGTATCTGCAGAAAAGTTGAGTCTGCAGAAAAGCAACCCGAGGAAGCGCCATGAGCCATCACTTCGACCCCAACACGGTCGCCCGGCATCTGGTTGACGCCCATGCCCGGCACGTGCCGTTCGAGAACATCCCGCAGGACATCGCGCCGCACGACGTCGAGGAGGCCTATGCGGCGCAGGACGCGCTGGTGCGCATCCTGCGCGAGCGCGAGGGGCGCATCGCCGGACTGAAGATCGCCACCACGACGAAGGTCATGCAGCAGCTGATGGGGATCGACCATCCGTGCGGCGGGGTGATCTTCGAACGCCGCGTGCACCGCTCCCCGGCGAAGATCCGGCTTGCCGACTACATGAACCTGGCGATCGAGTGCGAGGTCGGGCTGCGGCTGAAGAAGGATCTGCTGGTTGCGGCCGCGCCGTTCACGGCCGAAAAGGTCACCGCCGCGGTCGGCGCCGTCATGCCGGCCTTCGAGCTGATCGAGGATCGCAAGGCCGACTACAAGAAGACCAACGCGCTGTCGGTGATTGCCGAGAACTGCTGGAACGCCGGCGTGGTGCTCGGGCCCGACGTGCCGTTCGCGCCGGGGGATTCGCTCGGCGGCATCGTCGGAAGGCTCGTGATCGACGGACGCGACGTCCACGAGGGGCGCTCGGACGACCCGCTGTCGACGCTCGCCTGGGTCGCCAATCTCGCCGCCGAGCACGATCGGGCATTGCACGCCGGCATGGTGGTGATCACCGGCAGCGTCATCGCGACACTGCCGATCCGGGCCGGCCAGACCTTCGAGTTCACGCTCGAGGGTCTCGGCAGCACCAGGCTCACGGCGGTTTAGATAGCGCCTCAATGCCGAGGGGCGTCGGCGTCCTCCAGCCGCACGTTGAAGCCGAGGAAGCGGTCGTAGAGCGGCGTCTTGCGGAACAGCGCGCGCGCCGGCGGCCGGCAGTCCTCGAGCGCTTCACCGACCTCCATGAGGCCGAACCACAGCAGCGTGCGCAGCACCCGGGTGTCGAGCGCAAACGAGGGAAACCGCTCCGGCGCGTCGATGACGGAGTCGTCCGGGATGGCGCACAGCCGGACCAGCCGATCGTTGGACTGCCACGAATGGGCCGCCGCCGCGAGCGACCACAGCACCACGCCGATGTGGGACTGCGGCCATTCGGGCAGCGGCGCCCGGTCGAAATGCCCAAGATTGGTCCGCCAGAACGCGGCGTGGAACGCGATCGCTTGCAGGGCGGCCGCCGCGCCCGGGGCGAGCATCTGCTGGCCGGCATTGGCGAGCACCAGCCGGCCGCGGATCTTGCGCAGGAAGCCGCACCGCATCGCGATGATGCGGAGGAAATGCAGCGGCGTGATGTCGGCCTCGTTGACGACCCGGCAGAACCGGCTCACCAGAGCGAGGTCGAAGCCCGGCCAGTCGAGCATTGCGGCAAAGTCGGCAACCACCGCGCGGGTGAGGTTGCCGCTCGAGGTCAGCGGCAGGCCGTCGGCGTCGTCCGCCATGCGCAGGAGCTTCAGCATGTGGCTCGCCGCCGGCGACGCGGCGATCTCGGCGGCGGTGAAATCGGCCGCCAGACGGATCGGCGAAGGCCGGTCGAGCCGCGCCGGCACGTTGATCAGTGCCAGCAGGCTCATCACCTCGAGCAGCGACCACGCGGGCTCGACGCGGCCGAGCCAGGCGCGATAGCGCGGGTGCTGGAGGAGATCGTTAAGCAGCATGGCGTTCATCAGATGGCACGGGTTCCCCGGCCTGCGCAAGCGGGAGATCTCATCGGCCACAATTGATTGCAGCTCGCCCTATCTGGAAATTGCAACAACATTCCATGTATAAGGAATGGAGCATGTCACCTTCATGGTGCTCGCGGCGAACGGCAAGCAACAGGCGATCTGTTGCCCCGCGACCGAGTGTGGCGCCCGTGAAGGCCCAGGATACCGCAACCACAGACTTAGCCGTATTGTGCAGCGCGGCGGCTGGTAGCTGGTAGCCCGGATGAGCGCAGCGAAATCCGGGATCGACTGCACCGGCACGTCAGACGCCGTTCCCGCATTCCGCTGCGCTCCATGCGGGCTGCATAGCTCCCCGGGAACATCGCGCGCCGGGTGCTGTTGACGGATCGTGCTACACACCGGGCAGTCGACATGCGCATGTCCCCGCTCGCACGCGTTCCGATGCTGCTCGCAGCGTTGCTGCTGGTGGCACCGGTGCGCGCACAGGAACCAGCAGTCGAAGAAGGAACGCCGCCGCAGACCGAATCGATCTGCCTGATGGTCGAAGCGGCGGCCGCCGCCAGCGGCCTGCCGCTGGCGTTCTTCGCCAAGGTCATCTGGCAGGAGAGCCGCTTCCGGCCGGATGCGGTCGGGCCGCCGACCCGCAGCGGCGACCGCGCCCAGGGCATCGCCCAGTTCATGCCGCGCACCGCCGCCGAGCGCCGTCTGCTCGACCCGTTCGATCCGGTCCAGGCGCTGCCGAAGTCGGCCGAGCTCCTGCACGAGCTCGCCAGCGAGTTCGGCAATCTCGGGCTGGCGGCCGCCGCCTACAATGCGGGCCCGCGACGGGTGCACGACTGGCTCGCCGGCCGCGGCGGCCTGCCGGCGCAGACCCGGGCCTATGTGCGAGAGATCACCGGCCGTTCGGCTGAGGCTTGGGCGGCGCTCCGCAACGACAACGCGCCGCCGGAGAATGAGCAGACAGCGCCGCCCGACTGCCGCGAGGTGACGGCGCTGATTCGCAAGGAGCCCAACGTGTTCGTCGAGGAGCTCGAGCGCCGCGTCACCGAGAGCGCCGCGGCGCCGTGGGGCGTGGAGCTCAGCGCCGGCTTCTCGCGCGCCAGAGTGTTGACGACCTATGCGGCGCTGGAGAAGACCTATCGCCCGCTGCTCGCCGGCCACGATCCGGCGATCCTGCGCATGGTCAATCACAACCGCGGCACCAGCGCGTTCTATCAGGTCCGCGTCGGCGCCGAGTCGCGCACGGCCGCCGCCAGGCTGTGCGCCGGCCTGCACGCCGCCGGCGCCGCCTGCGTGGTGCGGCGCAATCCGGCAGTGTTGTGATGTTTGTTTGAAGTCAATACAATGAACTTGTTGATCCGGTGATCGAGGCGGTCGCGCCGACTCGGCCGGACTCCCTCTCCCCATTTGGGGAGAGGGTGGGGTGAGGGGGTTACCGCCCCCTGATCAGGCGCTATTACCCCTCATCCCGCGCTGCCGCGCGCCCCTTCTCCCCACGGGAGAAGGGGCTGGTGCCGCTAGCAAACAAACAGCACACAACCTACTGCGTCGGTGCGGCGTAGAAGGTTCTGGCGTCGGCGGTCAGCGCGGCGCGCGAGGCGGGATTGAAATACATCATGTGGCCGCCGCGGTAGAGCTTGAGCTGCGCCCGGTCGGCGCCGCCGAGCGGCGGCAGATGATCGATGATGTAGCGGCTGACGTAGTAGGGGATCACCATGTCGCTGTAGCCGTGGGCGATCAGCACATGGAACGACGGACCAAGCGCGAGCAGCTCGCGCAGGTCGGGCTCGGCGGTCGCCGGGCTGCGCCCGCCGCCGCCCCAGTCCCAGTGGCCGGCGATGTCGCGGGCGAGCAGGATGTAGGTCATGTCGGTCTTGAAGCCGAGCTCGCCGCGCGCATAGCCGACGAAGGTCCCGCCCAGCGCGCGGGTGTAGCCGTCGAGGATCGGATCGTCGTTGCCGTGATCCGAGGTCGGGAACGCATCGGGCGCCGTAAAGGTCACGTCGTAGGGGCTGACGATCTTCTGCTCGCGGCCGCGCAGATGCTTGGCATAGACGTCGCCGAGGAAG
>Ga0181526_10004827_pt1 | contig 10326 bp, 10 predicted proteins | sample PEATcosm2014_Bin_35_FD_119750 | JGI IMG/M metagenome (GOLD analysis project Ga0181526, IMG submission 119750) | Peatland microbial communities from MTU Mesocosm Facility, Houghton, MI, USA - PEATcosm2014_Bin06_30_metaG | ecosystem: Environmental > Terrestrial > Soil > Wetlands > Peat | place...
GTCCCCGACGAGCAGGTTGTAGTGCACCTGCATGACGACCAGGCTCCCCGCCGGGAGCAGCACGCCGGTTCCCTTGGGCAGGTCGTCGGCGCCGTGACCCGGCGCCCAGGCGCTCAGCCACGGCGTGTTGGAGATCTGGGCCAGGCCGGTGTTGGGGATGGGCGTCTCGCCGAAACACGACCATCCCTGCCCGCCGACGTTGGCCGCCTCGGCCGACGATGCCAGGTCCGGGGGCACGAGGAACAGGATGGCGTGGTGGTCCTCGGCGCTGCCCGGGAAGAACTGGCTGGAGATGATGTAGGAGTCCTTGGTGACGTGGGGGTCGAGCAAGGTGCAGTGGTAGTCGTCGGTCGCCCCCGCGGGCGCCTTCGGCGTGTAGGGGCTCGGCTGCACCAGTGAGATGGTCGACACGGCGGGCGCTGACGAGGTTGTCTTGTCGGCCTTGGCCGACATCGTGCCCAGGGTCACCGCGGAGACGACGGCTGCGACGACGACGAGTCCCCCGACGACGCGCGCCCATGTCGGGATGCGCACGCGCCCAGGATACCCCGGGCGGGCTCCGCCGGATCGGTCGCGGCGCGCCCTGCGACGCGGCGCCCCGGATGCGCCGGTCAGGGGCTCAGGGGAGGTGACGGGGGTGGTGGCCCGGCCACGAACGGCCCGACGTCGAAGCCGGCGGTGCCGTAGGTGAAGCGCAGCGGCTCGGAGACGAGGAGCGGGCTCGTGGTCCGGGGCGGGGTGACCTGGAGCGTGGTCCCGGCGTAGCAGGCGTTGGGCACGTCGCTCGACGTGGCCCCCGGCTGGAGCACGTCGTAGCAGGTGTCGGGATAGTCGAGCTCGAACCAGACCCGGGTTCCCGGCGCCACGGTCAGGGGCGTGGGTGACACCGAGGTGGGGCCGGTGGCCCCGCCCAGCGTGGCCACGTCGTCGGTGGGGGCGGGCAGGGACGTGCCGTTCTGCGCCGACGCGCCGAGACCCGGGTACCCGGCCAGCGAGCACGGGCTCCCCGAGATGTTGCCCAGCGTCACGGTCTCGTACATGGTGCCGCTCGTGCCCTGCCAGTCATAGACGTACGCGCTCAGTGCCGCGCTGGCACAGGCCGGAGGCCCCGGGACGGTCGTGGTGGTGGGGTTCGAGGAGGCGGTGACGTCGGTGGTGGTGGTGGTCGAGGCGTGCGATCCGTAGTAGCGGTGCAGGGCCACCACCATGCGGTCGACGCCGAACGCCGCCCCGCCCACCAGCACCAGGGCGCTCACGACGAACAGGGTCCGGCGGGCGCGGCGGATCATCCGGCGGCGCCGGACCCGGCGCTGCACCAACTTCTGGACCGTCACGGGGTTGTTCATCGTCGTCTGTCCCCACCGCCGGGCACCGGACCGGTGCCGCCTCCGGTTGGGGCGCCATATTGTCCCGTCGGGGCCCCGCCGCGTGCATCGTCGGTCAGGGCGTGGGCCGGTGCGACGTCGGTGCGGCCCGGCCGCGGGCCCCGGAGACCCCGCCTCCGGGCCGGGCATCGGCGTGGCGCCCCGTGCCCGGTGTGCGCCGGCGGCCGCCGCCACGCCCCCGGCTACCCTGGCGCCGTGGGTGGCGTCCTCACCTCCGAGCAGCGCCGCCGATGGGAGCGCGACGGCTGGTGCGTGCTCGAGCGGGCCGTCCCCGACGACGATCTCCGGGCGGCGCAGCACGCGCTGACCAAGCTGTTCCCGAGCGCGTCGGACATGGCCGGGGCCGACTCCGGGGCCGGGCCGTGGCGGACGTGGGACGCGCCCTGGCCCGAGTTCCCGTTCCGGAGCCGATCGCTCAACCGCCTGGTGGTGAGCGACACCATGATCGCCCTCGCCCGGCAGCTCCTCGGCACCGACGACGTCCGGATGTACCTGGCCATCGCCACGGCCAAGTACGCGGGGCAACCGTCGGATTTCAACCAGCTCCTGCACGCCGATTTCCCCAACCACACCCTGGTGGTGCCGCGGCCCGAGCCCGGCTATCACCAGATGGAGACCTTCGTCTATCTGTGCGACGTCGGACCCCGCAACGGCGCCACCCGGTTCGTGTCGCGTCGCCGCACGGGTGCCGTGCCGGTGCAGCGCCACACCCTCGGCTTCGACGAGTACCCCGATCTCTACGACGACCCCGGCGACGCCTCTGCCCCGGCCGGCTCGATCGTGGTGTACCGACCCGACGTCTACCACCGCTCGGTCGACTTCTCCGATCCGGACCAGGCGCGTTTTTTGCTCCACGTGTCGTACCGGCCGGCCGGGGTGGAATGGGGCGGGTACCAGGCCTGGCCCTTCAAGGGGTTCTCCCCCGAGTGGCACAACTTCGTGGCGACGTCGACCCCCTCGCAACTGGCCGTCCTGGGCTTCCCGCCCCCCGGGCACCCCTACTGGACCGATGACACCATCGCCGGGGTGGGGGCCCGGTACCCCGGGCTCGACATGGCGCCGTGGGTGACGGCCCGCTCGACCTGACCCCGCCGGCCCGGGCCGCGGCGCTTCGCCCGGTAGCGTTGCACCGATGACGGCCACGGCGACGGGGTGAATGTCGCCGTCGCCCAAGCTGCTGCGGATGCGCGTCATCGAGGTGGTGGTCGCCGTGGTGGTGATGGGGGCCGCCGTGGGGGCCGCGGTCAGCCCGGCCGGGGTCGCCACCGCCGCCGGAGCGTCCGTCGGGGCCGCCGCCGTGGGCGGCCTCGTAGCCGGCAGATTCCTCCGCAACCGCTTCCGGGCCTGGCGTTACCTCGAACGCGACGAGGACCTCATCGTGGCCCGGGGGGTGATGTTCCGGCGCACCTCGGTCGTGCCCTACGGGCGCATGCAGTTCGTCGACGTCACGGCGGGGCCCATCGAGCGGGTGTTCGGCCTCGCCACCGTGAAGCTCCATACCGCCGCCGCCGCCACCGACGCCCGCATCCCGGGCCTCGAGCAGCAGGAGGCGGCCCGCCTGCGCGATCGCCTGTCGTCCCTCGGTGAGGCCAAGGCGCAGGGTCTGTGATCCCGGGGGAGGCCACCCCCGCCGACCGTGGTGTGGCCACGCCGGGCGACGCCACGGCATGGCACAAGCTCCACCCCCTCACGCCCGTGGTGCGGGCCGGCCCGGTGGTCCTGGTGCTCGTGGTGGCCGTGGCGTCCTCGGCGCGTTCGCGCCGGCCCGACGACTCGGTGTGGCTCTACGAGCTCGGGCTCATCGTGGTGACACTGGGGCTGGGCATCGTGCGCTGGCTCGTGACCCGGTGGCGGCTCGAGGGGACCACCTTGCGCATCGAGACGGGGCTGCTGCGCCGGGACTCGCGCCAGCTCCCGGTGGCCCGCATCCAGGCCGTGGACGTGTTGCGACCGTTCCTGGCCCGCGTGCTGGGCCTGGCCGAGCTGCGCATCCGGCTGGCGGGCTCGAACTCGGCCGGGGGAAAGCTGGCGTACCTGTCGGAGCCCGTGGCGCTCGATCTCCGGGCCCGCCTCCTCGCCGGCCACCACGGGCTCGACATGGCCACCCCCGAACCGGCCGAGCTCCCGGTGGCCGTGGTGCCGACGGGGCGGCTGGCCGGTTCGGTGGTCCTGTCGTCGGCCACCCTCGTTCCCGTGCTGCTGGTGGTGGCGGCGGCCGTCACCCAGACGGTGTCCCCGGCGGCGGCCGTGGCCATCGGGGGCACCCTCGCCGCCTACCTGGTCATCTTGGTGCGGGTGGTGTGGCGCCGCGTCTCGGAGCAGTACGGGTTCACCGTCAGCCAGGCCCCCGACGGGATCCGCATCCGGCGCGGCCTGCTCGGCACGGTGTCGGAGACGATCCCGCTGCGGCGGGTGCAGGCCGTCAGGAAGCAGCAACCGCTGCTGTGGCGTCCGTTCGGGTGGTGCCGCCTCGAGGTGGAGATCGCCGGCGGGGCGGCCGGCGGCGGTCAGGGGACGAGGGCCGGCACGGTGACCAAGGCCCTGCTCCCGGTGGGCACCGACGACGCCGTCGGGTACCTGGCGCAGGGCGTGCTGGGTCCCGACACCCCGCCGCTGTCACGACCCCCGCCCCGGGCGCGGTGGAAGGCGCCCCTCAGCTACCACTTCCTGGCGGTGGGGCTCGATGCGTCCCTGGCCATGGCCGTGACCGGCCGGGTCCGCAAGGTGACGTGCTGGGTCCCGCTCGACAAGGTCCAGAGCGTCCGCCTCATGCAGGGCCCGGTGCAGCGCCTCTTCCGGTTGTCGACCGTGCACGTCGACGCGGCCGGGCGGCGCGTCCGCGCCGAGTTCCGCGACCGCGACGCCGGCGAGGCCGAGCGACTCTTCGGCGAGATCGCCGCCCGCAGCCGAAGCGCCCGCCGGAACGTCACAGCACCCACGGGGACCGGGTCACCCCCCGCCCCCGCCACCACGGACGCCGGCGCCGTCCCCGTCCTCCCCCCGGGTGTCGCGCCGCCCCCGGGCTGGTACCGCGACCCCGCCGGCCGACACCAACTGCGCCACTGGGACGGCGCGGGGTGGGGCGAGCACGTGGCCGACGACGGCCGCGTGGATCGTGACCGGCTCGATCCGGACGGTCCCGGGGCCCCGTGACCCGTGTGACCTGGGGGTTGACGCTGAATCTAAGGTAAGCCTAACCTTAGACACGGTGGTAGCGACCTTCGTGATCTTCCTCCGTGAGGGGATCGAGGCGAGCATGATCGTGGCGATCCTGCTGGCCTACCTGGACCGCATCGGTGAACGCCGCCACTTCGTGGACGTGCTGGCCGGGGTGGGGGCGGCGCTGATCCTGGCCTCGGCCGCCGGCGTGGCGGCGTACCTCACCATCCACACCTACGCCGGCACCACGGTCCAGACCATCTTCGAGACGGTCACCTACCTCGTCGCCGCCGTGGTGCTCACCTACATGACGTTCTGGATGCGCAACCACGCCCGGTCGTTCTCCCACGACCTCCAGGCGCGGACCGAGGCGGCCATCACCAAGGGGGAGCGGCGCGGCCTGTTCCTGATCGCCTTTCAGGCCGTCGGCCGCGAGGGGCTCGAGACCGTGGTGTTCACGCTCGCCATCGTGTTCTCCACCTCGGCCAAGGGCGCCGTGACCGGTGCCGCCGTGGGCCTGGTCTGCGCCCTCGCCATCGCCTTCGCCGTCTACCGCCTGGGGAAGCGTCTCAACGTGGCGTTGTTCTTCAAGGTCGTGGGGGCCCTGCTCATGGTGTTCGCGGCCGGCCTGCTCGTGGACGCGGTGGACGACATGCAGTCGCTCGGCTGGCTCCCGGTGCTGACCCATCCGCTGTGGAACACCAATCGCATCCTCAACGAGGGCAGCACCCTGGGTGACATCGTCCACACCTTCTTCGGTTACGTGGGCCGGCCCGACTCCCTCGAGGTGGCGGTGTGGGTGGGCTACGTGCTGCTGGCGGTGACGGCCTTCCTCGGGCTGTGGCACCGGCGGCGCCCCGCCGTCGAGGCCGGGGACGGTCACGGCCCCGCCTGACCGGCCCCGTCCACCGCTGTGGGCGAGCCCGGGACGCTGCGGGGGGCGGTTACCCTGGTTCGTGTCCCGGAGGCGAGTCGTCGTGGTGGGTGCGATGGCCGCGCTGGTGGTGGTGCTGGCGGCCTGTGGTCCGGCCGCCGTGCCCCCGGCGGCGGTGCAGACGAGGGCCCCGTTGCCGGCGGGGCGCTATCCGTCGAGGATCTCCAAGATGGTGTGCAGCCCCGAGGCGCAGCACGAAATCGCCGAGGCCATCGGGATCACGGCCGTGGTGCAGACGCCCACCTGGGTCGGGCACCGCTACTCGTGCCGCTACACCTACCCCGACGGGTCCTTCACGCTCTCGGTGCAGGAGCTGTCGAGCTGGTCCGAGACCTACGCCTACTTCGGTTCGCTGCGCACCACGCTCGGCGACGCCGGTGCCATCCCCAACCTCGGGCAAGGCGCCTTTACGACCACGGCGGGCTCGGTGGCGGTGCGCAAGGACTGGAAGGTGCTGTTCGTGGACATCGCCGGCCTCCCCGCCCAGTTCGGGGTGCCACCGTCGAGATCCTCCGACATCGCCGCCACCGTCGCCGACGTCATCCTGGGCTGCTGGGACGGCGACTGAGCGCGGCGCGTCAGCCCGTCGTGTCGACGATGAGCACGGAGCACGACGCCTGGTGGGCGACGTCGTTGGGCACGCTGCCGAGGACGCGCCGGGCGCCCTTCATGCCCTTGTTCCCCACCACGATCAGGTCGGCGTTCTCCTGCAGGGCGATCTTGGTCAGCGCCTCGGCCGCCTCGCCGGCGGCAGCATGGACGATGGGCTGGAGCGACGCGGCCCGGGCCATGCCCGCCAACTGCTCCAGCAACCGGTCGGCGGGGTGCATGGTCAGCGAGTAGCGCAGCTCCTCGGGCAGGCCCTCCCGGCTGGGGGGCCGGGCCCGTTCGGGCTTGTACGCGGTCACGATGTGCAGCTCGGCGCCGCAGGTCTTCGCCAGCTCCATGGCCGCCCCCACGGCCTGGGCGGCGGTGGGGGAGTCGTCTGCCCCCACCACGATCGTCTTGAACATGGTGCCTCCCTCGGGCCGTCGGACCGCCGACGTTCGGGTGCCGGCACGCCGTGCCGGGCCGGTGCGGAACGGTACACCTCGCCATGGCCGGCGTTCCCATCTGCGACGCTGGGCGCCGTGCACCGGTGGCGCCCCGACGACGGCCCGATGCGACCGGCGGGGACGCCGGCGCCATGAGCGCCGCGGACGACGCCCGGCGCCGGGACGGGCGGGCCCGCCGGCCTCCTCCGCCGTTCCGGCAGGTGGAGGTTCGTGGCGCCCACGCCCTGGGCCCGCACCTGGTGCGGGTCACCGTGGGCGGTCCCGAGCTGCTCGGCTTCGCCGTGGCCGAGCCCGCCGCCAGCGTCCGGATCCTCCTCCCCGAGCCCGGTGCCGACGCGCTCGAGCTCCCCACCTGGCGGGGCAACGAGTTCGTGCTGGCCGACGGGCGGCGGCCGACGATCAGGACCTTGACGCCCCGCTCCGTGCGCGCCGCCCTGCTCGAGCTCGACCTCGACGTCGTGGTCCACGGGCAGGGTGCCGCCTCGGGCTGGGCGCGGTCGGCCCGGCCCGGCGACCCGGTGGCGGTGTCGGGCCCGGGGCGCGGCTACCGCGTCGACGTGGGGGCACCCGCCTTCTTCCTGGGGGGCGACGAGACGGCGCTCGCCGCCGTGGGCCAGCTGCTCGAGGTCCTGCCCCGGGACCGCCCCGTGGGCGTGTGCATCGAGATCACGAGCCCTGACGCCCGCATCGCCCTGCCCGCCCATCCCCGCAGCTCCGTGGAGTGGTGCACCCGCGAGCCCGGGTCGCCGCCGGGCAGTGCGCTCGAAGCGGCCGTGCGCCGGGCACCGCTCGAACCCGGCACCCGGGTGTGGATGGCCGGTGAGGCATCGGCGGTGCAGCGCCTTCGCCATCACCTCTTCGAGGTCCGGGGGGTGCCGCGCGCCCACGCCTCGGTGCGCGGGTACTGGAAGCACGGCCGTTCGGGTGACGGGGGCGACACCGACGGGGCCGGCTGACGGGGCCGGCGGCGAACGGCGCACACCAGGGCGGACGCCACCTCGGGGCTAGCGCCAGTCCCTCCCGCCCCTCGCTAACGGCAGTCCTTGCAGCGGCCCAGCACGGCGAAATGGTGGGGGTCGATGTCGAAGCCGAAGCGGGTGCGGGCCGCCCGCGACAGCCCCCGGAACATGTCGTCGGGGGCCTCCACCATGGCACCGCACCCCTCGCACACGAAGTGCCCGTGGGCCCCTGTGGCCAGATGGTACGTCGCCGGTCCGTGGCCCAGATGGGCGTGGACGATGACCCCCAGGCGCTCGAGCTCGTCGAGGTTCCGGTAGATGGTCGAGATGTGGACGTCGGGCGCCTGGCGCTGGACCTCCTCGGCCAGCTCCTCGGCTGTCCGGTGGCCCCGGGCGTCGAACAGCGCACCCAGCAGGAGCCGGCGCGAGCTCGTCACCCGCCCGCCGTGCTCGCGCACCAGCGACAGCACGTCTTCGACGGAGCCGGCCGCCTCGGCGTCGGCCGGCACGGCTTTCCCGGTCACGGCCACATGCTACGAGCAGACCGCATTCGAGAGCAAGGCGCTGTTGCGAGCAGGTCGTATCTTCCCTACGATGTCGGCGGGATCGCGACCAGGAGGTGCATGCGGCGATGGCGGGCCCCCGAGCCAGGTTCGTCAAGGTGCGTGACAGCCTCACCCCGGGTGAGTGGGGCCGCGTGGGCGCCATGACGGCGGTGGTGGTGGGCCTCAACGTCTGCGGTTGGGCCATGCTGGCCCTGGCCCTCGGGCACCACTACCGCATCAGCAAGACCGAGATCTTCGGCGTCGGGACGGGCATCCTCGCCTACACGCTGGGGATGCGCCACGCCTTCGACGCCGATCACATCGCCGCCATCGACAACACCACCCGCAAGCTCGTCAACGAGGGCAAGCGCCCGCTGAGCGTCGGCTTCTTCTTCTCCCTGGGGCATTCCACCATCGTCTTCGTCCTGGCCGTGCTGCTGAATTTCGGTATCCGCTCCCTGAACGGCGCAGTGAGCAACGGCCACTCGTCGCTGCACACCACAACGAGCATCATCGGCACGTCGGTCTCGGGGACCTTCCTCTACCTCATCGCCGGCCTCAACTTCGTGGTGCTCGTCTCCATCGTCCGCGTGTTCCGCGAGATGCGCCGGGGGACCTACGACGACGAGGAGCTCGAACGCCAGCTCAACAACCGCGGCCTCATGAACCGGTTCTTCGGCCCCCTGGCCCGGCGCATCGACACGCCGTGGAAGATCTACCCCGTGGGCGTGCTGTTCGGCCTCGGCTTCGACACCGCCACCGAGATCGCCCTGCTCGTGCTGGCCGGCACGGCCGTGGTGGGAGGGCTGCCCTTCTACGGCATCCTGTCGCTGCCCATCCTCTTCGCCGCCGGCATGAGCCTCTTCGACACCATCGACGGGTGCTTCATGAACTTCGCCTACGACTGGGCCTTCGCCAAGCCGGTGCGCAAGGTCTATTACAACCTGACAATCACCGGCCTCTCGGTCTTCGTGGCCTTCTTCATCGGCACCATCGAGCTGGCCGGGCTCATCGGCCAGGAGGCCCACCTGAACGGCCCGGTGTGGGGCTTCCTCGAGGCCTTCAACATCAACACCGCCGGGTTCGTCATCGTCGGTGTCTTCGTGGTGACGTGGGCGGTGGCCCTGCTCGTGTGGCGCTTCGGGCGCATCGAGGCCAAGTGGGACGCCGCCCAGCAACCGCGCGACGCGCAGATGGCTGTGGAGTGAGCACGGTGGCGGTCCGTCACGACCTGCGCAATGTGGCCATCGTGGCCCACGTCGACCACGGCAAGACGACCCTGGTCGACGCCATGCTGCGCCAGACGGGAGCCTTCCGGGCCAACCAGGAGCTGACCGACCGCGTCCTGGACTCCGGCGATCTCGAGCGCGAGAAGGGCATCACCATCCTGGCCAAGCACATCGCCGTGCGCTACCACGACGTCAACATCACCATCGTCGACACCCCGGGCCACGCCGACTTCGGCGGCGAGGTGGAACGGGCCCTGGCCATGGTGGACGGCGTGCTGCTGCTCGTGGACGCATCCGAGGGGCCGCTGCCGCAGACGCGCTTCGTCCTGCGCAAGACGCTCGAGGCCCGGCTGCCGGTGGTGGTGGTGGTGAACAAGGTCGACCGGCCCGACGCCCGGGTGGCCGAGGTGGTCCACGAGATCGAGGAGCTGTTCCTCGATCTCGACGCCGACGAGGAGCAGATCGGGTTCCCGGTGCTGTATGCCGACGCCCGTGTCGGCCGGGCCGGCACCGATCCCGAGAACATCGGGCCCGACCTGACGGCGTTGTTCGAGGCCATCGTGGACAGCGTGCCCGCGCCGGAGTACGAGCCGGGCCATCCGCTCCAGGCGCTCGTCACCAATCTCGACGCCTCCCCGTACGTGGGGCGCCTCGCCATCTGCCGGGTCGTCAACGGGACGCTGCGCCGGGGGGAGACCGTGGCGCGGTGCCGGCTCGACGGGTCCGTGGTGCGCGCCAAGGTGACGGAGCTCTATTCCTCCAAGGCGCTCGAACGGGTCGACACCGAGGAGGCCGGGCCCGGTTCCATCGTGGCCGTGGCCGGGTTCGAGGACGTGACCATCGGTGAGACGCTCGCCGACCCCGACGACCCCCGGCCCCTGCCGCCGATCTTCGTGGACGAGCCCAGCCTGGCCATGACGATCGGCATCAACACGTCGCCGCTGTCGGGGACCGACGGCTCGAAGCTCACGGCCCGGCTCCTCAAGGGCCGGCTCGACGCCGAGCTCGTCGGCAACGTGTCCCTGCGGGTGCTGCCCACCGAGCGTCCCGACGCCTGGGA
>Ga0181526_10004830_pt1 | contig 10323 bp, 12 predicted proteins | sample PEATcosm2014_Bin_35_FD_119750 | JGI IMG/M metagenome (GOLD analysis project Ga0181526, IMG submission 119750) | Peatland microbial communities from MTU Mesocosm Facility, Houghton, MI, USA - PEATcosm2014_Bin06_30_metaG | ecosystem: Environmental > Terrestrial > Soil > Wetlands > Peat | place...
CAATACAAAAATCACCCGGATCACCGGCTGGCGCCTTCATTACTGCGTCCCCCGTGTGAAAGGTGGTTCAACAGGTGCCACGAACTGCGTTTTACTTCATCCCGAGTGCCATGACCGGGTTCATCGTCAAGGTCTTTCCGTTTCGAAACCGCGTCTCCTCTAAAGAGGCGTTCGCAGGGCCTGAGCTGTGTGATTGGAAACTTTCATGCACAGTTCTGAGAGGGCTGGACTCCAGCAATGGGGTCCGGCTACTCGGTAAACCTTCACGCCCAGTTCTGAGAGGGCCGGGCGGCCGCAAGGCCGCCTGGCTACTCGGTGATGGGAAAGCGAGCAGCTATCCGTATCAAATTACTTTCTCGAACGGGACTTCTGGATAGCGGTAAGAGAGACTGCATTCTCCAAAACAAGATCCCCACGACTACCGAAGAGGCGAATCAGGGCTCCGATCCAGAGAAGAAGCAGGCTGAACATGGCACGGAGTTATACGAGATCAACGATTGGAAGTATTGTTGCAAGTTATTGATTATGCTGTCGGCCCGAGTTATAGCGAGGCGCAGCCTTCGTCTTCGGGGATTTTGTTGGCTTCTTGGTCGCATATCTTGATGCCCGCCGTTTCCCCGGTACTTTCCCTATTCTAGGATCCCCTGCCAGGACAAGATCGCAGGCGTGCAACGCTGCTTCCTCGAAATCCTGCGCATCGTCTGGAAGGACCTGCCAGCCCGTCACCTTCTTTCCCAACACCTGGATGGATCGCATGTTGGGGAATTCCCGCCGCAGACTCCGGTGCTGGTCTTCGGTTGTAGCCAGCCACACCCCGTTGTCTGCCGTCTGATCACCTTTGTCGCGGAGGATGAAGACAATCTTGTCCTGAACGTAGATCGCGAGGCAGCCGAACATGGAGCGCGTCTTGGGCGACAGCGTAGCGATCGCGTCGAGCACGAATTCATGTGGGACCGATTTGCGCGGCTTGGCGTCGAACAAGTCGTCGTTCAGCTGAAGGAAAGACTGGTTGTGACTGGACTTCGACTTGCGAGCCAAAAATCGCGCTCCGTTCATTTCTGCCCAACAGATAACCACTCAATATCACTGACATTTCACATAGCGAATTGTGGCTAAACCTTCCCTGATCCGGTTTAGGCAGGATTGCCCGTAATCCGGACTGGCTTCCTCGGTCGTGAGGTCTAAAAGGACATAGACCGCACACTCATGCTGCGTGTGTAGATTCTGCGCGTGCAAAACGAACTTTCTAACCGGTGGCGGCCTTCGCCTTCGTCGCAGCTTGTTCAATAAGATCTGCCACAGCCCTTGGCTGCGATACGTAGATAGCGTGGCTGCCCTTGACCTCAACGACCGTAGCACCCGCGCGCTTGGACATGGCACGCTGGGCGTTGGGTGGAATCATTCTGTCCTCGGTGGTGAGGAGGTACCAGCTCGGCTTCGTCCTCCACGCGGGTTCGCTGATCGCGCCACTAATGGCCCCTATGCCCCATGGAACTTGGGAATCAGCCATGAACGCGGCTTTTTCTGGGTCCACGTCAGCTGCGAAAGCAGCGGGAAACTTCGCCTTGTCGAGAAACAAAAAGCCGTCTTGCGGCGGCAGTATCGGCGGTGCGGGCGCGTCCAGCGGAGGGTCCTTGATAAGCGATCCCACCGACTCGCCCTTGTCTGGAGCAAAGGCAGCAATGTATACGAGGGCTGAAACCTTTGGATGGTTTCCGGCTTCAGTGATTACCGCTCCTCCGTAGGAATGGCCTACGAGAACTGAAGGTCCGTCCTGCGTTGCAAGAATTCGCTTGGTAGCTGCTACGTCGTCCTCCAGCGATATTGTTGGATTCTGGACGATGCTGACGCTGTAGCCCTCTCGCTTCAGGATCTTGTAGACATCCTCCCAGCCAGCGCCATCCACGAAGCCACCATGGACGAGAACGATGTTCTTCATGGCTCGATGCCTCCTTCTTTCGATGATGCGGTATACATCGGCGGGACTCGCTTTCGGACTGTGCAACGGGCCCTTAGCGTTTGGCCCGAATGTGTCGGAGTGTAACGAGAGATCAGTGAACCTGTCAATATAACGCCAGAATCCCTACTTCGCGGACGGTCGGCAAGACGGAAGTTAACCGGATTCGGCGTTCGAGGGGGTGAGAACTCAAGCGATCTTCGATGATAGTTCGCTCCCTCGAACGGGACTTCTGGCGCGAAATAGTTTTCAGTTTGCCAGTAAACCCCAAGAAATATTGAGCTAGCAGCCAACACGCGCTTTGAACTCGCGTGCACGGTCGCGCGCGACCGTCAAGTCCGTGTCTTTTCCGTCCTTCAATCGAACATTCAAAGCTCCTCCGGGGAGCCACGCGACTTCCTTGATCCAGTCCAGGTTGACCACGGTGCTGCGGTGAATGCGCAGGAACCTCTTTGGGTCCAGTTTCCTTTCCAACTCAGTGATTGCGTAATCTACGCAATAAGCCCTGCCCTCCGACACCGCATAGGTTAATTTGTCCTCGGCATAGAAATGCGTCACTCTCGGCAAGTTCAGGAAACAAAGGCGGTCTCCCAATCGTGATGCAATCCGCTCGAGATACTCCGGCCTACTCTCGCGCAGCGAGTCGGTCAGCTTCTTCAGCAGCAGTTGTAAATCAGGCTGCGCGAACGGACCATTGCTCCGCAGCCGTTCCACCTTTTTAAGAGCACGTTCCAGAGACTCTGGCTCCACCGGCTTCAGTAAGTAGTCCACGGAATTCACCGAGAATGCCTTCAGCGCATATCGATCGTGGGCCGTGGTGAAAATCACGATTGGTTGGAAGGGGAGCCGCGCCAGGACTTCAAAACCGTCCAGGCGCGGCATTTGAATATCCAAGAAACACACGTCGGGGGGATCCGCAGTCAACGCCGCCACCGCTTCCTCGGGTTCACTGGTACTCCCGGTTACGTCGACCAATCCCGTCGGTTCCAGCAATCGGCGCAAGCGCTCCACGGCCAGCGGTTCATCATCTACCAGATATGCGCGCAGTTTCATGTCCGGGGCAAGACCATCTCCACCACAGAATACCCGTCTCGCCGAAGAACGTTAAGCCGCGCCCTGGCGCCGAACAATGCATTCAAGCGTTCCACCAGGTTGTCCAGCCCGCGACCGGCGCGAATTGCTGCCAGGTCGAATCCCGGCCCGGTGTCACGAACCTCGATGCGCAGGCTGCCATCCTCCGCCGAGGCGGTGACAAGTAACTCTCCTCCGCCGCTGCACGGTGTGATGCCGTGCTTCACGGCATTCTCCACCAGCGACTGCACGGACATGGGTGGAACCTGCGTGTTCTGCAACTCAACCGGCACTTTCACATAGCCTCGGAGCTTTTGGCCGAAACGCACCTTTTCGACGTCGATGTAGCTCTCCACGATGGCTAACTCCTGTCGCAACGGAATCAAGGGTTGGTTGCGAGTGTCCAGTGAGGCCCGCAACAACGCCGCGAGCCGGCCTACAGTCTGCTCCGCGAGCGCGGGATTCACGACAATGAGCGAACTGATAGAGTTCAGGGCGTTGAAGAGGAAATGGGGATGGATACGTGATTCGAGCGAACTCAGTCGTGCTTCCGCCGCCAGCTTCTGAGCTCGCTCTTCGGCAGCTTCTTTTTCGTGTAGCTTCTCCTCAGCAACGCGAACGCGTTCCCGCGACATAGCGTGGACCAGGGCGCCCAGGCCAAATACTGCGGCCAGAGGCAAGGCAACGCGCAAGGTGTGAAAGTATTCCGACCAGAAATGCCGCGGCACCACCGCGCCAATCACTATCAACAAAGTCTGCGCCAGCAAACACCCAACGGGCACGAACACCATTATGCTGAGAAACAAGATCGGGAGTAGGGGAACCTTGCGGACCTGCACTCTCGCTACCAGCTTGCCGATAACCAAAGTGGCGAGAACCCCGGTCAGGTTTGCGAACACCAGCGAGTAGCCCAAGGTATAGAGAAGCTGCCGCGCACTGGTGATCTGGTTCACTACTACCTGGATGAAAACCACAATCGCCACCGCCACATTGATCCACAGCAGGGAGAATAGCCAGTTTCCCCTTGTTGTACTCATGGCCATGCCTCGTTCCATGTCGTCATCTACTTTCTGTCCGCAGGTTCCAGCGTTCCGATGCGGAAGATGTTGATGACTTGGGCGGAATCCTGACTAGGCAACTTCATCTCACCCACCACGCTCTCGTAGAGAGTCCCGTATTCAATTTGTTTGGTCGCCAGCGACACCCAGATCTCTCCCCAGTAGTCGCTGCGCCCCTTCAAATTCATTCCGCCAGTGGCGATCTCCAGTGGATTGAAAAATGCTTGATACTTGATCAAAGCGCAGTCCTGACCATTTCTTTCCGACCGGCCGATCCATTCCAGCACCACGTCGTGGTTTTGAAATGTGCCCACGTCCGGTATCTTTACGTCCTGGATCGAGGCGGTGTGGTACGGTTCGTTCAGTTTCAGATGGTCGAAAAAACTCTGGCCAAACATCTCAATCATCCCCGTGTCCCAAACCAGATTGCGCTCAAATACCGCTGTGGGGGGAAACCCATTGAAGAACTCGGGCTTCATGGTGCTCGAGAGATCATTCTTATAGCGGAATCCCTCCATGAACTCGCGTTTCTGGGCCGCTCCGTATGGTGCCGCGAGTCCCGCGGCGTCCGCCTCGGAAACGTTCTTCCACATGACCTCTCCGTCTGCCAAACCGCGCGTATATTCACCTGTCAAGTGCTGCCGGAACTGCACCTCGCCCTTCGTGTTGGCCATGTTGTGGTCCACGTTAAAGCGATACGTGCGCGGGCCGTTGTCCCTCACGGCCGTTCCCTGCGGCAGGTTCCATGTCTGCACAGCTGCAGATTGCGTGGGCAGGGATTGCGCAAACAGACCGGAGGCTCCGAAATGACCAGGCAGCCGACAACGAATACTGAGGCAACTCTTTTGTGCATTGCGTGATACGTCCTGGCACAGAGTCTGCCACCGGCGTGCGGGAGAGGACATCTGCTTTGCGATGAAAGGCAACAATTTCCGACCACGGGTCGCCAGGCGTGGACGAGTCGTGCCCACGAAATTCCGCCAATAGGTAAACCAGCTGGGATCGCTCTTGCGCCGGGGTCCAGCTCTGGGTAGACGGCCGGCAAACCGGGGCCTATCGAGAAAGGGCGTTCGGGGAGATCGGATCCCAAGCTGCGCCCCTGAGTGGCGCATTTCGTCGAGCGGGCCAGCGTCTCAGATCAGCAACTCAGGGCCGCGTGCGTTCAACCGAACACATTGCGGATTTCGCCGGCCGAAGCTCCGGCAAATACAGCCGCCAACGGTTTACCTCGGTCCATGCCCTGAAGCGTACAATTGCTTGTATTTAATTGGGAGAGTCTAGATTGCATCCCTTGCCCTTTTCCGGTGGACCCGCCTACGCGATTCTCTTTTGGGTTACCTACGCATTGTGGATGGTACTGGAAACAATCGGGTCTAGAACCAAACGATCCCGCGACACCTCAAAGGCTCATGATCGAGGCTCCTTCAGGCTCATCTTGCTTCTCCTCTGGCTCGCTCTGGGATTAGACTTTGCACTTTCCTTTCTCCTCCCACAAGCCACCATTCTGTGGAAGCGGACCTCGCTCTTCTTCATCGGAATCGCCCTCATGCTCTTGGGGATGGCCTTTCGTTTCTACGCTATGTCAGTTTTGGGCCGGTTTTTTACCTACGACGTCGCGATTCACGCGGGGCAAACCGTCATTGAAGTCGGACCTTATCGCTACATCCGCCATCCCTCCTACACCGGCGCTCTCATCACTCTCGTCGGACTTGGTCTGGCCCTCGGGAACTGGGCCGGACTTCTCGCTCTTCTTGCCTGCATGGCAGCTGCCTACGCATACCGCATCTCCGTTGAGGAAGCCGCGCTCGTCGCAGCTCTAGGTGAGCCTTACAAGGAGTATATGCGCCGAACGCGACGCCTCGTCCCATTCTTGTTTTAAATGGTCCTTCATCGCGGCGCCACACAACGCGACGATGTCTCGGGTTTAATCTCAGCCCTCGAGAATTTGGGTATGCCGGAGAAATTTGAATTAGGAAGCGGTCTTCGACAGGGTTCAACGTCTCGGTAAACTGTCGGATAGAATTGCGCTTAAGTGGAACATCCGTCAACAGTTGGACACTCCGTCACCGATCGGGCGCATAATTCGTTACCTTGACTTTGGGAGGTGTTCCATTTCGCACAGATTGTTGCACCCGTTTCTGGTTGAATGGAGCCGGCATCTCACGGCCTAAAAAGTTCCACCTAATTAATCCTTGGGATCTTGGTGTAGTTCAGGATTGCAATGAGTCGAAAAAGCTTTCGAGTCGTGCGGGCAGGCGAACGTACCAACGCCAGCGGGAAGCCAGTGGCCAACAGATTATTGTTGGCGACGCCCGATAATGAATACCAGTTGATGCGCTCTGACTTGACGTACGTCGATCTGACGGATCGTCTTAGCCTTCATGAGCCGACCCAAAACATCGAGTGCCTCTATTTTCCGAACAAAGGAATGGTCTCTCAGGTTGTAGTGACCAAAGACGGTCGAACCGTGGAAGTGGGCGTTGTTGGGAATGAAGGCTATGTTGGGGCAGGATTGGCAGTTGGCTTGAGCAGAGGTTCAGTGCGTGAAATAGTCCAGATCGCCGGCGATGGCTTCCGGATGATCGGAAGTGCGTTAGAACGCATTCTGCGGTCGGCCCCGCAGTTGCAGGTGATATTAAACAGGCATACGGGGCTTCAAGGAATGCAGGTCGCGCAGACCGCAGCGTGCAATCGACTCCACGATATACAGCAGCGTCTCTCGCGGTGGCTGCTGATGACTCAGGATAGGGTGAATTTGGGAACACTACCGATCACCCACGATTTCGTTGCGACAATGATGGGTACTGACCGATCCACGGTGAGCTTGGCGGCAGCGATACTTCAAAAGAAGGGAATCATAGAATACATGCGAGGTGCGGTGAAGGTTGTGAATCGGAGGAAACTGCAGAACTGCGCTTGTGAGTGCTACGGTGTGATTCGACAGTTCGAGGATGACCTCGGATTGAGATAGCAATTTCCTTTAGTGTTGGATACCCCACAGACAGCAACCTCTTTCCACCGGTAAAGTTTAGGCCTTGTACATTCCATTTTATTTTGATGTGTGTTCAAAGTGCGGCGACTTGGGAAGAGCCACGCTTAGGACAGCGGAAGGAGCGGCTTTTGCCGCTGCAGTGCCGTCGAAGACCAATGTCACAACGCTTTCAAAGGAGCATAACGGCAGCAAATCTTGACGTCTGCCGTCGAGGCGATGCGTCGCAAACTAGTATGGGTGGAACGACAGAGTTTTCAGGGATGGGGTTGCTCCGAGTGCGCTTGGGTGTTCAACTCTTCCGGGCCGGTCGTTGGCCGATCGATTGACGAGATGAAGATGCATTACGAAAAGCAGCGCGACAAGGAGTTCGCTTCTCATGTCTGTGCCATATACTCCAGAGCCACAAAAGATCCCCGTTAGCCAAATCGCTCGTGGGATCAACTCTCTGTGATTCTGAAGTTCATGCAAAGCAACTTCCCTTCAGCGAAGGATGTCGAAGAGGTAACCAAGGATTTCCTGATAAGCGGAACACATATGGGCACATGGCAGACTTGGAGAATTCTCAGAGAGTCTCGGGTCTTGTACTACTCCGTTTCTCCGATTTGTGGCATTTGCAATGAGGTGTCACCATGAACGCCGCCTTCGACATACTTAAGAAGATCGACCACGCGGATTTTGAATGGATTGAAGTTGTTCGAGACTTGCAAACCGCCGAGGCCAGGATCCAAGAACTGCAAGCATGCTCGCCCGGCGAATACGTCGTCTTTAGCCAGCGAACCCATGAGATTGTTGGCAGGTTCAATTCTCTGATGGCGGGCGCTGGAGAGACTTGAAGTTATGGTGTAACGAGGGGTTTGTAAATAAGACCGATGACTATTCCGATGATCGCCCACTGGACAGAGTATGCCACAGCCTGCATCAGAGCGAGTTTCAGCCCGATGTTCAGGTTCACGTAGTTGTGCAGCACAAATGCGCAAACCACGAAAATGCCAAAGAGAACGCCGAAGCGCGCACCTTCCGTAGTGAACCATCGGCCCTGATGTATCATTGCGAAAATTATGGCCACAACCTGGATCGAGGGCGCGCAGTTGGAGAGGCTTGCTGACTTTGCCATCTGCGATTTGATCAGGCCAATAATCGCTATCACAACGGCTCCGCCAACACCGCCTCCTCCTACGCTTGACAAAATCGAAGTCATATCCAATCCGGAGCCGGCCGCCGACACTGCCGAAGCGGCTCCGCCTGAGGTCAACATGCCCAACAATTGACCGCCGATTCCACCACTGCAATCGAGTTGCCAAGCGGACCAAGTTTGTGCTGCTCGAACCCCACCTGCTATTGAAATCCTTCACGTTGCATGAGCACTCAGAACTTAGCATCGGATTGCGCGACTAAGAACGTCGCTGATGGCCGACGTCTGGTTGCCACACTCGCAAGCCCGAAGACAACACTCTGGCGCATACGGATCGCTGATTCACCCGCCGAGCAGTCGGCGGCTGCTCGAATCTCGCTGACGACCGGCACTGGGTTCTCCCCGCGACTGGGTCCGGATTATCTTCTGTATGTTTCTGCGAGCGGTCCGAGCGAGAGTATATGGAAGCTCGCCAACGACGGAACTGGAACGGAGTTGTGGAGGGGACAGAAAACGCGAGTCTTTGGCGGCCCGACAATCTCGCCCGATGGACGATCTATCGCATTCTCAGTCCGGCAACATGGGCAGACGCTTCTGTACGAGATGCAGGCCGACGGGACGAACGCGCGTATCGTGACTGATTCACTCGACCTGCAGGGAGCTCCAGCATGGACACCCGACGGCCAATCGATCACCACGGCGGCGAGCGATCATGGGGTCCCGCACCTTTTCCAGGTGCCAGTTGACGGCCGTTCTCCCAATCCTTTGGTTCGGGAGTACTCGGTCGATCCCGTGTGGGCGCCCGACGGACGCTTCGTTATGTACTCGGGGCCAGACATCGGCACGACGTTTTCACTGAAAGCCACCACAGCTGAGGGCGCAGCGCATCCGCTGCCCGCCCTGACCCTGATACGAGGGGCTCGACGTCTAGCCTTTTTGCACGCAGGGAGAGCACTCGTGGTCCTGCGAGGAGAGATTCAACATAAAAATCTCTGGCTCATCGACCTGGAGACGGGCGTCGAGCGACAATTGACGAACCTCCCGCCCAGCTTCGATATTCGCGACTTCGACATCTCGTCAGATGGCCGGGAAGTTGTCCTCGAGCGAGTGCAGGAGGGCTCGGATGTTGTGCTGCTAGATCTCCCCCGCCCATAATCCGGCTTCAATCCACACTCTCAGCCTTCGCCATCGGATAGGGATGCGACCGCCAACAGCTTAAGTCCCGAGCAACGCGCAAATCGTCCAAGTGGAGTTTAGTACCAGGGCTGGATCCCTTCCCCATTGTTGGAACTGATTACCGCAAATCTCGAGGTAAGACGCCAACAGCCATACGTCGGACGTCGCGGGTGCTCGACGAGGGACGAGGTTGTCACTGACTACGTTGGGCCACCCGTCCGCCATCACCAGTTCCCGCTCGCGGAACCTTCTATCATAAGATAGGGCCACAACTTGACACACAGAAACAAATACGATGGCGTTATCGTCGGTTCCGGGCCCAACGGTCTGGCTGCCGCAATTGTTCTTGCTCGCGCCGGGCTGTCTGTACTCGTGCTCGAGGCACAGGAACATATCGGCGGTGGTACTCGCTCAGATGCGCTGACGCTACCCGGTTTTACGCACGACGTATGTTCCGCTGTACACCCTATGGCGGTTGCATCGCCTTTCCTCCGCACACTTCCGCTTGAGGACCACGGTCTCGAATGGGTTTATCCGCAGTACCCCCTCGCCCATCCCTCTGACGATGGCTCCGTCGCGGTCTTGAAGCGCTCTCTCGAGGAGACCGGCCAATCACTTGGCGTGGATGAGAACAGCTATAGGGGCCTGGTGGGACCGCTCGTGGCAAAGTGGGCCTTCTTGGAGCAGTACGTCCTGGCACCGATTGGCATTCCGCGCCAACCCTTGTTCATGGCTAGGTTTGGCATTCATGCAATACAGCCCGCGAGTCGTCTCGCCAAATCTTATTTCAAATCCGAATTGGCTCGCGCTCTTTTCGCAGGTCTTGCGGCGCACTCCCTTATGCCGCTCGAATCTTGTGGCACCTCTGCGGTAGGTCTCGTTTTGGCTGCTCTAGCGCATGTGAGCGGTTGGCCGATTGCGAAAGGCGGTTCGCAAC
>Ga0181526_10004831_pt1 | contig 10321 bp, 12 predicted proteins | sample PEATcosm2014_Bin_35_FD_119750 | JGI IMG/M metagenome (GOLD analysis project Ga0181526, IMG submission 119750) | Peatland microbial communities from MTU Mesocosm Facility, Houghton, MI, USA - PEATcosm2014_Bin06_30_metaG | ecosystem: Environmental > Terrestrial > Soil > Wetlands > Peat | place...
GCGACTTTTCGCGCGAAGCCCATTTCGTGGGTGACGACCATCATCGTCATGCCGTCCTCGGCGAGCGCGGTCATGGTGTCGAGCACTTCCTTGACCATTTCCGGATCGAGCGCCGAGGTCGGCTCGTCGAACAGCATGATCTTCGGGTTCATGCACAAGGCCCTGGCGATGGCGACGCGCTGCTGCTGGCCGCCCGAGAGCTGGCCGGGGTATTTCAGCGCCTGCTCGGGGATTTTCACCCGGGCGAGCAGCTTCATCGCCAGCTCCTCGGCCTGGCGCTTGGGCGTCTTGCGCACCCAGATCGGCGCCAGCGTGCAATTCTCCAGGATCGTCAGATGCGGGAACAGGTTGAACTGCTGGAAAACCATGCCGACCTCGCGGCGCACCTCGTCGATACGCCTGAGGTCGGCGGTGAGCTCGACGCCGTCGACGCGGATCACGCCGCGCTGATGCTCCTCGAGCCGGTTGACGCAGCGGATCAGCGTCGACTTGCCCGAGCCCGACGGGCCGCACACGACGATGCGCTCGCCGCGCGCGACGGTGAGATTGACGGCGCGCAGCACATGGAACGAGCCGAACCACTTGTGCACGTCGACGAACTCGATCGCGTTGCCGTCGTCCGCCATCGGCGTCACCCTCAACCCCTTCGCCCGACCGCGAGGCGGCGCTCCATCGCCGCCGAATAGCGCGACATCGCATAGCAGAACACGAAATAGAACAGCCCGGCGAAGACATAGCCGGTCGGCAGGATCGTCGGCCCGCTCCACACCGTATCCTTGAAGGCGTTGTCCATCGCCGCCAGGAAGTCCACCATGCCGACGATCGCCACCAAAGTCGTATCCTTGAACAGGCCGATGAAATTGTTGACGACGCCGGGGATCACCCGCGTCAGCGCCTGCGGCAGCACGACGAGCCCCATCATCCGCCAGTAGCCGAGCCCGAGCGCCATCGCGCCCTCGGTTTGGCCCTTGTCGAGCGATTGCAGGCCGCCGCGCACTTCCTCGGCCATGTAGGCGGCGGCGAACAGCGCCGTGCCGACGAGCGGGGGAATGAAGCGATCGGGAACCCAGCCGGGCGGCAGGAACAGCGGCAGCATGTTGTTGGCCATGTAGAGCACGGTGATGAACGGCACGCCGCGCACGAACTCGATGAAGACGACGCTCATCGCCCTGACGATCGGCAGCTCCGAGCGGCGCCCCAGCGCCAGCAGCACGCCGAGCGGCAGCGAGAACACGATGCCGACCAGCGCGGTCGCCAGGGAAACGAACACGCCGCCCCACAGCAGGGTGTCGACGTCGGCGAGGCCGACGCTCTCGGCGCCGTGCAGCAGCACGAACGCGAGCACGGGGAAGCCGAGGAAGAACAGCGCCGCGCCGAGGCCGCGACGCGGCGCGCCCGGCCACAGCAACCACACGATCAGCGCCGCGCCGACGATTTCGGCGGCGTCGACCCGCCACCGCTCGGCGATCGGGTACGAGCCGTAGCGGAGATAATCGAGCTTCTGGGCGATGAACGCCCAGCAGGCGCCGTCCTGATGGGCGCGGCACAGCGCGCCGTCGGGCGCCGACCACACCGCGTGCGTCGTCGCCCAAAGCAACAGCGGCGGCAGCGCCCATAGGCCGAGCGCGGCGAGCGCGAGCGTCATCGCGCTCGACAGAAACGAAGAAAAGAGATTGGCGCGCACCCAGGCGATGACCCCGCGCGAAAGCAGCGGCGGCGGCAGCGCCGGCTCGTGGGCGGCGCGGACATAGGCCACGATCGTGTTCGCGGGCGCCGGCGCCACTAGCGCTCCTTCAGCGCATTGCGCGCGTTGAAGAGATTGAGCGCGAAGGAGACGGCGAGCGAGATCGCGAGATAGACCGCCATGGTGATCGCCATCACCTGCACCGCCGCGTGCGTCTGATTGAGCACCGTTCCGGCGAAAATCAGCACGAGATCGGGATAGCCGATGAACACCGCGAGCGACGAATTCTTGACGATGTTGAGATATTGCGAGGTCAGCGGCGGGATGATCAGGCGCATCGCCTGGGGGATGACGACGAGCTTCATCGTCGCCGAGCGATGGAGGCCGAGGGCGCTCGCCGCCTCGCTCTGGCCGTGCGGCACCGCGAGCACGCCGGCGCGCACGATCTCGGCGATGAAGCCGGCGGTGTAGGTGACGAGCCCGAAGGTCAGCGCCGCGAACTCCGGATAGATCTGCAGCCCGCCGGCGAGGTTGAAGCCGGAGAGTTTTGCGAAGGAAAGGCCGATCGGCTCGCCCGCGGCGAAATAGGCGAGCGTCGGCAGGCCGGCGACGGCGACGAGCGAAACGAGCGCGACGGGCGCGCGCTCGCCGGTCAACGCCTGGCGCCGGCGCGCCCAGGCGGCGAACCCCAGCCCGCCGACGATCGCCAGCGCCAGCGCGGCGACGACGAAACCCGCGCCGGCGCCGAAGAGCGGACGCGGCAGATAGAGGCCGCGGTTGTTGAGGAGGGCGAAGCCGCCGAAACTCAGCGACCGGCTCGGGCCGGGCAGCGTCTTCAAGACCGCGTTGTACCAGAACGCCAGTTGCAGCAGCAGCGGCGTGTTGCGCATCAGCTCGACATAGACGAGCGCGACTTTCGACAGGATCCAGTTGGGCGACAGCCGCGCGACGCCGACCGCGAAGCCCAGCGGCGTCGCCAGCGCGATCGAGATCGCGCCGACCACGGCCGTGTTGACGAGCCCGACCCAGAACGCGCGCCCATAGGTCGACAGGGCGGAATAGGGGATCAGCGACTGATTGATGTCGAAGCCGGCGGTCTCATCCCAGAAGCCGAAGCCCATGGGAATGCCGCGCGCCTGCATGTTGACGACGGCGTTGCGCCAGCCCATCGCCAGCAGCGCGGCGAGCGCGGCCGCGAGCAGGCCCTGGTAGAGGAGCCCGCGGACGCGCGGATCGTTCGCCAACGAGGATCGACTGGGTTCCTTAGCCGCCATCCGACCGCCCGCGCTCGATCCGGTTCGGCGGCCCGACGCGCGCCGCGCCGCCGATCGAACGGGCCGCGATGATGGCAAATGCCGGCGCGCGGCGCAATGCGCGGCGCGCGCCGATCGCCCGGCGCCGGCCGCGCGTCAGGCGCCGCCGCAGGAATGCTCGGAATCGGGCAAGGTCCAGGAGGCGTTGGTGCGCAGGTTGGTGGTCGTGTAGACGCGGCCGCGGCGGTCGCCGGGCGGGCAGCCCTCGGGGATCGAGACGAGGCAGATTTTCACCGGGTCGCCGGGCCGCGACGCCTCGATCTCGGCGATCGTGTCGTAGGAGACCTGGTAGCCGCCGTTGGCGAAATCGACGGCGCTTCCCGAACCCTCGACGGGCTGATTGTCGCCGCCGACGAGCCGGGTCTCGACCCGCTGCACCTTGGTCGTCGCGCAGTGGCCGACGCGCTTGGGCAGGCTTTCGGCGAGCGACGGCGTCGCGAGCGCGAGCGCCGCCAGGCAGACGGCCAAACGAAACATCATCGTCCTCCGCGACGAAGCGAAAAAAGCGGAGCGAATCTCCCATGCGCGCGCCGCGATGTCCACCGCCCGGCGACGCGCTGGACAAGCCGCGGCGGCCTTTCTATAAACCGCCGTCCGCGGCGCCCGAGCGCTTCGGCGCCCAGGTAGCTCAGTTGGTAGAGCATGCGACTGAAAATCGCAGTGTCGGTGGTTCGATTCCGCCCCTGGGCACCATCAACGACATGATTATGTCATGTCTCCAATGAGTTAGACGACGTCGGCGCCAACCGGGGCAAATTCGCGGGCGCCGGCGCCTTGTAGACGCGCTCGTCGAGCGGCTCCGGCGCGAAGCGCCTCGTCTTGCGACATTCTCAATGTCGCCAGAACGCGGTCAGCGACCGCGTCTACAGATCCGCCCGGAAGTCTGCCCCGGGTACAGATCGGCCCTGTCGGTCCCCCATGGGAAGCCACACCCGCTCGAGATAGCGGCGCCGGGGCTCGATCGCCGATTGGGCGACGCGGCAGCGCCGCCGCGCGCTCATCGTCCCGCCGAGCCGACATCCCCCGCAAGATCGCCAGTTTATCGGCAGTATTCGAATTCTCGGGGTTCGCGGCGAGCGCGTTCGCCGCCGAGCGTGACGACTGGAAAGCTTTGCGGCCATGACTCTTGAGCGCGATTGCGGGCGTTCGACTGGGCCACGACGCCGCGATGGCGCGCCAACATGGCCAATACTGCGATGGTGAGGCAAGAAAGCAACGCCGTTGTGGATAATCGCCGCCACGGCGTGTTTGCCATTGAAGTCCACGAAGCAGACCGTAACCTGGAGGCGCGACGATTCGTCGCATGCCCCTTTCGGGCGTTTCCTCCCCAGACTCGGGCCGCTTTCGAGCGGCCTTTTTTTGCTCCTGAACGGCGCTGGAAGCGCGAGAAGGAAAGCCGCGCTCGACCGCCGCTCGCGCTCGGCTGGCGACCGTTGTATGCTCGCCGCCGAGCCGGAGCGGACTTATGCTCTACGAAATACAATGGATCGGCCCGCCTCGCGCCGGGGGCGCCGAGATCGTCGATCGGGTCGCCGATTGCGCGCCCGACGACGCCGCCATCAAGCAGCATGCCAGGCACTTGTTCGCGACGGTCTACAAGCCCGGCGCTTTCGGCGTGCGAATCATCGACAGCGCCGGACGCGAGGTGCATTTATGGGCGCCCGGAGACGACGGCGCCGCGAGGCCCTGAGGCTCCCCCGCGGCAATCGCGGGCCAATCGCCGCGCGTCCGCCTTTGCGCGCGCTCCGCGCGCGGCGCATAAGGACGGCGTGCCGACGCCCGACCCCCCTCTCCTCTTCGACCGCGCCCTGCTCTCCGCGCGGCTCGAGCGCGCCTTGCGCGCGGCGCCGGCGAACCCGAGCGCCGATTTCCTGCTGCGGCGCGCCGCCGAGGAACTCGCCGATCGCCTGAGCTTGGTGCGCCGCGTCTTCGCCGTGGCGGCCGAGGTCGGCGCGCCGGGGCCGCACGCGGCCGAAGCGCTGGCGGCGCGCGGCGGGGCCGTGCTGACGCTGCGCCTCGCGCCCTCGGCCCTCGCCGTCGGGCGCGGCGCCTATGCGAGCGCCGTCGGCGACCTCGAACGCCTGCCGCTGGCGCCCGAGAGCTGCGATCTCGTCGTCTCGCTGATGGCGCTGCATCACGTCAACGACCTGCCGGGCGCGCTGATCCAGATTCGCCGCGCGCTGCGGCCGGACGGACTGTTCATCGCGGCGCTCGCCGGCGGCGACACGCTGACCGAATTGCGCCAGAGCCTGACGATCGCCGAGAGCGAGGTCCTCGGCGGCGCGGCGCCGCGCGTCGCCCCCTTCGCCGACGTGCGCGCGCTCGGCGCCCTGTTGCAACGCGCCGGCTTCGCGCTGCCGGTCGTCGACTCCGACAGGTTGGTCGCGCGCTACGACGATCTCATCGCGCTGATGCGCGATCTCAGGGCCTTCGGGGCGACCAACGCGCTGAGCCTGCGCAGCCGCAGGCCGCTGCGCCGCGACGTGCTCGTGCGCGCGGCTTCGCTCTACGCCGAGCGCTTCGCCGAGGCCGACGGCCGCCTGCGCGCGACCTTCGACACCATATGGCTCACCGGCTGGGCGCCGCACGAAAGCCAGCCCAAGCCGCTAAAACCCGGCTCGGCGGCGATGCGCCTCGCCGACGCGCTTCCTTCGCGCAAGGACGTTGCGTGATCCCCTGGACGCGCGTCGCCGCGGCGCCGATCCCCGGCGGCGGCGAACTGCGCCTGATGCGGCGGGGCGGCGAATTCTCGATCCGGCTCGGCGCCGGGGAATTGATGAACAGCCGCCGCGGCGGCTCGGAGGAAGCGCTCGCCGCCGTCGCCTGCGCCAGAATCGGCGCCCGCGCCCGGCCGCGAATCCTGATCGGCGGGCTGGGCATGGGCTTCACGCTGCGCGCCGCGCTGCAAGCGCTCGACGCCGCCGCGCGCGTCGAAGTCGCCGAACTCGTCCCCGCGGTCGTGCAATGGGCGCAAGGACCGCTGGCGGAAATCTTCGCGGGATCGCTGAGCGACCCGCGGGTGAAAGTCGAAGCCGCCGACGTCGCCGCCGTCATTGCCGCCGCCGCCGCGGCTTACGACGCGATCCTGCTCGACGTCGACAACGGTCCCGCGGGGCTGACCCGAGCGGCCAACGATCGGCTCTATGACGCGCGCGGCCTCGCCGCCGCCCGCGCCGCATTGACGCCCGGCGGCGTCCTCGCCCTGTGGTCTTCCGGGCCCGACCGTCGCTTTACGCACAGGCTGCGCGACGCCGGCTTCGACGTCGAGGAGGTTCTCGCTCGCGCGAGAGGCGCAAGAGGCGCGCGGCAGTTGATCTGGCTGGCGACCCGTCCTTGACGACGCCGACGCCCGTACGCCGTGAGCCGGGACGGGGAAGACGGTTCCGCGACGCCTCCGCCGTCCCTGCCTGGCTCTTCGCCGCTATTCGACCGGCTTGAACGATGTCGAAAGGCCGCGCGCGCGAATCTCGACGACGAATCCGTCGCTGGTTTCGTAGCGCGTATAGAGGGAGGTCTTCAGATCGCGCGAATACCAATACTCGGTTCGATAGCTCCGGGCTGCGCCACGGACGGAGCCGTGGCTCGAAGCGATGATTTTCGTGATGGGATAGGCGCATCCGTCGAGTTCGAAGTCGCCCGCGCCATCGAACGAAACCGAAGTGTCCAAGTCGGAAGCAACCGTGCCGTCCGCGTCCTTTACGACCTCGTTGAAATCGAAGGGTTTGCCGAGCGCGAAATAGTCATTGGCCACGTCGATGGAGTAAGTGACGACGCGCGACGTCGTTTCCCCGGCGCGGCGGCTTTGCAGCAGAAAGCCGGCGACGTTCAGCGTCCGGCGGGTAAATCTCTCCGGCGAATAAATCTCGTATTCGACCGTCTCGTCGGGCTTGCGGATGACCTGCCGGCGCATTGGCATGACGAGAGGGTCCTTGCCCTCCTTCTTTCCCGTCCAATCGATGGTGAGCTCGAACGGTCGCAGGGTCGATTTGATCTGCGCGCAGTCGAGCGTCTCCGCGCCCGCGGGCGTGACAGACAACATCGCCAGCAAGGCCCACAGACGACGCATCGGGATTCTCCACGATTCGAGCGTCGCGACAGCCTCGTCGGCTTCGTGCGCTCCGGTCGGCCGATCATTTCCGCCGCGCCGCTTCAAACGCCGGCAGGCGCGCGAGCCCGGCGCTCACGGCGGGAAAGCCTCATTCAAGCCCCCCGCCGCCCCAGCCTTGCGTTACAACGGAGCGCAAAGCCAGCCCCTCGCTGGACGCCAGCGCGGATTCGCTTAAGGTTACGGTCTGTCGTCGCGGTCGCGAGAGCGCGGCCGAAAGAGGAGCTGAGGCATGCGCGAAGCGGTGATCGTCTCGACGGCGCGGACGCCGATCGGCAAGGCCTATCGCGGCGCCTTCAACGACACGCCGGCGCAGACGCTGGGCGGCCACGTCATCGCCGCCGCGGTCGGCAGGGCCGGCGTCGCCGGCGCCGAGATCGACGACGTGGTGATGGGCGCGGCGTTGCAGCAAGGCGCGACCGGCTCGAACGTCGCGCGCCAATGCGCGTTGCGCGCGGGGCTGCCGACCAGCGTCGCCGGCATGTCGGTCGACCGGCAATGCGCCTCGGGAATGATGGCGATCGCCATCGCGGCCAAACAAATCGTCGTCGACGGCATGCGGATCGTGGTCGGCGGCGGCCTCGAATCGATCTCGCTGGTGCAGAACGAGACGATGAACCGCCACCGCGCCCACGATCCCTGGCTTCTGCACCATCGCGACGACATCTACATGACGATGCTGGAGACGGCCGAGATCGTCGCCGAGCGCTATCATGTCTCGCGCGAGCGCCAGGACGAGTACGCGCTGCAATCGCAGCGACGCGTGGCGCGGGCGCAGGCCGAGGGGCGCTTCGAGGCCGAGATCGCGCCGCTGCCCAGCGTGATGAAGGTCGTCGACAAGGCGAGCGGCGCGACGCACGCCAAGCCCGTCACGCTCGCCCATGACGAAGGCAATCGCCCCGACACGACGCTCGCCGGCCTCGCCGCGCTGAAGCCGGTGTTCGCCGGCGGGCGGCATTTGAAGAGGGACGGATCGTTCATCACCGCCGGCAACGCCTCGCAATTGTCGGACGGCGCCAGCGCCTGCGTGCTGATGGAGGCCAAGGAGGCGCGCCGGCGCGACCTCGAGCCGTTAGGCGTCTATCGCGGCATCGCGGTCGCCGGCTGCGACCCCGACGAAATGGGGATCGGCCCGGTTTTCGCCGTGCCGAAGCTGCTCGCCGCGCACGGCCTCGGGATCGACGACATCGGCCTTTGGGAGCTCAACGAGGCCTTCGCGGTGCAGGTGATCTATTGCCGCGACCGGCTCGGCCTCGACGACGACAAGCTCAACGTCGACGGCGGCGCGATCGCGATCGGCCATCCCTACGGCATGAGCGGCTCGCGGCTCGTCGGCCACGCGCTGATCGAGGGCAAGCGGCGCGGCGTCAAGTACGTCGTGGCGACGATGTGCGTCGGCGGCGGCATGGGCGCGGCGGGCCTGTTCGAAGTCGCGTGAGGAACCGGGCGGCGCCGGCGAGCGCGGGAGACGGGTCGTGGACCATCGCGCAGTCTGTTTCGTCATCGCGCCGTTCGGCCGCAAGCCGGACGGCTCGGGGCGGATGGTGGATTTCGACCGCATCTACGCCGCGATCATCGGCCCCGCCGTCGCGGCGGCCGACCTCGCGGCGGTGCGCGCCGACGAAGAAAAGGGCGCCGGCTTCATCCATAAATTGATGTACGAGCGCATCCTGCTCAGCGAATACGCGATCGCCGACCTCACCCTGCTCAACGCCAACGTCTATTACGAGCTCGGCATCCGTCACGCGACGCGGCCGGAGACCACCGTCCTGACCATGGCGCAAGGCTCTCCCCTGCCCTTCGACATCGGCCCGCTGCGCGCGCTGCCCTACGCGCTGAACGAAAACGGCGCCCCGGCCGACGCCGCTTCCGCGAAGACGGCGCTGACGCAGCGCCTCGTCGAAGCGCGCAAGCACCGGACGATGGATTCGCCGCTGTTTCAATTGCTCGAAGGCTATCAGCCGGCGCCGATCGACCGCCTGAAAACCGACGTGTTCCGCACCCAGATCGCCTACGCCGAAGCGCTGAAGTCGCGGCTGACGAAGGCGCGCGCCGACGGCGTCGCGGCGCTCGACGCCCTGCGCGACGACCTCGGCGCGATCGACACCACCGAGGCCGGCGTCGCCGTCGATCTGTTGTTGTCCTACCGCGCGCTGTCGCAATGGCGACGCATGGCCGAACTGTGCGCGCGGTTCGACAAGGCGCTGCAGCGCACCGCGCTGGTGCGCGAGCAATGGGCGCTGGCGCTGAACCGCCTGGGCGAGGACCGCGAAGCCGAGACGATGCTGAACGAGCTGATCGCCGAGCGCGGGCCGTCGAGCGAGACCTGCGCGCTCCTCGGACGCATCCACAAGGACCGCTGGGCGAAGGCGCTCGAGGCGGGGCGCGCCGCGGAGGCGCGCGGCCATCTGAAGAAGGCGATCGCCGCCTATCGCCAGGGCTTCGAGACCGACTGGCGCGACGCCTATCCCGGAATCAACGCGGTGACGCTGATGACCATCGCCGATCCGCACGACGGGCTCGCCAAGGAAATGGCCGGCGTGGTGCGCTACGCCGTGCGGCGGCGCCTGGCGCAAAAGCCGGACTATTGGGATCACGCGACGCTCGTCGAACTCGCGGTCGTCGAAGGCGACTGGGCCGCCGCCGACGAGGCGCTCGCCGACGCGCTCGCCGCCCTCGACGAAGGCTGGAAGGCGGCAACGACCGCCAACAACCTGCGGCTGATCGCCGAGGCGCGCGAGGCGGCGGGCCTCGACGCGCGGCCGCTGCGCGCGATCGTCGCCGAACTGGACGCGCGCGCGCCGCCCAAGGGGTGAGCGCGAGCGGGCGGCGGCGGAGCGGCGAAATACTTAAGACGGGATTCGTCCAGGCGTCACTCGTTCCGCTCCGCGTTTTGGTTATGCGTTTGCGACAACATGCCGAGGAGAGACCGCACCTTTTCATGCAAAGGCGGCAGATCGTTTTCGATACTCTTCCAAACGATCGCCAAATCGACCTTGAAATAGCCGTGGGCGAGCGCGTTGCGCATTTCATAGGCGATAGAGAGCGGAAGCTCGGGATGGGTGGCGGCGAAGCCGGGATCGGCGCGTTCGATGTTTCGGCAGGATTCGCCGATGATCTCGCAATTGCGGATTACGGCGTCCTGCGTCATTTCGTCTCGCGAGAAGGCGAGTTCGTCCATGTCGTCGGTCTAGCGATGAATGCGTTCGATGGCCTGCA
>Ga0181526_10004833_pt1 | contig 10320 bp, 8 predicted proteins | sample PEATcosm2014_Bin_35_FD_119750 | JGI IMG/M metagenome (GOLD analysis project Ga0181526, IMG submission 119750) | Peatland microbial communities from MTU Mesocosm Facility, Houghton, MI, USA - PEATcosm2014_Bin06_30_metaG | ecosystem: Environmental > Terrestrial > Soil > Wetlands > Peat | place...
GAGCGAGCCGGGCACGGGCAGCAAGTTTTCCTGCCTGATCTTGCTGAATCCTCCTCCCCCACGCCTAACGGAGGAGCAATGAGCACTTCGCACATCCTTGTGGTAGACGACGAACCGAGCATGTTGCGGTACCTTCAGACGGTTCTGGAGCTGGATTCCTATCGCGTCTCCACCGCCTCCAACGGTTTGGAGGCCGTCGATAAGGTCGAACGCGACAGCCCCGATCTGGTGCTGCTCGACATGGTGATGCCCGGCGCTGATGGCTTGGAGACGCTGCAGCGCATTCGTGAAGCCCGTCCTTCCACCAAGGTCGTCATGCTGTCCTGTGTGCGTGACACCCGCAAAGTAGCCCAGGCTATGCGACTGGGCGCGCAAGACTATCTTTCCAAGCCCGTCCAAAAGGAAGAAATGGACGAGGTCCTGCGCTTCTGTCTGGAGAATACCGATCCCTCAGCCCCCGGCGCAGGCGACGCTATCGAAGTCGGCGAAGGCGTGTATTTCTTCTCAGCTACGCCGCTGATGCGCCAGCTTCGCGCTCAAGCCATGCAAGTGGCCAAATTCGATTTCCCCGTATTGTTGCTAGGCGAAAGCGGCACCGGCAAGGAAGTCCTGGCCCGCCTCATCCACAAGTATTCCGATCGCGCCCATCGCACCTTCCTCAAAGTGAATTGCGCCGCCGTTCCCAGCGAGCTGCTGGAGAGCGAGCTCTTCGGCTACGAGCCCGGTGCCTTCACCGGCGCTAACAAAGCCAAGCCCGGCAAGTTCGAGCTCTGCAACAAGGGCACCTTGCTGCTCGACGAAATCGGCGAGATGTCGCCAGCGCTGCAGGCCAAGCTGCTGCAAGTTCTGCAGGACGGCCAGTTCTCGCGCCTCGGCGGACGTGTCACCGTGCAGGTCGATGTCCGCGTTCTGGCCGCCACCAACATCAACATGCCGCAGGCCATCGCGCAGAAGACTTTCCGCGAGGATCTTTACTACCGCCTGAACAGCTTCGTGCTGCGCATGCCTTCGCTGCGCGAACGCCGCGAAGAGATTCCCATGATCCTGCGGCACTTCATGATCCAGCTTGCCGATAAGTATGCCTGCGCGCCGCTCAGCGTTTCGCAGCGCTTAGTGGAAGCGTGCGAAAGCTATTCCTGGCCGGGTAACATTCGCGAGCTGGAAAACTTCGTGAAGCGCTTCCTGGTGCTGGGCGACGAATCTGCTGCCATCGGTGAGCTGCAGAGAAGACCGAACCCCGACGCGCAGAACGCGGCCGCCGCTTCTGCCGATGACAAACGGCCGCAGCAGCAACCTGACCTGAAGGAAATGGTCCGCAATCTCAAGAATGGCGCGGAATCGGAAGTGATCGCCCAGGTGCTGGAAGAGACTGCCTGGAATCGCAAGCGCGCCGCCACCAAGCTAAATATCAGCTACAAAGCCCTGCTCTACAAGATCCGCCAGTACGACATTCGTCCCCGCCAGATGGGATAGCAGGCCTCGTCATATTTTCGTCAGTTCGCTGACACGGGAAGCGAGCCCGTTCAAAACGTCGAGGTGGAATATGGCCGCTACAGAAATACCCCCACAGCCCAATGGCCAATCAACCGAGCAAGGGAGTCACTTTGATATTGCCACCTTGACCAAAGTTGGAGCGGTCGCTGCAGCTCTTGCGTATGCCACTGGGATCCTGACTGTCAACATCTATCTGCACCGGTTTGGGATAACCGATTTTTCCTTCGCAAAACCAAAACTGGTCCTCACCGGCATTCTGGTGCTCGTCACCTTATCGCTCCTGTGTGCAGGTCCAACCTATGTCGCTTTGGAGATGGCAAACCCTGAGCAGATCAGCCAAATCTCGGCCAAACTAAAGAAGGTGCCGCTGTCAGTGAAACGGGTACTGTTGTCGGTGATACCGCCGTTAGTTCTTCTTCGAATCGCGGACGTTGTGTATTTCAGCGAACCTCCCGGACTAGGCCAGTTACTCCTCTGGAAATATCCGGGATGGCGGGTGCCTCTCGTAATTTATGCCCTCGTTTTTTTGGTGTCCGGGTCGGCATACGTGTCGTCACAATTGCTAAAAAAAGCAACCGGGACTCAAAGGTCGCATGTTATTGAGATGGCGATCTACTTGCTCGGGGCTGTCGTCCTACCCTTGGTTTTCGTCCTATTTTATATTTATATTTTTGCACTAACCCTTTATCCAGCCCTGCCCTCAGCCTATGGGGGAGGCAAACCCAACTTCGAAAAGCTCGTTGTCGCAGAAAGCGGGAGATGCGAAATGCGGCAGCTAGGCATACCGTTTGATCCGATGCAACCGAATGTTACGGTACCTCTGCCTGTCTTGCATGAGTCCGAGAGCATAATCGCTGCGGTGCTGGAGCGCCCCGCGAATGAGCGTCCCCCTGACGGCCAGTTGCAGGCCAACGGAAAGGACGCTTCAGCTGCGTCGCCCCGGCCCGAGTGCAAAACCGCAGCTTCGCCAACAACCCCCGCAAGCGGAAATGACCACGACGGGTGGCTGGCCTGTCACGCTGTCGTGCAAATGGACAAGACCCTAATCCATGCCACACGGATAGATTTAGATCAAGATGAAAACCAAGACAAGAAACCGCCGCAGTTGGTCCCGACGGCGCCGAATGAGTGCAACAAGCCGAGTTCAGTTCCGGTTGTGCAATCTTCTGCGAGCGGATCTTGAGCAAATCTACGGCGTTGAGTTCGCTTCAGTCGCTGAACGCTACTGGATCCGCGTAGAATGTTTTCGCGCACTGAACTAAGCATATTCCGGCTTAATCGGTTCGCAGAGGCTGTCACGCTGAGCGAACGCAGCGAGTCGAAGAACCCTATTACGAACAAGCCGTGCCTCTCTGAACTTTGCCATCTCTAAAACATTGTCATCCTGAGCGGAGCGCCCGCCTGTCTTTCCGACCCGCATCTTTTGCGGGTCGGGCGGACGCGCAGTCGAAGGACCTGCTGTTCGCCCGGCGTCGAAGGATTATCCTGCCGACCGGCGATGCTCATTCGCTCCGATGTGATCGTGAAAGCGAGCGTAGGATGATGGACCAGCGAGCACTCCAGTGTCTGCGTGAGAACTAGCTTTTCTTTTTGGCAGTAGGAGTAAGAAGCTCGAAAAACAGAGCGCCGCAGGCGCGTGGCATGACAGCCCAGCACGGAGCGCAGCGGAGTGCTGGGTGAAGTGGAAAAAACCTCGGAGTCCTCCGGGGACGAACAGGGTTCTCACGCACACGCCCGAGTCCCGCCCTGCGGGACGGAAGAACATAACCCAGCGCTTCAAGGCTGGGTAGGCGTGCCAAAAGAACGCGAGTCCCCCCGGGGACGGCACTGCGAGCGCGCTACGCCGGATCGTGCCACCCACCGATATCGGCGGCCAATTCGCGCGAGTCCGGAGGCCCCCACGTCCCCGGCTCGTACAGCTCCGTCGGACAACAATCGCCAAGAATCGGCTCCACGATCGCCCATGCCGCTTCCACCGCGTCCTGCCGCACAAACAGCATAGGATCGCCCCTCATCGCATCGCTCAGCAGCCGTTGATAGGCATCCATCTCATCGTTGCTGGTGTACTTCACCGCCGACAGCTCCACCGGCATGGGCACCAGCAGCGGTCCGGGTCGCTTTACGCGCGCGCCCAGGCTCAGCTCGATGTCAGGCCCCAGGCGGAAGCGCAAGTAGTTTCTGCCATCGCCACCCATCTTGCTCAGCGGAGCTTTGCGCAGCTTCACGAACACCTCGGTCGCGGTGACCGGCAGGCGCTTGCCGGCACGAATGAGAAATGGCACGCCCGCCCAGCGCCAGGAGTCGATTTCCAGCCGCAGAGCAGCGAAGGTCTCCACATCCGAATGCGGCGAGACTCCGGACTCGCTGCGATAGCCATCGAATTGGCCGCGCACGATGTTCGCCGGACTCAGCGGCGGAATAGTGCGGAAGATCTTTACCTGCTCGTCGCGCACCGAATCCACGTACATAGTCGTCGGCGGTTCCATCGCCAGGAATGCGACCACCTGCAGCATGTGGTTCTGCACCACGTCGCGAATGGCGCCGGCTTCCTCGTAGAATTTTCCGCGACCCTCCACCCCGAATTTCTCGGCCATCGTGATCTGCACGCTTTGCACGTAGTTGCGGTTCCAGATGGGCTCCAGGAAGCTGTTGGCGAAGCGGAAGATCAGCAGGTTTTCCACCGCTTCCTTGCCCAGGTAGTGATCGATTCGAAAGATGTTCTCCTCGGGAAATGCCTGGTGCAGCGTCTCGTTGAGTTTGCGCGCCGAGACCAGATCGCGCCCGAACGGCTTCTCCAGGATCACACGCGCATTCTGCGCGCAGCCAGATTTTGCCAGGCCCTGGACCACAACCGGGAACATGCTGGGAGGAATCGCCAGGTAATGCGTTGGGCACTGACCGTTGCCCAGCAGGCCGCGCAAGGTCTCATAGGTCTTGTCGTCCTTGTAGTCGCCATCAACGTAACTGAGCAACTCGCATAGTCTCGAAAATGCCTCCTCATCCACGCCTCCGCCGTACTTGGTAATGCTGTCGCGGGCCCGTTCCCGCAACTGCTCGACGGTCCAGCCGGACTTGGCCACGCCGATCACCGGCACGTTGAGCGTGCCTTGCCGCACCATGCTCTGCAGCGCGGGAAATATCTTCTTGTAGGCCAGGTCGCCAGTGGCGCCAAAAAAAACGAAAGCATCGGAATGCGCTAACATTGATCCTCTCTCTGTGGCAAAAACAGCTTTCCTAAGGTGAATGAAATACTCGAAGCGCTACATGCGTAGTTCGCCGCTTCTTGGGTCCGCGTTCAGGTGATCTGCCGAATCAGTTTATCCGGCATATAGCGGGAGCGGTAGTCGAGGGTCATTACTCAAGGTAAATAACTCATGAATACCGGCGTCCTCGTCACCGTCACGCTGACCGTTTGGGCCTGACGTGCCAGCCTTCTATGTCCTGTACCATAGAACTCAGACCGATGGATTCTCCCAGCCTCATCCAAAACACCAGCGAACGTGTCCTGGAATTCGATCTGTTCCGGCAACTCCTTGCCGGCCGCACCGCTTCTCCTCTTGGACATGAGCGAGTGATGCAGCTCACGCCCTCGCGTGATCGCCAGTGGATCGAGCGCCAGCAGCAGCTTGCCGAAGAACTGCGCGGTTATCTGCGGACCGGAGGCCGTTTTGACTTCCACGGTCTGCTCGATCCTGGGCCGCTGATCGACAAGGCACGCATCGCCGGAGCCGCGCTGGAGATCATCGAGATTCGCGACCTGCTTTTGCTTGCCGATCGCGCCGCCGAGTGGCGCGAGATCGCACTCCATCCCGCGGCCGCCATCCAGCAAAAGTGGCAAGCCGTATCCGAGATGTCCGAGGGCATAGCCGATTTCACCCTCCTGCTGCGTCACTTCCGCAACAAGATCCTGCCCGACGGTACTCTGGATGACCGGGCCTCGTCCGAGCTGGCGCGAATCCGGCGCGAGATCGAGAAGCAGAAGCGCACCATCCAGGAGTCGTTGCGCGCCTATCTGCGGCGGCTTTCCGAGGGCGGTGCGGTGCAGGAAGAGCTGGTCACCATTCGCGGCGAACGCTTCGTCATCCCGGTGAAGACGGAGCAACGCCGGCGCGTGCAGGGCGTCGCCCATGGAGCGTCGTCCAGCGGGCAGACCGTATTCATCGAACCGCTGGAGACCATCGAGCAGAACAACGATCTTGTCCGCCTGCTGGAAGACGAGCAGACGGAAATCCATCGCATCCTTCTCGATATGACCGCCCGCCTGGGCGAACGCGCCGATGAACTTGCCCACGCGGTGAATGTCCTCTCGGAGCTTGAGCTTCAGTTTGCCAAAGCGCGCTTCGCCGAGGAATACAACTGCGTCGCGGTGAAGCTGCTGGCTGACGGCGCTACTGATCCGTCACAGCCGGAGGTGTCGAATGTCACGCCATCACCGGTTGAGAGTTCAGCCGACACAGCCCCGTGTGATGCGCTGGTCCTGCGCAACGCACGCCATCCTCTGCTGGAACGCACCCTGAAAAGCCGTGGCGTTGCGGTTGTGCCGCTCACCGTCGAGCTCGACAGCGAACATCGCCAGCTCATCATTAGCGGCCCCAACACCGGCGGCAAGACGGTTGCGCTGAAGACTGTCGGACTGCTGGCCCTGATGGCGCAATCGGGCATCCCGATTCCTGCGGACCGCGCCGAGCTGCCCATCTTCGACGCGGTCTTTGCCGACATCGGCGACTACCAGTCCATCGAGCAGAACCTCTCGACGTTTTCCGCGCACGTCACCAATATCGATTTCATCTCGCACCATGCCACCTCGCAATCGCTGGTGTTGCTCGACGAGTTGGGCTCGGCCACCGATCCGGAAGAGGGCGCGGCATTGGCGGTCGCCATCGCCGACTACTTCCGCCGAGCTTCCTGTATCAGCATCGTCTCCACCCATCACACAGCGCTGAAGGTGTATGCCGCCAACACTCCTGGCGCGCTCAACGCCGCAGTCGGATTCGACGAGAACACGTTCGCGCCGACATTCGAACTTCGCGTCGGAGTGCCGGGCGCGTCGGCCGGCATCAACATCGCGCACAAGCTGGGACTGAACCCCCACATTGTGGGAGATGCTCGCCAGCGTATGAGTTCGCAGGCGCAGGACGTCTCGCGCTTTCTGGACCGCCTGCACAGTGAACTGCGGCAACTGGATTCCGAGCATACTGAGCTTCGCGCCCGCGAGCAGGAGATGGCACGCCAGCGCAACCATCTCGAACTTGAGGGCCGCAAGGAGCAGAAGGAAAAACTCCGCGAGCTGGAGAAGAAAGTGGAAAGCCTGCTGCGTGACTTCGAGTATCGCGCGCGAGAGACGGTGAATGCGGTGCAGGACCGCGCCCAGGCGCTAAAGCTCTCCAAGGACGCAGAGCGCCGCATCGCCAAGATGCGCCGCGAATTCCGCGAGCAATTCGACTCCACTGTGGTGGCGCATAGTACCGGCGCTGATGCTGGCGATCCTGACGCGCAACAGCATGTGGTGAAGCACGTTTCGGTTGGCGATACCGTGCGCCTCAAGTCGCTGGGCCGCGACGGGAAGGTCGTGCGCTACTTCGACGACGACAGCTTCGAGGTCGCCGTCGGTGCGATGAAGATGAAGGTGGCGCGCGACGATTTCGCCAGCGTCGTGGCTCGTGTCGACAGCAATCCCGTGGCGTCGGCACGTGCGCGCGGCATTAATGTGTCTCTTGCTCGCGAAGATGAGAGCGTACCCACGGAAATCAACGTCATCGGCCAGACCGTGGACGAGGCCACGCAAGCGGTGGAGAAGTTCGTCGATCGCGCCTTCCTGGCGGGAGCGATCCGGCTCCGTGTCGTCCACGGCAGCGGAATGGGAATCCTGCGCAAAGCGCTCCGGCAATATCTGAAAAGTCATCCGCATGTCGCCAACGTCAGCGAGCCGCCGCAGAACGAGGGCGGCGGCGGCGCAACGGTAGTGGAGCTGAGAACGTAGGACGCCGTCTTCCTTGCACTCCCGCGTGCGTCTCTCTAGACTTGCTGAAGGATGAGTAAGTTTGGACAGACGGTCAGAGGCTACTTCTGGTGGACCTACCCGCGTGGCAACGTCCACTACGATGTCATGGTCACCCTCATCCTCGCGTTCATCTTTCTCGCGCCCATATGGATCAACTTTCGCGACAAGCCGGTGGAGCGTTCGCCGCATCAGACTGAGGTCATCGTGCAGCAGGAGGGTGACGGATTCCTGTACAAAGTGGATGCATCAGCCGTGAAACCAGGCGACGAGACCGAGGTTCGAGAAGCGCTGCTGCACATCATCGAGCCTATCGCCGGCTACGTTACCATTGATCGCTATCAGGCTGTGCAGGACAGCCACCACAACATCGTCGCCTACAAGGTTTGGGTGCATCGTTGAGCCACGCTGCATCGCGCAAGCAACCCCGCATCCGAATTCCGTTTCCATCTTTAGCAAGTGAAGACATGAAGAAATTAGTTATTGCCGTGGTGGGTTGTTTGGTTTTTTGCGGCGTTTCAGTGGCACAGGCCCAGAATCTGGAGTCGGTGCTCGACGCCATGGACAAGGCTGCGGCGAACTTTCATAACGCCCAGTCTGACTTTGTGGCCGACTCCTATCAGAAGGTGGTCGACGAGCACGATTTGCAGAAGGGCACAATGTACTTCCGTCGTCAGGGCGACGGCATGGAAATGGCCGCCGACTTTAGCTCGCCGGACAAGAAATACGTTTTATTCAGTAATGGCACGGTCAGCTACTATCAGCCGTCCATCGACCAGGTCACGGAATATAGCGCCGGCAAGAACAAGGCCGCATTCGAGAGTTTTCTGGTGCTGGGATTCGGCGGCCGGGGCCATGACCTGACCAATTCGTACGACGTTACTTACGGCGGCGCCGAGCAGGTCGAGGGCGTCAACGCCGCCAAGCTTGTCCTGACACCCAAGTCGCCGCGCGTGCGCAACATGTTTCAGACGATAACCTTGTGGATCGATCCCGCGCGCGGAGTTACGGTGCAACAGAGGTTCGATGAGCCTTCAGGCGATTACCGCATCACCAAGTACAGCAATATCCAGATCAATCGCAAGATCTCCGGCGACGTTTTCAAGCTGAAGACCACGGGGCATACCAAGACAGTGAAGCCGAACGGGTGAGAAGAAGCAACTAGCAATTAGCAGCTAGCGATTAGCTTTCCGGCAAAAACTTACTGGCTTGTGGTCAACCCAGCGTACGCAGCAGACAGCCTAGTTGCTAGTTGCTAGTTGCTGCCTCACTTCTGCTGCTGCGGGTTGTCCTTCATTTGCCCCGAGTTCTTGATGAAGACGACGGTCTTCCAGATATCGTCGTCGCTCAACACGCCCTCCCAACCTGGCATGCCGGTAAAGCGAATTCCGTACTTGATCACGTAGAACAGGTTGCCGTCGGGATCGTCTGGAATATCGCCCATAAGCTGCGGTACGGAGGGATAAAACTTCGTACGCATCGGAGAGTCGGGCTGTTTCAAACTGCCATGACAGAAGGCACAATGTTTGTCGTAAGTCATGGAGCCGTCCATCACGTTGTCCATCGTGGGCTGAAATGGGTTCGCTTGCTTCGGGGCGTGGCCGTCGACCCACGCGTCCACCGACTTGCCCGCTGTCCGCCGCTCGAACGTGCTGGCGGTGTTGCCCACGGCGCGCGTATCGAAGCGCCCGGTGGTCGTGTAAAAGTAAGCTCCGCCAAAAATCACCACCAGCGTGATGATGACTCCCAAGATGAATCCGCGCATGTCTCTCCTCAGAAAACGTGGTTGAAGGCCCAGCCAGAGAATTCATCATCGTACTACGCGGCGCATCCCGTCGCTTCAATACCTGCGCAGCCGGCGCGCTTCGCGGACTACGTCCTCCACCCGCGGAAGATAGACTTCCTCCAACGGCGGCGAGAATGGCACGGGACTGTCGGCGGAGGCGATGCGCGCAATCGGCGCATCCAGCGAGTCGAAACACTCCTCGTTGATGATGGCCGCCACTTCCCCGGCAATGCCGCCCGTCTTGGTATCTTCGTGCAGCACGATTGCGCGGTTCGTCTTCTCCACCGTCTGGCGGATGGCATCGCGATCCAGCGGCAGCACGGTCCGCAGGTCCACGATCTCAAGCTCGATGCCTTCCTTGGCCAGGATCTCGGCAGCCTCAAGCGCGATATAGACCATCGCGGCGTAGGTGATCACGCTGACGTCGCGGCCTTCCCGAACCACGCGCGCCTTGCCGATCGGCACCGTGTAATCCTCCGCCGGCAATTCTTCCTTAATTCGCCGATACAGGAATTTGTGCTCGAAAAACAGAACCGGATTATTGTCGCGAATGGCCGACTTGATCAGCCCCTTCGCGTCGTACGCGGTGGCCGGGCAAATCACCTTCAGCCCCGGCGTGTGCGCGAAGTACGTCTCGGGATTCTGCGAATGGAACGGGCCACCGTGTACGCCGCCGCCCGACGGGCCGCGCACCACCACCGGCACCGGCGCTCCCCAGCGAAAATGCGCCTTGGCCAACATATTCGTGATCTGGTTAAAGGCGCAACTGATGAAGTCCATGAACTGGAATTCGGCAACCGGACGCAGACCGGTAAGCGCCGCCCCGAAGCTGGCATTGATGATCGCCATCTCGGAAATCGGCGTATCCACCACGCGCTCTGGACCGAAGCGGTCAATCAATCCGTCGGTGACTTTGAAGGCTCCGCCGTAAATCCCAATGTCTTCGCCGATGCAGAAGACCGCGGGATCGCGCTCCATTTCCTCCCAGATGCCCTGCCGGATCGCTTCCAGATAAGTGATCGCTGCCATGAATATTTACGCC
>Ga0181526_10004834_pt1 | contig 10319 bp, 9 predicted proteins | sample PEATcosm2014_Bin_35_FD_119750 | JGI IMG/M metagenome (GOLD analysis project Ga0181526, IMG submission 119750) | Peatland microbial communities from MTU Mesocosm Facility, Houghton, MI, USA - PEATcosm2014_Bin06_30_metaG | ecosystem: Environmental > Terrestrial > Soil > Wetlands > Peat | place...
CTGGTTCCCGCGGACAAGCATCATGCCGTGAGCCAATACACCGAGAAACAAGAATCGAATGGCCGCGATGAAGAGGCTGTCGCTCGGCTGCGTAGTGAACCGAGCAACCGCCGAGGACAAACACGTTACGCCTGCCGTCTGGGGGCAGAGGTTTATCAGAAGGGAAGCTCGGTGCGGAACTATTGCCATCTGAGCGATCTGAGTCCGGGAGGATGTTATCTCGAGATGCCCCTGGCCTTCGCAGCGGGGTCGGCGGTGGAAATCGTCGTCCGTACGTACGAGATGAAGTTGCGCGTGAGCGGTGCAGTGAAATCTTCGCATCCTGGCTACGGGATGGGAGTGTCGTTCCACTTGAACACCAAGGATGAACGGCACGGCGTGCAGCAGTTGATTGACTTTGTGGCGGCTACGGCACAAAGTTCTTAGGGGCAACTCTCAGTTCTGAGTTCTTGCGTCTCTCCATTGGATCTCTGGCTCTAGATTGCTCGCCAAAATAATTTCTCAGGTCAAAAGGACGAAGAGGCGCCACGATTTCGTTGCCACATCACCATACGGCGCGCTCGACCGTCACGGCCTCGACCACGATGGCGCGAATGAACTGAGGGCGCAGGGTTGGATGTTCACCACGGAGCTGAGGATGAATCGAAGATCAAAAGCCCCGCCCAAGCGGAACTTGGACGGGGCTTCTTCGAGAATTCAGTTGGGACAAGTGAAGGACGTGTCATCCTCTCACGGAAAACCTACAACCGTGACCGGCGTGTCCGAGTTTGCGATGGTCGAAGAGCCTCCTGTATTGTCGATCACGTTCAGGATGCCGCCCGACCCGGCGGTACTGAGGAAGATTGTCAGCAGATCGTTCATGCTCGATGGTGCGAGGGTGGTGGGCACCTCGAACGCGTTCGCCGCGTAGATGGTCACGCCCTGGTTGAAAAAGCTGTAGCTACCCATACCGTATCCTTTGAAGCTGGATACATTATTGGCGACCTTGAATGCCGCCCAGCCGTCGACGCCGGGAGCCTCCATCCACGCAGCTTGGCTGGGTGGGTCGTAGGGCATCTCGTTTTGGAAGAAGATGTCCGTGCCGTCATCGCCGAGCCAGAGGACCTCGTATTTTTGGTAGTGCTCGACGAAGAGGCCATAAGCGGTCACGTTCTTGCCGGTAACGACGAGGCCAGTGTCGGCGGTGTTGTCCGTCCAACCTATGCCGTTGCCGTGATCCGCTCGCCATGCCCAGATGTCATCGAGGATTGTGCTGTCGCTGCCGACTGACAGGCTAACCGTTGCCTGGCCCGGCTCCGCGCCGCCAATGCGGAAAAAGACATCCTGCAGCGCCGATGGGTCAGAGCCGGAACTCGGGCCGAACGGAGTTCCAAACTGAAGCAGCAGCGGAGACTTCGGAGTTCCGGCGTCGAAAATCATCCCCGAAACCATTACACCTTTTGAAGGAAGGACGATCATCGGCACAATTCCGTTCTCCGGGATCAGAGTAGGGAAGCCGATACCGAGCACGACTGTATCGGGACGCGTCACGAGCAGCGGCAGATCCAGATGGTAGATGCCAGGAGCGAGTATGACGTTCTTGCCTGAGAGTAATTGCGCGTCGATTTGCGCCGCGGAATTCGTCGGCTGCGCAATGAAGAACTTCGAGATTGGAATCGATGAGCCGGGCGTCGGGCCACTGCCCCATGTTGTGCCCGCAGAGTTGTGTTGCACGGCCGGGACAAAGACGTTGTAGTGCCCGTTGGAGTCTATGTAAAGATATGGCTCCTCACGCGTGACCGGGCTGGTCGCGAGCGTGGTATACGGGCCTCCGCATGAGCCTTGCGTCGGAAAGCACTGGGCGGGTGCGCCGACGACGCCAGAGAATACCTGGTTCCAGACGCCGTTGCTCCAGCCATCAATCTGGCTGTTCCGAGTGATCCATTGCTGCTGCGAACCACTGACAATGCTGCCTCCCTCGAATTCTGAGTCGGCAATGAATCCGCCACTGGCGTAAGAGGGGCCAGTGCAGTAATCCATAAGAGTGGCGTTTCCGTTGACGAGGACCCGCCGCATGGGCGCGGCTTGAGAGACCGCCCAGAATTCGCCGGCGTAGCAGCCGAAGGTCGGATTGGTCACGTTGATGGTCAGATTCGACAACGATCGCCAGAAATTATTGGACGCGACGCAGCTGCCGTCAGTGCACTGGTTGTACACATCGATGGAGCCGTTAATAACTACATCGGCCGGAGATTGGCCGAGACCTGCAACCGTGGTGTAATAACCTACCTGAAAGTTGAGTGGAGTGGAGGCGGATCCGTAAGTGCCCGGTTCGAACAGCAATGCATAGCGTTGAGTTCCGAATTGGTTGGAGACCTGTTGGGTGGCGATGGAATCGACCGTCGCCTGGATCTCACTTAGCGGCATGCTGGGATTGAAGACGTAGACGTTGGGGCCGAAGCGAACTTGGGTGGAAAAGGCCGGTAACGAGGCAGAGAGGATGGGAGCGAGATGGTGTAATGGAGCGGCTTTGGCGGATGGAGAGTATAGAAACGATGCGCCCAGAACAGCGGCGATCATCGCAAAACTACTTACGGAGCGTAGAGACACTCGACTGGGAGTGACTATCTGCATAACCAAACTCCTTCGAAGCAGATTTGGGAGTTATATCTCCCTATTGATCCCAGAGTTTACTCCGGTTTATTAGCTCTGGCGGGTGGAATTTAGCGCTAGGTAAGTGGCAACTACTTCGCGATGGGCTCTTCGGCTACGGCCTTCCGAAAATAATCCAGCGACGTTCTTAGTCCACTTTCCAAATCAATTCTTGGTTCCCATCCGAGCAACGTGCGGGCTTTAGTGATGTCGGGACGGCGCTGTTTGGGATCATCTTGCGGCAGAGGTTGGTAAGCGATTTTGCTTTTCGATCCCGTCACTTTGATTACGTGCTGAGCGCACTCCAGGATGGTGAACTCGTTCGGGTTGCCGATGTTGACCGGCAGATGTTCCGAAGATTTCGCCAGACGAATGAAGCCGTCAATCTCGTCGCTGACGTAGCAGAAGCTGCGGGTCTGGCTGCCCTTGCCGTAGACGGTGAGATCTTCGCCGCGGAGAGCCTGCTTCATGAAGTTGGGGACGACGCGGCCGTCATTTAATTGCATGCGCGGGCCGTAGGTGTTGAAGATGCGAACGATGCGCGTGTCCACCTTGTGATAGCGGTGAAAAGCCATGGTGACAGCTTCGGTGAAGCGCTTGGCTTCGTCGTAAACCGAACGTGGGCCGATGGAATTCACGTTGCCCCAGTAAGTCTCCTTTTGCGGATGCTCGAGCGGATCGCCGTAGCACTCAGACGTGGAAGAGACGAGATATTTTGCGCCATATTTGAGAGCGACCTCAAGGGCGTGGAAAGTTCCGAGCGACCCGACCTTCAGCGTGGGAATACCGTGAATCGTGTAATCCACTGGGCTCGCGGGACTGGCGAAGTGGAAGACGAAATCGATGTGGCCAGTGTCGAAAGGCTCGCAGATATCTTTTTCTACAAATTCAAAGCGTGAATCGTTCGCCAGGTGCGCAAGATTCGAGCGCCGACCGGTGAGCAGGTTGTCGACGACAACCACGCTCCAACCCTCGCCGAGCAAAGCGTCGCAGAGATGAGATCCCAGGAAACCGGCGCCACCGGTGACCAGAGCGCGTTTTTGGCTCATGCTTTCTTCGCGGTGTTCTTTATTGCGGCGTTTACGCCGTCCGGAATGGCCGCTGCGCGTCCCACGCTGTAATACGTGAAACCATTGGCTGCCATAACTTCGGGATCATACAGGTTGCGGCCATCGATCACGATAGGGTACTTGAGTTCCTGATGGAGGCGTTGGAGATCAAGGTTGGCGAACTCCTCCCACTCCGTGAGGATGAGAAGGGCGTCTGCGCCCGTCGCCGCTTCGTAGGCCGAGTTGGCGAACCTGACGCCGGAGGCCATCATTTCCTGGGTGCGTTCCATGGCAGCAGGATCGAAGGCGGTGATCTTGCAGCCTTCCTGTAAAAGAACCTGGACAATCAGAATAGCCGGGGATTCGCGAATGTCGTCGGTGCCGCCCTTGAAGGCCAGGCCGAGAACGCCAAGATGCTTGCCGCGAAGCGTCCACAAGGCGCTGCGGACTTTGCGCACGAAGCGCTCGCGCTGGTCTTCGTTGATTCGCATGACTTCGTCGAGGAGCCGGAAGTCATAGCCGCACTCGCGGGCCACAGCGCGAAAAGCCATCACGTCTTTCGGGAAACAGGAGCCGCCGTAGCCGATGCCGGGATTCAGGAAGCGTGGGCCGATCCGGGAGTCGGTGCCGATCCCGTGGCAGACTTGGTTTACGTTGGCGCCAACACTTTCGCACAGGGACGCAACCGCGTTGATGAAGGAAATCTTCATGGCGAGAAACGCGTTGGACGCGTGCTTAATCAATTCCGCACTCTTGGTGCTGGTCACGATGATGGGCGGGGGAATGGAAGCGCGGTCGGGTTGCGGGATCGCGTCAGGGCGTTCGTAATAACTGCCGCTGGTGAGAGGAGCGTAGACTTCACGCAAAACACCCGCGCAGCGGTCATTGTCGCATCCGACGACGATGCGATCGGGAAATAGGAAGTAAGTGACGGCGGAGCCTTCGCGCAGGAATTCAGGATTGGAGGCAACGTCGAAAAGACTGGGGTCTGCGCCGTTGCGCAGGATGATCTTGCGGATCCACTCGCTGGTGTATACAGGGACGGTGCTCTTCTCGACGATGACCTTGTAGTCGTCCACGGCTCCGGTGATTTCGCGCGCGACCGATTCCACATAAGATAGATCGGCTTCGCCCCGTTCGGTCGGAGGCGTGCCCACGGCGATAAAAATGGCCGAGCTCGCGCCGACTGCTTCGCGCAGATCGTCAGAAAAATTGAGCCGGTGCCCGCGATGGCGGCTCAGCAATTCGGGAAGAAAATTCTCGTGGATAGGAATCTGGCCGTTGTTGAGAGCGGCTAATTTGCGGCTATCATTGTCCACCAAGATGACGTCGTGGCCGAAGTCGGCGAAGCAGGCGCCCGCAACCAAGCCGACGTATCCGGAACCGACCACAGCAATGCGCATGTTCAGACTCCCTGGAAAAAATCCTCGAACGTTCTTAAATGTCTCGCGCAGAAACCAAGGGGAAGAGTGCCAGTGGAAGCAATGCAAATCGGCCCCGAGGATGGGTCGATTCTAACATTCCCCCCACACCATGGCAGAGTACAACTGAGACTCCTACACGAAGGTTTTCTTTTCTTTTCACCATTTTGGGACGCATCGACGACACCGCCGCCGTCGCCCCGCCCTTTAATGAAAACCGGGACCTCAGACCGAGGCGGAACAGGTTCCGACCTTCCATATTGACAAGGTAGCGCTTTAAGGAGAAACTCCGCTACATAACCGATCTTCGGTGAAGCGTCACCTCTGTATGCCTGACTACCCCACGTGGCGGCCCGATTTCCCAAAGCCGGTTTCCTCCGATGCCGTGCCGGCTGAGGCCGTGCCGCAGGAAGCCGCGCCGTCTACCACGGCTCCCACCCCGGACGACAATTTAGCCGCGGCCCGACAGGAATTGGCCGATCTGGTTGCGCAGTTCGCGGCGCACGGAGGCGGTAATCCGCTGCCCGAAAGTCCAGGCGAGTTTGCGCAAGACGATGTGCTGAACGAGATCGTGGACCAGGCCTGCCTCGCCACCGGTGCGACCGGGGCGGCGATTTCCTTAGCGCGAGGCGGAGAAATGACTTGCCGCGCTCGCGGCGGAAGCGGCGTTCCAGAGTTAGGAGTTCGGCTGAATATGAATTCCTGGCTGCGTGTGGCATCCGCCCGCACCCGGCAGATCCAGCGCTGTGACGACCTTCTGAGCGATCCCGACGCCGCTGAGATTCCGCGACAGTTGGGGGTCGGTTCATTGGTCGTGCTGCCCCTCGTGCGCGACGAGGAACTCATCGGCATCTTCGAGGTGGTTTCATCGCGCTCGCACGCCTTTGGCGACCGTGATTTGCGAACTCTGGAAGTGTTGGCCGAGCGCATCCTCAAGAACGCGCAAGCGCATCAGTCTTCTTCGGTCTCCGCCGGATTAATCGGCGCGTCGAACGAGATCGGGGAGCCATTGAAGACGGAGTTGGCATCCTTCTTACCAGTTAGCGATCGTCTTCCGGATGCAATGGAAGCCCGTCCTGCGCAGGGAATCGATTGGCTTACGGGGGTGATAGCAGCGATACTCCTCTCGGTTGCGATCCTGATGGGAGCAGTTCTAGGGATGCGGCTAGGAAGCATGAGCGCAAGGGCGCGGCCTAGTCCCTCTCGGGCGGTGACAGTCCAGGTTCCGACTTCACCCGCAGCGATCCCCGCCAATGAGCCGAATGGAATGCGTCCGACAGAAACCATAAGTGCAGAAAAGGAACCTGCAAAATCGTCCGAGTCTCGGGCGAAGCGGGTCTCTTTTCCCGAAGGCGAGTTGCGAGTCTACGAGAACGGCAAAGAAATTTTTCATGTTCCACCTGGAGGGACCGATGCTACCGCGAGCTCGACAGGAAGCGGAGAGACGACGGAAGGGCGACTGCAGCCGGCAGGCCTCATCGAGTTGTCGCCCGCGGCGGCCGAGGGCATCCTGGTAAACCGCGTGGAACCGGAATATCCGGAGCAGGCGCTGATGCAGCACGTTCAGGGACCGGTCGTGCTTGACGTGCACATGGATCGCGAGGGCATTGTGCAGGACGTCACCCTGGTCAGTGGGGACATACTTCTGGGAGAAGCGGCCACCGCAGCGGTTCGTCAATGGCGATTCAAGCCGCAGAAAGTGAATGGCCAACCGGTGGAGATGGAAACGAAGGTTACGCTGAGATTCACTCTTCCTCCCAGCTGAGTTCCAAAAGCTTTCCAACCTTGACCGCCAATTCTCAATGGGTGCAATCGCCCGTGGCTGTTGAAAAAGTCCACTTTCTTCATCTGCGAAAATGTATCCGGCATCGCGTGGAGAATTGTCTCCGGGCGCATCGTGATGGATCGGCGCGTGCCCGTCCTGGTCATCGCGACGGTCATGAAAGACCCGCATTTCAACGCAGGTTCTCGGGCACGCCATTTGCCTGTGTTTTCGTCCGTCCTGTTCCGCCCGGCCCAGAAAATTTGACCGCACAAGGGCTTCCATCCCCCATCAATGACGAAGGCGGATTGGCCGGGTACAACAACAGTGGTTGACGAGAAAACTTCTTGCGCACTTCTAACTGGCAACGAGTGCCCAGCGCGGCGAGATGAAAGGTGGTCTTGCCGGGATCGATACCGATCGACTTAATCTGCATAACGATGGTCCTCCGTTTGGCTTTGCCAACCACCTATCCTTACTCTGGTTGGCTCTATTAGACGGCGGGCCATCTCATTATCGCCTTTACATATAGACCGAAGAGAGTCTCAAATTGTGCAACAGTACCCGGGTAATACTCTGGCGAAGCTTGGCTACGCTAAGATTAAGATAGAGTCTTGTCCAAGGGAAAACCGTTATGAGTGTCGAAAAAACGCCGAGCGAAAAAAACACCCGCTCTACTACTCCGCAGACCGAGAAGAAGCCTGCCGCTCGAGTGGGTGGAGTTCAGTGCCTCCGTTGCCATCATGAACTGGATAGTTACGTCTTCACGCGGCTGACTTTTCTTCCTTACGGCAGCGCTGGCGGCAACGTCGTCTTGGAGTGCCCCAAGTGCGGTCACATCGAGTTCCTGTCGCAGAATAGCCCCTTGCTCCGCCGGTTGAATGCCAAGCCGGTCGCTGTGGGCGACGGCGATTAGCAGCTTCCCCCGAAGGACCTTGCCATCGATTCTTCAAGCACATTGAACCGGTGCAGTCATCAATCCGCTTTCGGGACGAATCTCGCAGCCCATCGCGAGAGTCTTGCGCCCCGCGATTGCGAACCGTGTGAACGAAGCCGGAGAACGGTAACAACTGGCAGTAGAGAGGAAATGTCTTGCCGATTCTCGTAGTGGGCGGAGCGGGATACATCGGAAGCCACGCGGCACGTGCTCTAAGACGCCACGGGTATGACGTTCTAGTCTACGACGATCTGTCTCGCGGCCACAGGTCCCTGGTTGAGGGTTTCGAGTTGGTCGTGGCCGATATGGCGGATCAAGGGCGGTTGACTCAAGTCATGAAGCGCGTGGATGCGGTTATGCATTTCGCCGCGCATTCGCAAGTCGGCGAATCGGTTCGGAACCCACGCATCTACTTTCAAAATAACGCGGTGGGCGGGTTGACGCTGTTGAACACCGCGCTCGATGCCGGAGTGCGGAAGTTCATTTTCTCCTCGACGTGTGCCGTCTACGGGGTGCCTGAAAAGGTCCCTATCATCGAAGCCACGCCGCGCCAGCCCGTCAACCCCTACGGGACCTCCAAGCTTTTCTTCGAGAATGCGCTGGAAGCCTATGACCGTGCATACGGGTTGCGCTACATGAGCTTGCGTTACTTCAACGCCGCCGGAGCCGACGAGAGCGGAGAGATTGGAGAACTCCACGATCCGGAAACGCACTTGATCCCTGCGGCGTTAAAGGCCGTGACTGGAGAGCAAGGCGAGCTGGAATTGTTCGGCTCGGACTATTCGACGCCCGACGGAACCTGTATTCGCGACTACATTCACGTAAACGACCTCGCCAACGCACATGTGCTTGCCCTCAAGAAACTTGAAGCCGGAGGCGGTTCTGCCGCGCTGAACCTCGGCACGGGCCTGGGCTGCTCCGTGAAAGAAGTGATCACCATGATCGAAGAGGTAACCGGTTCGAAGGTTCCGCATCGCGAAGGACCGCGCCGGCCCGGCGATCCGCCCAGCCTTGTCGCCGATCCGTCGCGCGCCCAAAATGCGCTGCAGTGGAAAGCATCGCGATCTCTCCTCGAGATCGTGCAAACTGCCTGGCAATGGGAGCGTGGCGGCCGCCAGAAAGTGCGAAAAGCTTAGCGGTCTTCATCTTCGTGGGTTGCGCGAAAACCCGTTACAATCACACAGGAATCGTTGCAGGGCGCGGCTCTGGCCCCTCCGGACGGAGGCATCACGCATGGCGAGCAATCTTTCAGGCAAGAAAGTGGCAGTGCTGGGCGCGGGAAAAATGGGCGGCATTCTGCTGCAGGTGCTACTCAAGAACGGTCTTCTGGCTCCTGAGCTCACGACTGCCACCGTCGCGCACGAGGAACGCGCGCGGGCCCTCAGCGCGAAGCTGGGTATACCTGTCGGCACAAACAATCTGCAGGCCGCCAAAGACGCTGACGTGATCTTGATTGCGGTGAAGCCACAGGTGGTGGAGGAAGTTGCGGCCGAACTTCGCGGTCACATCTCACCCCGGCAGCTGGTCATCTCAGTGGCTGCCTCGGTTCCCAACAGTCTGATCGAGAAGACACTGGATTCGGCGGTGCCTGTGATCCGAGCCATGCCCAACACGCCTTGTCTTCTCAGCTGTGGCATGACCGCTCTGGCCAAAGGAAAATATGCAACCGCCGGTGACGTCGAGACGGCTACGGCCATGTTTGACGTCGTAGGCCGCACAGTGGTGGTCGATGAAAAGCATATGGATGCCGTGACCGGACTTTCCGCGAGCGGTCCAGCATATATCTACATCATTATCGAATCGCTTGCGGAAGCTGGGGTGAAAGTGGGACTGCCACGCGATATTGCGACGTTGCTCGCAGCCCAAACGACCATGGGAGCCGCTCGCGTCGTGCTGGAAACGGGGGACCACCCGGCGCTCCTGAAAGATGCTGTCACCACTCCCGCCGGCTGCACCGTGGACGGCATCATGGAGTTAGAGGAGGGTAAGCTGCGCGTAACGCTGATTAAAGCCGTAGTGAAAGCAGCGCAGCGGGCAAAAGAACTAGCGTTTTCCGGACACTGAATCAGCGCGGCTTGGCGCGGGTGGCATCGTCACTAAAGTACTGTTTACCGCCGCCAGACGAGGGAATAATTTACAAAGGGCTCCGAAGGACCGCGCGGTGGCTGACAACTCTATCGAACCCAGGGAAGATAAGCCGTTTATCCGAGTGCTGGTTACTGACACCACGCGCGCGAACAGCCAGATGCTGTCCGACGTGCTGGCTCGAAACGTGCGCTTTCGGGTGCTTGAAACCGAGCTCTCGGCTGCAGCCATCCTGGCGGTTACGGAACGTGAGAAGCCGGATGTGGTGCTGATCAGCGTACTCCTCGAAAATGATCCTAACCTCGGGTTCGATGTAACCCGCCAGTTGCGCGCTTCTCATCCCGCAAGCCGCGTCATCATGTTACTGGATCGTTCCGAGCGCCGCTCCGCGGTGGAGGCCTTTCGCGCCGGTGCCAGCGGAATCTTTTGCCGCA
>Ga0181526_10004835_pt1 | contig 10318 bp, 8 predicted proteins | sample PEATcosm2014_Bin_35_FD_119750 | JGI IMG/M metagenome (GOLD analysis project Ga0181526, IMG submission 119750) | Peatland microbial communities from MTU Mesocosm Facility, Houghton, MI, USA - PEATcosm2014_Bin06_30_metaG | ecosystem: Environmental > Terrestrial > Soil > Wetlands > Peat | place...
GCATCCATGGTCTTTGCTGAGCGAAGCCGGCCTGGAAGGCCGGCTTCTCGCAGCAAAGACCATGGAGGCCAAGAGCCTGAGCCGCGCGCAGGGGTCAATGTTTGCGAGCGTAGCGAGCAACCCGCGAAGCGGGCCTGACATTGACGCCGAGCACGGATCAGGCACAGCGGACCCGGAAGTTATGGAAATCGGATGCGTGAATCCGATAGCTCGCAGGAGAGGGGTTGGGGTGAGGGGTCCGGCGAGCGGATCAACCGGAAACCGTATCACAGCCCGAGGTACGTCTCCGCCACCGCGCGATCCCTGGCCAGCGATTGCGCGTCGCCCTCGCCGACGATGCGGCCGAGCGACAGCAGATAGGCGCGATCGGCGAGCTTCAGCGCCCGCCGCGCGTTCTGCTCCACCATCAGGATGCTCATCGCGCCCTCGCCGACGATCCGCGTCAGCGCCGCGAACAACTCGTCGGCGACGAGCGGCGCCAGCCCGAGCGACGGCTCGTCCAGCAGCAGCAGCGACGGCCGGGCCATCAGGGCGCGCCCGACCGCCACCATTTGCTGCTCGCCGCCGCTGAGGGTGCGCACCGCCTGACGGCGACGCTCGGCCAGGCGCGGAAACAAATCCAACACGCGCGCCAAGCCGGCCGGCGCCGCGTCCCGAGCGCGGCGGCAATAAGCGCCGAGCGAGAGGTTTTCCATCACCGACATCGCCCCGAACAGATGCCGGTTCTCCGCCACCGTCGCGACGCCTTCCTCGACGATGCGGTGGGCGGGCAGGCCGACGAGTTCGACCCCGTCGAGCCGTATCGAGCCGGCGGTCGGGAAGACGAGGCCGGCGACGGCGTTGAGGAGCGTCGTCTTGCCGGCGCCGTTCGCGCCGAGGATCGCCACCGCCTCGCCGCCGCGCACGCGAACCGCGATGTCGCGAAGCGCGCGATGGCGGCCGTAGGAATGGTCGAGGCCGTCAATCTCGAGCATCGTCGTCGCCCAGATAGGCGCGGATCACCTCGGCGTCGCGCAACACCGCCTCGGGCGGCCCTTCGGCGATCTTCGCCCCCGCGTTCATCACGATGACGCGGTGGCAGAGCGCGCGCACCGCCGTCATCACGTGCTCGACGAGAATGACGGCCATGCCCTGGGCGGCGAGGCTCCACACCACCGAGACGCCGCCCTCCAACTCGCCCGGGCCCAGGCCCGACAGCCATTCGTCGAGCAGCAACACGCGCGGCCGGGTCGCCAGCGCGCGCGCCAGTTCGACGCGCTTCTGCTCGATATAGGTCAGCTGATCGAGCCGCCGATCCGCCTTGAGCAACAGATTGAGCTCGCCGAGGAAGCCGGCCGCGACATAGCCCGCGTCCTTGAAGCGCACCCGTTCGCCGGCGCCGTAGAGCACGCCCGCCATCACCGTGCCGATCGCCGGCATGTTGGCCGGCATGCGCACGAGCTGGAAGGTCCGGTTGATGCGCTTGCGCACCCGCCGGTGATTGGACAGGCGCGTCACGTCCTCGCCGTCCATGCGGATGGCGCCCGCGTCGGGCCGTATCGTCCCGGCGATCAAGTTCAGGAGCGTGGTCTTGCCCGAGCCGTTGGGCCCGATCAGTCCCAACACTTCGCCCGGGGCGACCGACAGCGAGACGCCGTTGACGGCGACGAGGCCGCCGAACGCCTTGGTCAAACCCTCCACTTCGAGCACCGCGGCCATCGCCTCAGCGTTTCTCGTCGTCGCGCGGCGCGATCTTGAGCCAAAGGTCTTCGATCGCGCCGGCGACCCCGCGCGGCAGGAAAATCGGCCGCGACAGCCAGGCGAAGGCGTCGACCAGCGGCCCGGTCACCCCGCGCGGCCATTCGAGCGGCCGGCCGAGCGCCGCCCAGCCGTCCTCGATCAGGCCGGTCGCGCCGCGCGGCAGGAAATAGACGATCACCATGAATACGAGGCCGAGCAGGACGCTGAACCAGAACGGGAACTCGGTCTGCAGCAGCTCCGACAGGACGATCAAGGGGATGACGCCGAGAACCGGTCCCCAAAGCCGCTGCAATCCGCCGAGGAACGCCATGATGACGACCTGGAACGACACCAGCGGGTTGAAGGCGAAGTTCGGATTGATGAAGCCGAAACGCGGCGCCATCAGGGCGCCGGTCAGGGTGATGAACATGGCGGAGACGACGAACATCGCCACCTTGGCGAACGGCACGTTGACGCCGACCTGGCGCGCCACGGTTTCGTCCTCCCCGATCATCAGCAGCGCCAAGCCGAGCCGGCTGCGCCGCAATCGCCAGCCGACGAAGAACACGATCACCGCGAGGCCCAGCAGGTGCTCGTAAATCAGGGTGGCGTCGAACGGCACGAAGACGTAGCGGCCCATGGTGTGGGTCTTGTTGATTTCCCACCACACCATCAGTTGGCGGATCATCTCGGAGAGGCCGAAGCCGAAGATGACGAAGAACATGCCGCCGATGCGCAGGGTGAGCACCCCGACGACCAACGCCAGCGCCGCGCCGACGGCGAGCGCGGCGGCGAAGGTCGCGTAGAGCGGCATCAGCTTGACCAGCATCGCCACCGTGTACATGCCGACGCCGAAGAACGCCGAGGTGGCGAGCGACACCAATCGCGTCGTGCCGGAAAACAGCGCCCAGGCCACCGTCAGCACGAGGTAGCTCATGACGCTGAGCATGAACGACAGCGCGTAGTCCGACAGCAGCCACGGAAGCGCCGCGAGCATGAGGACGAGCGCGGCGAGCGCGCCGATCGCGGCCGTGGCGCGGACGGGAAAGCGTTTGGCGGCGCCGGCCATTTCAAGGCGTTCCAAACAGGCCGCGCGGCCTCGCCACCAGCACGACCAGGAACAGCGCATAGGCGACCGCGAGCGTCAGCCCGGAATCGACGTAATGGGAGCACAGCGCCTCGGCGACGCCGAGCAGCAAGCCCGCCGCCAGGCTGCCGAGCATGTTGCCGACGCCCCCCATGATCACCACCACCAGCGCCTTCATGGTGAACTCGATGCCGATCGCCGGATTGAAGGACAGGAACGTGCTCACCAGCGTCCCGGCGGCGGCGGCGAGCGCGCCGCCGCCGGCGAACGCCAGCGCCGACAGGCGGCGAACGTCGATGCCGACCAGCCGCGCGCCGACCGGGTCGATCGCCAGCGCCCGGAGCGCGGCGCCGAACCGGGTGAGGCCGAGGACGAGCCACACCGCGGCGCCGATCACGCACGCCGCCGCGAAGGCCAACACGCGGTTGGCGGCGAAGGTGAAGCTCAGGATGTGCAGGGGCTCGCCGAGATAGTCGTAGTAGCGGTTGTCGGCGGTGAACGCGAGCGTGGCGGCGCCGCGCAGTACGAACAGCAGTCCGAAGGTGGCGAGGATGGTCTCGCCCTCGAGCTGATCGCGGGTGCGGGCGCGACGCGCCAGCGGGCTCATCAGCATCCGATAGATCAGCCAGTTGGCCGCGAACGCCGCCGGGACCGTCAGCGCCATGCCGAGAATCGGGTTGACGCCGCCGAGCGTGAACATCCAGAACGCGGCGAATGCGGCGCCCATCAGGAACTCGCCATAAGCGAGATTGACGATGCGCGCCACGCCGTATTGCAGATTGAATCCCATCGCGACGAGGGCGTAGAGACCGCCCAGGATGACGCCGCTGAGGATGACTTCGATCGCCGGCATGTCAGGCGAGGCCGCGCGTCGAAGGCGGCCGGACCGCGCCGGCCGCCGAGGCCGGCCTCACCATGCCGGCTTGGGGAACATGACCGGCTGCGCGCCGGCCATCGCGCTCGGCGAAACGCCGACGAACTGGCCGTTCTGCCACTGGCCGACGCCCCACTGCGTCTCGCGAATGTGCGTCTTGAGGTCGATCGGGCCGGAGATGGTGTTCCACGGTCCGCCATCGGCGATGGTCGCCAACACCTTCTTGCGGTCGAGCGTGCCGGCCTTCTCGATCGCCTGTTGGAGAATTTGCAGGCTCGCGTAGGTGACCGGGCTCGCCCAGCCGTCCGGCGCGTGGCCGGTCAAGGCGACCTGGCGCTTGTAGTAATCTTGAGCGCCCGGCAGATTGGGGTCCCAGCCGCCGATGCCGAAGACGCCGTCGGCCTTGCCCTTGAAGGCGCCGCCGAATTCGGCGAAGGCGGTGCCGACCGCCGTGTAGTAGACTTTCGGATTGTAGCCTTGCGTGATCGCGGTCCCCGCCAGCATGAAAGTGTCGGGCGGATAGCTGCCGGCGATGAAGGTGTCGGCGCCGGACGCCTTGGCTTCCTTGATCTCGTTGGTGAGATCGGCGGCGCCGAGCGGATAGCTCTTCTGCAACACGATGTCGTAGCCCGCCCCCTTCAGGCCGGCGCCGAACCCGGCGGCGAATTCCGCGCCGAACTGATCGCCGACGCTGAGCAGCGCCACCTTGTTGTTGATCTTGCCGGCGCTCTTGAGGCCGTCGAGCACCGCGATCATCGCGGCGCCGAAGTGCATCGGCTGATTGAGAAAGAAGAACAGCGTCGGGAATTGCTTGACGAGATCGACTTCGTCGTTGGCGTTGGCGGTCACCGCCAGCTGGGGATAGCCGTATTTGGCGAAGATCGGCGCGACCGCCAGATTGAAGCCGGTGCTCCACGGCGGCAGCACGAAATCGACCTGGTCCTGGGTCATCAGCTTTTCTTCGAGGCGCAGCAGCGTTTCGGCGTTGCTGGTGTCGTCATATTTGGCGACGACCTCGACCGGGATCTTCTTGCCGAACTCCTTGACGAATATGCCGCCCTGGTCGTTGACGTCCTTCACCCAGAGATCGTATCCCGGCAGGGTGGTGGTGGCGGCGCCTTGGGCGTTCACGCCCGACAGCGAAACGGCGTAGCCGATGCGGATGCTCTTGGGCGCTTCGGCGGCGCCGGCCGCCGACGCCGCCATCATGGCCAATGCGGCGAACGCCGCGGCCGGGACCATCCGGCTGAACTGGGTGTGCATGAACTTCCTCCCTCGCGACGGCCCCCGGCTTCATCGCTGATCGTTCAATGTCCTCGCCCCGGCCGAAGGCCCCGGAGCGCGCGCCGCGAAGGCGGCTCGGATCGCCTTGGCGTCGTCTTCCGGCGGTGGCGAAGCGGCCGCCGGACGCAATCGGCATTGCCGGCCGATCGTTCAGAAGGGATAGGCGTTCGGCTTATCCTTGATCGTCATCCACTGCCACTGCGTGAATTCCTCCCAATTGGCGGGACCGCCGATCCGCGTGCCGTTGCCCGAGGCGCCGACGCCGCCGAACGGAACGTGGGGCTCGTCGGCGACGGTCTGGTCGTTGATGTGCAGGATGCCGGTGTTGAGGCGGTTGCCGACCGCGATCGCGCGCCCGACGTCGGCGGAGAACACGCCGGCCGACAGCCCGTATTCGCTCCGGTTGGCGAGCGCCACCGCCTCGTCCTCGGTCGAAAAGGCGGTGATCGCCGCCACCGGCCCGAACACTTCCTCGTCGAAGGCGCGCATTCCCGGCTTCACGCCGGTCAGCACGGTCGGCCGATAGAAGGGTCCGTCGAAAGTGCCGCCCGCCGCGAGCGTCGCGCCCGCCGCGACCGTGTCCTTGACGATGGCGTGAATCCGCTCGACCTGCGCGCGATTGATGATCGGTCCGAGCGCCACCTGGCTCATCGGATCGCCGACCGGCAGGTGTCGCGCCTTGTCCACCAGTTTCCTGGTCAGCGCCTCGGCGATCGCGTCGCGCGCCAGCACGCGGCCGGTGGTCATGCAAATCTGGCCTTGATGGAACCAGGCGCCGAAGGCGATCGCCGACGCCGCGGCGTCGAGATCGGCGTCCTCGAACACGATGACGGCGTTCTTGCCGCCGAGCTCGAGCTGCACCTTCTTGAGGTGCTTGCCGGCGAGTTCGCCGATGCGGCGTCCGACCGCGCTCGAACCGGTGAACGCCACCATCGCGATGTCGGGGTCGCGGCAGATCGCCTCGCCGGCCTCCGCGCCGCCGGGCAGCACCTGCAACACCCCCTTGGGCAGTCCCGCTTCCTCGAAGATGCGGGCGATGACGAAGCCGCCGGTGAGGGCGGTGCGCGGATCCGGCTTGAGCACGACGGCGTTGCCGGTGGCGAGCGCCGGCGCGACCGCCCGGCTCGACAGGATCAGCGGGAAGTTGAACGGCGAGATGACGCCGACGACGCCGCGCGGCAACCGCCGCGCCAGGCTGATGCGGCCGGGATCGGACGGCAGCACAAGACCCTGCGGCTCCGTGCACATCGCGGCGGAACGGTAGAGGATTTCCGTCACCATGTGGATTTCGAAGCCGGCCTTGGCGGGAATGCCGCCGGTCTCCCGCGCGATCCAGGGAATCAACTCTTCCTGGTTGTCCTCGAGGGTTCGCGCGGCCTTGCGCAACACGGCGGCGCGCGTCTCGTAAGGCGTCGCGGCCCAGGCGGGCTGCGCGGCGCGAGCCTCGGCGGCCGCTCGCCGCACATCCTCGGCGACCGCGTTGCCGACGCGGGTGAGCGTCGCCCCGGTCGCCGGTTCGAGCACGTCGAGCGACCCGCCCGCGGCGCTGCGCCAGTCCGCGCCGAACACGCGCCCGCGCCAGACCGACTCGATCATGAATTTGGGTAGCGGCGCGTTCACGCCCTTCCTCCCCACTATCTTGGCCGCGGCGCGACAGAGCCGTCGGTTTACACCAAGTCTCGGCGAGCGTCACCCATCGCAAGACGTTTTCGCGCCGTCATCGCCGGGACGCGCCCGGCCGCGACGGCGTCGGCTTCGCAGAGCTTTCTTGAACCAGCCGCCCGCGCCGAGGTCTGGTTTTATCGCTTGACAATGCTTCATAACGTTTCGGCGCGCAACAAGCCATCGGCCGCCCGCCGCGGCCGGCATCCAGCCGCGCCGATCGGGATTTGGCGCGGGGCGCGAAGCCGCCGTCAGCGGAGCCTGGCGCGAATCGAGGGCCCCCAGACCGACAGGAGATAAAAACAGATCGCCACGATCAGCAGGTGTTGGAAGCCGAGGAGGGTCGAGAAGGATTCGCTCAAGCCGCCGATCACCGATCCCGCGATATTCGAGCCGAAGGCTTGATCGGGGTCGGCTTCGTCGCGGAACGAGCGGGCGAAAATCACCCCGGCGAAGAACATCGGTCCGAGCGCGAGCGCGCACGGTATGACGTAACGCCAGACGATTCCACCGCTCAGGAAGGTGTCGAAAGGCACCAGCAGCGCGGCCGCCAGGAACGCCAGCAGCGCCGCGTAATGGGGAGCGAGCCTACCGGAGGGCGTCCTGAGGACATAGAGGTTGGCGGCGAGGATCAGCATCAGGGCGGTCAGGAACACGGCCGAATTGACCAGCCAGGTGCTGCCGAACAGCAGCGCCATCTGCACAACCGCTTTGGTTTCCAGAAGCATGAAGGCGGCGCCGAGGAAGAACATGCGGTTGTTGATCCGCACGCGGCCCTTCGGCATGAAGAGGTAGACCATCGCCACCCCGAGCACGCCCAGCACGATCATCGAGCGCACGGTCAGCGCCGGGATCAACTTGGCGCTGATGTAGAGGAACGGCCAATCGTCGCTGGTCGCCAGCGTCGGCGCCTCGTTGTCGACGACCAGCCGCGTCGGCGCGATCTTCAACCAGCGGTCCTGCTGTCCGGCGGGCGCCAGGTCCGCCAGCGCCTTGAACCCGTCGGCCGCCAGATTTTCGGGCGGGGAGACGTTCAGCCAGAAGACGCCGTGCTGGCGGAACGCCTCGCTTATCCCGGGATTGCAGCCGGCGATGATGGTGGTGAAGCCGGCCGGGTCCGACGATTTCAACGTTTCCGTGTAGGGCAGCGGGAGAACGATCGGATCGCATCCGAAGACCTGCTTGGCCATCGCGGCGACCCGTTGGACGATCCATCCCTGGCGGTAGTAGTTGTACATCACGAACATGCCGCCCGGCTTCAGCACCCGACGGATGTCCTCGAAGGCCTGTTCGGTGAAGAGGTAGCTCTCGAGACGGATGTTGGCGAAACCGCTGTGCAGGATCAGCGAGTCGACCAGGGCGTAGACCACCAGGTCGTATTTGCGGTCGGTGGTGCGCAGGAAATGCCGGCCGTCGTCGAGATGACGGACCACTCGCTGGTCTTCGTAGGGTTGGTCGGGGTGATAGCGGATGCCGATGTCCTGGATCACCGGATCGATCTCGACTGCGTCGATGGCGCCGACGCCGTAGCGCAACGCGTGAGCGATGTCGTTGCCCGAACCGGCCCCGATGATCAATTCGTCCTGGAACGGCGCGCCGCCGGTCTGCCGTTCCAGCAGGTGAATCAGCGAATAGGTCGAGCCGCCGGATGCGAACGGCACCATCGCCTGATGGCCGATCGTGTTGACGGTGATGTCGCCGGTCACTTTCTGTCGATCCACCGCATAATAGGGCGACCAGCGCAATTCGTGCAGGCCGGACCGATCGGCGGGAATCAAGGTGAACAGCGACAGCGCTGCGAGCGCCACGAGACGCGGCCGCGACAGCGCCTTGTCCTGGTAGAGGAGATAGCCGACGCCGACGAAAATGATCGCGAACCAGATCGCCGGCGGCGTCTGCGCAAGCGAAAGCAGCGAGAACGCCAGGATGCCGACCAAGCTGCCGCCGATGTTGAGGGAATAGCCGAGGACCCGATTGGGATAGGCGTCGAAGGCGCGGCCGAGCACTTGGCCGAGCCCGACGAACATCAGCGCGATCAGGATGAAGAACAGCGCGGCGATCGATTCGATCGGCACCACGAATTGCGCGACGTCGGGGTTGCGGTGCTCGGTGCCGAAGAAGACCTCCTGCGGCGAGGCCTGATGTCCGACATCCACCGCCAGTCCGCCCCAATAGGTGTAGACGACGAGAAGCGCGTGCGCCGCCGCGAAGGTCGCCAGCGCGATGTAGGGCGTCGCCGCGAGCCAGTCCCAGCGCCGCCGCGCCGCCAGGCAGCCGCACGACATTCCCAGAAAGCAGGCGATCAGGACGACGTTGGTGAAGAATTGCAGGAAGATGACGTTGGCGGAGAACCAGCGAATGCACGCCAGTTCGAAAAACAGCACCAGAAACCCGACGAGAAAGAGATTGAGACCGTGCCGGCGCTCGTCGAGCCGAACGATCGTATCCATGCGCGTGTCGTCCATGCGGCCCCCGAATTCGTTTTCGCCATCGAAGCGTTTCGCGCGCCTCGAGATGGAACGCGATGTCACTGAACGCGTGCGCCGACGCCGACGATCCCCGAGCGGCGGCGTCTCCCTTTGCGTCAGGCCGGCGTCGTGGCGTCGGCCGGGGCGCCGTTCGCCTCGAGTCGGCGTTCCCCTTTCGGCGGTCGAGGCCGCCGGTTGTTCTCGATGCCAGCTTTTCTCTTAACGTGGGGTTAGCAGGCGGCGCCGAAGGTCAGAGATGATCGACGAGCCCGAAGGCCGGATCGCCGCGTCCGCCATGATCGCGCGAGGCCGCGCGCCCGCTTTCGTCGGCGCGCCGACGGCCCCCGCCGGGGCCGGCGAGCCAGGTCGGCAGGAAGGCGCCGAGCCAGTCCGCCACCATGCCGTCGTGCTGGAACCAGCCGTCGAGATGGCCGCGGCGCGGCTGCGCGCCGGGCCGGCTCAGCCGCTCGTGCCCGCGCGTCGTCCAGCGGCACATCATGTGATAGGTCACCTCGGGGTGGAACTGCAGCGCGATCGCCTCGGCGCCGAAGGAAAAGGCCTGATTGGGGAAATCCTCGGCGCCGCTCGCCAACAGACGGGCGCCGTCGGGCAACTCGAAGCCGTCGAAATGCCATTGGTAGACGCAGCGCGGGAATCGCGCCGCGCACAGGCCGTCGCCCGCCGGGGTCGGCCGAATCGGGAAATAGCCGACTTCGCCGCGACGGTCGGGATAGTTGAAAACGCGCGCCCCGAGCTGCCGGGCCAGCAATTGCGCGCCCAGGCAGATGCCGAGAAAAGGCTTCTGCTCGCGCAACGGCAGCGCCAGCCAGTCGATTTCGCGCCTGAGCCAGTCGTGCTCGTCGTTGGCGCTCATCGGCCCGCCGAACACCATGACGCCGTCGTGATCGTCGAGCGTCCTGGGCAGCGGCTCGTCGAGGCTGGGGCGGCGGATGTCGAGCCGCGCGCCGAGCGCTTGCAAGACGGCGCCGACGCGTCCCGGGGTCGAATGACCCTGGTGGAGAATCATCAGCACTTTCCTGCGCCCGACGCGCTGGGCCATCGCTTTCGCTCCAAAGCCGCGAACCGAACGCCGCCTGCGCCCTCGCCCGCGAATCGAGCGTTACATTAGCAACTCTCGTGCCGTTTGGTTAAGGGGGAAGGGCGGTTTCTTTTGTCGCCCCGGCGAACCGGCCGCCGTCCTGGCCGACCTGGCCGACCTGTCGA
>Ga0181526_10004838_pt1 | contig 10315 bp, 16 predicted proteins | sample PEATcosm2014_Bin_35_FD_119750 | JGI IMG/M metagenome (GOLD analysis project Ga0181526, IMG submission 119750) | Peatland microbial communities from MTU Mesocosm Facility, Houghton, MI, USA - PEATcosm2014_Bin06_30_metaG | ecosystem: Environmental > Terrestrial > Soil > Wetlands > Peat | place...
TCTGGTGATACTCCCGGTTCACAATTATTTTGCATTTTTTACAATATGAGGGACCTGGGTCCTTGGGTCCCTGACAGCGTGGGCAAATGACAACAGGGGGTTTTCGTGACTCAATCCCTTTGGCGGCCCGCCGCTCGCGCCTGTATTCCTTAATGCAAGGGTTACAGGCCCAAATCTTCGCACTAGGCTTCGGTCCACCACAGCGTGGGCAGATACCATACCCCGGATGGAACCGGCTATGGGGGTCCCCGCCATCAATTTTGTTATATTTTGGGTTTTCCGTTTTAATAGCCTCAGTCTCCGCGGTAAGCGCGTCTTCCAGGTCCACCGCCGGAATTACCGTCGCGGTAGCAATCTCCGCGGCCCACGGCCGTTCATACCAATGCTTCGTGAACCGGGTCGTAAGCTGAGACGTTTGACCCACCCACAGTAGATCACCGGCAGTGTTGAAGAAGCGATAAACATAGAACATGAAGTCTTCCTACCATTAGACCTTGCCACCGTCAGTACCATATAAATCTTCTGTCATCAAGAGGTCTAATGGAAAAATTAGGCTACACATGCAAGCCCCGGGTCTTATTGGCCGCGCACGGGTGGGCTCGGCCATGGTGGGGAGGGGCAAAACGTGGGCCGGCGGGACGCGCGAAAGCCTCCCGCGGTTTCCCGCAGGAGGCTACAGATCAGACGGTGGAACGGTGAAAGGGTGCTAGATCGTCAGTGCACCCTTGGCACCCTTGACACGATCGCAAACGATATATGCGACCCCGAACCGGTAGGACACTTTGATCTCGTACCGATTGTCGACCTTGGCAGCGGCGCGAACCCGTTCCACCACCATATGGTTGAACGCCGCAGTAGCGTCCTTGATTGCCTGATGCTTCTCGGCAAGATCGCCCGTCAGGTTGACCTTTTGCCATGCGTCCTTACCAAGGACCTTGCCGTCACGTGTCAGGGCGTCACGCTTCGTCGTCGTCGTCGTCGTCGTGGGATTTCCGATTTCGAGTGTCATAGGACTATTCCTCATTTTGGAGTTGGCGGGTTAGGCCGGATTGCCGTCCGGTCGACCTAGGCCGGCTGGAAAAGGTTAACGGTTCGACCGGTCCAAGGGTGCGAATAGGGCAAGCACACTCAGGTGCCAGTTCGCGATGAATGCACGAAGCCAGAAGGAGCCCCATGAAGGCGTGACCATCTCCACAACCTGTGGTAAGTGTGATCTCGCGAAGGTCGGTGGCGTGATTACCGTGGCGGTAATGGTTGTGTTTTTCGGTTGAGTAACCGATCGTATATAACTAGCCTTGACTTTGCTCATGTTTTTGCTCCAGAGGGCGCCGCGGCGCCGGTTTACGGGCTCGGCGACGTGGCGAAGGTTAACGCGAGGTTAATGCGATTACGTCTTTTGTGTGTTTCACGGTGTTAAACATGCACCTAGTCCATTATCTGGGAGCAAATCTAACTAGAAAATGCTGTTTTTAGAAGTTGCTACTTAGGTGCCACCTTGAAATCATTACAGAACCGGCAGTGCTAGGAATTAGTCACCGTTTCACCGTGAATAGGACCATATAAAGCTGTATCAATCCCTATGATGTCGTCGGTTGGTAACGAAACTGCAACGATTGGAGCCAGAGGGTACACACGATATCCCTATATTACGAAAAATCCATTGGGTTAAAATTAACAATATTAACAGATAGTTAACAACCGATGATATCATCCTTTTCTTGCCATTCTAACCCTATTGCTATCGGTGCTGAAGGCTGACTAATTCCTCACAAGGTGAAAAGGTGTGACGGTTCAATGGTCAGCTTAAGTAGCAGTTTAATTATCCATCAAAATTGACCCTTGACTACCGCGAACTACTATGCTAGGTTTCCATTTATCGTCGAAAGACACAACAAAGACACAGGAGTTTATCATGCCCTATATTGCTTTACGTCAAGACCCCGAAGGCAATTGGATATACCCTGTCGAGAGCATGCTCTCCAAATTGCGACGATATCTTGGCATGCTCGTACCATACCGGCAGTTGTGGTACAACAAAGCCACGGGAGGCTATTATGTCAAGGCCATCGACACCAGCATGTCCGGCACCAAAGTGATCATGCACGGCCCATACTACTTCAAGCATATGGTCGCACTAGGTCGCATGGTGAATGTGTGGCACGGTACCGATCGAGACAAATCGTCAATCACTCTCTATGATAATCACGGGCGCAAATATCCTGAAGAACCGTTACCCAAGCATTTGCGTTTTGCCGTAGTGACACCTGCGCTTGCCGCCATGGTGGCCCAGTTGCGAGGCGAAGGTTGGACGGTGACACCACCCCAGGACAACACCGCTCCAATTACCGCACCGGTAACCGAACCCAGCGACGAAGATATCGATCTTGCCGCCATTGAAGACTTGATGCGCGGAGACGGAGAAACTGGCCCGGCGCGTTAACCACGGCCACGCGGCCGACGGCGTCAGCGGCCGGCAAGCCGCGGCGCGCCCCGCCACGGGGCCTCAAACGAGGAGTAACACCATGAAGACCGTATGCGCCTATATCGCTTCCAATGAGCCCAAGCGCTCTGGGATACTCGCTGAGCGGCCTACGCTCCCCAACCGGCATGGTATCTTCAACCGCGCTTGGGATAAACCTGATCGGCATGAGATGGCCCAACAGTTGGCCGTGGACCTTGGCCGGTCGATCACATATTGGGAACGCAAGCTGGTAGGAGACGACCAATGACATGGGAAGAAGCTTTGGTGCTTGGTGCACCTCACACCACTACTGGTGGCGTGAACTTGCGTAACGCGGACTTGGGTAGCGCGAACTTGTATGGCGCGAACTTGCGTAACGCGGACTTGGGTGGCGCGTACTTGGGTGGCGCGAACTTGGGTGGCGCGAACTTGCGTAACGCGAACTTGTATGGCGCGTACTTGCGTGACGCGGACTTGAGTGGCGCGAACTTGGGTGGCGCGAACTTGTATGGCGCGGACTTGGGTGGCGTGAACTTGCGTAACGCGGACTTGGGTAGCGCGAACTTGTATGGCGCGAACTTGCGTAACGCGGACTTGGGTGGCGCGTACTTGCGTAACGCGGACTTGGGTGGCGCGAACTTGCGTAACGCGGACTTGGGTGATCAGTGGATCATTCAAGGTCCATGCACGGAGGATGGTTACTGGACCTTCCTGCAAAAGCTGACAGATGACAATACGCCAATGATCAAGGCGGGCTGCCGGTATTTATCCATCCCCGAGTCATTGGCACACTGGAAAAGGACACGGGGCGGTACCAAATTAGGCCGCGAGCGTATTGCGATCGTGAAATTCCTGGAGTGGACCGCCATGAACCGCGGCTTGATACCGTAGCCAGAGGGAGATATTAATGCCTAATTACCAGAAATCAGCAAGGAACTTGACCGCAATGCGTGATCCCACTCGCGAGGAAATGCAAGAATTTCTCAATACTCAGACGTGTGGCGAGGACGGCGCAGATGACGATATCGAAATCGCCATCTTCTGGTTTGCCATGTATTGGCATGGCGGTCAGACGAGCAATCTCTACAGCGTCATGAGTACCTCGCCCTATTCACCCGGTCCGTGCGGCCGGCTGGAGGATGAAGGTGACATGGTGCAACTGATGTTCGATGCACTGGAGCACGAATACACCATGCGCACTGATATCGTGCGGCGCGGGCCGCCAGAGCCGGATGTTACCGCTGAGGTAACTGATCCGATCCGTGGTGGCGCGTTAACCTAGGCCACTTGGGCGCCTTTCGACTGATGCGGCGTGCGCAACGCGCCGCATTGGTGGGACGGTAAAACCAGGAGTGTTAGATGGGTGCAGGTTTCAGTGGTCGACATGACGCAACAAAACCGCTGTATCAACAGCGGCATTATGAGGACATGGCGCGCACCTTGCGCGAACTTAAGGCGCAATACCTTGTCACTGCCAACATGGATACGTTGGCAATATGGGAATACGCAGTGGAGCTTTTCACATCCCGTTTCGGTCGCGATAATCCAAATTTCAAGCCTGACAAGTTCAAGCAGGCTTGCGGGTATGAAGGTGTGACATGAAATACTCCAAAAAGGCGCCTCTGCCGCGGTGCCACCCATTGGTGCATGAGTTGTTTGCCCGCATCGATGCGCTGGGGGTGCCACTCAAGACGATCGCAGCACGTACGGGCTGTACGCCGCACGTGCTCACACGCTGGAAGCTACGCAACCGGCCCAAGCTTGACAACTTCGATGAAGTGCTTCAGAGCATGGGCCTGAAGCTTGCAATTGTGGAGCAATAACCATGTGGCGCGGTATTTTGTCGGGCTGCTTGATCCAGGGTATCGTTGGTGCTATCATGCTCGCGGTGATTTACATCGCGTTGCACTGAGAGGACCAATGTGGTACGGAGTTCTTTTCGTGGTATCGATCGTGGTGATCTTTGCCATAACCTGTGGAGTACGACGACATGACGAGGAAGCATAGCGAACGCAAGCGCGCCAATCTGGGGCTCGCTCCCGACGCGCTCACCCAGCAAGAGAGCCCGGAAGCGTCCAAGCCCAATGGCCACGCCAAGGGCCCATTCGATGATATCCTGCGGCAGGCCAATGCGGCCGGCGCCGCGAAGGATACACAAGACCAGGAGGAGCCCAAGCTTACCGACGTGGAGCGCGCCTACGCTGACGGTGTCAAGGCCGGCGTACGGCTGGGCGCCAAACTGGGCAACGTGATTGGGCACATGGACCAAGCGGACCACGATACCGAAATCGTGCGCCGACTGGAGCGCAAGCTACATCGGGCTGGCAAGCGCATTGCCCGGTTCAAGCAGGCCGTTCACATGGCGGCCATCGCCAACATGCTCACAGTCAAGGCATTGGACGACTGATGGCCGACGGTCTGGAAGATATCTTGCGTGCACTGGCAGATGCGGGAAATTTCTCGCATCTGTCCATTACCGCCAGCGCTAACGGGCCCTGGTTTCATGCCTCTTTTGCCCCGGCTCTTACATGGGGGCAAGGGCACGCGACTGCGAATGATCCCGTTCGCGCAGTACTATTGGCAATCGAGAACGCGCCTAAAGGGCGCAAGGTTCATTCGCCTGCACAGTGCTTAACGACGCCAGCAGTAGTACCTGCGGAAAATACCGGTAGTGACGCGTCCCAGGGAAACCAGCAATCGGCTAAGGCTGTGCAGGCGAATGAACCCAAACCTACCAGTCTCATGGACTTGTTCAAGGGCGATTAACCATCGCCACGCGGCCACGACCGCCGCGAACTTACCGCCGCGGTAACGGCAAAATGAGGAGAACAATAATGGTAACAGGAACAAGCCCCGGCGCCGGGGGTAATCTAGCGCATGCCCCGGGTAATGACACCCGGTTCGCGGCTCTTTTGGAGCTTAGCACGACGCTGGGCGCCACCACTGGGCAGGCGGAAGACGTGCAAGTGAAGCACCTTCTCGCAGTCACGCAGGCTGCGTTTGAAGGTGTGATCGATAACACCGTGGACAAGCACGGCACCGGGATCGATGATGCCACCAAGATCACTGAGGCATACTGGAAAGCGCGCAACAAGGAAGTGATTTTCAATCCCAAGGCGGGCAACCAACGCAAGACCATATCCACCGTGCGCCAGTGCATCACGCTGGGGGGATGGAGCAAGGGTGGGCCCGGCGAACCGATCGGGATGGTGAACAAGGCCATGACAAGTTATCGTCAGCTGCGCAAGTACCCGAACTCTGCGAAGCGCCTTGTCGATGCGGCGAACTATCTGATCACGATCGCACGCAAGATGAAGCGAAGTGACGTGCTCTTGGACGATGAAGACCTTCGTGATCTGGCGTTCAAGCAGGACCCGGATATCGCCACGGTCGAGGATGTGCTTCACGGCATGCGCAAGACGCTGGGCAAGCTCAAGGACGGCAAACATCCGGCCGGTAGCTGCGCCATTCCGAACATTGAAGCGGCATGGAAAGCCCTCAACAGGGAACTGAAGGCCATTGCCGATGCCAAGAAACAGGCCAATACCGATGCGGAAACGGAGGCTGAGATCACGGCTGCCGCAGACGCACAGGCCAAGACTGAAGCAGAGGTTGCCGCCTCTGGTGTTGCCTGGTCCTAGCTCACGCTGGCGTAAGGTGACCGCCGGTGGCAAGGTTTTCCTCGTTTCCCTTGCCACCGGTCTTCGTATTTTGGGTACAACGGGGTAAAGGTCACGGGCATTGAAAAGCCGCGGCATGACATTACGAGTTGGTATGGGTCAATCTCGCAAAACGCAGGTGATCGCAGCTAGCCTTGATCGCAAGATGCGATTGATTGCTTGTGCCAAGTCATACCGCGTGCAAAAGATTACAGGACCGTACAGACTTGGTAAGCTGCGTGTGACTGGGAAGCACTGGGAAGACATGCAACGTATGCCACGTACCCATCAGCGGGATGATATCCCGCACGAATTTCAGACTGCGCTGAGTATGTTCGCGCGGAGAATACATTTTCCATTTGTGCAGTGGTCAATGGTGAGGACAGGGCGTAGCAAGCCATACTTATGGTCCGCGCAAGCCGCGCCGCGCGTTAACCGTTGCCAGCTGGCGATCGAATGCGCCGCGGTCGTACGTGCAAAGATAGATACTGAACTTCTTGAAAAGATCAAGAAACAAGTTCTACATACCATAACGTATGGCGCCGACGTTATGGGGTCTGATTTGGCAACGACGCCACAAACGAGGGATGACAGTTATGGCACTGAACTTGGTACAGGCAAAGAAAGCGCTCCTCCTCAACACTCGCGCTGGGAACGCTACGCTACTGCGGAGCCCGTCGGGGTTCGGCAAAAGCACCATGCAAATGGCAGCCTTCGAGCAGCTGCGCTCCGAGAACGACAAGATCGGACGAACAACCGGCTTAGGGATAATCTTCGCCGCTACACAGACGCCACCCGATCTGATCGGTCTACCGTGGAAAGGTGAAAGGACCTTCGCCTTGCCGGCGCCCTTGCCCGACGGGCGGACTACGGTTACCTTTACGGTAACCGACCCGAGTTATCCGCTGTGGATGCTAGACGTGTTCACGGGCAAGCCGGCGGTGATGTTCGACCAGTTTGTCTTGATCATTGAGGAGTACGGACAAGGTGAACCGGAAACAAAGCGGGCGATGGCGGAAATATTCCTCAATGGGGGTACCGCTCCTTTCTATCTCCCTAAAGGTAGCGCCCGATGGGCGTGCACTAATAGCGGTTCGCGCTATGGCGTCACCAAAGACTTTCTCTTCGCTATCTCACGCCGTACAGTCATCGATATTGCGCAAGATATTGATGTCCTTGTGGACCATTGGGATCAGCCCTATTCGTTCCAAGGCCGGCAATGGATCATGTCCGCGGTATGGAAAGCTTGGGCAAAAACGTCGGGCGTCATCTTCGAGCCTGAGCCCAAGGAAGACGGGCCGTGGTGTAACCCGCGCACCATGTCCGCGGCGGACCGCATCTACCAGTGCATGATCGAAGATAACGGCGGGAAGGATATCGATCCGAACGATCCCATGCTCCTGGAATTGTTCTCTGGCACGATCGGTATGCCAGCAACGCAGTCGGCGGTACAGCACTTGACGTTTCGTACTCAACTCCCTTCGTACGAAGACGTAGTGGCTGAGCCGACCAAGGCGCCGTGCCCTACCAAGGGCGATCTGCAAATGCTCATGGCCTATGAGATGGCTGCGCAGACCAAGGTAGAGACGCTCGCTGAAGCGTTAACCTATGTCAGCCGGCTGAACAAGGACATGAGTATCACGTACATTTCGGCGCTCTTGCGGCGGAATTATCGGGGTATCATCAACCAACCGGCGATGCAGGCATGGATACAAAAGAATTCATCCGTCGTGGCGATCGTAGCGAGCTTGGCGGCGAACTGAAGAAATGGTTCAATAGATACTGGATCAAGCGTAATTGGGTAAACGCCGCCTTAGGGCGGCGTAAGTGGCAAACGGTAAGCAATATTGATCTTGACCAGTATCTCTCACATAAGGCGACTAAAGTGGAACTTTCACAGCTGGACGCCTTAATCGACTGGAAGCTTGACGACTACGTTAAGCGCAGAAACACGGCCAAAGCAAAACAGGAGAACGGGATTATGCAAGACCAGATTACGATCGAACTTCGTGTCGACTTCGCCGACAAGGACAAGATACCGGAGCTAACCAAGATCGCGTGCAGCATGGCGCGAACCCTGGTGGCCAACGTGCAGCTGCTGGGCCCTACGTGCAAGCCCGAATGTGTCGTGTTCACTGATAACTTCATGAGCGCGCCGCAGCAAGTGGATATCTATGCCGATCTGATCGGCAAGGGCAAAGATGAATTATCCGCGATCGAGGCCAAGGATGCGGTATTTTCGGGCGCCGCTACCGCGACGGTAACCGGCGAGGACCAAGTGTCAGACGAATTACTCGCCGCGTTGCGGAGTTAACCAACGCCACGTGGCCACGGCAAAGGAAACGGGGAACAACATGAACCTGAAAGAAGTAGCGCTTACGCCGGAACAAAAACAACAGTGGGCCGACACCATGTCTCTCATGGCATGGTCCGCGCCTGGGTTCCGTCATCTGTGGTATCGCCTCTTGCAGAACCATGATGGTGAATACACCGCGAAAATGGCCAAGTTCACCTATGAGGACTTGGGCGTTCCTGGTGACAAACGGCCTGGAGTGGCGTTTACCGACGGCAAGAACGTCGTTATAAACCCGGATATCTACTTCAAGTATTCGCTCAAAGAGCGGGTATTCATTAATTGCCATGAGATCGCGCATAATGTCTATGACGACTGCGGTATCTTGTACCGGCTTCAAAACGAGACGCATATCACCACAACCGACGGCAAGACGTTCCCATACAAGCCCGAGATCATGCAACATGCCATGGACTACCGCATCAACGCGATGCTGGTAGAGGGGCGCCTGGGCGCCATGCCAAAGGATGCCCTGTACGATCCCAAGATCGCCGAGGCCAAGGAAGGCGTTATGGATATCTACGGCCGCGTTTACAAGCAGGACGATGAAGGGGGAGCCGGCGGCGGCAATCCTGGGCAACAACCGGGACAAGGTAACGCGCAAGGTAACAATGGCTTTGACCCGAATGGGGTACAGCCCCCCGGTGCCAGCACAGGAACAGCGCCCGGACAAGCCCAGTCACAGCGTAATCCCCAGCAATGGGCGGTGGAAACGGCACAGGCCCAGCGTCTTACCAGTCAACGGTCACAAGGTAAAATGGCCGGCGGGTTGCAGCACATGTTCGACGAAATACTGGAGCCCAAGGTCGATTGGACCCAGCATATTGAAACCATATGCAAGCGCATCATGGGTGGCGGTTCCTATAACTGGAAAAAGCCGGACCGGCGCTTCATTGGGCGGGACCTGTGGATGCCCGGCCGCGGTGGGGAAGGAGCCGGGTGGCTGGTGATCTGGGGCGACACTTCGGGCTCGATCGGTGATGACGATCTTAACCGGTATCTGGGCGAGATGCGAGGGTTAATCGAGGACATGAACCCGCAGCGGCTTACCGTGATCTGGTGTGACGCTGAAATACATCATGTCGATGAAATTGAGGATACAGCGGACCTGGACACGATCCGGGCCCGCGGTGTAGGGGGGCGCGGCGGTACCGCCTTGGAGCCTGTGTTTGAGTGGATTGCAGAACGCGATCGTGACAAGCAGCCGGACATGTTCATTGGGATGACCGATGGGTATGTCAACTTTCCTGAGAAGCCGGCATATCCGGTCATATGGGCCAGTATCCATGACAACAAGGCGCAGTATCCCTACGGGGAAGTCGTGGCCATCAATCCAATGCGGGATTACACATGAGTGATCTTTATGAGCAAATAGACCTGATCCTCCTTGAAATGGAGGCGGAAGGTCTGCTGGTAGTCCATGATGACGGTGGCTTTGACCCAACTGAAAAGGGCAAGGACGTGTGGGAGGATATCCTGCGCGAACGCTCAGTGAAGCTGGGCGCCACCTTGACAGTGTTAACCAACTAAACTTTTACCGCGGAGGTAACAAATGGGATGCGCGATGGCTACCGCCAAGCGGCGGCGAAGACAAGCGAAGATGGGCTGGAAAAACCTGCCCAAGCAGCACCGGCCGCATTATCCTACCCATACCAGTGAGGTATGGGACAGGCTGAATGCGAAGGCGAAAGAGCGCCAGCAAGAGATTGCCAGCCGCAAGCAAAATAAGAGGCGCCTGTGATGTTACGGGTCCAATGCATGTATGATCCCCTTGACCCCAACGTCTGTATGCCGGCGACCCCTGACGACTGGGAGTACCGGATTTATGGTGATGACCGCGCA
>Ga0181526_10004840_pt1 | contig 10311 bp, 7 predicted proteins | sample PEATcosm2014_Bin_35_FD_119750 | JGI IMG/M metagenome (GOLD analysis project Ga0181526, IMG submission 119750) | Peatland microbial communities from MTU Mesocosm Facility, Houghton, MI, USA - PEATcosm2014_Bin06_30_metaG | ecosystem: Environmental > Terrestrial > Soil > Wetlands > Peat | place...
ATGATTGCTGGGTCCGATTCGAGCGGCGGGGCGGGCATCCAGGCAGACCTGAAAACCGTCTCGGCGCTGGGTGCATTTGGAATGACCGCAATCACTGCCCTGACGGCGCAAAATACGACAGGAGTCTTCGGGGTGCTGGAGATCGGCGCAAATTTCGTGGTGGAGCAGATCGAAGCGTGCGTGAGCGATATTGGGTGTGATGCGGTAAAGACTGGAATGCTCTCGAGCACGGAAATCATTGAGGCGGTCGCCGCCAGACTTTCCGAGCGAAAGCTGGCGCCACTTGTGGTTGATCCGGTGATGATCGCCAAGAGCGGCGCGCCGTTGTTGAAGCGCGACGCCGTCGAGGTCCTCAAGACCAGATTGCTTCCGCTAGCCACCGTGGCTACGCCCAATTTGCATGAAGCAGGCGCGCTCACGGGACGCGAAATCAAGACGCTTGCACAGATGAAAGAGGCTGCACGTGCAATCCGTGATCTGGGACCAGAAAATGTCGTTATCAAGGGTGGCCATTTGCCGGATGTAGCTGCCGACGTTTTGTACGACGGGCATGCATTCACGGAGTTTCGGGGAGAGCGCATCGACACCAGAAATACGCACGGGACCGGTTGTATCTTCGCCTCGGCCATTGCGGCCAGTTTGGCGAAAGGGAAAACCGTTCGCGAAAGCGTGGCTACGGCCAAGGAATTCATCACGGCCGCCATTCGTGGCAACCTCGCCATCGGGAAGGGTTGCGGACCCGCAAATCCGATGGCCAGGAAAGGCGAATCCGTCTATGGCCCACAATCCTGATGAAGTAGAAAGTCTGGCGCAGGAACTACTGCACGCGTATGAGACGGGGCAAATGATTTCTGCGTTGCCGTCATCCCGGCCCGGTTTCGATCTCGACGGCGCGTATGCCGTGGAAGGAACACTCAAAGGGTGGCGCGAAGCAGCAGGACATCGGGCTGTCGGGCGGAAGGTCGGGTATGCGAACAAGGCCGTGTGGCGGATGCTTAAGCTCGAAACACTGGTGTGGGCCCACATGTACGACGACACGGTGCATCACAGCGAGAACAACGAGGCGACACTGGCCATCTCTCATGCGCGTTCGCTGAAGATTGAGCCCGAGATCGTATTCGGTTTGAAGCAGCCGATTGTTTCTGGTGGTCTCGATGCTACTGCCGCGCTCGAGTGCACCGATTGGCTGGCGCTGGGATTTGAGATTATCGATTGTCCCTATGCCGGATGGCAATTCCAGCCCGGCGATTTCGTGGCGTCCCTTGGACTACATGCAGCGCTTGTGGTCGGGGAGAAGACACAGATGCAGCCGGAATTGATCGGCAAACTGCTGGACGAACTACCACGATTCACGGTACGGATGTTCAAGAATGGCGGGTTTGTGGAAGAAGGCTCGGGGAAGAATTCTTTGCGGAGCCCCGCGTTGTGCCTGGCCGAACTCGGCGCAGCCATTACACGAAGGTTCCCGGAGCAAGGGTTGAGGGCTGGAGAGATGATTAGTTCCGGGACTCTGACCGCGGGGCATGCTACCGAAGAAGGGGACAAGTGGACGGCGGAAGTCGCAGGCATCGATCTCCCACCGCTGAAAATGCAGTTGATCCAGGCATAAGCAGAATTAATCGAGCTGCCAGTCAATCCCGAAGGGCCTTTCCCGGGCGGGATTCACGTCGCTCTTGACATTGCGATCGATAGCTGTCAGAAAATGGGACAATCCCCCCGGGAATGCCTGAGAGGCGACATCAAATGACTCTCAAATCAGCAGACACACTTCTTGACGTGTTGCATTTCGCGGACAGTCACGCGGCGATCGGCATCCCTGAGCTGAGTATCGTTATCACCTATGATTCGCTGCGCCAGCAGGTTCTGGCAATGGCCGATGCGCTTGCGTCGGCCGGCATTCGCCGTGGGGATCGCGTGGCGATTGCCTTGCCAAATGGCTTGCCGGCGATTGTGAGCTTCCTGGCAGCGTCCATCGCCGGGACAGCTGCTCCACTGAATCCGGCTTATCCGTACGAAGAGTTTCACTTTTTCCTCGGTGATACGGACGCGCGCGTCTTGCTTTGTCCGACGGTGGGCGCCGAATATGTGCGGAGCGCAGCGGCAGATCGCAAGATTCCGGTTTTTTCGGTGGAAATGAACGAGAAGGGCCAAGTTCATCTGGTGGATGCTCCGAGCGGAGCCACGGCGCAACCGCCCACTCCGGAAGATATCGCGCTGGTACTGCACACCAGCGGGAGCACCGGGAGGCCGAAGCGAGTGCCCTTACGGCATTTTCAGTTGGCGGTTTCGTGCGCGAATATTGCGAACACCTACGCCCTATCCGAGGAAGATGTTTCGCTGTGCATCATGCCGCTGTTTCACATCCATGGATTGATCGGGTCGGTGATGGCGACACTGCTGACGGGTGGCACGGTAGTCGTTCCCACAAAATTCAACGCGCTTTCTTTCTGGAGGACGGTGCGGGAAAACCGAGTGACTTGGTACTCGGGAGTGCCCACCATGCATCAAGTGCTCGCGGCGCGCACCCATCACAAACCCGCGGAGGCTGTGACCTTGCGCTTCATTCGTTCCTGCAGCGCGCCTCTTTCCCCTGATCTCATTCACAAAATCGAGGGACTGTTTGGAGTGCCATTCGTGGAAGCCTATGGGATGACGGAAGCAGCGCATCAAATGACATCGAATCCCCTGCCGCCGCGGCATCGCAAGGCAGGTTCCGTCGGAGTTGGCACGGGGATTCGGATCAGCGTGATGGACAAGGATGCCAATCACCTGGCGGCCAACCAGCGTGGGGAAATCGTCATTCAGGGAGCGAGCGTGTTTCGCGGATATGAAAACAACGCCGAGGCGAATGCGCGGGCGCTGGTGACTGGATGGTTTCGAACGGGGGACGAAGGATATCTCGACGAAGATTGCTATCTCCACCTGACCGGTCGAATCAAAGACATCATTATCCGGGGTGGCGAGAATATCGCGCCTCATGAAGTGGATGAGGTTTTGCTGAGGCATCCCGCAGTGGCGGCAGCGGTCACCTTCGGTTGCGTGCATCCCACGCTGGGAGAAGAGGTGGCCGCGGCCATTGTGTTGCACGAACCGCACGGGGCCACGGAGGCGGCGCTATTGAAACACTGCCGGGAGTGGCTGGCAGAATACAAATGTCCGAAGAAGCTCTACTTCGTGCCAAGTATCCCGACAACAGCAACGGGCAAGATTCGGCGTCGTACAGTAGCTGCTGCCTTAGCGGATAATCAGGCATGAAATTCCTGATTGTGGGAGCCGGAGCAATTGGCGCGTACATCGGAGCGCGCATGACGCGAGCTGGATTGGATGTCACGCTGTTCGCGCGAGGGCCGCACCTGAAAGCCATGCAGGAACACGGCGTGCAGGTGAAGAGCGCTGAGGGAGATTTCGAAATGCGGCCCAGAATTGTTGGCTCACTCGAAGAAGCGGGACCAGCGGACGTCGTTTTTCTGGGCGTGAAGGCGCACAGCCTGCCACAACTTGCGCCTCAGCTGAAACACGTGCTGGGGCCGGAGACCTCCGTCGTCAGCACCCAGAATGGAATTCCATGGTGGTATTTCCAAGGATTCCGCGGCGCAGCGGAAGGGATTCACCTGGAGCGTATCGACCCCGGTGGCGTGATTTCCTCGGTGATCGAAGCGCGCCGCGTGGTGGGTTCCATCGTGTATTTTTCAACGGAGATTTCGGCGCCAGGAGTGGTTCAACATACCGAGGGCAACCGAATTTCCATTGGCGAGCCGGACGGAGCGCGATCCGATCGCTGCCGTCGAATTGCGGAAGCTCTCATCGCTTCCGGCTTGCGCTGTCCCATCACTACGCATATCCGTCAGGAAATTTGGGTAAAGCTTCTGGGCAACGCGTCCTTGAATCCGGTCAGCGCCTTAACGCGCGCCACTCTGGTTCAGATGGTGAGCGACCCTGAAGTTTCGACCGTGATTCGAAAGATCATGGAGGAAGTGGAATCGGTCTCCCGGAAATTGGGAATGGAACTGCCGGTTTCCATCGACCAGCGAATGGCAGGCGCGGAAAAAGTCGGTGCGCACAAAACATCCATGCTGCAAGATCTGGAGGCGGGCCGACCCATGGAACTGGAAGCCCTGGTAGGTGCAGTCGTGGAATTGGCCGAGCGCCTGGAGATTCCCGTGCCGTATACGCGGACGGTATACAGTTGCGCAAAACTGCTCGGGCAGCGAAGCGTATTGGTGAAGCAGGCGGTGGGATGACGGTGTTTTGGGCCGGTATGGGGAAGCCAAGCAGAGATCCAAGGGCCGGAAATGGTACTGTAGGGGGCTTGACAAGGGGAGAACTGGGTATATACTCCACGCTGGTCCGCTTACCGGACCACTTGAGACGTCTTGCCTCCTTCGCTCAAACCCGACTTTGAAGCCATCCATCGAGATAAAGTCTATGAGGGTGTCGCTAAGCAAATCGAGCGCCTGATCCTCAAGAAACTGCAGCCTGGCGATAAGCTCCCTTCCGAGCGCGAATTGGCGGAATTGCTCCGAGTCAGCCGAAGCTCGATTCGAGACGCGATTCGCAGCCTGGAATTGATGGGCATGGTGGAACCACGCCAGGGCGCCGGTACCATCGTACGGGAAATTTCTTCCGAGTCGTTGGTGAATCCTCTGGCCAACGCACTAAAGCGCAAAGAAGAATTAATCGGCGAACTTCTCGATTTTCGCCTGATGCTCGAACCGCAATTGGCTGCGCGGGCGGCGACGCGTGTTTCTCCCGAGGAAATTTCTGAGTTGGAAGAGATTCTCGACCGGCAAGAGGAGAAACTTCGCGGGGGGGAGAGCACCATCGCGGAAGATTCGGAGTTCCACTATTCGATCGCGATGGCTTCCGGTAACAGCGTCGTACTCAAGGTACTGGATACCCTGATGGATCTGCTGCGCGATTCACGCGAACGTAGTTTGCAGGTGGAGGGACGCCAACAGAAATCGTTGGCTGGCCATCGGCGGATCCTGGCGGCGATCAAGCGGCACGACTCCGACGGCGCAAAGGCGGCCATGAGGCGACATATTGAAGACGTGGAAGAGATCGTACTCAAGATCGTGAATTCCTGAAAAAGGGGTAGGGCGGTTCGGTTAGCAAGCAGAGACGTAGTCGGCCAAAATCATCGAAGGGCGAGCAGAGTGACTGACCTGGGAAATAACACGACTGCTGGCTCCAACGCATCTCACGGCGAGACGGCTCGTCCGGAGGAGCAGCTTGGGGCGACGCTCATGTTGCGTGTGACCGAAGCGCGAGTTGAAGACGTCGGTCACGCCATTGCCCGCCTTGCACCCGCCGACTTGGTGCGCCTGGGTGCCCAACCGGGGGACGTGCTGAAGATCACCGGAACCACTGTTGCAGTCGGCCGCGCGGAACTTTCCGACGAGTCCCACGAAGGAACGATCCAGATCGACGGAACCTGCCGCAGTAATTGTAGTGCGGGCCTGCAAGAGCAAGTGAACGTAGTACGCATTGAATCCCAACAAGCAGTGGCAGTGCGCTTCTCCCCGATGTGGGTGGGGGCTGCGCCAGCGACCATCACGCCCGACCGAATGCTGGAAGACCTGGTGGGAGTTCCAGTCGTGGCGGGGGGTGTGGTTCGGGTACCTACGTTTGCGAAGGCAGTGAATTTCCAGGTGGTTCGCACGATTCCCGCAGGTTCCGTGGTGATCGGCAAACGCACTGACATCCGAGTCGTGGAGAACGAGCAAACAGCGGCTTGTGCTCCTGCTGTGTCTTACGAGGATATCGGAGGACTGGAGCGGGAAGTGGCTCGCGTGCGCGAGATCGTCGAGTTGCCGCTGAAGTATTCGCACATCTTTGAGCGCTTGGGAATTCTTGCGCCGAAGGGTGTGCTGTTGTACGGGCCGCCAGGCACGGGGAAGACATTGCTTGCCCGCGCGGTCGCGGCCGAAAGTCGCGTGCACTTCATTCACCTCAACGGTCCTGAGATCATGCGGAAGTTCTATGGTGAGAGTGAAGCCAAACTCCGCGAGGTGTTCGAGGAAGCGGCGCGGCATGCACCGTCGATTCTATTCATCGACGAGATCGACGCGGTGGCTCCCAAACGCGCCGAGGTGGTGGGCGAGGTCGAGAAACGCGTTGTGGCCCAGCTTCTCAGCTTGATGGATGGCTTCGTCGCACGCGGCCACGTAATCGTCATTGGCGCGACCAACATTCCGGAGATGCTTGACCCGGCGCTGCGGCGTCCCGGCCGGTTCGATCGCGAAATCGAAATTGGGGTTCCGAACACGCAAGCACGACTGCAAATCCTACGGATCCACACGCGGGCCATGCCGCTGGCGGCCGACGTGGACCTGCAGGAGATCGCCGAGCTTTCTCACGGGTTCGTCGGAGCGGATCTGGAAGCGCTGGGGCAGGAAGTGGGCATGACGGCGTTGCGCCGTTTCCTCTCCGCCGTGCCACTGGGGACAGACAGCGCCGCCTCGGCGGAACTGAGCGCGCTGCAGGTTACACGCGACGATTTCCTCGCCGGTTTGAAGGATGTCGAGCCCAGCGCCACGCGCGAATTTTTTATCGAGAAGAGCGAGTCCACTTTTGCATCCCTCGGAGGGCTGGACGAGGTGAAACGAATGCTTGAGGCCGTGGTCGAGCATTCTCACATGCACGCGGAGATTTACGAGACCGTTGGGTTGGCGCCGCCGCGGGGCATTTTGCTCGTTGGTCCCGCAGGCACGGGAAAGACCGCGATGGCACGGGCGCTCTCCGGGGAAAAGCAGATCCCGTTGATTGCGATTGACGGCCCGCAACTGTACTCCAAGTGGTTGGGCGATTCGGAACGAGCGTTGCGCGAGGTTTTCAAAAAGGCGAGACGGGCCGCGCCCTGTATTCTGTTTTTCGACACGATTGACGCGCTTGCGCCAAGGTTTGGCGCCGACCAACTGGCCAGCGACGTTTATCAGCGGATTCTTAGCCAACTGCTGCGGGAGATCGACAACCTGCGCGACGTCAAAGGCGTGATCTTGCTCGCGGCCACGGATCGCCCGGAACGTATCGAGCCGACGTTATTGCGCAGCGGTCGGTTCGACTATATCCTCCCGTTCACTAAACCCGATGGCGACGATCGGGCGGCTATCCTGCGGCTTTGCTGCCAGCGGGTACCGCTGGCGCCCGACGTGGATATCAGAGAGATGGCGGGGCAGATGGAAGGGCTGACGGGCGCTGATATTGAAAGCTTGTGCAAGAAGGCAACACTTTCCGCGATCGTGGAATTTCAATGTGGCGCACGCGTCGCGCCTTTCGTGGTCACGCGAAGCGATTTCCTGGCGGTCCTTGGTTCGGATCGTGGCGGTCTCAAGCGGTTGGAAACAGGGGGCTGAACCATGGTGCCGCGGATTTGTGTTCAAAGGGGCTTTCTAATTCGAGGTACTGACGAGGGTTAATCATGAGCTATACGGAACTTACGGTTTGGACGCGCGGAATCATCATGGACAAAGAGGGCCGCGACATCGTCAATTCTGTCGCCGCTTCTGCCCGGCTCGAGGGCAAGCATGCGCAGGCGATGGAAAACTATGTGGACAATCCCGATCGGACCAATTGCCCGACACGCAAATACTGCCGGGTGAGCGACAGCGTGTTGGAAAACGAGCTGACATACGAAAACGAGCACCCCAACATCGTCGTTCTGGTTGAGGGGACGATGGTCAAGGGCTGGGATTATATGCGGGGCATGCCGCCCGGCGGAACGCTGGTGATTAATACGCACTATACGCCGGACTACATGATTCGTTTCGTTCCCGGTGCGGAGCGGCTGGCGCAACTTGTCTGCGTGGATGCCGCCAAGTTAGCCGATCACAAGTGGCTCTACTACCGGCTCGGCCAACTCGGCCTCGATCGCCTTTCGACGGAAGGAGCCGCCGAACGAAGCAAAGCGATCGCGCCGGATATTGCGGCTCCGCTGATTGCGGCTGTGGTCAAGTCCACAGGCATCGTCAAAATGGAGACGATTCAGCCGATGATTGCGAACAAAAAAGCTTTTGAAATGGCACTGAACGAATTGCACATCATGCCACTGAAACCAGTGGCAGCTTAGGAAGGATCACATGTCGACAAAAGGCACGCGAATTCCTGATTGGCTGACCGTACCGTTCGCCGGCATCACTCCGGCGCCAACGCAAGAAAAGGGCCAGGACTTGTTTCCCACGGGGAACTGGCGTTCTATTCGTCCTGTTTACCGGGACAAGTTGCCACCCTGCAACAACGCTTGTGGAACCAATGAAAAAATTCAAGGCTATCTCGACCTCGTCAAGCGCGGGAAATATCTGGACGCCTATGCGCTCATCAAGGAAGACATGCCCTTCCCGTCCGTCACCGGGCGCGTTTGCTATCACCCCTGCGAGCAAGCCTGTAACCGCGGACAGTACGATGAAGCCATCTCGATTCGCGCGGTCGAGCGGTTCCTTGGCGATCTGGGACAGGCGTTGCCACGCGACGTTGTTAAGCCCGGCAAACCGAACGGCAAGAGTGTCGCCGTCGTCGGCTCGGGCCCCGCGGGTCACAGTGCCGCGTACCAACTGGCGCGGCTTGGTTACAAAGTGACCATCCTTGAAAAATCGCCGAAAGCAGGCGGACTCAATCGCGGTGGCATTCCGGACTGGGTCCTTCCGCAACATGTGCTTGATCGAGAGATTGAGCGGCTGATTGAGCTCGGGGTGGCCATTAAGACCAACGTGGAAGTGGGGAAAGACGTCAGCTGGGACGATTTGAAAAAGAACTACGACGCCTGCGTGCTGGCGGTGGGACTGACGGAACCCAACAGCGTGCGCGCCGAGGGTGAAAACAAAGATGGGGTGATTTACGGACTTCCCTTCTTGCGCGACATCGGCATGGGCACGTCCAAAGTGAAACTGGGCGCCCGAGTTGCCGTCATCGGCGGCGGAAACACGGCCATCGACTGCGCGCGCGAAGCGCTACGCCAGGGTGCCGTGGAAGTCACCATGATCACGGTGGAGGCCAACCCGCAGGAGATGCCGTGCGTGCCGGAAGATCTGCACGACATGCTCGAAGAAGGAGTAGAACTGCTGCATGGGCGGGCGATGACAGCAGTGATCGGTAACGGCAAAGTCGAAGCTCTGCAGCTCTATCCGGCGCGGTTTTCCGGGGCGATCAACGCTTCGCCGATCACCGTGAATAAAGAAGGTGCCGCTGAACGGTTCGCGGTTGACAACGTGATCATCGCGATTGGGCAGCGAGCAGCGCTCGGCTGGTTACCGGCTGAGTTCAAGAGCGAACGCGGCACGATCAAGATCGACCGATTCGGGCGGCTGGGCGAGACGAGCTTTTTCGCTGCGGGTGATGTCGTGCAGTTGGGCTCCGGTCAGCCGTTGATGGTGGTGAATGCGGTTGGAGACGGAAAGCGAGTCGCCTTCAATCTGGACAAGATATTGCGCGGGGAGCAACTGCAGCCACGGAAAATTCCCGTCGACGTCATCATGGATTTGAACCGGATGAACATGACGTACTTCCCGCATTTTCCGCGGGTCAAGCAGGCCATGTTGAATCCCGCAAGCCGGCGCAAGACGCAGGAAGAAGTGATTCAGGCGTTCACGGAAGAGCAGGCGGTCGAGGAGGCCAGCCGGTGTTTTAGTTGCGGCACCTGTAACGCCTGCGACAACTGTTATCTCGTCTGTCCCGAGCCATGCATCGTGCGTTCGGCACGTTCGAACGGTCTCTATAAAATCCTCGTGGACTACTGCAAAGGTTGCCGCGTGTGCATCGAGGAATGCCCTACGGGCTGCCTCGAAGGCGTGCCGGAACTCGACTTCGATGCCGGCGTGGTGCGTATGGACACGGCATTTGCCATTTCGCCTGGATTGCATGGGCGACAGGCGCAAGAACTGGCGAATCTGGCGAGCCGGCCAGCAAAGGAGATTTAACGTGGTGATCGGGCCAAGTAACTGCATGCAAGGAGTAGAGTGAACTATGCCAACGGCTACTGAAGGTAAAAAGAAAACTGTCCGGATCAACGGCTGCGTCGCTTCGGCGCAGGCCGCCAAATATGCTGATGTTGACGTGATTACGGCCTATCCGATCCGTCCTTACACGGCGACGATGATGGCGCTGGCGCAGATGGTGGCGAATGGCGAACTGGACGCCGAGTACATCGTGGCCGATAGCGAGCACTCGCAATTGAGCATCGCCCACGGCGCTTCCTCGAGCGGCGCGCGCGTCTTCACCGGCAGCTCGGGAGTCGGCGTGCAGTTCGCCTACGAGCTGTATTCCCCGATCTCGGGAAGTCGCATGCCGGTGCAGATGATGATCGCGGATCGCACGCTG
>Ga0181526_10004842_pt1 | contig 10310 bp, 11 predicted proteins | sample PEATcosm2014_Bin_35_FD_119750 | JGI IMG/M metagenome (GOLD analysis project Ga0181526, IMG submission 119750) | Peatland microbial communities from MTU Mesocosm Facility, Houghton, MI, USA - PEATcosm2014_Bin06_30_metaG | ecosystem: Environmental > Terrestrial > Soil > Wetlands > Peat | place...
GGCGCATCTTGGTGGTCTCCTTGAAGACACCCCGGGCGACCATCAGGTACTCCGTCGCCCCGGGGATCGTGGCAAACCCCTGCACCCGGCTGAACATGTCGAAGGCCTCCCCCTTCTTCCCGGCCCACCAGAGCTCCATGCACTGCTGCAGGAGATCGGCGTACTGGGGCGTTGGGCACAGTCCTGAGAAACCCAGCGGGAGCTCCTCGAGGAGCAGCTCGCCGGTCCCTCCCCCTGCCGCCCACACCGCCAGGCCGTTGCCGGTCCCCTCCATCAACGCCGCGATCCGCTTCAGGGGGTCGCCGACCTCGTCCTTCGTGGCCTTCATGGTTGGGATCTCGTGGAACATCCGGATCATCAGGTCGACGCTGATGGTCCCCCGGGTCTGGACGATGAGCGGCAGGTCGGTCGCCGCCCCGATCGCCTTGTAATAGTCGAGGACGGCCTGGTCGCTCACGTTCCAGCCGTTGTTCGGCGGAATGGAGACGATCGCGTCCGCCCCGTGGTCCGCCGCGTGCTTCGCATACCGGACGGACGTTGCCGTGTCCCAGGCCATGTTCTGGACCGCTATGGCCATCGCGGCCGTGCCTCCCTTGCCGGCGGCAAGGATGGTCTCCGCGCCCTCGATGCGCTCCGCGTCGGAGAGCGTCGACCAGCTGCTGGCGAACACGGGCCAGATCATCCCGCCGAGCCGGCCCCGGTTGCAGAAGGCGACCTCGGCGGCAAGGGTGTCGGTGTCCAGTTTGTCGTCCGCGGTGAAGGGTGTCTCAAGGATGGGATACAGCCCCCTCAACTTCTTGCCGCTCGGGGTCGAGAGCTCGGCGCCCTTGACGTCGGCGGCCTCCGCGGTGCCGGAAAATCTCAGGAAACCGGCGCCGAGAACGAGGGCGCCGGTGGACTGGAGGAAGCTTCGGCGGGTGAACCGGTTTTCAGTTGGGGTCGGGATGAGGGCGGGTATTTCGACGGGATTCATGGGGTGGAGGGTGTGCCGGCGGGCGGTTTTTTTTGGGGGGTCAGGGCGGCGAAGGACTGGTGTGACGGTCGCTCCCCGTCGCCCAGGGGTTTCACCGGGTTCGAACAACTTGTTAGCGACGGTTGAACCTTTGATCGAGGACGAACCGCGTGAATTACGGCAAAACGAAGTCGCCTTTTGGCCTCGTATTTGCGGAGTCGACCACAACTCTAAATGGAATGCGCAACTCCTTGGAAAAAAGAAACCTCCAGATGTCTCTGGAGGTTTCAAATTGGGTGCAGGGGCTGGATTTGAACCAGCGACATTCGGGCGACGAGCACGCTATATTCGAAGTTAGACAGCAATGATCCACTCTGTTCTTGAATCCTGACTTAGTCCAAGACCGCGTTGGTCGTCGACAAGCGATTTCACCGAGATTCCCCGCGATTCTGGAAGTTGCACTTCGGCTCTCGCACCTGCTTGTCCACGGAGGCAAGGGTTGTGGCTCCCCTCGTTCACTCAACCTCGGAGCCTATTGCGGAATGGCTGTCTTCCAGAATGGTCTTCACCAGTTCGCCTTCGCCGCAAACGATGATCTTGGCGAAACGTTTGAACCAACGGCCTGAGGGGACCGTCGGGTCGGTATCGAGCCACTTGGCTAGATTCTGCAAATCCTCGATCGGCACGGCCCGATCACGGACTCTCTACGCCAGATGCTCGATCGCAGCCCGCGGAACGTTCTTACGCCGAACCTTCGGCACGGCCAAAGAACCCGTTCACCAGTTCCTCTTGGAGGCGGTCACCCTCCCCGGGTGTCTTGGCATCGATCATCTTCTGCGCAAGGTTTCCCAGTTCGCCGGGGTCAAGCGGGCGCGCTTCAAGCCTCACTGTGTAACCGAGAGCTCTGGCCGTTCGCTGAATGGTTTTGAAGGTGGTCGAGGTGTTCTTTACGTCGAGCGCCCGCCGCACGGCGGTGCGCCCCGTGCCCAGCTGTTTGGCGAGTCCCGCTACAGTGATGCGCTTGCTCTTCATCGATCTCGCCAGGGTTCGCTTTACATCAAGCAGGTCGGCCATCTCGGCACGGACTGCAGTGGTCTTGGGCATGGGACAAAAGTGGTTCATTCTTGAACCATGTCAAGAGCCCCGTGCCCGCGCGACCAAGCCCACAACCATCCAACTCACCTGTACGCGCCCCTCCCCTTCTGTGTAGACTCTTAAATTGGGTGCAGGGGCTGGATTTGAACCAGCGACCTTCAGGTTATGAGCCTGACGAGCTACCAGGCTGCTCCACCCTGCAACAAGGGGAGGGAGAACGTGCCTCCCAGGCCCGCGCCTGTCAATGAATATACCTATTTTAGGCGCACGCGGATCTCCGCGGCTCCCGCATCCGAACCCTCCAGGGCCAGGGTGGCGGCGTAGTCCGAAAGGCTCTTCACCTTTATCAGGACCAACTTGCCCAGGACCTTGACCGCAAAGACATCGCCCTCCTTGTGGAGCTGACCGTCCACGGTGAGCTGAATGGTCCCATTCATCGTCATGACGCCGCCGATTCGCATGTTGGCCAGGGCCTGCCTCAGGATTCCCTCCGCGGATCCCGGCGCGGGACCGGCCCTGGGGCCCGCGTCGCTCTTGGCCTTCAGGATCCGAAACGGGTCGCTGCTCGGGTCAAACGGGACCGGCTTTATCCTGTAGTGGTAAAGCGCGTCCATCTTCGAGCGGATCCGATGGAACCGCGCCATGAGGACGGTATCGCCCACCGACTTTGCCGCCTTGGTCTTGATGACGGAGGGAGGGGGAGGGGGCAGCTTGTTGTAGTGGGCGCTGATTGCCCAGAGCACGCACAGGACAAATAGCGTGATCAGCTGCTTGTACTGCTTCTTCATTTCTTTCCCAGCAATTCCAGGTTGATCTCGAGGGCGAGCGCCGGGCCGCCCGGGTCGACGCGCCGGAAGTTCACGGAGGTTATGTTGGCGAGCCGCGGGCCCGTCTCGATCGCGTAGAGAAACGCCCCGGTCTGCGCGTACGTGCCGGTCACGGTCAGCGAATACGGGATGCGCTTGTAGAGCGACTTGGAGTCGGGCACCGGCGGGTTGAGCTGGTGCAACTCGGTCAGGTGGGCCTTCGACTGCTGCTCGATCTTGTAGAAATACCAGAGGTTCTCGGCCAGGTTGTCCTCCACGACCAGGTTGTCGTCGAGCCTGCGGGTGATCTCGCGGGTGGTCTCGATCTCCGTCCGGACCGAGGGCCCGGTGATCAGCGTGGCGATCATCAGGTCGCCGTCCTGCGCCAGCTGCTTGTGCTCAAGCTCGAGCGCTCCCAAGTCGCTGTAGATGAACCACGAGGCAATCCCGCAAACGACTACGACGATCCCGCAGAGCGCGCTCAGCGGATGGCGGCGGACCACGGCGATCCATTCCATGATGTCGGAGGCGTTCATGAGCTTCGCGGAAGTGCGCGCATGGTGATCTCGTAGACCATCAGCTGGTCATCCTCGGTCGAGCGTTCCGCGCCGGTCAGGCTGATCGAGCCGAAATGCGGGCCTATGTCCGGGTCGGCCCGCAACTTTTCGACATAGTCCCCGAGGATCTTGCTCGCGTGCTCGGAGGTCTCGCGGAGGTCCCCCCGGACGACGACCGTTCCCTCCTTCCAGTCTATCGAATTGATCATCATCCGGTCGGGAAGCGTTCGGCCCAGCGCCGAGACAAACCCGGAGATGAAGACGGGGTTCTTAATCTCCAGGTAGGCGCTCTCGATCTTCTTGGACTCCGTCTCGTAATTGTGCTGCCGGATCTTGATCGCGATCACCTCCCATTTGTCCTCCTCGATCTTCTGGTTCCAGTCCTCGATCTGGTGGCGGACGTTGAGGTCCAGGTAGGCGAGATAGCCCGTGAATAGGACCGCCGAGAGCGCGATCACGCTGGAGATGGCGAAGATGGTGAACCGTATGCCGACGACGCTGTCCTCGGGCAGCTCGGCCACGAGGCGGCAATCGATGTGCCAGTTCGGGCCCACGGAGAGTCTGTCGCGGGCGCTCATGGCTGGGCAACCGCGGCGGCCTCCGGAGCGAGCTGCGCGACCAGCGAAAGCGGCTGGATCCAGGAGGGGCCAAGCAAGGCGTGGCCGGGGACATCGAGCCCGACGGACGGCAGCCATTTGCCGAAGTCCGGCGAGAAATACTCGAGATCGACCGCCTCGGCGAGCGCCTGCTCGAGCCAACCCAGGCGTTCCGGCAGGTGGGCGCAGAAGAGCGCGCCTATCCGCTGGCCCGTCTGCATCTCGAAATAATCGACGGCCGGCCTCAGGTGCCGGGACAGCATTCTGATGAGCCGGCGCCCATGGTGCCTCAACTCGTCGGTCGGCTGCTCGAGCAGCTTGCGCGCGGCTATGGCATCGGGGGTGGATAGCTCCTTCATGGCGGCTTCCTCGATGGACAGGAGCCCGTGGGGCAGAGGCGGGGGCGTATGGACGCCGTCCTTCCCGATGAGGTAGAGGTGGGTCTGGTTGCGGTAGATCTCGCAGGCGGCGATCAGGTGCGGATACCCTGTCATGCTGGCATAGCGCGTGAGCCCCCCCAGCATCACGGGCGTCCCCAGCTCCAGCCGGCGCGGACGGACGCCCCAGTCGCGCAGGCGCACCTGCGCCTCCCGGGCGGCGGACCACGGGACCCCGAGGTAGAGCGCCACCCGGGTATTGGCCTCGGCCGTGAGCGGCATCCCGTCGGTCGGGTTCAGGGCGGCCACGTGCCAGGCCTTGGCGGAAGTGATCTTCGCGAGGTCGGCAATCGTCGTATAGAGGAATTCCCGGTTGGTGAGCTGCCTCACGTTTATCGCGTCCCTCTGGAAGATCCGCTCCGACGGATGGAAACCGCAGAAGGCCGAGATGTATCGCCCGGCGCGGTCGCCGAAGTTCACATCGAGCCAGCGCGCCACCGATCCGGCATCGGTGACGGAGATCTCGGCGAAGGTATCGATTGCTATCGGCCGCACATCCAGGCGCCCGATTCGGGCCAGTTGCACACAATGGTCCGTGAGGTTTACGAGAACACCGTGATGCTCCTTTCGCTTGAAGAACATGCGTAGGGCATTAGGCAAAAGCCCCCCTAGACTGTCAATCGGCGTCAAACGGCCCCGAAACCACTACTGAGCGGTTTCGACCAATTGGCCAAGGCTCATCGGTGCATTGAGATACTCGAAGGCAAAATCACTTGTTGAGGAATCTGGGTACCTCAGGGCGACGTCGTAGTGAATATTCGGCGAGTTGGCAACGGTGACCGACGAGCCGACGAACGACCCAAACAAGTCAGTGCCGTCCGGACTGTTGATAGCGAAGGGCAGGTACGGGAAATAGATGACGCCGTTGAACGACTGGCTCGTCGACACCGTGACCGAGCCCCATTGGTTGGTCGTGCTGACGATCGAGACCCGCTTCGGCATGGGCACTGCGTCGTTGTTCACGATGCCGTTGCCGCCGAGCGTCATGCTTCCATATTCAAGAAAGACCATCAGCGAGGCCGGGGCCACGGCGCCATTTGGCGTTTGGATGGCAATCTGCCCCGTTCCTGATATGTTCACGCCTCCGTAGGTGATAATAACGACCGGTCCCTGTATGACGACCGTGCCCGAGGTGACATTGATGCTATTCGCCTGGTAAACGGACGGTATCGTCGAGTTTGGGTTGCCAAGCGTCCCTTGCTCGAGGACATATTGGTTGGCGGGGGTGGAATCGTAGTAGGTGCTCGCGGGTATCTCGCCCAGCAACAGGGAAACGGGCATGGACTCCTTATTGAACAGTTGGAAGGGGAGTGGATTTGTGATCGTTCGGGTGGAGTCGATCTTTGTCCCACCTGGAGTGGAGGGCCCGACGACGAACGAGCTGGAGCCCGAGGAAAGCCAGTCCGAGAACGTCGGGGGGTTGCCGGAATCATATCCGACCGCGTAGCCGTGCACCGCTGCGTTCTTCAGGACCACCGTATTCTGGGCTGAGGTGTTCTGGGAAAGGACGACCGCGGAATAGCCGGGCGTCTGCGACGCATAGGTCCCGAGCCTGGAGTCGTAGCTGTCCAGGGTGCCGCCACTCGAGAACGTCACGGCGCCCGAGGTCGCGACCACCGCGCTTGCGAAGACCGGAGCCGGAATGCCGGACGTTGTGATCGTCCTCGTCACCGGATTGCCCTCGTTGGGTATGCTCATGTAGGCCGTGGAGGAAAAGGTTGGCGACGATGTATTGTAGTTGGTGATACTTATCGTCACCTGTCCGGTCACGCCGTTGCCCAGGTTCAACGGCACGGGGCTGGCCGAGCTCAGGACGAAGCCGCTCGATTTTGTCACTACAAGCGGGTTTGCGGTTGTGATCTCGGCGGTGTTCCCGGCGATTGTCCAGCCCGTCCAGTCGCCGTTGGTCTCCGAGTAAAGCGCGAACTCGATCCCGGCCTCCGCGAGCTCGATCGCATGGGAGCCCATGAGGTTTCGCGTGCTCATTCTTGCCGACGTGTAGCACAGGGCAAGGTAGCTCGTCAGGCAGAGCGCGAACACCATGGCGAAGCACAGGGCCGCCAGGAGCGCCGCGCCGCGTTCGCTCCTTGGAATTCGCTGGGGGCGCCCGCTTGTCATCTGGGTCCTTGGCCGGGCTTCATGGCAGCCCGTTTGGCGTCGTGCCTAGGAACGGCTTGCTCTTCATAAGTATCCTCGGCGAGACAACGTTTATGTGCGACTGCGCACCACTGGCACCAATGCCAGCCAACGCCGTGAACGTCAAGTTGACTTGCTTCGCCGCCGGGGCCGCCGTCGTCGGTGTGCCCGTGAAGTCGTAGAACGAAAAGGCCATGCTTGAGAGCCCGATATTCCCGGGATTCGCGGCGCTGGGAAGTCCCGTGAACAGGATGGCGGGCCCCGGCGCTGCTGCCGCCTGCGCGGTGCCGCTGAAGGTTCGCGTGAGCGTTCCGGCCGCGGAGTTGTAGGTGTAGATCACCTCATCGCTTGAATCCGGATAGTAGAGCTTGAGGATAGAGTTTCCGCCGCTCGGCGAGCCCATCCAGAGGGGGTCGATTGCCGTGGCCGAGGACACGTCCTGGGTAACGTAGAATAGCGTCTGCCGGGACCTCGACTCGAGCATCTCCTCGTTGCCTTGCCGGGTAAGCCCGCGGCCGAGGAAAATGTACGCGGAGAGCACGGCCGCGAACACGAATGAGGTGATGAACGCCGAGAGCATCACCTCCGCAAGCGTGAAGCCCCGTAGCCGCGAGTGGCTTGAGCTAAGACTTTTGGTACGCGACGGAGAGGCCATTCTTACTTACGAGCGTGGTGCTGGTGCGCGAGTATGACCGGCCGGAGATTCCTGTCCACGACACAACGAAGGTCACCTGCAGCACGGGTATGCTGGTGCCGCCGAGGTCGGTGATCTGGTTGGCCATGTATTGGCATGTGAAATTTCCCCCCGCATAGGCGAATACGCTGCTGACCGTGAAGGGCGCGCCGACGGGCGACAGCGTGCTGGGGATCGCGGTAGGCCCGGACGTGAGGGTGCTCCAGCTCTGGAGACGCAGCTGGTTGATTTCGTCCTGGAGTATCTGCGCCGCGATCGTCTGCTTGCGGGACAGGTCGAGCATCTGCGAGCCCGATTCGATCACGCCGATCATCCCCGTAATGGTGAGCGCCATCACGGTGGCCGCTAGGGCGGCCTCCATGATAGTAAAGCCCCGGGAGGACTTGATTTTTCGGTCGTGTGGCAACGTCGTGGAGGACGGCAATTCTTGGCGAAAGAGCCGGAAATTGAGGCTGCTTTGCTTCGAAGGGGGTGCCAACCGAAATGTTTTCTTAACGAAGGTGTCAAGGCGGCCCCGCCATGGTGCCAAATTCATCCGCTGCAAGCGGCTACGGATTCCCTTCTGACGGAAGTCGATGCCCGCTAACGCCTAGTCATGGCCGGACGGCGGCCACTTCGGCGCCGCCTCCGGACCTCCCGGCGGAATCGAGCACTTAGCGCTTGCCAGCCGCTTCCCAGCCCACTGTTTTGGACCTTCCGTCAGTACAAGCCAAACCACACAAACGTCAGTCCAACCCACGATCGCAAGGCGGCCCTTTCCGGCCGGCCTGTGTACCGTAAAGATACATTAGATCAAAATGAGCATAAGCGTCACCCCCAAGGACCTGCTAGACGCAGGCGTCCACTTCGGGCACCAGACCAAGCGCTGGAACCCCCGCTCCAAGCCCTTCATCTTCGACCACCGCCAGGGGGTCACGATCATCGACCTGGCCAAGACCCACGAGGCCCTCGAGAAGGCGTGCGCCTTCATCGAGAACACCGTCGCCAACGGGGGCACGGTCCTGTTCGTCGGGACCAAGCGCCAGGCGAAGGACATAGTCCGCGAGGCCGCGGCCGCGACGGGGATGCCCTTCTCCGTGGACCGCTGGCTCGGCGGCACGCTCACCAACTACGAGACCGTCAAAAAGTCGGTCGCCAAGTTCAAGAAGTACCAGCAGATGGAGACGAGCGGGGAGCTATCCAAGCTTCCCCGCAAGGAGGAGTCGGCCATCAAGCGCGAGATGAGCCGGATGCAGCGCAATTTCAACGGGATAGTCGAGATGAACGGGCTTCCCTCCGCGCTGTTCATCGTGGACGTCGGCCACGAGAAGATCGCTGTCGCGGAGGCGGCCCGATGCGCGATTCCCGCGATCGCCCTTGTCGACACCAACTCGGACCCGTCGCTGGTGACCTACCCGATCCCCGGAAACGACGACGCGGTGAAATCCGTGCGGATCATCGTGGAGACGGTGGTCGCCGCCATCCAGTCCGGCCTGGCCCAGCGCGACACGCGCCGCGCCCAGCGCGGGGCGGACGCGAAGGCCGCGGCGCAGCCCGCAAGCGAGCCCGTCCCGGCCCCCGTCACGGGCGAGATAGACCTCTCGAAGATCGACATCCCGATCGACCTCGCCCTCGTGGACCCGGAGCTCGGCGCCAAGAGGAAGATCGCCCGCACCCGCAAGGCCCCGGTCAAGGCCGAATGACATGAGCACGCCGATCACAGCCCAGATGGTCAACGCACTGCGCAGCCAGACCGGCGCGGGGCTCCTTGACTGCAAGAAGGCGCTCGTCGAGGCCAACGGAAACACCGAGGAGGCCACGACGATCCTGCGCAAGAAGGGCGCGGCCTCCGCCGCAAAGAAGGCCGACCGCACCACGAAGGAGGGCCTAATCGAGAGCTACATCCACCACAGCGGGAAGGTCGGTGTCCTGATCGAGGTCAACTGCGAGACCGACTTCGTCGCCCGCAACGAAGGGTTCAAGGCGTTCGTCCGGGACCTCTGCCTCCAGATCTCGGCGACGAGCCCGCTCTACGTCTCCCGCGACCAGGTGCCGGAGGGCGAGGTCGCCAAGGAGCGCGAGATCGCCGCGGCCCAGGTCCAGGGGAAGCCGCCTGCGGCCGCCCAGAAGATTGTCGACGGGAAGCTCGAGAAGCACTTCTCCAACGTCTGCCTCCTGGACCAGCCCTTCGTCAAGGACCCGAACAAGACCGTGAAGGAGCTCCTCACCGAGGCGATCGCGAAGACCGGCGAGAACATCCAGGTCCGCCGGTTCGTCCGCTACCAGCTCGGCTCCTGAGGAGGGCCAGGGCGCTCCGGTGAAGGTCTCCCGGCTCATGGTGGCCTCGCGCGGGATCCGAAACCGGTGCCCCAACTGCGGCGGGGCGACGCTCTTTCGCGAGGGCAGCTGGTTCGAGGTCAACAAGGCCTGCCCCGAATGCGGGCTCCAGATCGAGCGCGACGAGGGGTTCTTCATCGGCTCGATGTCGCTCAACTACGGCGTGACGCTCGTAGGCTTCCTGACGCCGGTGCTGATCCTCGCCTACAAGGGGGTCATCGGGACGACCACCGCGGTCGTGCTCGCCGGCGCTGGTGCCGTCGGCTTCCCGATAGCATTCTACCGGTCGTCCCGAAGCTGGTGGCTCATGCAGTACTACCTCCTATTCCCGCTTCAGCTCCCGGCCAACAGGCGGGAGGCCTCCCCGCGAGGCGAGGACGACAACGTCTGAGCGGGAAGCATCCCTCTTGACCTCCCTCTCCATAGGGGGCATTCAGGTCAACTTTCCGCCGCTGGAAAGGCCTCACGGAGAGGTGGCAGAGTGGTCGAATGCGCCTGACTCGAAATCAGGTGTGCCGCAAGGTACCGGGGGTTCGAATCCCTCCCTCTCCGCCATTTTCCCCCTCTGAGAGGGCAAAACCCGAGGCTAGGTTGCCAGTTGACGACGGCAACCTAAGCATGAACCACGAAAATAAGTTCTCCGTCAGCCGGTTCAGGAACCGGAATGGCGTTTTCTCGTTCCGAGTCGATGGCCACCTCAACGGCGTCCGCATCCGCCGAA
>Ga0181526_10004848_pt1 | contig 10305 bp, 6 predicted proteins | sample PEATcosm2014_Bin_35_FD_119750 | JGI IMG/M metagenome (GOLD analysis project Ga0181526, IMG submission 119750) | Peatland microbial communities from MTU Mesocosm Facility, Houghton, MI, USA - PEATcosm2014_Bin06_30_metaG | ecosystem: Environmental > Terrestrial > Soil > Wetlands > Peat | place...
GGAAGAAAGACCATCCGTCGCAAGTCAAAATAGCCGCTTGATTTTGACTCAGCACCAAGCCAACCGCTCATTCTATCACAATCCGCCCGCCTCAACAGGGGGACGCTCCTTTACCGCTTACCCCCTTGTAGCACCCTAACTCATTGATAATCAACCCCGAAAGCTGTTCCCCCGAAAGCATTCGGGGTTCGGGGTAGCACTGTAGCGGGGGGTGGGGGGCAGAATTTCGCGGTTGACTCCATTTCCCCTGATCTGTCAGTGCTCTGTGATCTCTATGCTCTTTGTGGTTAAATGATTCCGTGCTTTCCCCGGTTTTCCATAATCTTTCCGGGCACCCATGAAAAAGGCAGAATTAAGAAGTCAAAAGAGGAGTCCGGTTCGACTTTTGGCTGTTTTTCAGGTTTCTTACTTCTTAAATCTTAATTCTCTTCCGAAGCCGGCTTTATCGTTAATGTAACGGGCTTGTTGCGGGTCTGTTGCTCTTTATGTTACGGGTTAAGTCGTTGACTATCAACAATGTAACGGATGTTACGGGGTTTTCCAGACCTATCATCCATATCTGGCCAAGCTTCGCGCACGATGGGTCTGGCCTTTTGGCCGCCGGTTTCAACTTCAGCATTTAGTCTCCTGAGCTTCAGCCTTTGCCTTAAGCCCCTCACTGACAATCACTTAATTTGAAAATGCTGAATTTTTTACTGTTCTTTCCGGGTCATTATGCTTCAACGCAAGTTGCTCTTGAGAAATTCAAAATTGCCTTTCAAAGTGAAAGGCAAATTTGGGAAGCCGAATAATCAAATCACGATGTTGACCAGCCTTTTTGGAATGACGATGATCTTCTTTACCGCTTTTCCTTCGATGAACGCCTTGATCTTGTCGCTGGCCAGGGCCGCCGATTCAATCTGGGCCGGGGTAGCTTCCGCCGGAACAATAATCCGGTCCCGCAACTTGCCGTTGACTTGCACCGGTATTTCCACGGTCTCCTCCACGAGAAGTTGCGCGTCGAATTTCGGCCACGGTTCATAGGCCAGCGTCGTGGAGGAATCCGCTGGCGCGCAAAGTTTGGCGTGCAACTCCTCGGCCAGATGCGGCGCGAACGGTTGCAGCAGAATCAGGAAGTCGCGCAAAATCCGCTTTGGTTTGCTTTCCCAGGCAATCGCCTCATTGACAAATATCATCAAGGCCGAAATGGCGGTGTTGAAGCCAAAGTGATCGAGGTCTTCGGTAACTTTCTTTATGCAGGTGTGGAGCGTTTTGAGCTGGGCGGGCGTTGGGGCGCAGTCCTGAATCGCCGCGCTCAGTCGAATTTGTTCCAGCGCCCCGGTTTCTTCCGTTCCCCTGGCCGCCTGGTTTTGCTCGAATTCTGTTTCGCTCTTCTCGTCCACGAACAATCGCCAGACCCGCCCCAGAAAACGATACACCCCTTCCACGCCCTTGGTGTTCCACGGCTTGACCATTTCCAACGGCCCCATGAACATCTCGTAGAGCCGAAACGCGTCCGCGCCGTATTCGCTCAAAATCTCGTCCGGATTCACCACATTGCCTCGGGACTTTGACATTTTTTGTCCGTCCTGGCCGAGGATCAGCCCCTGGTTGACCAGCTTGGCAAACGGTTCGGACGTGCTGACGCAGCCCAAATCGAAAAGGACATTATGCCAGAACCGGGCATAAAGAAGATGCAGCACGGCATGTTCGATTCCGCCGACGTATAAATCAACCCCCGGCGTGGCGTCGGGGCTGCTTGTCCCCATCCAATAATGTTCCGGTTCCGGCCCGCAAAAGGCGCCATCATTCCGTGCGTCGGTGAAGCGGAGGTAATACCAGCAACTACCGGCCCACTGCGGCATGGTGTTGGTTTCGCGCCGGGAACCGTCGGGAAGATTGACCCATTCTTTGGCCCGCGCCAAAGGCGGTTCGCCCGAGGCTGTGGGCTTGAAATCGGTCAGGTCCGGCGGTTGCACCGGAAGAGCGGACTCGGGCAGCGCCTCATGGTGGAAGTGTCCGGCGGAGTCCACTTTCCAGATAATCGGAAACGGTTCGCCCCAATAGCGTTGCCGGCTGAAGAGCCAGTCGCGCAATTTGTAATTAATTGTCTTGCGACCCAACTTTCGTTCCTCCAGCCAGCGGGTGATTTTTTCTTTGGCCTCTGGCGTGGGCAGACCCGTGATAAAATCCGAATCCACGCTCGTGCCGTCGCCGGTGAAACCAATCGAGTCCCGCCCTTCGGGGGCTTGAACCACCACGCGAATGGGCAGCTTGAACTTGCGGGCAAATTCCAGGTCGCGCTCATCGTGGCCCGGCACCGCCATGATGGCGCCGGTGCCGTAGGTTGCGAGGACGTAATCCGCGATCCAGATCGGGATTTTTTCCCGGTTGACCGGATTGATCGCGAAAACGCCGGTGAAAACACCGGTCTTTTCCCTCGCCGTTTCCGTGCGCTCCAAGTCGCTTTTGGTGGCGACTTCAGCCTGGTAAGCAGCCACGGCGGCTCGTTGGCCCGGGGTGGTGATGACTTCGACCAGTTTGTGTTCGGGCGAAAGCACCATGTAAGTGGCCCCGAACAAAGTGTCGGGCCGGGTGGTAAAGACCGGGATTGTCGCGGAATTATCCTCCAGTCGAAACTGAACCTCGGCGCCCTCGCTGCGCCCGATCCAGTTGCGCTGCATTTCCTTGAGCGACTCGCTCCAGTCGATTCTTTCCAAACCGGCCAGCAATCGTTCCGCATAAGCCGTGATGCGAAGCATCCATTGCCGCATGGGTTTGCGCACGACGGGAAACCCGCCGACTTCGCTTTTGCCGTCGATGACTTCCTCGTTGGCCAGGACGGTGCCGAGTTGTTCGCACCACCAGACCGGCGCCTCGGCCACGTAAGCCAGGCGCTTGCTGTCAACAAATTCACGACGCTGGTCGGGCAGGGTTTCGATTGGCTCGGCCCTGTTGGTTGCGGGGTTGAACCAGGAATTGTAAAGCTTGAGAAAAACCCACTGGGTCCATTTGCAGTATTTGGGGTCGGTGGTGTCGATTTCGCGGGTCCAATCATAACTGAATCCGAGCGATTTTATCTGGCGCTTGAAGACGCCGATGTTCTCCTCCGTCGTTTTCCGCGGATGCTGTCCCGTGCGGATGGCGTATTGTTCGGCCGGGAGTCCAAATGCGTCCCAACCCATCGGATGCAGCACATTGAACCCGAGGGCGCGGCGCTGGCGCGCCAGGATATCGGTGGCGGTGTATCCTTCCGGGTGGCCCACATGCAGGCCCGCGCCGGAAGGGTAGGGGAACATGTCGAGAATATAAAACTTGCGCGGAAGCTGTCCCGCCGGGACCTTCTCCCGCAGGCCATGCCGCCTGGCAAACGGATGTTCCGGCGGAATGGAATCGCCAGGGTTCCAGGCGCGAAACGTTTGCTGCGCCTCCCAAAAACGCTGCCATTTTGGCTCGATCAAATGAAATGGATATTGTCGCCGCATAGAGGGCGCGTGGATATTGCGGAAAGAACCGGCGCCGGGCAAGGAGTTTTGATTTGCCGCGAAAAAGGGCAAGAAACCCAAGATTGATACATTGGTCTGAAAAAGGGGTAACACGGTAACAAGTGTTGATAGTCAACGACTTAGCCGGTAACATCACCAGCTACAGACCAGTAACATGTTACTGGTTTTCGTCATTCGCCGCCTCAGAAGCTGTATAAACCCATTTTTCCCCGTTTTCTCGGTCAAGACCAACCACGAAAACCTGCCGTCCCGTTGCTTAACCGGCATTACAAGGCGTTTTAAGAGATATTTAGAAAATCACCGGCGAAGCATTTCAGTGCTTCGCCGGTTAAGATTAATAAAGGCACTGTTTTTTGTGTCCTTTGCCTTAATTTGAGGACTCGGCGGCCTGCCGGATGACTTCAGCCACCTGCGCCGGCTTTGAAACATAGATGGCGTGGCTGCCCGGAACTTCCGTCACCTTTGCCTTGGCGCGTCCGGCCATTGCCCGTTGAGCGGGAGGGGGAATCATCCCGTCTTGCGTGGCGACCAGGTAGAAGCTCGGCTTGGTCTTCCAGGCCGGTTCCGTCACTGCGCCTGCCAGAGCCTCAACGCCCCAGGGCACTTGGGAATCGGCCATGAACGAGGCCGCGTCCGCTTCGACGTCCGCCGCAAACGATGCCGCGAATTTTGCCCGGTCGAGGAAGAGGAAACCGTCTTTGGGCGGCAAAATTGGGGGCACGGGTGCGCCGGGCGCAGGGTTTGCAATCAGAGAGGCCACCGATTCGCCCTTATCCGGAGCGAATGCGGTGATATACACGAGGCCCGACACCTTCGGATGGGTGCCCGCTTCGGTGATCACCACGCCGCCATACGAATGGCCGACGAGAACTACATCACCGCCCACGCTATCAATGGCGGCTTTGGTGAACGCCACGTCTTCGGCCAGGGTTTTGGTCGGATTCTGGACCACCAGGACATTGTATCCCTGGCTTTTCAGAATTTTGTGAACGCTCGCCCATCCCGAACCGTCCACGAAGCCGCCGTGAACGAGGATGATGGATTTGCTGTTTGTTTTGTTTTGCTGCTGATTCGATTTCTGCGTATTCATCTGGGATTTCCCATTCGCTTTCTTGCCCACGACCAGCGTGGGCCTTTTTAGTATTATTCTTCCTTCTACACAGGATTGCAAGTCCTTTTTTCCACCTTATTTCGTACCGCCCTCGGTTTTTCCTTAGCACAGGGGGCGCTTCGTTGCGATTTGCGCCTTTTCACACGCTTTTTGACCCCATGCGAAGACACCTCCTCCGTATTTTCCGGTGTTTTGCCATGGTCGGCCTTCATCCTGACGCCGCGACTGCCAATCGCAGCCGCCCGATCCCTTCCAGAATGGCCCGGAACAACGCTCTCGGCACCGCCACCTCCGCCATTTGGAAGACCACCCGCCGGGAATGGCGCACGACCTTTGCCCCGATCTTGATCAGTTTCTCCCGCAAGGTCGTCAATGTCCAGTGACGCACCGTTTTTGGCAGCACCGCCTGCCGGAGGAAATTGCCCAGATTGTAGGCCAGCACGAACAGTTGCAGCCGCACCTGGTTGTCCACAAAGTCGTGACACGAAAGCCGGGTCCAATTGACCGCGTTCTTGCCTTCTTTGATCCATTGTTCTGCCGTGCCTCGCTGGTTGTAGAACCGCACCACCCGTTTGGCTGGCCGGACCAGATTGGTCACGATGAATCCGACGCGAGGAAACAGTTCGCCGTTGTGCCACTCCACTTTGGCCACCACGCGCCGCGCCCGATCCCAACTCTTGGCCTGATACAAACAGCCGGCATACCAGACCACCGGCGTCTTTGAGGGACGCCCCACCGGTCGCGTCAGCAGCGGCTCGATGTCCCGCAGCAACGCATCATTGGCCGGCAGACGGATGGCATATTTGAAACCCTCGGCTTCCAGACTCTCATAGAGTTCCGGGTTGGCAAAGGCGGCATCGGCCCGAAAATAACGCCGCAAGTTACGACCTTGATAGCGAGACACCACCGGTTCCAGCACCGCCCGCCAATCCTTGGCGCTATGCACGTTGCCCTCGCGCAGCAGGGACTGCTCCACATCGCCAAACTGATTGAAGCAAAACAGCGGGTGGTAGCAGGTGCAGCCGAAATGTCCGTTGTAGGCAGTGCCTTCCTGATCGCCATAGGTCTCGCTCACCGAACTGTCCATGTCCAAAATCAGTTCCCGCATCGGCTGGCGTTCCCGCAGCCGGTCAATCCACTTCCCGGACAGCTTCGTCAACACCTTCAGGTTGCCCGGTTGTGTCAACACCTCGGTCTCGAAGCGTCCCATCTGGCTGGTGGAGGCTGCCGTGTGTTCCGTGGCTCGCCCACCAACTACATGCCGCATCGTTGGATCGACCAAAAGCCGTTCTGCATCATTAGTATCTTCGTAACCTGCCAACCGGCTGAAGAGCGACTGTCGAATTAGCGCAACCATCGAGTGCTGTGTGTTCTTTCCCGTGCGCCAATCGTTCAGCAACTCATCCCCCAGGTCGGTCAGACCCAGTGCCTCATCCAGTTCCCTATAGGCCAATAACCCGGCATGAGACGTGACCTTGGAGCCGTGAAACTCCAGCTTCAAACGACTATCAAAAGTCACCCGCAGAGCCTGTTTTTTGCCTGCACCCATTGGATTTTCCGTTATTTGTTGTTTCAACATAGATGAAAGCCTTTGTTCATGCGGCTCCATCTTAGGTCAATAACATTGTCTTGCCAAGTTAATCTGGGAAATCCGGTATAAAATCAGCCATCTGAAAGGCAAAAACATGGGTACAGGTTGAAGTTCTCCGGCCGGGCGCTATTTTTTATCCGCCGGAACGACCCCGGCATCAATCAGCTTGCGCAATTTCGGGCGGATGACGAATTGGCAATAGCCCTCACTCTGGTGTCCGTTGTAATAGTTCTGATGATATTTTTCCGCCGGGAAAAATTGTGTCAGCGGAACAATCTGGGTCGTGATGGGCGAGGCATAATTCCGGCCGGCTTCCGCCTTGGACTTTTCCGCGGCTCTTTTCTGAGCCTCATTGCTGTAGAGAATGATGGAGCGATATTGGGTGCCCAGATCGTTGCCCTGACGGTTCAAAGTGGTTGGGTCGTGGGCCTCCCAAAACACCTCCAGCAGCTTGTCATACGTGATGAGCGAAGGATCAAATTTGATCTGTACGACCTCGGCATGACCGGTGTCGCCGGTGCAGACCTGTTCGTAGGTGGGATTGGGCGTCGTGCCCCCGGCAAACCCGGAAACAACCGATTTCACACCGGGGATGCGTTGAAAGACGGCTTCGGCGCACCAAAAGCAACCGCCGCCAATAGTGGCGACTTCCAGTTTTTGCGGCGCGTTGGTGGATTCAGGTGCGGCATTCATAGGATGTGCGATTAGTAAAGCGCTGGCAAACAGGCTGGCTGCGGCTGGGAGCGGGGCTAATCTGCTGCGCGCATTGAATTGGCGGTGGTTATTCATGCAAAATGACCCGAAGAATGCCGCTTTGCCGCCGAATTTCAATGAATTTTTTGCGCTCGGGCCATCCTGCGCGTTCTGACAATCGAGAAGCGCAAGTATTCGCCATTATTTTCTTTAAGTGAACATCGGATTATTGTAGAGTCGCGCTTATGACGAAATTTATCTCGATTTTGTGCGGCTTTGGTTTGGTGTCGGCGTTTCAGGCAAACGCCCCGGCGCAGAACATCACCAATCCACCCCAAAGCATCGTCATCAACAACGCCTCCACCGCCACGTTCAGCGTCGGAGCCAGCGGCGCGACACATTATCAATGGCAGTTCAACACCACCAACCTGAGCGACGGCACAAAGAGCAACGGCGCAATTATCAGCGGTTCGGCCACTTCGGTGCTGACATTGGAAGATGTCACCACCAATGAGGCCGGGAGTTATACGGTGGTTGTCAACGGTTCGGTGTCGAATTCACCGCCGGCGGTTTTGAGCATCGTGCCGGGCACGATTGTCACGTTTGCCTTTTCCGGGTTGCCGACCAATGCACCCGGCAGCAATGTGCAGGTGCAACTTTTCGACCATGACAAGCCGGCGACGGTGGAGAATTTCATTCACTACATAAGGTCGGGAGCTTTTACGAACAACATGTTTTTTGAACGGTGCATCCCGGGGTTTATCCTGCAAGGCGGAGACTACGGGGCGTCGAACCAGACCAGCACAATTCCTCCTCTTACGGGTTGGGATATTCTCACCAATTATACCTTGGCAACCAACCAGCTTCCACCGTTTCCGCTTCAAGTTGACAACGAATTCAATGTCGGGCCGCTGATTAGGAATGATTTTGGAACTTTGGCCATGGCCTTGAGCTCGAGCTTCTTCAGCGGGACACTTCCGGATAGCGCCCGGAACGGCTTCTTTTTCAATTTGGCTGATAATTCAGGCGCTCCGAACTATTTGGATACCACCAATAACGGTCCGTTCACCGTTTTTGGGCGCGTCATCAGCGGGACGAATGTGCTGGGATATTTTAACACATTGACCAATGGAAGCGGCCTAGTCACAACTGAAGTGTTTTCGGATAATGGATCGCTGAGCACAAACCCGTTTCCAAACCTGCCGGTCAATTACTCGGGAAGCAACGCTCCGGCGAATTCAAATCTGGTCTTTTGTGATATTCAGTTGCCGACGAATGCGCCCGTGGATACGACACCGCCCACGGTTTCGATAACCTCTCCGCCAGGCCCTGCGGCGGTGACTAATTTGCAAGGAACCGCAAGCGACGATGTTGGGCTGGCAGTGGTGATCTGTGTTCTGACTCCGCGAGCGACAAACGGGACTTTTCCATATCCATATACGAATGCTGCACCTGTGACTAATTACGCCGTCGGAACCACCAATTGGTCGCTCAGCTTAAACCCGGGCAGCTATAGCGTGAGTGTTCAGGCCCAGGACGGAGCCGGGAACCTGAGCACGGCAGCAACCCGATCGGTGAGCATTACGACTATTGTTACCAATGGCAACGGAACAGTTACTTTTACGAACGGTGCAGTTACCAACAACGCTGTGGGCTATCCATTCCAGGGAGGCAGCAACTATGACTTGGTGGCAGTACCTGGCTCTAATGGATTTTTTGTTAGTTGGAGTAACGAGTACGCGACCAATAACGACTCGGAACTATCCTACTCGCTGAATTATGGTGTTTTGACTGCGACGTTTATCTCGAATGGCATTCCGAACAGCATCGCCATCACCTATCCAGAGGCAAATGCCGTGGTGACCAGCGGCACTTTCAATATCACCGGGACCATTTCCACCAACTTATCGCCTCCGGTGACCGTGACCTGCACGATCTTCTCCCAGACAACGGGATTTTCAGTGTCCCCTCCGATGACGACCCACGGCACGACCACCTGGTCAGTGACCGCGACCAACCTTGCGAGTGATTTCTATGTTGTTGAGGTCACAGCCATGGACTCGGCAAGCAACACCACGGCGATCGACGAAGATTTCAGTGTCGGAGTCCCTTTGCAGTTGAATATTTTGGGGGATGGAACAGTGTCTGGCGCCACGAACGGGGAATATTTTGTGCTTGGAACAAATTTCCAGGTGACGGCGACACCCGCCCCCGGCTCAGGGGAGTCATTCTACGCATGGAACGACGGCACAATGGTTTTTACCAACTCGACGGAAACCTTCACGATGAGCAGCAATCTGACGCTAACCGCGGAATTTGTCTCAAACGGGGCGCCGAAAGTTATCTCTTTCACCTATCCAACGGCCAATGCCAAAATAAACACAAACACTTTTGCACTGAAAATAAGGCTTGCGTCCAGCGCCAAGTCTGCCCAGGTCACCTGCCAGATTTTTTCGCTGACAACAACCAATTCCGAGCCTGTTCCGCCGCTGACGCTAACGAACACCCGCGGCGACACCTGGTCAGCAACCGTGAGCAACCTCCCGCCCGATTTGTACGAGGTCGAAGCGGTGGCCACCTATGATATGGATGGGAAGAGCACAAGCTCGGCCAAATCCGAGAAATTCTATGTGCTGGATTTCAAACAAGTGGAGGGCACTTACACCGGCCTTTTCACTTGCTACACTGGCCCTGTCGCTCCGACCAATTCGGGTTTCTGCACATTTACGGTGTCGGCTTCCGGAGCGTTTAGCGGACGATTGCTTTTCCCTGCTTATGGGCCGCTTGCTTTAAGCAGCGGTTTCAATATCTTTGGATACACCGGAACATACACTTGGAATATTCCCGGGAATCCTGTTGATCTGTCCCTGTCTTTGGATCTGACCGGCGGAACCGATGAATTGACTGGATATGTCTATTCGAAATCAGGCAGCTGGTATTCCCAACTCGTCTGCCACCGTGCGGTCACGAAACTTTCCAAGCACAGCACGCCTGCAGCGGGAAAATACATATTCAGGCTGAATCCAACAAACTGGCCCAATAACGGCTACGCCTCCCTTTCCGTGGGCGGCGGCGGCGCTCTTGCCCTGAGCGGCGCGCTCCCGGATGGCGCCTCGTTCTCTCAGTCGGCCAGGGTTTCCAAGGATGGCACCTGGCCTCTCTATGTTGTCCCTGCCGGTTACAAACCCGGCGGAATGCTCATGGGCTGGGAAACCTGGCAAACTAACGGCCTGGGGAGTTATACGGGGCAACTGCATTGGTACAAGGCTCCAGATATTGGCACTTATTACACGAGCGGTGTTAACCCGGATTTCCCATATTCGCTTTACAAGACAATGTTATTGACCTACACTGAAGCCGCATAAACAAAGGGTTTCATCTATGTCAAAACAACAGAAAACAGAAAATCCAATGGGTGCAGGCAA
>Ga0181526_10004852_pt1 | contig 10299 bp, 7 predicted proteins | sample PEATcosm2014_Bin_35_FD_119750 | JGI IMG/M metagenome (GOLD analysis project Ga0181526, IMG submission 119750) | Peatland microbial communities from MTU Mesocosm Facility, Houghton, MI, USA - PEATcosm2014_Bin06_30_metaG | ecosystem: Environmental > Terrestrial > Soil > Wetlands > Peat | place...
CCTGGATCACCTGCCGGTGCATGGCGCGCGCCACTTCCGGCGGGCCTTCGTAGGTCGGGTGCATGACGATCAAAGGCCGGTCCGGCGCGGTGAAGGCTTCCACCGCCGCGTGCAGCATCTCGCTCGACCCGCAGCCCGCCAGGATATTCTCCGGCTGCAGATCCTCGCTGCGCGCCAGCGCCGCATAAAAGTCGCGAACTTCCTGGTAGTGGTAACGGCCCGAAGCCGATAACACGTCCGCCATGGCCGCCAGAGACGATTGCGGCGGACCCAGGGGATTCTCATTGGCGTTGAGCCACACCATGTCCTTAGGCAGGTCGCCCTGGATCATGGCGCGCTGCGCGTAAGCCATCTCCGGCAGCATCCGGCCGGCTGCCACAGCCGCACCGATGCGCGCGGCAAAACCCCTTCGTGTGATCATTGCGCCTCCTTACGGCGAAGTATACCGCAATACAATTCGATGAATTCCTCTTGGCCGCGGTGTAACCTAATCGCCCTGCCGGTCATCGTTAACACACTTGACACACTTATGTATAGACGAATCTTTCTCTTAGCCCTGATGGCGGGCTCCGCCGGCGCGGCGCGTGCGCAGGTGGACGTGCTCACGGCAAACTACGACAACAACCGCACCAACGCCAACCTGAACGAAGGGATTCTGAACACCAACAACGTGAACGCCACGCAGTTCGGCAAGCTGTGGGCCTATCCGGTGGATGGCCAGGTCTACGCGCAGCCGCTCTACGTGCACGCCCTGAGCATTCCCGGAGAGGGCACGCTGAACGTGCTCTACGTGGCCACCATGCATAACAGCGTGTACGCCTTCGACGCGGATGCCTCCGGCGGGACCGCGCCGCTATGGCAGGTTAACCTGGGAAGCACGGTCGATCCGGCCTCTTTCAGCGTACCGGGGTCGGCGGCGTACACCGACATCCTGCACGAGATTGGGATTCTCAGTACGCCCGTAATCGACCGCGCGGGCAACACCATTTATGTAGTCGATGAGACGCTGGCCGGCGGCAGTGCGGCTTTCTTCCTGCATGCGCTAGACCTCACGACCGGCAGCGAGAAGTGGAACGGACCGGTTCAAATCCAGGCGAGTGTGGCGGGGAGCGGGTGGGGAGGCACGGGAGACGCGACCAACGGTGAGCTTCCGCTGCTGGCTGCCGATCACATTCAAAGGCCCGGATTGCTGCTGGCCAACGGCTCGATTTACGCCGGGTTCGGGTCGCATGGCGACTACGTTCCCTGGCACGGCTGGATGGTGGCCTACAATGCCGCCGACCTGCCGCAACAAACCGCCGTCTTCAATACCACGCCTTCGACTGCCGGCTCCGCAATTTGGCAAGGGGGGCGGGGCTTGGCGGCCGACCCCAATGGAAGTATTTATTGCTCGACCGGCAACGGCAACTACGACGGCGTCATGTCGTGGGGCGAGACGGTGCTGCGCTTGACTCCCACACTGAGCGTCGCGGATTGGTTCACGCCTGCGGAGTACGCCGCCTGGACCGACGAAGATATGGATTTCGGTTCCAACGGCCCGATCCTGGTGCCGGGGACCAATTTTCTGATCGCCGGCGGCAAGGCCGGCCTGGTGGCGCTGATCGACCGGACCGACATGGGCGGGCAACCTCTGGACACGGACGCGCTGCAATTTTTTGAAGCGGTCCCCAACAGCAAATTCGCCATCTTCAACACGGCGCTTTGGAATCGCCCGGATGGCCCCGTTCTTTATATCTGGGGAGACGACGATGTGTTGCGCGAATTTCAAATGCAGAACGGTATTTTCAATACCAGCCCGTTGGCGGCCAATAGTGCGGTCCAGAATGCGTTGCCTTTCAGCGGCATGACGGTATCGTCCAACGCATTCGTGCCGGGAAGCGGCATCTTCTGGGCCACCAGCGTTAGCTCGCCAACCTTGCCGGCGGCGGGAACGTTGCATGCCTTCAACGCCATGAATGTGAACCAGGAGCTATGGAACAGCGACGCGCAGGGCCGCAGCGATGCGCTGGGCAGCTTCACGAAATTCGCCAATCCCACGGTGGCCAACGGCAAGGTGTACGTGCCGACGGATTCGAACCAGGTGACCGCCTACGGCTTGCTGCCGGTTCCCGGCGTCACGGCCGTGGTGAGTGCGGCGAGTTTCACCAGTTCCGCGATTGCGCCGGGTGAGCTGATTTCCATTTTTGGCAACAGCATCGGCCCATCCGTTGCGGTGGGACTGCAGATGGATTCGTCGGGGAAGGTGGCCACTTCGCTGGCGGGACTTACGGTCAGCTTCGATGGCAACCCGGCTCCGCTGTTATACGCTTCGGCGGGCCAGATCAATGCGGTGGCGCCGTTCGCGGTGGCGGGCGAGTCGACGACTCTGATGCGGGTTTCCGCTCCCGGCGGTGCGGCGTTCAGCGTGACGCTGCCGGTGTCGACGGCCGCGCCCGCCATATTTGCGACCAGCGCAGCCGGGCAGGGCGCGATTTTGAATGCCGATTTTTCAATGAATGCGGCGGGTAATCCGGCGGCGCGCGGATCGTGGATCGCGATTTATGCCACCGGCACGGGTGTTCTGAGTCCGGCGGTGGCGGATGGCACGTTAGTCGGCGCGACGAATTTGCCCTTGTCGGTGGCGCCTGTCGCGGTGAGTATCGGGGGGCAGGCCGCGACGGTCGGCTATCAGGGCGCGGCGCCGGGATTGGTTGCCGGTGTGATGCAGATCGATGCGCAGGTGCCGGCGAGCGTGACCCCGGGGGCGGCGGTGCCGGTGACTATCGGCGTGGGAAGCACAGCCGGGCTGAACACGGTCACCATGGCGGTGAAGTAGTAGCCACTACTGCTGTTTCGCCGTCGGAATCAGGACCGTCCCCATTTCCGAAGACTGCACGCGTATGGTCCCGGCCGGCGGTGGAGGCAAGCCGCTCGACGGCGCCGCCAGCGGCGCCTGCCTGGCGGCCGCCGGTTGGATCGCCTGGCCCGGCTGGACCGGGCGCATCTGCCGCAATCCCGCGCGGATCTGCTCCTCCGGCACATGCAGCGACAGCAGAATGTGCTTGCCGTTCACCTGGTATTTCAGACCCTCCAGGCCGCTTCCCGCCTGGCCCGCGCTCTTCGCCTGGGACTTCACCGTGCTGTTCAGCCAGCGCAGCCCTTCGGCCATTTCGGCGGCGGCTTTTTCCGTGCGCGCTTCCACATCCGCGGCAAGCTCAAAATCGGGGCTGAGGCTCAGCCCGCCATTGAACCCCGCCACCTTCGCGAGGTACTGTGTTGCCGCCGCTTCTGCCGGGGACTTCGCCACGGGACCGGCCAATGGCGCCGGAGCCGGAAAGGAACCCGTCGCGGCCGCCCATATGTCATAGCCGCTGTACTTGGCCACTTGCGCCGCCAGCGCCGACGGCAATGCCGCGGGTTGGTTGCGGCGGCCAATGGCGGACTTCACATCGTTCATCTGTCCGATCACCACGATGCCATTGTCAAGGAACGCGAAGACCCCGTTGCCGGGCTTGGACGAGACCAGTAGGGGCACGCCTTGGTAGTCGGCCATATCGCCGGTGAATGCCTGCAAAGCTCGAATCCGCGCCGGGTCCAGCGAGCTTCGCACGATCATCAGCATGGGCGACGATTTGGTGTACCCGCCCGCGATCAGGACATCCCGCACATCCCGGCTCCAGTCGATGTTGGTGAGCAAGGCGATCTGATCCTTGAACTCCGGCTTGGCCTTCGCCAGTTCGTCCTTGGATTGCTTCGCGATCCCCTGGTGAATCGCATCCGCCATCGCCTGTCCGACGGGCGAAGCCACAATCTTGGCAATATTGATCTCCATGACCACGCTCGCATCCGGCATGACCAGGTTCATCATCTCGGGATCGGCGGCGGCCGCCAGACCGGGCAGCCCGGCCGCCAGCGCCAATAGCTTGCAACAAAGAGTCACACACTACTCCTTTCGTCTTCCTTATCGGCTTAATTAACACTACCGGCCGCCGCTTGGCAAGTGTTCTAAGGTTAACGGGTGCTTATCCGATCTGGGGATTCCGATTGGCAGAAACCGCTCGCTGACGGTCGCGGCTCGGTAAACCTTGCGGAATCGACGTGACTGTTACCGAGCCGCGACCGTCAGGAAGCGGTTTCGATCCCGCACTGTCCTATAATGGGATCAACAGGCATGTATATCTCGAACCGGTGCGTGCTCGCGCTCGGACTGCTCGCCATTTCCTGCAACCACGCGCCGAAGACCGCAGTCCGGAAGGTCTCCGAAGACCGCTTCTCCGCCGCCACGCCCCGCGATCGGTATGCCGACGACCTGGGCCGGTTTCTTGCCGGCATGCCAGCGCGAACCGGGAGCCCGTTCGGCGAACTCGAAAAACAACCCGCGTGGATCGAACACCGCCGCGAGCTGGATCGAGCCTGGAGCAGGATCGATGAGGATTCCCTCCCGGCCATGAGCGCTTTCCAGAAACGGGAACTGTGCGCCGCATCTATCGTCAAAGCGCCGGTTTTCTATCCTTTTAGCGGACCGGACGCGCTGATGGTCACCGTGTTCTTTCCCGATAACCCCGTGTACGTAATGGTGGGGCTGGAGCCCGCCGGCACCTTGCCGCCGCCCCGGCAGATCGAGCGCCGGAACCTCGATGAATATCTGGCGCGCATCCGGGCAACGGTCGCTTCGGAACTGGGCCGCAGCTTCTTCGTGACCAGACAGATGGATCGTCAGCTTCGCGGGCAAGTGGTCGATGGGCTGTTCCTGCCCATTCTCGAGCTCCTGGTGCGCTCCCATCACACCATCCTGGGGTTTCGCTATGTTCGGCTGGACGATGCCGGACAGATCGTCGAGCGGCCCGCCGGCTACAAGGCGCCCGGCAAGATCGGCAATAAGGGCTTGGAGATCGATTTCCGCCGGGACGACGACCAGTCGGTCCACAAGCTGCTGTACTTCTCGGTGAACCTTTCCGACCAGCGCCTGCGGGAGAACCAGCCGTTCCTGGCCTTCCTCGCCAGCCTGAAAGGGACCGCTACGCTTCTGAAAGCGACATCCTACATGGTCCACAAACCGGAGTTTTCGACGATCCGCGAGCGGGTACTTTCGGGGAGCATCGCCGTGCTGCAGGACGATTCGGGTATCCCGTACCGCTTCTTCGCGGCGCCGTGGACGGTGCAGTTGTACGGCGCCTACCTGCGGCCGTACGGCAGCTTCCGCTGGCTCCAGCAGGCCGATTTGCGAAAAGCCTATCTGTCGTCCACGCCGAAGCCGCTCACCTTCCGCATCGGCTATGGATACGGAAAGATCCCGTCCAACCTGTTATTCGCCCGCAAGCCGGCTTAGTGGGGCAGGCCCTCGGCCTGCGGCGGCCTCTCAGGCCGCCATGTCGCACCCGAGAAGGAGCGGTGGATATACGCGCGCGGGTCGTAGCGCAGGAAGAAGATCTCCGCATCGTTAGCGGCACCCGCGGTGACGCTCCTGGATATCGGGTTCATGCCGAAATCGGCCGGAAGCGGCGAATCCCAGATGGAAAGCAGACGAACCGGCGAATGGCCAGCCCCCGCCGCGGTCATCTCCGGCACGGTTTCGTTCTGGCTGAAGGGCCGGTGGAACGGCGCGAAGCAGTCGACCAGCCATGCGCCTGGATTCGGAAGCGAGAGGGAGCACCGGCCGTCGCCTAGAACCGGCGTCACGCCGTCCTGTCGCAGGCGCACGCTGCGGCGGCCAAACAGCATCAAGTAGACTTCTCCGCGAACGGTTAACGGGCCGGCCGCGGCGCGCTGCCAAAAGGCGCGGTCCACCACCACGCGCTGTCTCCACGGAAAGTCATGATCGGGCGACGGGTCCACCTGAACGATGCCGGGATCGTTGCTGGCTGCGGCAATCCAGCCGGATGACCAGCGCTGTCCCGCGGGCGTTTCGAAAGTCAGATCGACGATCTCAGGCGCGGCCGTCTCGGCGGCCGGGATGTTGACCACGCGGAGGGGCACGCCGAGTGTCACGCCGTCCGGTTCGAGTTGCGCCGCCTCCGGCCGGATGCCGGTAGCGTCGACGATAACCTCTACCGATGCGCCGCCGCTCTGGCCGAACAGGCGCGACTGAACCGCGGCCCCGAATCGCCGGCTCACGCCTTCATTGGTGTACAGCATCAGGACGATGAGGGCGATGCCCACGCCTGCGGAAATCAACCGGTTTCGCATGCGAAGTTGCAGGACGAACACGATCAGCGCGGGCGCCGTGACCATGAGCATCAGGAATATGCCGGTGGCCCAGGCCAACCCTTGGGATTGGTGGCCGTTAACGAGGTGGCCGCCGGCTACGGCCAGCAGGATGACGCTGGTGTAGAGGCCCACAATGGCGAGCACGAACTGGACCAGAGTGCGGGTGAGCGCGGCGAACGTGGCCGGAACCAACAGAAGGGTGGCGGTGAACGCGAGGTTCATCCAGAAGAAGTTGGGCAGATAGGCAAGCGGCCGGTAGCCGGCGGCGGCGAGTATGGCGAAACCGCCCAACAAAAGCGGCACGTTGACAAACGCCAGAACGAACAGCGCCTTGGCGGCCAGCAGACTGCGGCGCGAGTAAGGCCGCGTGATCCAGAACTGGCGATCGCCGGTGAACGACTCTTCGTGAACCAGCAGACAGATGAGATACCACCAGCCGATCGACAGAACCGCGGTGGCAATGCCGGCATAGCGGTCCGTGGATCCCGCGCGGCTGGCGGCGATATTGGACCAAGCCCACATGCACGTGAGGGCGGCCAGTGCGCCGATCTGGTAGGTGAACCGCCGGGCGTCTTTGCGGAAGATATGGAAAGCTTGTTTCATCGCTCAGTGCTCCACTGGCATGCTGACGCTGGCCGCGAAGTCGCGCTCGATCCAGGCGCGGGGAGACTCCCTGACAAACGATATTTCCGCATCGGTGGGTGACACCGTTTGTATGGTAAACACGGGGCTCACCGCGAAATCCGGGAACGGCGACTCCGGCGCCGAGAGAAGTTGCATGCTGGTGTACCGCGCGAATCCGGCGGGACCGTGGTCCACGTCTACTCCCGATCCGCTGGAGGTGTCGAAGGGCCGCCGAAAGGGCGAACTGCAGAAAACTGTCCACTGATCCTGGGCCTGTGAAACGTCACAGTAGCCGCCGCCGGGAATGCGCGTCGCTTGTCCGTGCGGGAGCGGTACGGTGGTTTGCCGCCGCAAACTCAGACGCATGGACCCATGGATGCTTACCGCCGTACCTCTAACCACCCGATAGAATTCGCGCGGGAGATACAGAGTGTGGATATAGTTTATTTCCCGCGGGTCCGGGGTGGAGACGGGATAGCTGCGGGAAGCGAATTGCGTGCCCGAGGCCCAGCGCAGGCCGGCGGGAGCTTCGAGCGTGACATCCAGCATTTCGGGCCACGCAACCTCGCCTTCGGGCGCGCAGTGAATCGTGAAGCGAAGATTGATGCCCAGGCGGCCGGAACCCGAATCGTGCCCGTAACCAAGCGCGTTCAGGGGTGGGATCGAAACGGAGACCGCCTTCGCTTCCGGTTGGTGGAATACACTCGACCGGATCGCATCGCGAACCGGCATGGGGAGGCCGTAATAGAGCACTCCCGCGAGCAGTAGCGTACACAGGCCTGCGCGGATGGAGGCGGTCGTCGCACGCCGCGAGAATTGCCAGACGACGATCAGCGCCGCGCCCGCGCACACCACCGGCACGCCGACCGCCTGGTTCACACACGACGATCCAATGGCTTGGCTGGGAACCAAGGCAGCCAGAACGACATACCAGGAGAGCACTCCACCCAGAATCGTCAGCACGAACTGGGCGAGATTTCGGGTGACCGTTCCCAGGGCAATAGCCGGTGCAAGCAGCATGGCGGCCACCGCGAATTGCATCCACAGCAACTGGGGAATGCCGGCCAGCGGCCGATAGCCGGCGGCCGCGAGAATCGCCATCTGCGCGGCCAGCAGGGGGCCGTTCACGAACGCGATGACAAACAGGAGCTTGGCCGCCAGCAGAGACCGCCACGCGTAGGGGCGGGTGACCCAGAACTGGCGGTCGCCGGCCAGCGACTCCTCGTGGATCAACTGCGAAACCAGAAACCACCAGGCGCCGGCCAGGAAGAAGGTAGTCAAAAAGGCCAGCGCCACCGTGCGGCCGAAATCCGCCGGCCCGGGCACGTCGGCGGCGATATGGGACCACGCAAATGCGGCGGTCAGCGCCGCTACTGCGCACAATTCGTAGCGAAAGCGCCGGATGTCTTTGCGGAAGATGTGCAGCGTCTGGGTCATGTGCGCACCTTTCAGGCAGCCGCGCGTTGCGCCGACTTCGCCACGGTGACGAAGATGGAACGTAGCGGCATGGGCGTGGCGGAAATGTCGCGCACGCCGGGGAAGCGCGCGCGAATTTCAGCGTTGGTGCGCGCGGCGTCGTAACGGCTGTCGGTGAAACGGATCACGGCGGCGGACGATTCGGGCCGCAGCCAGGATGCGGGCAAATCGGGGGGAAGCGGGGGCGCGGCGTCGAAGGTGATTTCGATTTCACGGAAGCGGTCGGCCAGCGCGCTCAGCTCTTCGGAGAACTGGATGCGCCCGTCTTCGAGATAGGCGATGTGGCTGGCGAAGGTTTCTATGTCCGCCAGATCGTGGGAAGAGATGAAGACCGTAGTGTTCTGGCTGCGCTCCAGCAGGCCTTCGATGAACTCGTCGCGGGCCAGCGGATCGAGGCCGGTGAAGGGTTCGTCCAGGACGATGACTTCGGGCCGGTAGGCCAGCGACGACGCCAGCGCCGCCTTCATGCGCATGCCGCGCGAAAGGTGCTTCAGCTTGCGGCCGCCCGGCAGGTTGAAGCGGCCGATGAGTTGAGCAGCCAGCGCGTCGTCCCAGGCGGGATAAAAGGGCCGCAGGTAGCGCAAGAAGTAGTCGACCGTCATCCAGTCCGGCATCTCCTGGTTTTCCGAGACGTAGCCGATGCGGGTGAAATCACGGCCCGCGAGCCGGCGCGAGTCGATGCCCAGAATCTCGGCGCGCCCCGCAGTGGGACGCAAGATATTCATCGCGATCTTGATGGTGGTGGTCTTCCCGGCTCCGTTGGGGCCGATCAGGGCGAACACGGACTCCCGTGGCACGGTCAGGTCGATGCCCTTCAGCACCGGGGTCCGGCGAAACTTTTTGGTGAGTCCGGCGATGCGGATCGGATCGCTCATGGCTTGCGAACTCCTTTCAATGTTTCCTGCACATTGGGGTCTCCGGCTGGATCGAGCCGGTTCCAGTGCGCGGCGAGGGCGCTGACGACGTCGTCGACCTTAAGCCCCAACTTGCGCGCTTCCACGACCAGGCGCTCCAGTTCGTGGTCCAGCAGGCGGGTGCGTTCGGCGGCGGTGGAGCGGCCCGGCTGCACCACCACGGTGCCGGTGCCCGGACGCACTTCGAGCAAGCCTTCGCCCACCAGGTGCGTGATTACTTTATGCGCGGTATTGGGGTTGATCTTGAGCGCGGTGCTCAGCGCGCGCACGGAGGGGAAGGCATCGCCGGGCCGCATCTGGCCCGAGATCACGGCCTTTCGCGCGGCATAAACCACCTGTTCATACAGCGCCACGCCGGGCTGGAAGGACAGGCGGAACGGGATCACATGTGTACTATGACAGATAGTACAGTCGAAGTCAAGAGGGACGAATTGTGGGGCGGGCGTCCACGCCTGCGGGGGGTCTCCAGACCCGCCCGGTGAGCGAAGCGCCAGGGGAACCGCCGATTGCCCTGCATTGCGGCAAGCCGCAAGCCGAGAAGAGTCAAAGGTAGAAGTAAGGCCGACTGACAATCGGCCTGCAGGTTGTCGACCTTGTCAACCTGCCCCGACAAGCCGGCGGGTCTGGAGACCCGCTGCAGGCGTGGACGCCCGCCCCACAAACGGATGTGCTACAGTCGTTCGATCCCATGGCGTCCTCTGGCACCGCCGCTCCCGCCGCACGCACCTCCCTGCTTCCCGTTTTGGGACTCTTCTTCGGCATCGCGGTAACTATCGGAGCCACGCTCGGCGTGGGCATTCTGCGCCAGCCGGGGCCGGTGGCCTCCTACCTTCGCGCGCCCTGGCTGATCATGCTGATGTGGTTTGCCGGAGCGATTTACTCGGCTTGCGGCGCTTCCAACGTCTCCGAACTCGCCACCATGATTCCGCGGACCGGCGGCTTCTATGTTTACGCCCGCGAAGCCATGGGCGACTATGCCGGGTTCGCCGTGGGCTGGTCCGATTTTCTGGCCAACGTGGCGCCTGCCTCCTACGGAGCCATGGCCGCGGTCGAGTTTCTCCAGCGCCTGGTTCCCGCGGTCGCGCCATTCGCCGTCTTA
>Ga0181526_10004854_pt1 | contig 10297 bp, 6 predicted proteins | sample PEATcosm2014_Bin_35_FD_119750 | JGI IMG/M metagenome (GOLD analysis project Ga0181526, IMG submission 119750) | Peatland microbial communities from MTU Mesocosm Facility, Houghton, MI, USA - PEATcosm2014_Bin06_30_metaG | ecosystem: Environmental > Terrestrial > Soil > Wetlands > Peat | place...
ACCTGCTCTTCTTAATAGTGTTGTCTGTTAGAGTCTTAAGACTAAGCGATTGTCGCCTTGGCAGCGACATGAAATTCAATTATGATTTGATAGCCTTTCATAGCGATCGCGGGATAGGACAATGGCAACTGTCAGGGCAGCGCCACAGCGCCGGTTTCACATTCTTGATCGACTCCACCTCCACACGCGATGGTTGTTGATCCTGATAACCGCTCCTTCCCTGTTTGCTCTTAATCCCAACCTCTCGCTCAGCCAATATCTGCACACCAGCTGGACCCAGGAAGAAGGCAACCCGCTCCCGCCGGTAAACGCTCTGGCCCAAACCGCGGATGGGTATCTTTGGCTGGGCACCGATAAGGGCCTGCTCCGATTCGACGGGATGCGATCCACGGAATCGCCCATTGCCGGCCCGGCACTGGCGAATTTGAATATCGGTTGGTTGAGCCCCGCGTCTTCCTTGGGCCTCTGGGTCGGTACGCACTCGGGGTTGTCCCGTGTGGATCGCGACCGGTTCATGACATATCCGGCTCTTGGCAAGCTGCCTTGTCCGGTGATCGTTTCGGTCCTGGAGGACCCTTCCCGCGGGCTGTGGATGTTGAACGGATGTCCGGCCGTCTATACGTTGGCCCTTCTTTCCCCTGCTGGAAGGCTACAAACCTTCGGAATCCGCGATGGATTGCCCGACCAACCATTGCGCGCGCTTTTCCACGGCACTGAAGGGGAACTGTCGATCGTTACCACCGGCGCGGTGTGCCATTGGTTACCGGGGCGCACGGCGGTGTGCTCCGGAGCTCCTGCGCTCAATCTTGCTGCCATCGCCGAAGTCGGCGATGGTCACTTACTGATGGCGGACGGCGAGAAGAGCCAGATCTTCCGTTTTTCCAAAGGGCAGACAGTCCCGGCCGGCCCGCATATTCAGAATGCGGCATTCTCCAAGGCAATGCTTTACGACCGTGACGGCAACATCTGGGTCGGCACTTTGGGCCAGGGATTACTGCGCATCCGAGGAAACAGAGTGGACCGATTCACGCGAACGGAGGGACTTTCGAACAACACCGTGTCCGCCTTGCTGGAAGACAAAGAAGGCGACATTTGGGTCGGCACCGCGCGCGGTATCGATCGTATTCGCGATCCTAAACTGCAGCTATATTCCACCCAAAGCGGGCTGTCCAACGATCTGGTCAATTCCGTGTATGCCGGCCATGACGGAGCCATTTGGATCGGCACTGGCGGCGGTCTGAACCGGCTCGCGGGCGAACAGGTAACGGTATATTCCCAAGCAGAGGGGCTGGCGAGTCCCATGGTGCTCTCTTCCTATGAAGACGCGTCGGGCAAACTCTGGGTCGCGACCAACGCGGGTCTGGTATTTCTCGGCCGGGACCGCTTTGTGGAAGTTCTGACCAAGAGCGGCCAACACCTCGAACGCGTCTATAACATCGCCGGCGATCCTGCGGGAACCGTCTGGCTCGCCGATAGCAACCTGGGCCTTTTCACCGTCCGCGACAAGGTCGCTCATCCCGTGACCGTGGCCTTGAACACCGGAGATATCGTGGCCCTCTCGGTCCCGCAAACCGGCGAAATCTGGCTGGGCCATCAGCACGGCGGCATAACCGTTCTGGGCAAAGACTCCCGCAAACATTACGATGGCCACGATGGACTGGGAAGCGGACCCGTGCGCGCACTTTGCACGGATCGGGATGGAACCGTTTGGGCGGGGACCGGCGAGGGTCTGAGCCGATTCCGGGACTCCCGCTGGACCACGTGGACCACCGCTCAGGGACTGCCGGAAGGCGGAGTTCAGGGAATCGTCGAGGATGACGCCGGCGGCCTCTGGTTGCTCACACCCGCGGGCGTACTGCAGATGCCGCTCACGAGTCTGGAGGGCCCGCCAAAGGCTCTCCAATTTCTTCTCTACGGCCGGACGGAGGGACTGCGGCTGGGCAATGGCATGACGAATCCCCGGCTCGCACGGTCCCGCGACGGGCGCATTTGGGTCTGCACGGAAGATGGCGTCGCTGCCATCGATCCGGCTCGCATGAAGAAGAATCCGGTGCCTCCGCCGGTCACCATCGAGCAGGTGATTGCCGATGGAAAGGTCTACGACCCTTGGTTGCGCGGCGAAATCGCGTTTCGTGGACATGACCTGCAAATCGTCTACACGGGAGTCAGCCTGATGGTGCCGGAACGAGTGCGATTCCGCTATCGGCTGGAGGGCTTCGACAGCCAGTGGACGGACGCCGGCACGCGGCGCAACGTGTCTTACACCAACCTGCCTCCCCGTCACTACCGGTTCCAGGTGATCGCCTGCAATAACGACGGCCTATGGAATACCGCCGGCGCGGATTTCGCGCTGCGCGTAGATCCATACTTCTACCAGACGAAATGGTTTGCCCTGCTCTGTCTAACCGCCGTGACTCTGCTGGTGTGGTCGGCGCATCAACTCAAGGTGCGCCGCGTGGTTTCGCGCCTGCAATTGATCACGGCGGAGCGGGTACGCTTCGGGCGGGAACTGCACGATTCGCTGTTGCAGGGATTTACCGGCGTGGTGTTCCTTCTGGAGGCAGCCGCGCGCCAGTTCGAGACGGCTCCGGAAGCGGCTAAACAGCGGCTGGAACGTGCCATCGACCAGGCGGACCGGTCGCTTCGTGAGGCCCGGGAGATGATTGTCAGCATGCGAATTCCGGCGCTGGAGAACAACACCCTGCCGGAAGCGCTGCAAACGACGGCCCTGGAGATGGTGGCGGATACCTCCGTGGACGTTCAATTTGAAATCAAAGGGCGCCCGGAGCAAGGTCCTTACAACGTGGAAGCCAATCTCTTTCTGATCGCCCGCGAAGCGGTGACCAATGCCCTGAAACATGCATCTGCCAAACGGATACGGCTGGAACTCTGCTACACGCCTAAGGAGTTGCATTTGACTATCCAGGACGATGGACTGGGCTTCGAGCCCGTGGAGGCGGCGGCCAAGGCCGGGCACTTCGGACTTCACGGAATCGAAGAGCGGGCGCGATTGATTCGCGGCCGATTTAGCGTAAACAGCGCGCCGGGAAAGGGAACCACCATTGAAGTCGCCGTTGGCTGGAAGAAATAAGTCCCGGTTGAGCTGGGTCAGGGCGCCACGACTTCCGGCGAGCGGGCGGCCGAACCCGAAGACGGCGGAGCGGCGATTCGTTTACGCAGCCAAAACTCGAGGATCAGGATTTGACGCAGTTGCGTCTCGTTGCAATCAAGGCCTTGAGTGAATCTGCCCAATCGTCGCAGCAGGCTCTCGCGCTCCAAATACCCGCGTTCGACCAATTGAATTTTGCCGGACCCAGTGAGCAACTGGGTTGCCAGGGGTTTCAAAGATTCGCGATATGTAGAGTCGTAGGAACCCTTCGATTTCCGTTTTAACACCATAGGGGGCAACAGTCCGCCAAAGGCGCGGCGCATGAGCCGTCTCGGCTCATTGGGTCCAACCACGACTCCGGCCGGAATCGTGAGCATGAACTCCAGCAGCGGCCGGTGTGCGTAAGGGTGCGCATACGAAACGTGCTGCAGCGCCTCGGGCGTCTGCAGCCTAAGCGATGCCAGTGTTTCAGCGGCGGCGCGGAACCGTTGGCGCCTCCCGGGAGGCGCCTCCACGACCAGCCCGTCGAGTGTCGCCTCCCGCTCTTCGGTGGCGAGCCGCGAGCGAAGTGCGCCGGCTAAAGAGTCTTCCGTGCTGGCCGGCATGGCGCCCACGGAATCGACCGGGTTGGTGGGTGGAACCCAGGAAAACCAGGCCTCGCGGATGCCTCTCCACAAGATCGGATAAATGGGCGCCTGCATGGCGCGAGCCCATGCGTAGGCCGTCCGTGCGGCGATTCCAAACTGCCCACGGGCCAGCGGTTCCGTCACCTGACCAATGTCGTCATGGACGTTCCCCATTACGAAATCGCCGAATTGCCCGGTAAGCAGGACGCCTGAGCCGAGCTCCTCCATGAGGCGCGCCAGGCCCCGATAGCGGGGCTCCCACAAAGCCGGAATAGTCCCCATAAGATCTGCCGCGGCCACGGGGTAATCGCGGAGCTCCAGGTGGCATGCGGAGACATCGCAAGCTCGCTCGACTTCGCGAAAAAATCGTTCGTCGGGTGAGTTCTCGTGGGTATAGCTGAAGGTAATCAGTTCGGGCGCACCCCCGGGCGTCTCCCGCCGCAGGCGGTCTGCCATGCAGACCACGGATGAGGAGTCCAGGCCGCCGCTCAGCTCGGCGCAAGTCGGCGCGCCGCCTGCAAGCCTCACTTGCACCGCTTCGCGGAAAAGCTCCAGCAGCCGCTCCTCGTACTGCTTTTCGTCGGGATACCTGGTCTCCCGGTGGATTGGCAGAGTCCAGAAGGCCCGATCTTCGACGCGGCCCTGGCCGATGGTGACGGCGTGTCCGGCCGGCACCGCGACGATACCCGCATACGGTGTCCGCGCGCCGCCGCTGCCGCGCGCGAGGAAGTCGGCGACATAGGTATCGTCCAGCTCCGCGACGCCGGTCCAGCGAACCAGGTCGGCAATCGAGGAAGACCAGTAGAGACCGTGGGCGGTTGCCCGATAATAGAGAGGCCGGATTCCCGCATAGTCGCTGGCCAGCAAGATCCGGCGGCGGCCGGCATCCCAAATACAGAGGCTCCAATCGCCCAGCAAGTCGCGCAAGCCATTGACGCCGTTCTTACGGAACAAGACCAGAATGAGCGCGGCATCCGAACACTCCACGGAAAGTCCGGTCTGGCTGAAGAGATGGTTTCGATTGTCCAGGCGCCCATCCCATAAGCAAACGCTCCGGTCGGGCGCCTGGAAAAGTCCCTTGCTCTGCGGAAATTCCGAGGTTGCCACCCAACCCATGAGCAGTCCCGGTTGCCGGCACGTTTGGGGGGTGAAGCAACCGGGACTGTCCAGGGCAGTTCGCAGCCGGACCTCATCTTCCGCGGAAGCGGGCCGGGAGTCGAAATGAAAAACACCGCAGAATTTGCTCACGGCGCCTTATGCAAGGATCGTTCTGCACCGTACAGAAGTTGCAATTTGCCCTGAGCAAACTGGCAGGATTGCGCCACCAATCCGAACACGATGTCCATCTCCTGACGATCCCGCGGCGCATACACCGTCATGAGCGTCGTCAATATTCCTGCGGTGGCAATCGGATGGGGTTCGCCCCAACTCAGACGCATCACTTCATAGCGAAGGACAGCGGGAAGCGTCAGGTGAACACTACCCTCCGGCAAGGGGTGGAGGTGGCAGAACTCATGGCCGTCAATAAAAGCGTCCGGCGGACCGGCGGCAATTTCGTCGCTGAGATAAAGGGCATGACTTGCAGGCGAGGCCATCCGGCTTTGTTTCGACCGGACAAACGGCATACACAAACAAGTTTCGACCAGCTCTTCCACGGCTTCCTCGGGAGGGAACTGGTCTGCCTGAAGGTGAGGGAGAGCGCGATTCATGCGCGGCCGCGGGCCAACTCTCGGGTGCGGCAGCAGCGCCACCCTGGTAAGCATCGCGACAGCCGGCATTGCGGACATTTTTCCGACCACAATCCATCCAGTGTATAGACGCCTCAGCCGGACGAAATCCTCCATTCCGCTGATTTTATTGTTGTCAAATCTGGTAACTCGCACATCGTCGTTATTCGGGTCCGGCAGTGCCTGATTCTATTGGGGTCGGCATTCCATTTGAGATAATGAGGCCGTGATGGATATCCCTCGTTGGCTACCGCGCGCCGGCTTCGGTCTGGCAATCGCCCTCATAGCGCCAGGCCTGGGCGCTCAGCAGGTCAGCGTTTGGCTGACCACGGACGATCAGAAGACGTTGATGCAACCGCAGCCGGGCGTGAGCTTCACCAATCGTATGAGCCCGTCCTCGCCCACTCTGGTGATTGACGGCCGGGCGGCGCACCAGGTGGTGGAAGGATTCGGCGCGTCCATGACCGATTCGTCGGCGTATCTGCTGAATGAGGTGCTTCCGGCGGCCAGTTTGCCGGCCGTGATGCACTCCCTGTTCGATCCAACCCAAGGCATCGGTATCAGTTTCCTGCGCAATCCCATGGGCGCTTCCGATCTGGCGCGGACCATATACTCCTACGACGACCAGCCGGCAGGCGCTACCGACGCGAGTTTGGCTTCGTTTTCCATCTCGCACGACAGCGCGGACATTCTGCCGCTGCTGGTGATGGCCAAGGGAATCAATCCACAAATCAAGATGATGGGCACTCCATGGAGCCCGCCAGGATGGATGAAGACCACCGGCTCCATGATTGGCGGCTCGCTGAACGCATCGGCGTATACCGCGCTGGCCGGCTATTTCGTCAAGTACCTGCAGGCTTATGCGGCCGCGGGCGTGCCGGTGGATTACATTTCGCTGCAGAACGAACCGCTCAACGTGCCGGCCGACTATCCAGGCATGTCGATGGCCAGCACGGAGCAACTCAACTTCCTGGGAAACTACATGCTTCCGTCGCTGACGGCTGCCAATCTGAACACCAGAGTATTGGTTTACGACCACAATTGGGACCAGCCGGTGTACCCCGAGACGGTGCTCGGCAACGCCGCCATCGCCGCCTCGCCGAGTGTGGCCGGCACGGCTTGGCATTGGTACGGCGGGCCTCCGGGCGCCATGACCACGCTCCACAATCAATTCCCGGGATTGAAGAACTACGTCACCGAGGCATCCGGCGGCACCTGGATCAGCGACGAAGTGAAGCAGGACTTTGAGATGATCGTCCACTCGATGCGGAATTGGGCCAGTTCGTACGTAAAATGGGGGCTGGCGCTCGACCAGAATCGCGGCCCGAACGACGGCGGCTGCAACACGTGCACGCCCCTGGTGACGGTGAACTCGCAAACCGGCGCCGCAACTTATCCCATCGACTACTACACGCTCGGGCACTTCAGCAAGTTCGTCTTGCCGGGGTCGACCCAAGTCTGGTCGTCGAATGCGCCGGGGCTCATCGGCGCCGCGTTCGTCACTCCCAGCCGGTCCATGGTTCTGGTGGCCTACAACGACTCATCGGCCAGCCGGACATTTCAGGTGTCCTGGCGGGGCCGCTCTTTCAGCTACACGCTACCGTCACTGGCCGGAGCGACGTTTACGTGGTCGGACGTTGCCGCCATAGCACGCGGGGCAAGAGTTGTCGCCGTGCCCGCGTACACCATCGCCGCAGCGCAGCAGATACAAGCTTCCAGCTATACGGAGATCTCCAATCTGCAGTCGGAACCGTGCACCGATAGCGACGGCGGCTTCGATCTCGGATATGCCGTGGACGGCAGTTGGTTGGAATACGACAACCTCGATTTCAGAAGCGGCGTCACGGCAGTGGATGTGCGCTGGGCCAGCGCCGGATCTGGCGGGACGCTGGAGTTCCATCTCGACAGTACGTCGGGGCCTATGATCGCGCAGGGCGGTTTGCCGGTGACCGGCGGCTGGGAAACATGGCAGACTTACCCGATGACGGTTTCCGGAGCGCAGGGGCTGCATAAATTGTTCGTCATCTTCCACGGGACGGGGACTAGCGGATTGGGAAATTTGAATTGGTTCCGCTTCCGGTAAAAGTCGCGCCGCCTGCCCACGCGCGCACCCGTGCGCAAGGCTGGACGCAGGCACCCCGGTAGGAATCGGGTGCGGCGAATCCGGGCGACTGGACCATGCAGGCTCGTTGCCCACCCCACGTCACCAGGGGGAAGCACTGGGCCTCATGCAACCCTATCACGCTCTCGGGTGCGGTTGGCGATAACTCGCTTTACTGAGCCGCAACTGCCGGGCCGGTCTGTGCCGGAGCCGGCGCCGCCTTCTTGGTTGCCGCCTTCTTGGTTGCCGCCTTTTTGACAGCGGTTTTCTTTGTGGCGGCGGGTTTCGCTTTCGCCATGGCGGCCTTCTTGGCGGCCCACCGTTTTTTCAAGGCGGCCACGATTCTCGCCCGCCCGGCTTTGCTCAGCTTCCTTTTGGGTTTGGCCGGTTCCGGTGTCGTCGCCGCTGCCGGCGCAGACTCTCCCCGGACCTTGGCCCATCGGCGCTGCTGGGCTTCTCTCATCCGTCTTAATGCTTCCGCGCTGAACTTACGCTTGGGCTTGTGGGCTGTGGGTTGGGCGGCTTGAGGCGCAGGCACGCCTGATAGCGTAGCGCGCAACTCCGCGATTTGAGCGTCGATGCGCCGCTTCTGGGCCTCGAAACCTTCGATTGCGGCCCCGATAATCTCGTTAGTGAACCTTGGTGTCGGCATATGAGTCGTGATTCCCCCTTGCTGTTTTCACGTGTAACCATCTTGCCACAAATGCGGGCCGTGCTAGGATCAAAATATCAAGATGAGATCGGAATTTCACCACTGCATTTTGTGGCTCATCGTGTTATTATTTGCCGCGCCGCCGGGGTATACGGGAGAATCCGCCAACCCCGATCGGCGCGAATACCGGCTGCACTTTTATAACACCCACACCAACGAGCGCATCGACGTTGTTTATCGGCGCGGCGAGACCTACTTGCCCAAGGCACTAGCCGATCTCGACCGCTATCTCCGCGACGTTCGCAGCGGAGAGATTCATCATTTCGATCCCCGCTTGTTCGACCTGCTCTACGATCTCACCGCATCGCTGCACGATGCCGGCGGCGAGATCGACGTGATCTGTGGGTACCGCACGCCGGAGACCAATGAATTCCTGCGAACGCGAAGCGCGCATTCGGGCGTTGCTCTCCACAGCCTTCACATGCTCGCGGAAGCCATCGATATCCGCCTGCCGGGGGTTCCGACCTTGGCTGTCCGCGATGCCGCCCTCAGCCTCCACCGCGGCGGAGTCGGTTACTATCGCGATTCCAACTTCGTCCACGTCGACGTAGGTCCCATCCGCCGCTGGTAGCACGCCGCTTCTTTCACCACGGGTACGGATATCCCTTGGCGAGGACTTTTTCGAGGGCAGCGTCGTGCCGGTAGATATCGTCAAAGAACTGCACGAGCCCATTTTCCTGCGTCACCACCGTGGCATAGAGGATTAAGACAGGAATCGGGTGGGCGAGATTCACCTGCTGGGCGTTAGCTCCGTCCATCATGGCCGAGCGAATGCGGTCCGGCGTCCAACCCGGCTTGTCGCGCAGGACCCACGCTGCCAGGTCGGCGGGCTTTTCCAACCTGATGCAGCCGTGGCTGAAGTCCCGCCGCGACTGCGCGAAGAATTCCGTGGCCGGAGTATCGTGCATGTATACGGCGTAGCTATTCGGAAAGAGAAACACCACCAGGCCGAGTGAGTTCTTGGGACCCGGCACTTGCCGGATGAAAAGCTTCCCGGCGCGGAGCTGGTCGAGCATGTCGCCGGTCACCGTCCCCGAACTCACCGGGTTCCGGCGGCCATCTACGATCTCCAGCCGGTCCTTCGCCAGGTAATCCGGGTCCTTCTGGAGGTGCGGAATCAGCTCCGCCCGAATGATGGAATACGGCACGTCCCAGTACGGGCGGAAGATGAGATACTGCATGTTTTCGCTGAACACGGGCGTACCGTGGCCGTAGGCCATACCCACCACAACCTTCATCGTCAGGCCGATATTGAAATTCTCGTCGTAGGCGCGCAGGCGGAATTCGGGGATGTTCACCACGATGGGTGCTTTTCGATAGGTGTCCGGCAGCCAGCGCCAGCGCTCCAAGGTCCATTGCATTTGTTGGACCCGGCGGCTCAAGGGAACGTTGAGGTCGGCCAGCGTTTGGGCGCCGATTCGTCCGTCGGCGTCGCGCCCATGCCGCCGCTGGAAGCTCTTCACGGCGTCCACCAGGGCGCCATCGTAGACTTGCCGGTCGGCCGGGACGTTGGTGTCGGCCGGAAGGTCGCCGACCAGCCGCAGGAGTCGCGTGAGGCGCGGCACGCCGAGCCAGGCGTCGCCAGATTCAATGACTTTCTTCGGCGGGGTGGGCGGCGGAAGCTGCTCGCCGTCGTCCCGCTTCGCCAGATCCGCGTAGGTTTGAAAAGCTTGCAGCGTGCGGCGGTACCCGGGATATGGCGGCTCCACTTGCGCCAGTTCGCCCGCCACATCGCTCGCGCCCACGACGTGATCCCTGAGGAACTCCGGCAGATCGTATTTCTTCGACTCGTCGTCGAGCTCGAAGGCGAGGCGTTTGGGATTTACTTTGCCAATGTGGAGATCGGAGATATACCGCATGACGCAAATCGTCAGCGTCAGATCGAATCTCGCCGCATCCTGTTCCGCCGGCTGGCCGGTCGCGGGTCTGAGCCTCGCCAGGCGATCGCTCCATCGCGTTCCGTCGTAGTCATCCGCCAGGAGTCCCTTCTGGCTGGCCTGTTGGAGCAGTGCGATCGCCTGG
>Ga0181526_10004858_pt1 | contig 10293 bp, 6 predicted proteins | sample PEATcosm2014_Bin_35_FD_119750 | JGI IMG/M metagenome (GOLD analysis project Ga0181526, IMG submission 119750) | Peatland microbial communities from MTU Mesocosm Facility, Houghton, MI, USA - PEATcosm2014_Bin06_30_metaG | ecosystem: Environmental > Terrestrial > Soil > Wetlands > Peat | place...
CCAATGCGGCACGCCAGATCATCCGGGTCTCGACCACGACCAGGGGCCTCGGCAATCGCGAGATCGTCCGGGTCCGCCCGCTGATCCGCATCGCATCCAATCTGACGCTGTCGACGTCCGAATTGTCGGCCAGCGTGCCGCCGTTCAATCCGCAGCGCCTGCTCGTCGATTCGGGCCGCGCCGGGGCCGGCGCGACGGCCGCCGCCGATGACACGGCGGGCAGCGAGCCCGACGGCGAGGTCTCCTTCGTCACCCGCGACCTCGTCGGCTTGCTGCCGCGCATCAAGGTGGCGGCGACGGTCCCGATCGAAGAGGTGACCGCGCGGGTGCGCGAGATGGCCGGCACCCTGCCGATGGTCGCCGCCATTCAGACGACCGACGCGCTGCCGTACGCCCCCAATCCGGCCCCCGATCCCTATGCGGGCTTCGAGACCCGCATCGTGCCGGAAAACATCACCTTGCTCCCCAAGACGGCGGCCCAGACCACCGGCGGCAATAGCTGGAACGAACACACCACCGCGGCGAAGAAGGGCGATTCGGTCAGCACGATCCTGCGTGACGCCGGGGCGACGCCGGAAGAGATCAAGGCGATTACCTCGATCCTCGGGCCGCGCGGCCGTGACAACGGCCTGAAGGAGGGTCAGAAGCTCCGCATCCTGATGGCCCCGGCCGATGCCGGGCATCGGGCGCAGCCGATCCGCGTGATCGTCGTCGGTGACAGCGGGATCGAGGCGGTGGTCGCGTTGTCCGACACCGGCAAATACGTGTCGGTCGACATCCAGAACGCCGACACCGAGGTCGCCGAGGCGGCCGAGGACGACGAGAACGACACCAGCGCGGTCCGGCTCTATCAGAGCGTCTACGAAACGGCGTTGCGCAACCAGGTGCCGCGGCCGGTGATCGACGAGCTCATCCGCATCTATTCCTACGACGTCGATTTCCAGCGCCGCGTGCAGCCTGGCGACTCCTTCGAGATGCTCTTTGCCGGGGAGGACGAGACACCCGGCGAGGGCAAGGGCGAAGTGCTGTTCGCCTCGCTCACCGTCGGCGGCGAGACCAAGCAGTTCTACCGGTTCCAGACGCCGGACGACAACGCCGTCGACTATTACGACGAGACCGGCAAGAGCGCGAAGAAGTTCCTGGTGCGCAAGCCGGTGATCAACGCGATCATGCGATCGGGCTACGGCTTCCGCAAGCATCCGCTGCTCGGCTTCACCAAGATGCATACCGGCGTCGACTGGGCAGCGCCGATCGGCACGCCGATCTATGCGTCGGGCAACGGCGCGGTGGAAAAGGCCGGCTGGGAATCGGGCTACGGCAAGTACGTGCGGCTGCGCCACAACAACGGCTATGAGACCGCCTATGGCCACATGTCGGCGTTCGCCCGCGGCATCCAGCCCGGCGTGCGCGTTCGCCAGGGACAGGTCATCGGCTATGTCGGCTCGACCGGCCAGTCCACCGGGCCGCACGTGCACTACGAGATCCTGGTGAACGGCCGCTTCGTCGACCCGATGCGCATCAAGCTGCCCCGCGGGCGCGTGCTCGAGGGCCCGCTGATGGCGGGGTTCGAGCACGAGCGCGACCGCCTCGACGGCCTGTTCAAGCGGGGCACCACGGCGCGGGCGACACCGGACGTGCAGGCGAGCACCCGGTAGAGCCCGGTCCGCCCGATCTGCACCGGTAAACCGCTTCGGCGCCGGGGGTCGTTGCCGGCGCCGCTGGGCCGGCTATGCGGCCACCGCCGCAGGTGCCTCGCCGTTGAACGTCAGGCCGCGCGGCGTCGCCGAGACCACCACCTTGTCCCCGTCCTTCACGCGTCCGGACAGGATCCTCTCGGCGAGCGGATCCTGCACGTCCTTCTGGATCACCCGCTTGAGCGGGCGGGCCCCGTAGGCCGGATCCCAGCCCTTGTCGGCGAGCCATTCGCGAGCCGAAGGCTCGAGGACCACCTCGATCTTGCGATCGGCCAGCAGCTTGCGCAGCCGCTCCATCTGCAGGTCGACGATCCGGCCGATCTCGTCCCGACGCAGCCGATGGAACACGATGATCTCGTCGACCCGGTTGAGGAATTCCGGGCGGAAGTTGGCGCGCACCACCGCCATCACCTCGGCCCGGACCTGGTCGGTGACCTCGGGCTGGCTGACCAGATATTCGGCGCCGAGATTGGACGTCATGACGATCAAGGTGTTGCGAAAGTCGACGGTACGCCCCTGGCCATCGGTAAGGCGCCCGTCATCGAGCACCTGGAGCAGCACGTTGAACACGTCGGGATGCGCCTTCTCGATCTCGTCGAACAGGATCACCTGGTAGGGCCGCCGGCGCACCGCCTCGGTCAGCGAGCCGCCCTCCTCGTATCCGACATAGCCGGGCGGCGCGCCGATCAGGCGGGCGACCGAGTGCTTCTCCATGTATTCCGACATGTCGAGCCGGATCAGCGCCGTCTCGTCGTCGAACAGGAACTCGGCGAGCGCCTTGGTGAGCTCGGTCTTGCCGACCCCGGTGGGTCCGAGGAACATGAACGAGCCGATCGGCCGGTTCGGATCCTGCAGGCCGGCGCGCGCCCGGCGCACCGCCGTCGAGACCGCCCGGACGGCCTCGACCTGTCCGATCACGCGCTTGCCGATCTCGGCCTCCATGCGCAACAGCTTGTCCTTCTCGCCCTCCAGCATGCGGTCGACCGGCACACCGGTCCACCGCGAGACCACCTGCGCGATATCGTCAGCCGTCACCGCCTCGTCGACCAACGCCGCGGTGGCGGACTTCTGCTCGGTGTCCTGGAGCTTCTTCTCGAGCTCGGGAATGCGTCCATAGGCGAGCTCGCCGGCGCGCTGGTACTCGCCGCGGCGCTGCGCCGCTGCGAGCTCGTTGCGTGCCTGATCGAGCTCGGTCTTGAGCTTCTGTGCGTCGGACAGCTTGTCCTTCTCCGACTTCCAGCGGGCGGTCAGCGCGCCCGACTGCTCCTCCAGCGAGGCCAGCTCCTTCTCCAGATTCTTCAGCCGCTCCCGCGAGCCCGGATCGCTCTCCTTCTTCAGGGCCTCCTGCTCGATCCGCAGGCGCACGATCTCGCGGTCGAGGGAATCGAGCTCCTCGGGCTTGGAATCGACTTGCATCTTCAGCCGCGCCGCCGCCTCGTCGACCAGATCGATCGCCTTGTCGGGCAGGAAGCGGTCGGTGATGTAGCGGTGCGACAGGGTCGCAGCCGCCACGATCGCGCCGTCGGTGATGCGCACGCCGTGGTGCTGCTCGTATTTGTCCTTCAGGCCGCGCAGGATCGACACCGTGTCCTCCACGCTCGGCTCGGACACGAACACCGGCTGGAAGCGCCGGGCGAGCGCCGCGTCCTTCTCGACATTCTTCTTGTACTCGTCGAGCGTGGTCGCGCCGATGCAGTGCAGCTCGCCGCGCGCCAGCGCCGGCTTCAGCAGGTTGGAGGCGTCCATCGCGCCTTCCGCCTTGCCGGCGCCGACCAGCGTATGCATCTCGTCGATGAACAGGATGATGTCGCCCTCGGCGGCGGTGACCTCGGTCAGCACCGCCTTCAGCCGTTCCTCGAACTCGCCCCGATATTTCGCGCCGGCGATCAGCGCCCCCATGTCGAGGGCCAGGAGCTGCTTGTCCTTGAGGCTTTCCGGAACGTCGCCATTGACGATGCGCAGCGCCAGCCCCTCGACGATGGCGGTCTTGCCGACTCCGGGCTCGCCGATCAGCACAGGGTTGTTCTTGGTGCGCCGCGACAGCACCTGGATGGTGCGGCGGATCTCCTCGTCGCGGCCGATCACCGGGTCGAGCTTGCCGGCGCGCGCCGCCTCCGTCAGGTTGCGGGCGTACTTCTTCAGCGCTTCGTACTGGTTTTCGGCAGTCGCCGTATCGGCCGTGCGCCCCTGGCGCAGGGCGTTGATGGCGGCATTCAGATTCTGCGGCGTGACGCCGGCGCGGGAGAGAATCTTTCCCGCCTCGCTCTCCTTGTCGAGCGCGAGCGCCAGCAACAGGCGCTCCACCGTCACATAGCCGTCGCCGGCCTTCTCGGCGGCCTTGGCGGCGGCATCGAACAGGCGCGCCGTGGCCGGCGCCATGTAGAGCTGGCCGGCTCCGCCGCCCGACACTTTCGGCATGCGGGCGAGCGTGGCCTCGACCTCGCCGAGCGCTTGGCGCGACGTGCCGCCGGCGCGGTCGATCAGCCCCGCGGCGAGCCCCTCGGAGTCGTCGAGCAGCACCTTGAGCACGTGCTCGGGCGCGAACTGCTGATGCCCCTCGCGCAGCGCCAGGGACTGCGCGGACTGGACGAACCCGCGCGCACGTTCGGTGTATTTCTCGAAATCCATGCCTGTCTGCTCCCTCTGCCTGCTCCGTCCGCCCGAGTGGCGCGGCCGAAACATCCGGGCACGCCCCGTCGACGCGTCCGCAGGCCCCCGGAGGCGACCCGCGGGCTAGATGTAGGTTTGACGGTAAAGCCGCGAAAGGGCCCCGGCCTTGACGCCGGTCAATATTTCCGGCTCAGCAGAAATACGGCCTGCTCGCCGAACAGGTTCCAGAACCACCACGGCGCGGTCAGGCGCAGCGGCTTGCCCCACGCGTTGAGCGCGATCGCGCGCTCCATGCGGGCGCCGATGTCGTTGCACAGGCTGCGGAAATCCTTGATCGTGCAGAAGTGGATGTTGGGTGTGTCGTACCACGAGTACGGCAGGTTGTCGGTCCGCGGCATCCGTCCGCCGAGCAGGATCTGCAGGCGGATGCTCCAGTGGCCGAAATTGGGAAACGAGACGATGCCGCGCCGGCCGATGCGCAGCATGTGCTCGAGCACCTGGCGCGGATGCCGGGTCGCCTGCAGGGTCTGCGACAGGATCACGTAGTCGAACGCGTCGTCCGGGTAGTCGACCAGATCGGTGTCGGCATCGCCCTGGATCACCGCCAGTCCCTTGGCGACGCATTCGTTGACCCCCTCGCGCGACAGCTCGATGCCGCGGCCGTCGACATCGCGCCGCTCGGTGAGGATGCGCAGGAGCTCGCCGTCACCGCAGCCGACGTCGAGCACGCGCGCGCCTCGCGCCACCATGTCGGCGACGAACAGCAGGTCGACGCGGGCCCCGCCCGGACTGCGGGCGGCATCGGCCATCGTCAAATCGCGCTTGAGGCGGGACAGCATGCCTATTTGCTCCGCGCCACCAGCCCGCGCGCCTTGCCGGCCGCATCGAGAAAGCCGCGCACGATGGCGAGCAGCTCCGGCTCGTCGAGCAGGAAGGCGTCATGGCCCTTGTCGGTGGTGATCTCGGCGAACGAGACCCGGGCCCCCGAGGCATTGAGCGCATGAACGAGCGCGCGCGACTCGGGCGTCGGAAACAGCCAATCGCTGGTGAAGGAGATCACGCAGAACCGCGTCGGCGTGCTCTTGAAGGCGCGCGCGAGCACGCCGTCGTAGTCCGCCGCGACGTCGAAATAGTCCATCGCCCGGGTCAGGTACAGATAGCAATTGGCGTCGAAGCGCTCGACGAACGAGATGCCCTGATGACGCAGATAGCTCTCGACCTGGAAATCGGCGTCGAAGGAGAACGTGTGATTGGCCCGATCCTGCAGGCGGCGGCCGAACTTGCGGTGCAGCGCGGCGTCTGACAGATAGGTGATGTGCGCGCCCATGCGGGCGACCGCGAGGCCGCGCCGCGGGTTGGTGCCTTCGACCAGATAGCGCCCGCCCCGCCATTCGGGATCCGCCATCACGGCCTGGCGTCCGACCTCGTGGAACGCGATGTTCTGCGCCGAGTGCCGCGTCGACGTGGCGATCGGCAGCGCGGCGAACACGCGCTCCGGATAGCTCGCCGCCCATTGCAGCACCTGCATGCCGCCCATCGAGCCGCCGGCGACCGCGAACAACTGCTCGATCCCGAGATGATCGAGCAGCATCGCCTGCGCCCGCACCATGTCGCGGATGGTGGTGACAGGAAAATCGAGGCCCCAGTAGCTGCCGCTGTGGGGGTTGATCGAGGACGGCCCGGTGGTTCCCATGCAGCCCCCGAGCACGTTGGGGCAGATCACGAAATAGCGCTCGGTATCGATCGGGCGCCCGGGCCCGACCATGGTCTCCCACCACCCGGGCTTGCCGGTGACCGGATGCACGTTGGCAACGTGCTGGTCGAGGGTGAGCGCATGGCAGATGAGGACCGCGTTGGAACGATCCGGGTTGAGCGCGCCGTAGGTCTGGTAGCCGACCTGGAACGGACTGAGCTCGACGCCGGCATCGAGCCGCAGCGGCTTGTCGGCGCCGAAATGCACGAGCGCGGACTGCGGATTCTCCACCTCGCGCGAGGGGAGCGCGAGGCTCTCCGCCTCGCGCGGCGTTGCTGCGGCAAGCGGTGGGGCTGCAGGTGGTGCGGCGGCAGTTGCGACGCTGCGCTGAGCCTCGGCCATCACGTTACTCCGTCACGGCCGGACCAAATGCCCAGACCGGCGGCCGGACCATGGCCGTCATCGACGGCGGCCCGCTTAGGTAGGGACCGGGGGCCCCCCCGTCAATGTTTTCTTTGATTTCAGCAGCCCACCCACCTATCAATGGCGACCCCGCGGCAGTCGGATATTGAGCTCAATTCACCAGCATGGCCAGGCCGTCCCGCTCCGACACGCCCTCGCTCGCCGACCTGCGTCGCGACATCGACCGGATCGACGAAGCGATGCATCGCCTGCTGATGGAGCGCGGCGACATCATCGACCGTCTGATCGCGGTCAAGCGCTCGCAGGAATCCGGCTCCGCGTTTCGCCCGGCCCGCGAGGCCGAGATGATGCGCCGGCTGGTCGAGCGCCACCATGGCATCCTGCCGCTCGACACCGTCGAAAGCATTTGGCGGGTGATCATCGGCACCTTCACGTATGTGCAGTCGCCCTACACCGTCCATGCGGACCTGTCGGCGGGCGACGCCGCGATGCGCGATTCCGCCCGCTTCCATTTCGGCTTCACGGTACCGTTCGCCGGCCATCCGAGCGCGTCCGCCGCCGTGGCGGCGGTCGCAGCCGCCCGGGGCGACCTGGCGCTGGTGCCGGCCACCAGCGTCGCCGGCGCCGGCGCCTGGTGGAACGCGCTCGAGGACAGGACGGCGCCGAAAATCATTGCCCGGCTGCCGTTCGTGGAACGGGCCCACCATCCGGCCGCGCTGCCGCTGTTCGTGGTGTCGCGCCCGGCCGCCGACGCGATGGTGACCGAGGTGGAGACCTGGAGCGTCAAGGTGGCGGGCTGGGGCCCCGGCGTGTCGCGTGCGATGTCGGCGCTCGCCGAATCCATCGTGGTGCCGGATGGCGCCTACGACGGCGCAGCTCTGCTCGTCTCGGTGCCGATGGGGCGGACATTCGACGAAATTGTTGGCGCCATGGTCGAGGCCGGTGCCTCGGTTCGTTCCACCGCCCTCGTCGGAAGCCACGCCAGTCGCTATACGGTCTCGTCGGACGGAAACCGGCCGGTCGCGACCGGGCACTGAAATCTCGCCTGCAAGACCGTACGCCACCTCGTTCGCTCCGGAGTGCTGCGATGTCCGCCCTGATCCGTCCCCAGCCGCGCCCCGGCGTGCTCGCGATCGACGCCTACGTGCCGGGAAAGAGCGCGGCGCCCGGCGTTGCCAAGGTCTTCAAGCTGTCCTCCAACGAGACGCCGCTCGGGCCGAGCCCGCACGCAATCGAGGCGTATCGGGCGGCGGCCGCGCATCTCGCCGACTACCCGGACGGGTCCGCGACGGCACTGCGCGAGGCGATCGGCCGGGTGTTCGGACTCGACCCGGCGCGCATCGTCTGCGGCGCCGGCTCCGACGAGTTGCTCAACCTGCTGGCGCATGCCTTCATCGGGCCGGGCGACGAGGCGATCCACACGGCCCACGGCTTCCTGGTCTATCACATCGCAACCCTCGCGGCCGGCGGCACGTCCGTGGTGGCACCGGAGACGAATTACACTGCCGATGTCGACGCCATCCTGGCCGGGGTAACGGCGCGGACCAGGCTTGTCTTCCTCGCCAACCCGAACAATCCGACCGGCACCTACCTGCCGTTCGACGAGGTCAAACGGCTGCGGCGCGACCTGCGACCCGGGGTTCTGCTGGTGCTCGATGCGGCCTACGCGGAATATGTCCGGCGCAACGACTATGAAGCCGGGATCGAGCTCGTTGCCACCCACGACAACGTCGTGATGTGCCGAACCTTCTCGAAGATCCACGGGCTGGCGGCATTGCGGCTCGGCTGGCTCTACGGTCCGGCGCACGTGGTCGACGCGCTCAACCGCATTCGCGGACCTTTCAATGTCAGCGAGCCGGCGATCGTGGCGGGCGTCGCCGCCATCGAGGATGGCGGACACCTGCAGACGTCGGTCGCTCACAACACCCACTGGCTCCAATGGCTGACCGAGGAAATCAGCAGGCTCGGCCTCGAGGTGACGCCGAGCGTCGCCAACTTCGTGCTGATCCATTTCCCCGAAACCAAAGGGCTGACCGCCAAGGACGCGGACGCGTTTCTCACCCGGCGCGGCCTCATCCTGCGTCAGGTCGTGGCCTACGGGCTGCCCAATTGCTTGCGGATGTCGGTCGGCAGCGAGGAGGCAAATCGCCTCGCCGTTGCGGCGCTGGCGGAATTCCTGAAGGGCCCGACGTGACCCGGGAACAGCCCATTTTCCAGCGGCTGGCGCTGATCGGGGTCGGGCTCATCGGGTCGTCGATCGCACGCGCGGCGCGCGCCGCCAATGCGGCCGGCTCGATCGTCGCCACCGCGCGATCGGAGGCGACGCGCCGACGCGTCGTCGAGCTCGGGATCGCGGATCAGGTGGTCGAGACGAACGCGGCCGCGGTGGCCGGTGCCGATCTGGTGATCGTCTGCATTCCGGTCGGCCAGAGCGGCGCGGTCGCCGCCGAGATCGGCCCGCATCTCGCGCCCGGGGCGGTCGTCTCCGACGTCGGCTCGGTCAAGGGCTCGGTGGTGCGGGACATGAACCCGCACCTGCCCGGGCACGTGCATTTCATTCCGGCTCATCCGGTCGCCGGAACCGAGCATTCAGGCCCCGATGCGGGCTTTGCCGAGCTCTTCGTCAATCGCTGGTGCATCCTGACGCCCGGCGACGGCGCCGATCGCGAGGCCGTCGAGCGCCTCGCGGGGTTCTGGACGGCGCTCGGCGCCAACGTCGAGACGATGTCGGCCGAGCACCACGACTTGGTGCTGGCGATCACCAGCCACGTGCCGCATTTGATCGCCTACACCATCGTCGGCACCGCCGACGATCTGCAGGCGGTGACCCGCTCCGAGGTGATGAAGTTTTCCGCTGGCGGCTTCCGCGACTTCACGCGGATCGCGGCGTCCGATCCCACCATGTGGCGCGACGTGTTCCTGGCCAATCGCGACGCCGTTCTCGAGATGCTCGGACGCTTCAACGAGGATGTGGCCGCCCTCGCCCGCGCCATTCGCTGGGCCGACGGGGAGCAGCTGTTCAATCTGTTCACGCGCACGCGGGCGATCCGCCGTGGCATCGTCGACATCGGCCAGGATTCGGCGGCGCCCGATTTCGGCCGCCCGCATCCCAACCTGCCGCTCGAGCCGCTGCCGCGACCCTATGCGGCGGACACCGAGTAGAGCCGGACGCGGGACTCAATACAACGGCGCCGTCTGCCCCAGTGGGATTGGCCCCAACGAGGCCGCGCCATCGGAGAAACGCAGCGGCAGCGCAATCGCGGCCTTGCCGTCGAGCTCGGTGCGCTCGCCCAGCAGCGCGACGCCGGCGGCAAGCGTGCTGGCGTTGACGTTGTTGCGCGCCACGTTGCCGAGGCCGGGCACCAGACGGTCGAGTCCGCCGAGGATCGGCGCCAGGCTGTTGAGGCCGTTGACGGACGTCCCGCCGGGCCCGGGGCCGGGCAGCAGCTTGTCGAGACCGCTGCGCGCCAGAAAGGGTTCGATCCCCGCCACGGTCAGGCGCAGAGTGCCATCGAGCCGCGCGCGCTGACTGAGCGACAGCGTCCCGCTCGCCCGCGCCGCAGTGTCGGCCTGCTGCACTCGTGCGTCGGTGACCTGAAGGGTGCCGCCCGCCGTCTGCAACTGCCGCAGCTGAACCCGTAACGGCTGCAGATTGATGGTCTTGAGGCCGCGCAGAACCGCGGTGACGTCGGCATCGAGCGGCTTTGCGCCGATCGCGCCGGCGACCGGAGCGGTTGCTGACGTGAGCCTGGCGGCCAGATCGACGACCGGATTGCCCGGCATGGAGCCTGGATTGAGCCGGCCATGCAGCTCCACCCGGTCGGCCGCGAACACCGCCTCGGTGCCGCCCGCCACCGGCCGGTCGAGCCGCAG
>Ga0181526_10004869_pt1 | contig 10271 bp, 8 predicted proteins | sample PEATcosm2014_Bin_35_FD_119750 | JGI IMG/M metagenome (GOLD analysis project Ga0181526, IMG submission 119750) | Peatland microbial communities from MTU Mesocosm Facility, Houghton, MI, USA - PEATcosm2014_Bin06_30_metaG | ecosystem: Environmental > Terrestrial > Soil > Wetlands > Peat | place...
GGCTCCCGCGGTTGACTGCCTTCTCTACCTCTTCCTTCTCGTCCATGGTAACACTCCGTTTATCATTGGAGTGTTACCCATTTCCCCGTTTAGTTCGTGTCTACGATCTGGTAGTTAGCACAGTGCTTCGCGTGCTCAGCGCGGGCGACATGCACGGCTGGGGTATCGCCCAAAAGCTGAGCGTGCTCTCGAAGGAGGCTCTGCAGCTTCAGGAGGGCACGCTGTACCCGGCGCTATATCGCATGGAAGCCAAGGGCTGGATTGTCGCCGAATGGGCACAGACCAAAAACAACCGGCGCGCGAAATACTATCGGCTGACCAAGATCGGGAAGAAGAGACTGGAAGAGGAGAAGAACGGTTGGGATCTCCTGACGGGGGTCGTCGCGGCGGTGATGAAAGAGCCATAGATTGCTTATGCCGCAGCGATGAAGGAGATCATGGACTGGCTGCGGCAATTTCGATTCCGGCTTCTCGGGATGTTTCGGCGACGAAGACTCGAAGCCGACATGGCGGAGGAAATGCGCGCGCACCTTGAAAGTGAAGAGGCGGCGAATCGCGCGGCGGGCATGTCGCCGAATGAAGCACATTACGCGGCATTACGCAGTTTTGGCGGATTTGAGCAGTTTAAGGAGCTAGCCCGCGAACAGCGGGGTATTCAATGGATCGACCAGTTGGCAAAGGATATTCGCTACTCTTTGCGCCACTTGCGTCGCAGCCCCGGCTTTACCGCTGTCGCCGTTCTCACTTTGGCCCTGGGCATCGGAGTCAATACGACAGCTTTCACCGTTCTCAACCGGCTGCTGCTCCAAGAATTGCCCTATCCGGAATCTGGCCGCCTTATTCGAGTATTTAGCACAACGCCACAAGCGCACTACAAGGGCCCGCTGAGTCCCGGGGACTTTTGCGATCTGCGGGCTCAAAACACCGTATTTCAGAACTTGGCCGCATCCGGATATTTTGAGACGGCCAGTCTAACGGAGCCCGGGCAACCACCCCAGCAACTTAACATTGCGCCGGTGTCCGCGGATTTCATGACCGTGTTTGGGATTTCGCCGGCCATCGGTCGCAATTTTACCGCCAGCGAGGAGGCGCACCGTGAGCCGGTGGCAATCCTAAGCAACCGTTTCTGGAAGGGACGTTTTCTCAGCGATCCGCACATCATCGGTCGCACGATCAGGATCGATTCCAAGATGTACACCATTGTCGGCGTGATGCCGCCGGTCTTGGACGATCCGTTGGTAACGGTAGCGCTGATCGATACGTGGACGTTAGATTCTCCGGCTGAAACCAGTTCCGTCCGAGATGAGGGCCGGTATCTTGTCGTTGGTCGCCTCAAGCCAAGCGTGCCCTTGGGTCAAGTTCAGGCGGAACTTCAGGCGATCGCATCGAGGCTTGAAATGGACTATCCAAAGGAAAACGCGAAGCGGACGCTGAATGCGGAGCCTTACTCGATAGTCATGGTCGATAAGACAACCAGCCGCATCACCTGGATTGTGATGGCTGTGACTTCGGTGGTGCTCGTGATCGTGTGCGTCAATCTAGCCAATCTGCAGTTGGTCCGCAGCACGAGCCGGGGACGCGAATACGCCCTTCGGATAGCGCTTGGCTCATCGCGAGGCCGGATTGTCCGGCAAGTACTGATAGAAAGTGCTTTGCTCTCTATCGCGGGGGGTACGCTTGGACTTCTGGTGGCTAAGTGGGGCAACGGAATCCAAGAAAAATTCGTTGCCGATTTCCTACAAGGGGTTGATTTCCCTATCGACGGTAGGGTAATCGGGTACGCGTTTGCCGTTTCCGCAATGACTGGCATGGCATTCGGGGTGATTCCAGCATGGATTGCCACCGGCGCGGATCTCAATTCGTCCCTAAAGCAGAATGCGCGTGTGTTCAGTAGCGACCGCTCCCGACATCGCCTGCGGCAAGTCCTCATCGTGTCGGAACTGGCGCTTTCTCTAACCCTGCTTGCCGGTGCCGGCTATTTTGTGACAGGAATGTCCCGTCTGTTGCATCGCGACCTGGGATGGCAACCGGACAATCTGCTAGTTGGGTCTATCTCGGCCCCTAAAAAGTACGGTGAGAGCAATGATCTCCGGCTCGGAATATTTCAGAATAACCTTTTGGCCCAGTTGCAAGCAGTCCCCGGGGTCGAGAACGCTGCTGTTTCGATGTTTGCCCCAATGTGGGAAAGTGATGGGCCAAATTGCGAATTCGCGCTCGAAGGCCGCCCGGTTCCGCAGAAGGGCCACGCGCCGGAGGCGTATTCTGCCGACGTCGCGCCGAGTTGGTTTGGCACGTTGGGTATGCGAATACTGCGAGGAAGGAACTTCACCGATGCCGATCGGCTGGGTGCTCCCAGGGTGGCCATCATCAGTCAATCCATGGCCAGGCAATTTTGGCCTGACGAGGATCCCATCGGCAAACGGTTCGGCAGCCTTGACCCAAAGAACCCCAACTGGGCTGAAATAGTCGGCGTGGTGAACGACATCACGGGTGGAAGCGACTTTCAACCTGGTCGAGTTCATTATAATTTCTACCGCCCGATTGCGCAGAATCTCAATAACTGGTTCTTTGTGTCAGTGCGCACCGCGGCGGGATCCCCGCCCATACAGGATGCGGTGCGCCGCGCCGTCGCGAAGGTGGAGCCGGACTTGGCCATTGCCCTTCTGACGACGGCGCGAGACGCTATTAGCGGTCGCTTGGCGCGATTTATCATGGCAAGCCGACTCCTGATGGAAATAGCCGTGCTCGGACTGATCCTCTCAGCCATTGGAATCTACGGGGTAATTGCGAGCCTAGCCGCCGAGCGCACTCAGGAGATTGGCATCCGTATGGCCCTCGGAGCCCAAGCACGCGATGTGCTCAGGCTGGTCCTAGGTAACGCTGTCCGCCTGACGACTATCGGCACGATAATAGGCCTAGCATTCGCGTTCGTTTTGGCGAACGTACTCGGCAGGACATTGCCAGACGTGCCCGGAAGGAACGCGCTGGCTGTATTCATCGTCGCTGGATTGCTTGTGGCCGTCGCGCTGCTTGCGAGCTGGCTTCCCGCAAGAAAAGCGACGACGCTAAATCCGGTTGACGCTCTCAGAGCCGAATAAGAAGCAGGCAAGCTCCCGTTCGAATAGGGACCCTTTAAGAAACACCTACCGCCATCCGAGCGTCGTGTCCTTCTTTCTCAAGCACGGCCGCAGGCCGATCACGATCAAGTCAACTAGCCCCCCTGTTTTTGGCGAACGAGTTCGAGAATATCTGGTTGCGGTGGTGTCGGAGGAGCCATCTGGTATTGAACAACCTGTTGCGCCTGTATCTGTTGCAACACCGCTAATTGCGCGGGCGTCAACACGCTCTTGGCGTCTGCGATTGCGGCGTCGCTCACAGGTGCCTGCCAATCGAGCGATGGCATCATTATATCACCATTAACAATGTTCGATTCACCTTTGGCATTGTCGAGGATCGAGTTTGAAATGAAAGTGCCATTCAGGGTATTTGCCGATGACGGGGTAGGTGCTGCGCTGAATGGATTCGCCTTCAGAACTTGGATCATCTGATCAGCCTGTTGAGCCGTGAGCGGGTTGTCGGTAGTGGAAAGCTGGCTCGCGAGTTGGTCAGTCAAATTTAGAATCAGCAGGTCTTCAACGATTCCGACACCTGAGCGCCAATCTTCCGACAGTTGCGGCAACGCGACGCCACGATTAATTGGCTTTGCAATGCCTCTCGGAGATCGTCTGCTGTTTTGGATGACACGGTCGCACGATCGCTCCGGCCAACAGCCTGACCTTTGGGATTTCCGTGCTGCTGGGATTTCGGAACCGGAACGGCGATGAGCGCCCGAGTTCCCGGCCTCGATTTGCTCCGTGCGATGGCCATCTCCCTGGTCTTGTTCCAGCACCAGGGGCTGATTTCGGGCCAGGAGATCAATACCGGGGTATTCGGAGTGGATCTTTTCTTCGTGCTGAGCGGCTTCCTCATCGGCGGAATCCTTTACGAGACCGGCGAAAACCTGGCGAACCCGCGCATCGTCGCGGGTTTCTGGCTCCGGCGCTGGCTGCGCACGCTCCCGAACTACTACCTGTTCCTGGGAATTAACATCCTCGTGTGGCTCCCGTTCTATCGTCCCCATGTGGTGCGGCATGTCGTGCCTCCGTACCTGGTGTTCGCGCAGAGCTTCACCCACAGGCCAGCTTGGTTTTTCATAGAGTCCTGGTCGCTGTGCGTGGAGGAGTGGTTTTATGTTTTCTTCCCTCTGGCGCTTTTCCTCGGCCTTGTGATCGGCGTCCGGTTTGTCCGGGCCTACTGGGCAACCGTGATCGCCATGATGCTTACCTCGATAGTCATGCGCTCCACGATGCAGCCGCCCGAGGACTGGGGCCTCGACGTGAACATGGTGGTCGTGCACAAGTTCGATTCCCTTGGTGCGGGTGCCTTGGCGGCAGCCGCGATGCGCGCCTGGCCCGGAATCTGGAGCCGGCTTCGCGTACTCGGGCTTTTTGCGGGACTTGTCCTTGTTTGCGAATGCTACGTCTACCAGGCGCGCCACAACATGAGCGGGATATTCTTCGCCCGCTCCCTCTACCCGACCCTGCTTTCGCTCGGATGGGCCCTGCTCCTTCCCTGGGCTTCAACCTGTTCGCGGATAAGGGGAGCCTGGCTTGACGCCGGCGTCGCGGCGGTCGCCAGGTGGTCCTACTCAATCTATCTGGTCAACTTCATGGCGAGTGCGCTCCTGGTCATCTATCTCAGGCCAAAGCTCAGCTTGGGCGCAGCAGGTGTGGTTGAGGCGGAGATTGTCTACTTCGCCGGTGTCTTCGCGGTGAGCGCCGCGCTCTACCGCTGGTTTGAGGGCCCGATCATCAGGCTGAGGTCACGTGTCCAGCTTTGCCGCGAAGCCGCCGCCGCCCAGCATCAGGGGTCCTGACCCGGCGCACGAGAGAGGACGCGGCGCCTAAAGCGCGCCGGCCAGCCAGTCCCCTCAGAGGTTAATTATTGTGCGCCAGCGTCCTATCATCTCGGTCCGGAGCGTCTCCGCGTTGTCGACCAACCCGCCCACCGCGCGGGCCAACAGCGGCGAATTGGTCTCGTCCACCAGGGATTCAAATCCGGCCACGCGATCATTTCTCCATCGGGTGATCATGAACGAAAACACCGGCTCGGAAGGAACGACCCTATGGTCGGTCAATCCGGCATGTGCGCCTATGCCCGCGAGCAGTTTGCCGATATCGGCGTTTCGAAGGGAAAGCACCCAGCAAAGCATGTGATCGTTCAGATAGGAAACGCCGGGCCGGGAAAATCGCTCAAATTCCCTCATGTCGGGGCACCGCTGAAACGAGTGCAAGACAATGGTGGGGAAAGCCTTGTACTGCAGGTATAGGTAGGTGACCTTGATCTGGTAGCTGGCGTAACCGCCGGTCTCGCGCTCGATGAAATGTGAAAAGGGCGGCAATTTGGCCATGGCTAGTCCTGCTTGTCCGGGCACATGGGAAACCCGTTGCCGTCCGTGTGGGCCTTATCGAAAAGCCCGAGGGCCTCGGTCATCCCCGCACTCGGAGCCGATGCGGCCGTGGGCGGGCTGATCTTGCCGTTCTTCCCCTTCTGTTGCTCGAAGGTCCACCGCACGCAATCCAGGAAGGTCTTGGTGTCGAGGCAATAGGCGCAGCTTTCAAACTCGATATTGATGGTCGAATCATCCTTCGGGAAATTGCTCGCAGGTTGGTTCGGCGCATCGCTCATTCGGGAGAACTTTCCCTCGGTCGTCGAGCCCGCCTGCCCGGTCGATTGGTTGTCGTATCCGCCGTTCATGTAGGGGTACCGCTGGCACGGCAGGTGGTCGATGACAGAGCCATCGCCGGTCACCTCGGCGTCGAAGCCGCGGAATTTGTCGCCCCCGTTTGGCTTCTTCGAGAATTTCTTGGTGACCGTTCCGTCGACCTTCTCGACGAGCTTCTGGATCATGAGAATCTTCTCGCATGCCACCTTTTTCTTGTCCGCGGTGTACTTGATCACGATCTCGTCCCGTCCCGAACCCGACTCCGGCCGGACTTCCACCTCGAAGGAGCCGTTGTCCGCGCTCAGCGTCGTGGAGCCCATGGCTTCCCGGTGTCTCGTCCCGCTTGCGGCAGCCGTAGTACAATCTGGACCACGAATTCAGTTCCTATGTTCTCTCCATTGAATTGGGAAGCCCAAAAGCCCCGCGAATCCCCGGATCCGGGGCCGGCCCGGACGATGCTGGAAAACGAGGGACCGGACCCGAGCGCGCGCGGCAAGGCGGGGAAGTCGCCTCCCCTGCGGCCGCGGAGGCGTCCCGGTGCCCGGGATGCGCACCGACCGCTTATGATGTTATTTGACATGATGTCTTTTTACATCACGCTTTTCTGCATCATGCCATGCCCCTCCCCCCATGCCTTCCAACCCCTTCCACTTTGAAATCGCCGCCGGCAGGTGGTCCTTCACCGACAGGGAGGATCTTCTGCCTCGCCTGGAGAGGCTGCGCGAGGAGCGCGGGCGGAGGCTGCTCATGTTCGGCCGGCGACGAATGGGGAAAACCTCCCTTATTCACGAGGCCGCCCGCCGCGGCCGCGTCGCGCTGATCGGCGAGGATCTCTCGGGCGCAGGCGACCTTGTCACGGTCGCCAACAGGCTGCTCGCTCTGATTCCTCCGCCCGGGGAGAGCATCCTGGCCAAATTGCTGAAGAAGGTGGGCGAGGTCAGCTTCGGCAGCGGCAGGTTCTCCGTGACGGTGCGGACGGCGTCCAAGGAGCAGCCGCGGCCCGGGATCGAGGCGCTCCGGCAGGCCCTTGACCTGCTGGAAAACTACGCGGCGCTCGAGGACAACGGCCTGACGGTCTATCTGGACGAGTTTCAGGAAATCCGCGGGCTCGCAGGCGATCGCGCCGAGTGGATGCTGCGCAGCTTCATGCAGCACCACAGGAACCTGAATTACATCTTCTGCGGGAGCGACCACCGCATCGTCCGCTGGCTCACGGAGCCGAGCGCCGCGTTCTACAAGCAGCTCGAGCTCATCAGGGTCGATCCGATCGAGCCGAAGCGAATGGCCAGCTGGATTGACCAGCGCGCCCAGGCGGGCGGCCTCGCGAGGGCCGGCTTCGGCCACGAGGTGGTTGCGGCGATCGGTCCGTGCACCGGCGACATCATCCGGCTCGCGCGAACCGTCTTTGACCTCCACGTGGCCCGTCAGTCGAAAGACGCAATCCGCGCGGGCATCGACGCGATTGCGCTCCGCGAATGGCACGATGAATTCGCCGCGAGGTGGCGCCCGCTGACCTCGGTCCAGCGCGGGGTCCTGCGGGCGCTGGCCAAGGGGCTTCCGCCGCAGGCCGGCGACACGGTCCGCCGGTACAACCTCAACTCCGCCGCCACGGCACAGACCGCCCTCGAGGCGCTGGAGGAGGACCGACTCGTCATCCGCGATGAGAGTGGCAAGCCGATCGTCGACAATCCGTTCTTTCGCCGCTGGGTCGACGCATTCGATTCGACAACGTCGGCGTGATGTCAGGCAGGCCCAAGTGGCACCCGAGAGCGGAATCGAACCCAGACGACTTTCGTCCGTGGGTTCTTGAAGGACATCAGTCCACGCGCCGCAGCACGCGCACCCGCTCGCGTCCCACGCGCGTGTCAAAGGTCACAACAGGCACATAATCCTCCACGACCGCGTAGCCGTCCACAAAGAGCGCCGTCAGGCCAGCCACGCTCAAAGGGAAGGGAGGCCCCTCGTCGCCCGGATCGAGCGCCGGATTTATGAACCACACCCCGACCAGCAAGCCCCCGCGTTTCAGCGTCAGGTCAATTCCGCGCCGGTAGCTGGCGCGCAGCGTCGGATGCAGCCCGCTCATGCAGGTGTGCTCCAGCACCACATCAAATGCGCCGCGCATCTCCTTCGGCGGATCAAACAGATCCCCGGTAATGAAGCGTTCCGCCAGATGCGGATAAAGCGCGCGCGCCTCAGCCACTCCGGTCGGTGCTATGTCCAGCCCCGTCGCATCCAACCCGTGCTCCACCGCCAACGCCACCTCATGCCCGTGGCCGCAGCCCGGCACCAGCGCACGCCCGCTCAACTTATGACGCCCGAGATACTCCCTCATGGGCGGCGACGCCGCGCCCTTGTCCCAGAATGTCTCGCCCCTTCGGTATTTCTCATCCCAGTCCATGGCCGCGATACAGTTCGTTGCTTGCGCGAAGTCAATCAGCCGGAGCGTCTTGCCAATGCCCCCCAATTTTCTAAGGCGACGTTGGAATTCTTACGGGAAGAGCAGCTGTCCGGCCGCTTGGTTTTGCAGCCCTTATTAGCTGTCAAGCTCCGGCGCGAATGGGCATAGAAAACACCATCGGACACCCCCCGGAGGGGAGGAATAGAGCCACCATCAAATGGAATATCACCAATCGGCCCCTCGATCAATGAAGCGGCAATCCAATTTAGGGCGTGCGATACTCTTCACCTTCCTGGGGATTCTCGCCAGCGGGAACCTGGCGGCCACACCGAACTACGATCAATGGTTCCTTCGCGTGGTCAGCCATGGAGACACTGATGTCACCTTCGCGCTCCCTGAGGAATTTAACGTGACGGTGAGCGCGAGCCAAGCGGCACTCGCCAGCAAGTTCGTGCCCGCGAATCAGAAAATGCTGTCGCTCTTTTTGACGAGCAATCAGTATCGGTATGCCATGTTGGAGTCCAACAATGGCCTGGATAATTCGCCGTTCACCGAGGCAAGTCTTCAAGAAGCGTTTGCCCAATACACGACCTATCTCAATGACGACACGGAGCGACGGAAGCTTGCGACAGAGTTCACCACGACGGTGAACGATCGGATGAGTTCAGACAGCGCGATGAGTCGATTCTCGATGAGCATTGAAAAGCCGCTCCTGATGGAAGTGTTCAACAGGACGAAGAGCAGCTTCAGCTTTCTGGCACTGGTTGGAGTCAATGCCGTCATAAAGGGAGAAAAAAAGAGACTGGTTACTGTCGACTCCACGACGATTATCGGGTTCAAAGGGAAGTGGCTTTCCCTGTACCTTTATGAGCCGTATCTGGGTCCCGACAGTTACGAGAATATAAAACGGGAGACCGCAGCGATAGTTGCAAAGACCGTTCAGCAGAACGAGTGAGAGCATAACAGGTCCCCAATGTTCAAACCCACCAAGCGATCCTCTTTCAGCCGCACTTCACTTGGGGCGATGTTGCTGACCCTGGTTCTTGGGTTTAGTCTTGCGCCGCAGATCGGGGCCCAGTCACAGGACGTGGCCAGCAAACCAAATGTGACGACCAAAGCCCCGTTGGGCTGGTGGAAGAATGGAAGCAAACCGGCCGCATATGTGGTCGGGGTAGACAAGGAAAAGACGCATGACGGTCTGCCGAGTGCGTATGCGAAGTCGATCGAGCCGTCGATCGAAGGTTTCGGGGGAATGATGCAGATGTGTGACGCCCATGGTTTCCTCGGAAAGAGATTGCGGTTCAGCGCATGGGTGAAAACCGAAGACGCCAATGACGGGGGTGTCCATCTCTGGTTTCGCATCGATGCCAAAGAGGGCGGCGCGATGTTGGGATTTGACAACATGGATAGCCGGCCTGTGAAAGGCACCACCGATTGGAAGAATTATTCGATTGTCCTCGATGTTCCGTCAAACGCGGGAGCCCTCGCCTTCGGGTTCTTCATTGATGGGACGGGCCGTACCTGGGTCAGTGGCGTCAAACTTGAGGAAGTTGGTTTGGATGTGCCATGCACCGGCGCGCCAGAAAAAAAATGGCCCGCCGCCCCTGTAAACCTTAACTTCGCCGACTAATCGGACGGGACGGCAGGACCATTGAACAGGGAATGGGTTAGCCCATTCAGGGAATCAAAAACTCACCCGCCAGACAAAGTGTCAACCTGAGTCGGTTTGCCCATGTCAACTGGCTCAGAGCAGCCGAATTCTCTGTTGGAATGATGGAGCAAGCGCAAGTCGGCGATCCTCAACAGATGATGGATGCTGTTGAAACTCACATACGGGCTAAACAGGAAGCTGATCGAGTTCCGCCAACCGCAGAGGCGTGCGATTTCTTCCTCGCACAGGAGGGTCTCTCCGTGTCGTTGTCGAAGCAAAGAAAATGAACTCCGCCTGCCTCATTGCCGATGTTCAGGCCAAGGGATACGCCGTTAAGTACGGACTGCGCGACCTCATGGCGTTCTCGATTTCCCTGTTTTCCCGTGACCTTCGGTAACCTCTTCGGATCGAAGAGGACCGCGAACTTCGGATAAGTGCCCAGGGGGGGGATCGAACCC
>Ga0181526_10004872_pt1 | contig 10270 bp, 9 predicted proteins | sample PEATcosm2014_Bin_35_FD_119750 | JGI IMG/M metagenome (GOLD analysis project Ga0181526, IMG submission 119750) | Peatland microbial communities from MTU Mesocosm Facility, Houghton, MI, USA - PEATcosm2014_Bin06_30_metaG | ecosystem: Environmental > Terrestrial > Soil > Wetlands > Peat | place...
CGGGCCGGCTTCGTTCCATTGTCGCCGACCGCCTGTGTGGCGGTCCGGGCGCCGGCCGAGGTCGGCGGGCTCGACGGCGTCTTCGTGCTGGCGGCCGATCCCGGCGAGGCCGCTCGCGCGCTCGCCGCAACGGCATGGAAGCTGGCGCCGCTGGCGGACGCCTATTACATACACGTTGACATCAACCACGATGGCGATCAATGCCGGTCGAACGATGCCCCGCGCGGAGGGAGGATCATGTACACCCAGGCCCTCAATACCCGTGAAGCGCCGGTTGCGGTCACCGACCCCGAGCGCGAGGCCCGGTTCCAGGCCCGCGTCGACGCCGAGCTCAAGATCGAGCCCAACGACTGGATGCCCGAGGCCTACCGTCGCACCCTGGTCCGGCAGATCGCCCAGCACGCCCATTCGGAAATCGTCGGCATGCTGCCCGAGGGCAACTGGATCACCCGGGCGCCGTCGCTCAAGCGCAAGGCCGCGCTGCTCGCCAAGGTCCAGGACGAGGGCGGGCACGGCCTCTATCTCTACGCCGCCGCCGAGACGCTCGGCGTGTCGCGCGAGGAGCTCGTCGAGCAGCTGCTGGCCGCCAAGGCCAAGTATGCCTCGATCTTCAACTATCCGACCTTGACCTGGGCGGACATCGGCGTGATCGGCTGGCTCGTCGACGGCGCCGCGATCATGAACCAGATCCCGCTGTGCCGCTGCAGCTTCGGCCCCTACGCGCGGGCGATGATCCGCATCTGCAAGGAAGAGAGCTTTCACCAGCGCCAGGGCTACGAGATCATGCTGACGCTGTGCCGCGGCAGCGCCGACCAGAAGGCGATGGCGCAGGATGCGCTGAATCGCTGGTGGTGGCCGGTGCTGATGATGTTCGGCCCGTCCGACCGCGACAGCCAGCACACCGACCATTCGATGCGCTGGAAGATCAAGCGCTTCACCAACGACGAGCTGCGGCAGAAGTTCGTCGATGCGACGGTGCCGCAGGCGCGCTATCTCGGCCTCGAGGTTCCCGATCCGGCGCTCGCCTTCAACGAGGCGACCGGCCACTGGGAGTTCGGCACCATCGACTGGGGCGAGTTCAAGCGCGTCATCGCCGGCGACGGGCCGTGCAACCGGCAGCGCCTGGCGGCGCGCCGCGCCGCCCACGACGCCGGCGCCTGGGTGCGCGAGGCGGCGCTCGCCTATGCCGACAAGCGCCGCCGGCGTTCCGCCACCGCACAGATCGCAGCCGAGTAGTCGCGGAGGAAGTCATGAGCGAGAAGACCTGGCCGCTGTGGGAGGTATTCATCCGCACCCGAAACGGCATGGCGCATCGCCACGTCGGCAGCGTGCACGCGGTCGACGCCGAAATGGCGCTGCAGAACGCCCGCGACGTCTATACGCGGCGCGGGGAGGGGCTGTCGGTCTGGGTAGTGCCGTCGACCGCGATCACGGCGTCCGATCCGGACGACAAGGACATGCTGTTCGAGCCGACCGCGACCAAGATCTACCGCCATCCGACCTTCTACGAGATCCCCGACGAGGTCGGGCACATGTGAGGCCGTGATGTCCAGGCCGCTGTTCGACTATGTGCTGCGGCTCGCCGACAACGCCCTGGTGCTCGGGCATCGGCTGTCGGAATGGTGCGGGCATGCGCCGGTGCTCGAGGAGGATCTGGCGCTCGCCAACATGGGCCTCGACCTGATCGGCCAGGCACGCTCGCTGTACGGCTACGCCGGCGAGGTCGAGGGCGCGGGCCGCGGCGAGGATGCGCTCGCCTATCTGCGCGACGCCGCAGCCTACCGGAATGTCCTCCTGGTCGAGCAGCCGAACGGCGATTTCGCCGCCACCATGACGCGGCAGCTCATGTATGCGGCATTCGCCCACCCCTATTACGAGGCGCTGCGGCAGTCGCGCGACGGCACGCTCGCGGCGATTGCCGCCAAGAGCGCCAAGGAGCTCGCCTACCATGTGCGGCACGCGGCCGAATGGGTGATCCGGCTCGGTGACGGCACCGCCGACAGTCGTCGCCGCGCGCAGGATGCGCTCGACGAGCTGTGGCCCTATACGGGCGAGCTGTTCGAGGCCGACGACGTCGAGCGCGCGCTGATCGCCGCCGGCATCGCGATCGACCCGGAGACCGTTCGCCCGACCTGGCAGCGCACGATGGAGGATATCGTCGCCGAGGCGACGCTGATCCTGCCGCCGACCGGATGGATGCAGTCGGGCGGACGCACCGGCCGCCACAGCGAGCACCTCGGCCACATCCTGTCCGAGCTGCAGTTTTTGCAGCGCGCCTACCCCGGCGCCACATGGTGAGCGCGATGACGCGAGCAAATGTTCCGACCGAGTTGACCGGAGTCCCCGATCTTGACGTCGACTCCGACCGGCTCCCTCTCCCCATCGGGGAGAGGGGTGGGGTGAGGGGGTTACCGACCGTCGAGCTCTGTCACCCCTCATCCGGCGCTGCCGCGCGCCCCTTCTCCCCACGGGAGAAGGGGCTGGGGTCGCTGCCAGACCAAACAACCAGCGACGATCCAACTGGTGACTCGATCAGATCAGATCACGACGACGCGCTCCGGCAGCGCGCCTGGGCGGCGGCCGCGGCGGTCTGCGATCCGGAAATTCCGGTGCTGACCATCGCCGACCTCGGTGTGCTGCGCGACGTGCGGATCGCGCACGGCGTGGCCGAGGCGATCATCACGCCGACCTATTCGGGCTGTCCCGCCATGCAGATGATCGCGCTCGACATCGAGGTGGCGCTGGAGCGCGCCGGCTTCGCGGCGCCGCTGGTCACCACGGTGCTGTCGCCGGCCTGGAGCACCGACTGGATGACGGAGTCCGGCAGGACCAAGCTCCGCGACTACGGCATCGCGCCGCCGGTCGGCAAGGCCGGGCGCCGCGCGCTGTTCGGCGAGGAGCGCGTTGCCTGTCCGCATTGCGGCTCGGCCGCCACGACGCGGATCTCCGAGTTCGGCTCGACCGCCTGCAAGGCGCTCTACCGTTGCGGCGCCTGCGCCGAGCCGTTCGACTACTTCAAGTGCATCTGAGCGCGACGTGGCGGTTGCGTTCCATCAGCTCGAGGTGGCCGACGTCCGGCGCGAGACGCCGGACGCCGTATCGATTGCGTTCGCGGTGCCGAAAAGTCTGCGCGAGGCCTATGCGTTCGCCCCCGGCCAGCATCTGACCATGCGTACCGTGCTCGACGGCGTCGAGGCGCGGCGCTCCTACTCGATCTGCAGCGGGCTCGACGACGGCGATCTGCGGATCGCCGTGAAGAAGGTCGACGGCGGCGTGTTCTCGCGGTTTGCCAACGAGGTCGTGAAACCCGGCGACCGGATCGACGTGATGACGCCGCAGGGCCGCTTCGGACTGCCCCCCGGCGCCACCGAGGCCAGAACCTATCTGGCGATCGCGGCAGGTTCCGGCATCACGCCGATCATGTCGATCCTGCGCACCGTGCTGACCCGCGAGCCGGCAAGCCGCATGATCCTGCTCTACGGCAACCGTGACAGCCGAAGCATCATCTTCCGGCACGCGCTGGAGGATCTGAAGGACCGCTTCCTCGATCGCCTCGGCGTCTATCACGTGCTGTCGCGGGAGGCCCAGGAGGTCGCGCTGCTCAACGGCCGGATCGACGGCGACAAGATCGGGATCTTCCTGCGCACCGTCGTCCCGGCCGGCCGCATCGATGCGGTCTTTCTGTGCGGTCCCGGCGATCTCATCGCCGACGGCAAGGCGGCGCTGGTGCGCTGCGGGGTGCCCGCGGAACGCATCCACGCCGAGTACTTCACCGCCGACGGCGCACCCGGCGCCCGGCGTGCGGCGGCCGGTTTGCCGGCGCGCGCCGCGGCCGATCCCGCGGCCCTGGTCAGCGTCAGGCTCGACGGCGCCGACCATGTCATCAAGCTGCTCGACGGCGAGACCATCGTCGAGGCCGGCCTGCGCCAGGGCCTCGAGATGCCATATTCGTGCCGCGGCGGCATGTGCTGCACCTGCCGCGCCCGCGTCACCGCGGGCAAGGTCGCGATGGATCAGAATTTCTCGCTCGAGCCCTGGGAGATGCAGGCGGGCTACGTCCTCACCTGCCAAGCCCATCCGACGACCGCGACGGTCGCGGTCGACTACGATCAGGTGTAGCGGGCACTGCCTGTAGCGGATGAAATCCGGGAACCGCGGTGCCGTCGGCGAGACTGCTCCCGGATTTCGCTGCGCTTCATCCGGGCTACCTCGAGCTACTCCTTTGGCCGCAGGTCGACGACGCGGCGCGCCTTGCCGGCCGAGCGCTCGACGCTGCCGGGGTCGCCGACCACGACCTCGACGCCGATGCCGACCGAGCTGCGCAGGTGCGCGGCGAGCAGCGCCGACTGCCCGGCCCGCGAGGCTTCGTCCGCATGGTCCGGCCGCGCCTCGACCAGCAGCCGCATCGAATCGAGCCGGTGCTCGCGGCGCAGCTCGATCTGATAGTGCGGCGCGAGCCCGGCGCAGCGCAGCAGCTGCTCCTCGATCTGGGTGGGAAAGACGTTGACGCCGCGCACGATCATCATGTCGTCGGAGCGGCCGGTCACCTTCTCGATGCGCCGCATCGAGCGCGCGGTGCCGGGCAGCAGCCGCGTCAGATCGCGGGTGCGATAGCGGATCACCGGCATCGCCTCCTTGGTGAGCGAGGTGAGCACCAGCTCGCCGCGCTCGCCGTCGGGCAGCACCTTGCCGGTGACCGGATCGATCACCTCCGGATAGAAGTGATCCTCCCACACGTGCAGGCCGTCCTTGGTCTCCACGCACTCGTTGGCGACGCCCGGACCCATGACCTCCGACAGCCCGTAGATGTCGACCGCATCCATGCCGAAGGACTCTTCGATCTCGGCGCGCATCCGGTTGGTCCACGGCTCGGCGCCGAAGATGCCGATGCGCAGCGAGGTCTGCCGCGGATCGAGGCCCTTGGCGCGGAACTCGTCGAGGATCGCCAGCATGTAGGACGGCGTCACCATGATGATGTCGGGCTCGAAATCGACGATGAGCTGGACCTGGCGCTCGGTCATGCCGCCGGACACCGGGATGACGGTGCAGCCGAGCCGTTCGGCACCGTAATGGGCGCCGAGGCCGCCGGTGAACAGGCCGTAGCCGTAGGCGACGTGCACCTTCATGCCGGGCCGCCCGCCGGAGGCGCGGATCGAGCGCGCCACCAGGCTCGACCAGGTCTCGATGTCGCGCTGCGTGTAGCCGACCACCGTCGGCTTGCCGGTGGTGCCCGACGATGCGTGGATGCGCACCACCTGCTCGCGCGGCACCGCGAACATGCCGAACGGATAGTTGTCGCGCAGGTCCTGCTTGGCGGTCAGCGGGAAGCGGGCGAGATCCTCGAGCGTGCGAAAGTCCTCCGGCCGCACGCCGGCGGCGTCGAATTTCCTGGCGTAGGCCGGAATGTTGTCGTAGGCGCGGCGCAGCGACCAGCGTAGCCGCTCGACCTGCAGGCCTGCGATCTCGTCGCGCGATGCGGTCTCGATCGGCTCCAGTCCGTACGGCACGTAGGATGCGTCGGGCATCGGGTTCTCCGGCGGACGTCAGGACGACGGATGGTCCGGGCTGCCGGTGCCGGGGACCAGCTTGCCCTCGATGGTGCGCGAGTGGCCGCGGAACTCGGCGATCACCTCGCCCGGCCCGCGGGTCACCCTGACATCGTAGATGCCGGTGCGGCCGACACGCGAGATTTCCACCGCGCGGGCTTCCAGGCGGTCGCCGAGCCGGGCCGAGGCGACGAACGTGATGGCGCAGTGATAGGCGACGGATTTCTGATTGTGGCTGTTGCAGGCGAACGCCAGCGCCGAGTCGGCGAGCGTGAAGATGACGCCGCCATGGCAGGTGCTGTGGCCGTTGAGCATCGCCTCGGTCACCGTCAGGGCGAGGACGGCGCGGCCGGGCTCGACCGAGACCACTTCCATTCCGAGGCCCTTGCTGACCGCGTCGCCGGCCCACATCGCCTCGGCGCTCGCCCGGGCCAGCGCCAGCCGGTCCACGATCAGCGGCTCCGGCGGCCGGTGAAATTCGCCTGGCGCTTCTCCAGGAACGCGCGGACACCCTCGGCGAAGTCGGGGGTCTGGCCGGCCTCGCGCTGCAGGTCGCGCTCGAGGTCGAGCTGCGCCGCGAGATCATTGGTCTCGGCGGCATCGAGCGCCCGCTTGGTGAGGCCGAGGCCCACCGTCGGGGCGGCAGCGAAGTGCGCGCACATCTTTTCCGCCTCGAGCATCAGCATGCTGTCTTCCACGGCCTTCCAGATCAGGCCCCAGGCTTCCGCCTTCTCGGCCGACAGCGGCTCGGCCAGCAGCGCCAGCCCCCGCGCCCGTGCCGCCCCGACCAGCCGCGGCAGGAACCAGGTGCCGCCGCAATCGGGGACGAGGCCGATGCGGCCGAACGCCTGGACGAAGCTCGCCGAGCGCGCCGCGATGACGATGTCGCAGGCCAGCGCGATATTGGCGCCGGCGCCGGCGGCAACGCCGTTGACGGCGGCGATCACCGGAAACGGCAGCGCGCGCAGCTTGCGCACCAGCGGATTATAGTAAGTCCCCAGTGCATCGCCGACCGCTGCGGTCTGGCCCGGCTGTGCCACGCGGTCGCTGAGATCCTGGCCCGCACAGAACCCCCGCCCGGCACCGGTCAGCAGCAGCGCCCGGCACGCCGGATCGGCCTCGGCCTCGGCCAGCGCCGGCGCCAGCGCCTGATGCATCGCCTCGTTGAAGGCGTTGAGCCGTTGCGGCCGGTTGAGCGTGACTACCCGGTAGCCCGACCGCACCTCGACCAGAACCGCTGCCTCGTCCATCGTGTCCTCCCCGTTGGGCCGGGGTTCGTGCCGCGGCGCGGGCCGCCCTGTCGGCCTGACCGACCGGTCGGTATAAATCGACCGGCGAAGGGCCTGTCAACCGACGGCAAGATCAAACTGCCCATCGGCATCTAATCACACGTCACCCCGGTTGCCTCGACCTTGCAGGCGAATTTCTTCTTGCCCCCGGTGTCGAAATACGTCGCCTTCCAATGGCCGCCGCTCTTCGACGGAGTGAACAGCGTGTAGCCGAAGTGATGGTCGATCGTCGCGGACGCGACCGTGGTGCCGCCGATCGGTTGTCCGATCAGCGACTCCTTGATGTTGTGGGCGAGCTCGGTGCTGCCGGAGCCCAGCACGAATTGCGGCGGGCGGCCGTCAGCGAAGCCGAGCGCCTCCCACAGATGGATGTGGCCGGAGAGCACCCGATCGATATTCCGCGGCAGCTTGCCGTTATCGAGCGCAGCCTGAAGCGTCATGTTGCGGATCACCAGGCTGCGTCCGCCGGAATCGCTCTTGGCGGTGGTGAAGCCCCAGATCGGCCGGTGGGTCACCAGCCAGGTCCCCGGCTTCGGCCGCATCCCGGCAAACTGCTCGGCGTAGGGCTTGCTGTCGCACCCGGCCTGCGGGCACTCGTCGGCGGCGTCGCTCGAGTCGAGGATGACGAATCGCTCATCGGCGACGTCGACCTGATACTGATCGATCAGTTTGGTGCACGCGGGAGGAAGCGCGCCGCCGACGGGCGCCGGATCGAGCAGGAGCATATAGCCGGTGCCGTTGCGCTTGCAGGTTTCGTGGTTGCCTCGCGTTACGATCCACGGCGCGGCCTGCAGCAGCGGCGCCGCCGGCGTGAAGAAATCCGCCTGCCAGGTTGCCCAGTTGTCGCCCGAGGGGCTGCCCCGACACCCCCTGTCGCCCGACGGACACGGGCTCTCGCGATAGAGATAGTCGCCGACATGGACCACCAGGCCGGGCTTCACTCCGACGATCGTCGCGCTCATCGGGGCGAACGGCCAGTCCGCCGGGTCATTGCAATCCTGGAACTTGCCGGTCTCGCCCGGCTCGTCGCTTTCGCGCGCCGCATCCTCGGCCGAGGACTTGCCGGCCTTCAGTCGACAGCCGGTGTCGCCGAACACCGCGATCGAGGTCAGCGTCGGCTTCGGCAGCGGCAGTGGCTGTCCGCCGATCGCGGCGGACCCGGCGCCGCCCGGGAGCAGAAACTCGCAGACCAGGATCGGGAACGCCGCGTCGGGCCGCGCCCGCACGGTCATTGGCTGGGAGCGGCCGTCGACGGTGATCTGCGGGCAAGCGGGCACCACGGCTTGCGCGCCGGACGGGACGATGGCGCGCGCCATCGCGCCCTGTCCCCCCAGCACCACATAGGCGGCGGTGGGCACCGTGGGCTGGGCGATGGCGGTCGTTGCCAGGACACCGACCGCGAGTCCGATTGTCCCGTTCAGGATTTTAATCATGGCGAGAGCCATCTGGTATGTCGAAGCTTCCGCAGGTCGGCGGCACGCTAGGCCAGACCCGACCGCCATGCAACTCCCGCGAGTTGCACTCATTGTCATTCAAGTGTCTGCCAATGCCTCTGTTTGAAGCACGGTCATTCAGCTGTCATGACCGCACGCCGGGCGATCGACGCCGCCTCCCGACACGCAAGAAGCCCGGTCGCGTGAATTGCCGGGACGAGCCCGGCCATGACGAGGTGAACCTACCCGGCGACATGTCCCACCCCCGCCGCGGCGAGCGCCCCCAGGACCACCACCAGCCAGGGCGGCACCTTCCACATCATCAGCAGCAGGAACGCCGCGATGGCGATGGCGAAATCCGCCGGCGCCGTGATGGCGCTGGTCCACACCGGCGTGTAGAGCGCCGCCAGCAGCAGGCCGACCACGGCGGCGTTGACGCCCTTGAGGGCCGCCTGGACGGCGGTGCGCCGGCGCAGACCGCTCCACAGCGGCAGCATGCCGACGAGCAGCAGGAACGACGGAGCAAAGATCGCGGCGAGGCAGATCAGGCCGCCGAGCCAGCCGTTGGGCCACGGCTTCATGACGGCGCCGAGGTAGGCGGCGAAGGTGAACAGCGGGCCGGGCATCGCCTGCGCGGCGCCGTAGCCGGCGAGGAACACATCGTTGTCGACCCAGCCTCGGGGGACGACCTCCTGCTGCAGCAGCGGCAGCACCACGTGGCCGCCGCCGAACACCAGGGAGCCGGAGCGAAAGAAGCTGTCGATCTCGTGCAGCGTCTGATCCGAGGTGGCGGCCGCCAGCAGCGGCAGCCCGACCAGCAGGACGGCGAACAGCGCGAGCGAGCCGAGCGCCAGCGTCCGGCCGATCGGCACCGCGAGCGGCGCCGCCTCGGGGGCGGACGCGGCCGGCAGCAGCCGCCAGCCGATCAACGCGCCCGCCACGATCACGCCGATCTGACCGATGGTACCGGGCAGGAACAGCGCCACGATCGCGGCGCCGACCGCAAGCGTTGCGCGCTCGCGGTCCGGGCACAGCGTGCGCGCCATGCTCCAGACCGCCTGCGCCACCACGGCGACCGCGACGATCTTCAGGCCGTGCAGCCAGGCCGACCGTCCCAGATCCCCGAGTTCCGTCACGCCGTACGCGAACAGGATCATGGCGATCGCCGACGGCGCCGTGAACCCGAGCCAGGCGCACAGCGCGCCCGGCAGACCGGCGCGCAGGATCCCGATCGAGATTCCGACCTGGCTGCTCGCCGGCCCGGGCAGCAGCTGGCACAGCGCAACCAGATCGACATAGCTCGCCTCGTCGAGCCATTTGCGGCGCTCGACGAACTCGGCGCGGAAATACCCGATGTGCGCGACCGGGCCGCCGAAGCTGGTGAGGCCGAGCTTGAGGAAGGCGGCGAGCACCGCGATCCCGGATCCGGGTCCGCCGCTGGCGGGCTGCGCCGGGGAGATCGACACCTGAGCGGCCGGCGGCGGCAACGGGATCCCCTATTCGAACATGACGATGCTCTGCGGCGATCGCGGCATTGGCGTCACCGTGACGCCGGCGTATCCTGCCATGCGGGCCATCGCAGACAAGTCCGTTGCCGTGAACGCATCGCCACTCGGCGTGGAGCCCAGCATATAGAAGGCAAATCCAGCCTGGAACGGCGGCGACACCCGATCCTCGCCGGGCACGAACTCGATCGCCACCGTCTTCCCGCCCGGCGCCAGGCTGCGGCGGATTTTTTCCAGCAGGACGACGCAGGTGCCGCGGTCGAAGTGATGGAGGAAATTCGGCAGCAGGACGAGATCGTAGCCGGTGCCGAATTCCACCTCGAAAGCATTGCCGGGGAGGGCCCGGAAGCGGTCGGCGACACCGGCCTCCTCGGCATTGCGGCGGGCGATCGCCAGGACGCCGGGCCAATCGAGCGCCACGAGCTCGGCCGCCGGAACGGCCTTCGCCACCGAGATGCCGAACGTGCCGTGACCAGCCGCGATATCGAGCACCTTGC